>Ga0265328_10000453_pt1 | contig 19102 bp, 18 predicted proteins | sample 41624metaG_FD_202086 | JGI IMG/M metagenome (GOLD analysis project Ga0265328, IMG submission 202086) | Rhizosphere microbial communities from Carex aquatilis grown in University of Washington, Seatle, WA, United States - 4-16-24 metaG | ecosystem: Host-associated > Plants > Roots > Rhizosphere...
GCGGCGACGCGCACGACCTTCATCCCCGACATTCAGGGCTCGCTGATCGCCACGCTCGATTCCGGCTCGGGCGCTGTCAGCAAGGCGGCGTTCCTGGCCTTCGGCGAAAGCGCCGCGGCGACCGGAACCTTCCGCTACACCGGCCAGCGCATTGATCCGGAGACCAACGGGCTCTATTATTATCGCGCCCGCACCTATTCGCCGGCGCTCGGGCGGTTCCTGCAAGCCGATCCGATCGGCACGGCGGGTGGAGCCAATCTCTACGCATACGCTGCCAACGATCCGCTCAACCTCGTCGATCCCTATGGATTGACGCCGGACATTCAGCCGGGGAGCGACAACGCCGGCAACCTGACTACCGCCAGCAGCCAAACCGACTTTGATCAGCTGTCCACCCAGCTAACCGCGGCGTACGGCGCCGGCGATCAAGGGGCGATCTCTCAGATCCTCGCTCAGATCGAGAACCTTGCCGGGGCTGCGTCCGGAGGAGTGGAGGCTCCTCTGCCTCCGCCGGACACAGAGACTGCGGCACCGAGGAATCCCAACGTTTATGAAGCGTTGTTTGAAGCCCCAATCAGAGGCATGTCGCGGGCTGCTCACCGAGTGTCAGCCAACGAGTTTTTGGCGAACCTGCTCAGGAACGACTCGCAGTTGAGGGAGATGTTGAATCAGGAACTCGGAGGAAACGTCCTGCAACATATGGAATCTGGCCGCAACCTTTTGAATCCACCAGGGACAGTTTGGCATCATCCGTTCGATAATCCGAACGTCATGCAACTTCTGCGCACGAGTGAGCACACCGCGCCACCGCTGCAACCAGTGCTGCATCCGGGCGGCGTCGGCGGCTTTGGAAGCTTCTATGGACCTTAAGCGAATCCGAGACGAATCGGTCGAAGCCGCGAGGCAGCTTGGCGTGCAGCTCACCATCCTGCCGCTGCTGGACGCGGGACTTGAAATGCGTAGCGCCAGCGAGACTACTTCGCGAATCCTGGCGATGAACGCCGTTGCCGCGACCGCTTATGGCTTCGACAAAGCAAAGGCGATTGCTTGGCTGAACCAGGAAGCGTTGACCAACTCGCTCAGTGAGCAGGAGAGGCGTTTCATTTTTGAAAGTGTGGGACTGCCTGACCGCTTTAAAGTGCAAGTCGAAGGAATGTGGGCGCTCGCTTGGGCGATGGGAATTGCGAACGAGCTGAACTTCGCGAAAGATTGCGACAATCGCTTCGTGATGATGCTGCCGAACTTAAAGCAGAGCCAGAGCAGCGCCGACTTCCGCAAGAAAGCTAATCCGCGTCCGCTAGAGCAAGTCGTCGCAGCTTGCGATTTGGCGTATTGCCTTCATTGGGCAATCCGGCAATCGGAACTCGTCGACAAACGGTCGCCTGGAAACTTGAAACCCTATGTTGTCGTTGAACGCCGCCGGGCTTTGGAATGGCTGTTGAGCAAGGAAGCGTGGGACGATGTTCCGCTCGACACATAAAGCCCGCCTGTCCCTATCCTAAACTCGGTCCGACTGGCGTGTAGCAGCGAATCGGGCAATGCTTCCCTTTATGCCACTCCCCATCTCGGCGAGCGCGACGGGCCTGACGGCCAGCGATGCCTATGATGGGCGGGGTTGGCGCAAGTCGAAGACCGTCAATGGCGCAACGACAATTTACGTCGCCTATTCCGCGCACCACGAAATTCAATACCCTTTCAGCACATAGAACGGCGCTTGCTCGGTCCCAAAGAACGACATGCCCGCAATTACGGTGACATGATACCAATTACCCATTTTGCTCGACCGCTTTCGGCTTTCTGCCTGGTCGCTTCGGCTGGACGGCTCGTCCCAAAATCGCTTCGGCCTTTAGCAGGAACTCGGACGAACCCAAAGGCCGCCCGATCACGCTTTTCGTCTCGAAGGCCCGCGCCTGCTCTTCGTTCGGCGCGGCTTCCAGAAGATCGTCGAAGCGCGCGACCCGCTCCAGCAGCGGCGCGACGCGCACCAGGGCGTCGTCCCGGCCGCTTGCGTGGGCGTGCACGCTCGACCAGCGCCAGAGTTTGGGCGTCGCCGCGAGCCGCGCCTTCACGGGGTTGAACGCGAGATAGCGAACCGCCGCCAGGAGATGATCCTCGTCCATGGCGGCCGAAGCGAAGCGCCCCTGAAACAAATGTCCGGTCACCCGCGCCCGCGCATTGCTGAAGGCGGTGAAGCGCCGATGCGCCTCGCCCACCGCGCGCGACAGGCCCCCGGCGGTCGAAGGCGTGAGGATCAAATGGACGTGGTTGGGCATGAGGCAATAGGCCCAGCAGGCGACGCCATTGGCGTCGCAGCGCTCGGCGAGAAGGTCGCGATAGAGGGCGTAGTCGCCCGGCTCGGCGAACAGCAATTGCCGGCGGTTGCCGCGCTGCGTAACGTGATGCGGCGAACCGGGGACGACAATGCGGGCGAGGCGCGTCATGACGGAAGCTTAATTGACGCCCGACAATTATGCAATTAGTATCATGTCACCGAGATTATGTCACCGAGATTCCAATCTGGTGCGCCACGCCAGTGTAGACCCCGAACAGGCGCTGCGCGCCGCCAACGCCAAATTCGAGCGGCGCTTTCATCACATTGAGACGAGGCTGGCGGAAACTGGCAGCGCACCGGCGGAGGCGACGCTGGAGAAGATGGAGGCGCTGTGGGTCGAGGCGAAGGGGTTGGAGACGAAATAAGGGGCTTTGCATCGATAAAGCGAGGATTGTGTTCATGAAACTGGAACAGATGCGCACCCGTTATAGCGCCAGCGCGCAATTTTTCCACTGGCTGTCGGCGCTTCTGGTCGGGGTCGCCTGGCTTTTGGGCCAATTGCGCGACGAGTTCGAGCGCGGCGAGCCGCGCCGCATCGTCGATTTTGTCCATGTGTCGTCGGGCCAATTGATCGTCGCTCTGCTGGCGCTGCGCGTCATATGGCGCTTTGTCCAACCGCCGCCGCTAGAGGCGAGCTCCGCTGGCCCTTGGGCCGATGGCGCCGCGAAATTCGCGCATATCCTGCTTTACGTCCTCTTGATCGCCGCGCCTGCGGCGGGAGTGGTCACGCTGTTCGCCGACGGCAGGCCGCTGCCGTTGTTCGGCCTTGGGGAAATCGCGTCCCCCTGGGCCAAGGACAAGGCGCTCGAACATTCCGCCAAGGAAGTCCACGAGTGGTTGGCCAATGGGCTGATCGTGCTCGCGGCGCTTCACGCAAGCGCGGCGCTCGCGCATCACTTCCGACTGCGCGACGGCGTGCTGAAGCGGATGCTTCCGCGATGGATCGCCGAGTGAATTGGCGCGCTTGGGTGGCCGGCGAATGCGCAAGAGCTTTCTAAGCCACCCGCGCCGTCGGGAACCGCCGCGCCAGCTCGCCGTACCTCTCGGGCGCGACCCGCAGCAGCAGCCGCACGTCGCCCTCGGGCAAGGGCTCGCGCTCCAAGACCTCGGCGTGGCTGTAGGCCCAGGCGAGACCTTCGCCGTCGGCGCGGTCTAGCGTCAGCGCCAGCGTCACGCGGCCGGCGGCGAGCAGCGTCTCGACCCGCAGCAACAGCGCCTCGATCCCCTCCCCGGTCAACGCCGAGACCAGCATCGGGCGCTCTGCGCCATCTTCCCGTCGCGCCGAGAGCCGCATCCCCTCCAGCCGCTCGGGGTCGAGCGCGTCGATCTTGTTCCACACCTCGATCGTCGGCTTGCGGTTTTCGCCGGCGAGGCCGAGCTCCTCGATGATCTTCTCTACGTCGCGTCCCTGCGCCTCCCAGTCTTCATGGGAGACGTCGCGCACATGCAGCACGACATCGGCCTGCGTCACTTCCTCCAGCGTCGCGCGGAAGGCCGAGATAAGCATCGTCGGCAGATCCGAGATAAAGCCCACCGTGTCGGACAGCAGCGCCCTGCCCCCGTGCGGCAGCCGGATTTCGCGCAAAGTCGGGTCGAGCGTCGCGAACAGCAGGTTTTCGGCGAAGACGCTCGCCTTGGTGAGGCGGTTGAACAGCGTCGATTTGCCGGCGTTGGTGTAGCCGACCAGCGCGATCACCGGATAAGGCACGTCGCGCCGCGTCTTGCGGTGCAGGCCGCGCGTGCGCTTGACCTTATCGAGCTCCTGCTCGATGCGGCGCATCCGCTCCTCGATCAAGCGGCGGTCGGTTTCGATTTGCGTTTCGCCGGGGCCGCCAAGGAAGCCGAAGCCGCCGCGCTGGCGTTCCAAATGGGTCCAGCTGCGCACCAGCCGCGATTTCTGATATTCGAGATGGGCCAGCTCCACCTGCAGCGCGCCCTCCTTGGTGCGCGCGCGGCGCCCGAAGATTTCGAGGATCAGCCCGGTGCGGTCGATGACCTTGGCGTTCCAGGCCTTTTCGAGATTGCGCTGCTGCACCGGCGAGAGCGCGCAATCCATCGAGACGAGGCCGACCTCGCGCTCCTTGACGATTTCGCCGATTTCCTCGACCTTCCCCTTGCCGAGATAGGTCGCGGGCCGCAACTCGTTTAGCGAGACGCCGATTTCGCCGACAATATCGAGGTCGATGGCCAGAGCGAGGCCCACGGCCTCGGCGAGACGCGCCTTGGGATCACGGACGGACATATCGCGGGACGGCCGCGTCGGATAAGGCCCCAGCACCAAAGCGCGCGTCTTGGCGCCCTGGCTGCTCGCGGACGTCTCTAAACGCCCTGATTTATCTTCGTTCAACCGGTCCTATGCCTTTCCGGGGCGCGCAAGTTCATCAAAGCGCGCTCGCTATCTTTTTTCGACGCCGCCCTCGCCCTCGTCGCCGGGCTCGAACATATGGATCGGGTGTCCTGGCATGATCGTGGAGATCGCGTGCTTGTATACAAGCTGCGAATGTCCGTCGCGGCGGAGCAGCAGACAGAAATTGTCGAACCAGGTGACGATGCCCTGGAGTTTGACGCCATTGACAAGGAATATAGTGAGCGGGACCTTGTTTTTCCGAACAAAGTTCAAAAAAGTATCCTGCAGGTTCTGCGCGCGCTCAGACATCCGCTATCCTGTTCTTTTCGTTGAGCGTCGCCAAAAGGCGCCGCCTCGAGTTCGTTGCCTCGATCTCCAGACATAATCTTGCATTAGAGCGCGGCAGCCCGCAAGGCGCAAGCCGCAACTGATTCACAGTATTGGGAAGCAAGCACAAAACAGTGGGATCGCGGCGATATTTTTTAGCTTTCAATATTCGGGAGAAACGTTCAGGGTGAGGTGGAATGGAGAACATTTCGCGCGCGGGTCGGAGCGCCGGCGGAACTGTGCCGCGACCGGCGAATGGACGTTCGGAGGAAGGAGTCCGCGGCGTGGCGCAGCATGAAGAATGGACAGGAGCCTGTCCCACCGTGGCCATGCTCGACCAAGCGACGAAAACCGCTCTTGGCGCTCTGACCCGCCCGGTGCAGGCGCCGGCCGGAACCTGGCTTTACCGCGAGGGCGCTCCCTGCGACGCGTATCTCATCCTGCTCTCCGGCCAAATCCGCGTTCAAAAAACCGGCGCGAACGGGCGCGAAATCATCCTCTATCGCGTCGGTCCGGGCGAGACCTGCATCGTGACGACCGCCTGCCTGATGTGTGGAATCGACTACGACGCCGAGGGCGTGGCCGAAACCGATATTTTTGCGCGAGCTTTGCCAAAGGCGAGTTTTCGCGAGTTGTTGGGGCAATCGGAAATGTTCCGCGATTTCGTGTTTATGACTTATGGAGCCCGCATTTCGAACCTCTTGATGAGGATCGAGGAAGTCGCGTTCGGTCGCATCGACCAGCGTCTGGCGGCGCGCCTCCTGGGCTGCGGCAAAGGGAAGCAGGAGATCGCTTTGACGCACCAGGAATTGGCGGTCGAGCTCGGCACGGCGCGCGAGGTCGTCAGCCGGCAGCTCAAGGAATTCGAGCGCAAAGGCTGGATCAGAATTGGGCGCGGCAGCGTCGTGCTCGTCAACGAGCACGAGTTGAGAGCGCTGGCGGGCGACGATTTTGCTCTGTGATTATGTCACTGACTTCAGCCGCCTTTGGTGGGCAAACTCGCCTCGTTGCTTGTTCGACAACGGAGAAATGCGATGACCAAGAATGTGGGCGGAATTGATAGAATCCTACGCATCGTGGTGGGGCTGGCGCTGATTGGCGCGACGCTCGCGGGTTATCTGCCGGTATGGGGCTGGATCGGCGTCGTGCCGCTGGCTACCGCAATCATCGGCTGGTGTCCGGCCTATGTGCCGTTCGGCATCAAAACGTGTAACGCAGACAAATAAACTCCGCCAAACACGTCGCTGCGCGAGGCGCGGACCAATAACGCGCCGTCCCCCTTTGTGTCTTTGTGGTTCAAATTGGCCGCAGCGACACAAAGGGCGCAGAAGCTCCGGAGCTGAAGTCGACCTCAATTGCCGATTTGCGCGAGAGGGACGACGCCCCGAGCATCAGGATCGTCTGAAAACCGATCGCGCCAAAGTCCACTTGACGATCTCGGATTTGACCAACTCGACATCGGCCGCTCACTCGATCTCCAGGGATTTCAGCTTTCGGTGCAGCGCCGAGCGCTCCATGCCGATAAACTCCGCGGTGCGGGAGATATTACTGGAAAATCGGTTGAGTTGGGCGATGAGATATTCCCGCTCGAATACTTCGCGCGCCTCGCGCAGCGGCAGGCTCATCAGCTTTTCGCCGCGCACGCCCGCCGGCGTCGCCGGCACCAATTCGCCCACATCCGCCGGCAGCATCTCGGCGCTGATCTCCGTCCCGGCGTCGCCGGGGGACAAGATCATCAGCCTTTCGACATTGTTGCGCAATTGGCGGATATTGCCCGGCCAGTCGTACATCTGCAGCACGGCCATCGCGTCCTCCTTGACGCGCCGGCGCGGGATGCCGGAGGCGATCGACATGCTCTCCATGAAATAATTGATCAGTTCCGGAATGTCCTCGCGCCGCTCGACCAGCGAGGGCACGCGCATCGTCGCCACCGCGAGCCGGTGGAACAGATCTTCGCGCAACGCCCCCTCCTCGATCGCCGAACCGAGGTCGCGCGCCGACGAGGAGATGATTCGCACGTCCACCTCGACTCGTTTGGAGCCGCCGACCCGCAGAAACGTCTGGTCGATGAGCACGCGCAGTATTTTGGCCTGGGTGTCCTTCGGCATGTCGGCGATTTCGTCGAAAAACAGCGTGCCGCCATGCGCCTCTTCGAGCGCGCCGATTCTGTGTCCGCCGGCGCCGTCTTCCCGACCGAAAAGTTCGACCTCCATGTTTTCCGGGGTGATCGTGGCAGAGTTGATCACGACGAAGGGGGCGCCCGCCCGAGGCGACGCCTCGTGGATGCAGCGCGCCGCCAACTCCTTGCCGACGCCCGGCGAGCCGGTGATCAGCACCCGCGAATTGACCGGCGCCATTCTGGCGACCATCTGCTGCAACTGGACCGCCGGCAGGGAACTGCCGACAATGCGGTCGTGCGCGCCGGAGCGCATGCGCAAGGCCGAAACTTCGCGGCGGAGCTGATAGGCTTCGAGCGCCCGCTCGGCCACCAACACCAGGCGGTCGGCCTTGAACGGCTTCTCGATGAAGTCATAGGCGCCCATGCGGATGGCGGTGACCGCCGTCTCGATATTGCCGTGGCCGGAGATCATCACCACCGGCAAAGTGCGGTGCATCTTCTGAATCGTCTCCAGCACTTGCAATCCGTCGAGACGGGAGCCCTGCAGCCAGATGTCCAAAAAGACCAGATGCGGCCGCCGCGCGGCGATCGCCGCCAAAGCGTCGTCGGCGTCCTTGGCCGTGCGGGTCCGATGGCCCTCGTCGCTCAAAATGCCGGCGACCAGCTCCCTGATGTCCGCTTCGTCGTCGACGATGAGAATATCGCTCGCCATTACGCTCCACTCTTTTCGATTTGCGGGGGCTTCTCGCTTTGCAGTGTCGTCGCCGCCTCGTCCGGCGATTGGGCTTTGCCCGCCGGCGCCATCGGCAGCAGCATGCGCACGCAGGCGCCCTTCCCGTCCGGCGCGTCGAGCAGCTCCAGTCTGCCGCCGTGATCCTCGATGATTTTTGCGACAATCGGCAGACCCAGCCCGGTCCCTTCGGCGCGCGTCGTCATATAAGGCTCCAGCAGCCGCTGGCGGTTGACGGCGGGGAATCCCTTGCCGTTGTCGATCACTTCCAGCTCCGCCCATTGGTCGCGCTGGCGCAAGCAAATGCGCACAACGCCTTTTTCCCGCGCTTGCGCCTCGTCGCGGCCGGCGATCCCCTCGATAGCGTTCTTGACGACATTTTGCAGCGCCTGCGACAACAGGCGTCGGTCGAACAGCGCGTAGAGCGCCGGCTGCGGCAGATTTTCCACGATATCCACATCGGCGTTGCCGACACGCATCAGAAAGGCCACTTGGCGCGCGCATTCGCACAGATCGTCGCGTTCGAGCCGCGCCTTCGGCATGCGCGCGAAGGAGGAGAACTCGTCCACCATGCGCTTGATGTCGTCGACCTGCCGCACGATCGTATCGGTGCATTGGTCGAAAATATCCCGATCCGCAATGATCACCTTACCATATTTGCGCTTGAGGCGCTCGGCCGAAAGCTGGATCGGCGTTAGCGGATTTTTAATCTCATGCGCGATGCGCCGCGCCACGTCGGCCCAGGCCGAACTCCGCTGCGCCGTGACGAGATCGGTGATGTCGTCGAGCGTCACGACGAAATTGGGATGGCCCTCCACCGCCCGGGCGGAGGTGACGCGGACATTATAGCTGCGCTCGCTCACGCCGCGCTTGATCGTCAGCTGGCTTTGAACGGCGCGCGGAAAGGCTTCCGCCGCGTCTTTGAGGATCGGCACGATTTCGGGCATCGCCGCCTGAACCTGGGCGCCTTTGGCGGCGCCCGTCCCCGTCCCGCTTGCGCGCAACAAAGCCTCGGCCGAGCGATTGACGACATTGATCGCGCCATTGGCGTCGACCCCGATCACCGCCGCCGGCACGCCCGCCAGCACCGCCTCGGTGAATTCGCGGCGCTCGTCGTTGATGCGATTGGCCTCCAGCAGCCGGTTTTTCTGAAGATCCAGCTCGGTCGTCATCTTGTTGAACACGTCGCCGAGGCGCGCCAGATCGCCATGCGCCCGATCCACGTCGACGCGCACGTCGAGATTGCCCGCCGAGACCTGGTCGGTCGCGGCGATCAGCGTGCGGATCGGCGCCACCAGGCGGTTGGCGAAGTCGAGTCCGACCCAGATCGACGACAGCAGCATGATCGTCGTGAGCAAAGCGTACATGGTGACGAAGGCGCGTTTGACCGCGACGCCAAAGGCTTCGAAGGCGTCGTAATTGTTGATGAGAATTTCCGCCTGTTGCGGAAATTCGACGGCGAAGGGATCTATTGCGCGCGTGACGTATAGGAAAGTGTCGGGAAAGGAGCTCAGCGAGCGCAGGGCGACGAAGGTCTTGTCGTCGTCGATGAGCAGACACAACCGCTCGCCCCGACGCGCGTTCTCGAACTCCGACAAAGGCGGCGTGATGATGATGGCGGCGGAGGCGCTGGAAACATCAACGCGGTCGAGGATTTCGCCGCTGGGCTTAATCAGCGCCGCCTCCGAAAAATCCAAAAACCGCGCGCGCGAGGCGAAAAACTCATGGAACTTCGTGCGGTCGAGCATGAAGGTCAGGGCGCGGTCGAGGTCGTAGGCTGAGAGTTGCGCCTCCTGCAGCAAGGCGCCGCATTGCGTCTCGCGGAACACCCGCGCCGCCTCGGCCGTGTTGTGCACAAAGCCTTTGACGTTGGACATGAAGGCGGGATTCAGCGCGCGCTCCAGGCTAACCGAGCCGACCACCGCCAGCACCAATGCGGGAACCAGGGCGATGACCGAAAAGAAGCCGACCGTGCGCACATGCAGCCGCGCGGCGGCCTCCCCGGCGCGCCAAGCCTTGAACAGCGTCCGCGACTGACGAAGCACCATGCCGGCGAGCAGAACCAGCGCCGCGCCGTCGACGCCGTAGAGCAGGAGCAGCGTGTCGCTGGTCGGCGCAATCGGCCCGAACTCGGCCATCACCAGAAAAGTCGCCAAAGCGCAGGCGACCGCGAGCACAACGACGATCGGGCCGAACCACGGCCTAAACGACCGCCTCTTCTGAGTCGCCGTCTCTTCTCCGATGGGTTCCCCAGAAATGGACATAGCCCTGTATAAGCCGGCGTGAGAGCGGCGGCAATAATAGCTCCGCCTCCGCAGCGTCCGCTAAAATTGCGCCCCGGTCTGAAAAGGTTGGGTTTCTTCGCGCGCTATTCTTCGTGGCGATAGAGGGTCCAGGCGAAGCCCGAAAGTCCCCAAGCCGGAAAGCTTTCATCGCGCAGGTAGTTTGTCTGGCAAGCGGCGGGACCGGCGGACTTTCGCGCGGGGAGATCCATGGGCGTGTTCGGCGCCGCTACCGAGATGAGCCAATCCGGCGCCTTCGTGCACCAGTCCTGTTCGAGAACGCGCGGCGCGGCGATCCCGGCGCGATCCGCCTCATACTCCATGACTACAGCTGTTTGGAAGTTGGCGAAATCGGCGGCGTAGGTCACCGGGCCGCGCTCGCTCATCCTTGTGAACGCGGCGACATAGCCGCCGCGCCCGAACCTGAAGAAATTGATCAAATTGAGCGATTGTCCCGCGACGATCAGGGCGAGCGCGGCGATAGCGACAACACGCAGCGCGCCCTTGCGATTCCAAAGCACGGCGAGGCCGTCGCTGGTCAACAGCAGCAAGGCGACCGCCGTGGTCAGGTGAAAGCGCGGATAAAACTGGTTGGGGATGTGCATCGCCGCGTGCGCCAGCGGCAAGCCGAAGATGGCGATCGCCGGGAACCAGCGCCGTCGCGCCGGAACGAGAGCCAGCATCGCCAGGCCGAAAGCGCCGACGCCGAAGACGACGGCCGCGTCGCCCAAGGCTTCGGGGAGGCCGAGCACCGTCCGCGCCATGCCGGAGAGTCCCTTACCCAGCAACGCGAAGGTGAAGGGCTCCATCGCGCCGGTTCGGAAATCGGGAGAGAAGGCGCCATACGCGAAGCAGCCGACGGCGGGAAGGGTCGCGGCTAGGGCTAGGACGCCGATCGGGGCGACACGCCTCAGCGTTGCCAACAAACCATCGCCTTGCGACGTGGATCGCGCGAGGAAGCTCGCGCATAGCGCGGCGGTCGCCTCGACCATGGTGAGATGGAAGAACGTTCCGACGCAAATCGCGGCGGCAAAAACGAAGACGTTTCTTGTCCTGGCTTCGCCGTCGAGGATCGCCAGCAGCGCGTTATAGGCGACGAGAACGGCGAGGATCATGCCGGCATAGCCGCGCGCCTCGGAGCCGTAGTGAACGAAGAAATAGCCGATGGCCATCAGCAGCGCGGCGATGGCGCCGGAGGCGTCGCAATGGCGCCGGCCGATGGCCCAGGCGGCGGGAATGGCCAGCGTTCCCAGCATGACCGCCGGCAGCCGCATCAAGAGGACGGGCGCGTCGGGGCCGATCCACCAAAGCCACGCGGAATTGAAGAAATGATTATTGTCGTGATGGATTTCGAAGAACACGTCGCCGAGCGATTTCGCCGACTCCAGCAGTCTCAACGTATAGATTTCGTCGAGCCACGGATCGCCTCTCGCGGCGACGAGCCGGAGAAGAAACCCCGCGGCGGCGGCGGCGGCGAAAACGACCAGACCGACAGGTTTCGAGCGCGCGAGCGTCGCTCGCAAGGGAGTCGCCTCCAAGGAAGGAGACGGCGCGAGCGCGTTTTTCAGTAAATTCATGAGCCAGTTTTCATCGGGCGCGCAAGACGCGAATGCGCTTGGTCGCTCGCCACGCTAAAAGACCCGGATTGATAATTTGTGTATGGCGCGATCCGCGGATCGAACGCCGACGCCCGCTATCTCGGAAGGCGCATCAGCCTGATGTCGAGATCGTTGACCTTCTTGCGCAAGGTGTTGCGGTTGAGGCCGAGCAGCTCCGCCGCCTTGATCTGGTTGCCGCGCGTCGCAGCCAGCGCCGCCGCGATCAGCGGGATTTCGATCTCCCGGATTACGCGGTGGTAGAGGCCAGGCGGCGGCAGGCCGTCGCCGCAGTCGCGAAACAATTTAGCGAGATGCTGTTCGACCGAGGCCGACAGCGTCATCCCGCTTTCCAGCTCCGTGTCCGGCGCCGGCCGATTTCCCGTCGCGAGTTTTTCAGGCGCGCGCGGATTCTCCTGATCGAGTTCAGCCTCGATAAGCTGTTCGGAGACCACTTCCTGCGGATGCAGAGCCGTCAGGCGGCGGATCAGATTCTCCAATTCGCGGATGTTGCCGGGCCAGCGGTAGCGCTTCATCCGGTCGAGCGCCGCCTGTTCGATATATTTTTGCGGCAGGCCCTCGCTGACCGCGACCTTGAAGAAGTGGTTGACGAGGTCGGGGATGTCCTCGGCGCGCTCGCGCAGCGGCGGCAGCCGCAGCGGCACGACATTCAGCCGGAAATACAGATCCTCGCGGAAGAGGCCCTGCTGGATCAATATGCGCAGATCCTTATTGGTGGCTGCAACAATGCGGACATTGGTCCTGATCGGCGTGCGCCCGCCCACCGTCGTGTATTCGCCCTGCTGCAAGACGCGCAGCAATCTTGTCTGCGCCTCCATCGGCATGTCGCCGATTTCGTCGAGGAACAGCGTCCCGCCCTCGGCCTGTTCGAACCGCCCGGCGGAGCGCTGGGCGGCGCCCGTGAAGGCCCCCTTCTCGTGGCCGAACAATTCGCTTTCGATGAGATCGCGCGGAATCGCCGCCATATTGATGGCGACGAAAGGCCCTTTCTTGCGCTTGCCGTAATCGTGCAGCGCGCGGGCCACCAGCTCCTTGCCGGTGCCGGATTCGCCGTTGATCAGCACGGTGAGGTCGGTTTGCATGAGCCGCGCCAGCGAGCGATAGATTTCCTGCATCGCCGGCGAGCGTCCGACCAAGGGCATGCCCTCGATCTCCTCGGGCGGCGCTGCGGCGCCATTCTTACGCGGCTCGGCCATGGCGCGGCCGACGATGCCGACCAGCTCCTTGAGGTCGAACGGCTTTGGCAGATAGTCGTATGCGCCCCGCTCCGAGGCGCGGATCGCCGTCATGAAGGTGTTTTGCGCGCTCATGACGATGATCGGCAGTTCCGGCCGCAGTTTCTTGATGCGCGGCAGCAATTCGAAGGCGTTCTCGTCGGGCATCACGACATCGGTGACGACCAGATCGCCCTCGCCGGACTGCACCCAGCGCCACAGTGTCGCCGCGGTGCCGGTGGTGCGCACTTCATATCCGGCGCGCGACAGCGCTTGCGCGACGACGGTGCGGATCGCAGCGTCGTCGTCGGCGACCAGTATTTCGCCACGGTTCATGAGCATCGTCTCCAACTTCGACCGGAAAACCGCCGGGCAGGCGCGGGGCCGGTTGATTTCTTAAAGATGAATAATGCTAACTCCGCCTCATTGAGCTTTGGCGACACTTCGAGGTTTGCGATTGATAGCCGTTTCATCGACCTTCTTAGCGATACATGGGCATGAGTATTCGAAAGATTGTCCGTCTTGGGTGCGATTCGCATTCGATGACGCCGCCGTGGTCGTTGACGATCTTGGCCACCAGTGCAAGTCCGAGGCCAGTTCCCGAAGATTTAGTGGTGACGAAGGGTTCGAACAAATGACCGGCGATGTCGTCGGGTATGCCGGGACCGTTGTCGCAGACGCGAAACTCCAGCGGCAGCCCGACCGTTCGTTTGGAGCCCTGCGTGCGAAGACTGACGCCGGGGCGAAAGGCCGTGGACAGCTCGATCTCGCCGTCCACCGCGTCGCCAATGGCTTCGGCGGCGTTTTTGACGAGGTTCAAGAACGCCTGCACAAGCTGGTCGCGATTGCCGGCGAGCGGCGGAAGCGAAGGATCGTAGTTCTCGTTGAAGCGGATATGACGCGCGAAACCACTGCGGGCGACCTGTTTCACATGGTCGAGCACGGTGTGAATGTTTACCTTGTCGCGTTGCAGCGGGCGTTGATCGGAGAAAACCTCCATGCGGTCGACCAGCCGCACGATCCGGTCCGTCTCGTCGCAAATCAGCCGCGTCAACGCCCGATCCTCGTCGCCAAGGCCCATTTCCAGCAGCTGTGCGGCGCCGCGAATTCCCGATAGCGGGTTCTTGATCTCATGCGCCAGCATCGCCGCCAGCCCAGAAACCGAGCGCGCCGCGCCTTGATGGGTCAGTTGCCTGTCTATTTTATCGGCAATTGTCCGTTCTTGCAGCACAACCAGAACGCCGCCGTCGCTTTGCGGCAACGGCGCGCAATGCACGTCGACGCTGCGATCGCCGCTGGGACCGGGACGTCCGAGGTCGATCTTATATTCGTTGATCGCCGAGCCGCGCTCGCGCACCTGCCCGATCAACGTCAGCAAAGATGAGCCAAAGGGCAGCAGCCGCTCCAACGTCTGGCCGATCAGCAGCGGCTTGCCGATCTCGAAAAAAGCCTCGGCGGCGGCGTTGGCGTCGACGATGACGCCGTCCTTGCGCAGCGCGAGTATGACATGCGGCAGCGTCTCCAGAATGCAGGACCGGCCGTCGTCGCCGATCACCCGCAGACGGGCGCCGAGCGGCGGCGTGCTCGACTTTGCGGCGCGTTCTGCTTTGGCGTTCATGCGGCTTCCTCGCGTTCGGGGATTGCAAACAGGCGTTCGATCAACCGCCGCGCCTCTCGCGGTTCGTCGGCGACGACCAGGGCGCGCCGCAGCGCGCGGTCCTCTTCATTTGGCCCGCATCCGGCATAATCAACATAGGCGGCGAGATGCTTTCGCGCGTGACGGAGCCCTGCCCGGCGCCCCATCGCCACAAGCAGACTTTCCAGATGCTCCTGCGCCAGCGCGCCGCGCTCTGCGCGCGCCGGCGGCGGGCGAAGGCGCCCGGTGGTCAGATAATAAGCGATGTCGCCGACCAGCCAGGGGCGGCCAATCGCCGCGCGCCCCACCATGACGGCGTCCGCGCCGGAGAGCCGCAGCATTTCGCGCGCAGCTCGAGGGCTGTCGCAGTCGCCGTTGGCGACCACGGGAATGCGTACCGCCTCCTTGACGGCCTTGATCGCCGCCCAATCAGCGGCGCCGTTATAAAACTGTTGGCGGGTGCGGCCATGCACGGTGACGAGCGTCGCGCCCTCCTGCTCCGCCCGGCGCGCCAGTTGAGGCGCATTGCGCGAAGAATCGTCCCACCCCAGCCGCATTTTCACGCTCACGGGAATGTCTACCGCGCCGACGGCGGCGGCGATCAGCCGGCTGGCCTGGTCCAGATCTCGCATCAAGGCGGAGCCGGCGAGCCCGCCGGTGACCCTCTTGCAGGGACAGCCCATGTTGATGTCGATCCATTGCGCGCCGGCGTCCGCCGCACGACGCGCCGCCAACGCGATCCCTTCCGGATCACGCGCGGCGATCTGAACGACGCGGGGAGCGGCCGGGCTTTCCTGCGCGCCGGCGAGCCGCAACTGCGTCTCCCGATCGCCGCGCAAAACGCCCGCCGCCGTGATCATCTCGCTAAAGGTCGCGCCGGCGCCAAAACGCTCGGCGATCCGCCGCATGGCCGCGTCGGTGACCCCGGCCATCGGCGCGAGCAAGGCGCGACCGGAGATCGCGTGCCCGCCGATTGTCAGCGGCGGGACGCTCAGGGCTGCGCCCAAAGTTTCGGCATTTGTCATCATGCCTAGGGTATAAGCAATTTTTGTCGCGCTGGCAATGTTTGGCGCGCCGCACAATTGTCGCGCTCGACTCGCGGCCCAATTGACGCGCCCGCCAAAACGCGACACAGCAAGCGCCATGACGCCTTCCTCCTCACTCGCATTCCTCACCGTCGCCGGCGGACGCGGCTCGCGCGCCGGCGAGGGAATCCCCAAGCAGTACCGCCCCTTGCTCGCCAAAACCGTGCTCGCCCGCACGTTGAGCGCCCTGCACGCCGCAGCGCCCCAGGCGATGCTGCTGACGGTCATTCACGCCGACGATCGCGCGCTTTACGACGCCAGCGTCGCCGAGCTTTCCGACGCGGCGCGTCAGCGGTTGCTGAGGCCCGCTATCGGCGGCGCCTCGCGGCAGGAAAGCGTGCGCAACGGGTTGGAGGCGCTGCAAGCGCTTGATAAACCACCAAACATCGTGCTGATCCACGACGCCGCCCGGCCTTTCGCCGACCCAGCTCTGATCGCCAGAGCCATCGACGCGGCGCTTGATCATGGCGCGGCGGCGCCGGGCCTGCCGCTCGCCGACACGATCAAGGAGATCAACGCCGCCGGCAAGGTCGTCGCGACGCCCGAACGCGCCAGATTGCGCGCCGTGCAGACGCCGCAGGCCTTCGACTTTGACTTGATTTTAAAGGCGCATCGCGTGGCGGCCTCGAAAGCGCTGGAGTTCACCGACGACGCCATGATCGCTGAAAGCTCCGGCCATGCCGTCCACCTTTTCGCCGGCGACGCGAAAAATTTCAAACTAACGACGGGGGAGGATTTTTTGCGCGCGGAATCCTTGCTTCTCAACGCCTTACCCGATATTCGCACGGGACAGGGCTACGACGTCCACGCCTTCGCGGCGGGCGATCATGTGTGGCTCGGCGGCGTCTCGATTCCCCATACTCATGGGCTAGCCGGCCACTCCGACGCCGACGTGCTCGCCCACGCCGTCACCGACGCGATTCTCGGCGCCATCGCCGAGGGCGACATCGGCTCGCATTTTCCACCCTCCGATCCGCAGTGGAAAGGCGCTAAGTCCTCGATTTTCCTGGAACATGCGGCGAATCTGGTGCGCCGGCGCGGCGGGATGATCGCCCATATCGACGCCACAATCGTTTGCGAAGCTCCGAAAATCGGGCCGCATCGCGATTTCGTCCGCGCCAGCCTCGCCAAAATCATCGGCGTCGAGGTTACGCGCGTCGCGGTCAAGGCGACAACCTCGGAAAAACTGGGGTTTACCGGGCGCCAGGAGGGTATGGCCGCCCTCGCTCTCGCCACCGTGCGGCTGCCGGGATAGGCCCATGCGCGACGCGCATAAACGCGCATTGGCGCGCAAACTGCTCGATTTTGCGCGCATCGGCGGGCACATGATCGCGACTGCGGAGTCCTGCACCGGGGGCCTCGTCGCCGGCGCCATCACCGACGTTCCCGGCGCCTCGGAAATCTTCGATCGCGGGTTTGTGACCTATTCCAATGCATCCAAAATTGAGATGCTTGGCGTCCAAGCGGCGACGCTGGAGACGCACGGCGCGGTCAGCCACGAGACCGCCATCGAGATGGCTCAGGGCGCGCTAAAACACTCGCGGGCGACAATCGCGGTTTCGATCACCGGAATCGCCGGCCCGGAGGGCGGCTCGCCCGAAAAGCCAGTCGGCCTCGTGCATTTTGCTTGCGCCGACCAGAACGGCGCGCGGCATGTCGAGCGGCGCTTCGGCCCGCTGTCGCGCGATGAAATCCGCGCCGCGGCCGTCTCTCAAGCCTTGGAAATGCTTATAGATTTCGCTCAGCCACGTCCATAAACCTGATCGGCCCGCTTCACAAAAGCGTCGGCGTATTTCTGGAAGGCGGCGTCGAACATCGCGCCCATCAGCAGGCCGAGCGCGGCGCTCTTGAATTCATAGGCGATGAAAAAATCCACCGCGGAGCGCGCTTCGCCCTTCGGCCCCGGCGGCTCGTCGCGGAAGGACCAGCGATTGTCGAGTTTCCTGAACGGCCCGTCGATATATTCGACGAGAATTTCGAGCTTTAGCGCGTTGCAGGTGACGCGGCTCGTATAGCGCTCGCAGATCGCGCGAAAGCCCACCTGCATTTCGGCGACGATGACGTCGACCCCCTCGCCCAACGGCGTGCGCCGGCGCACCCGCATCCCCTCGCACAGCGGCACGAATTTGGGATAGGCCTCGACGTCGGAAACGAGCGCGAACATTTCGGCGGCGGAGTGGCCGACCTGGCGGCGGTTGCGAAAGCTCTTCATGAAAAAAGCTCATAGAGCAATTTTTTGCGGGGCGTTAGAGGCGGAGGCGAAAAAACGCGTGCTGAACCCGCTTGACGACGGGTTCTTATAATATATTGATCTATATGCCTATTGTCCGCAGGACTTAGCCTGCAGCGTCGCGGGGTGTCTTGACCTAACGTGAACACGCGCCGAAGGCGAGCTAAGTCGGTCCATTTGAATTTCTGATTGGGCCTCGCTGCGAAGATCACCGCGATCATCGGGAAATGTGGATTAACCAAAAGAAATGCACCACGCCGCCATTAGACATATTGGGGCTTATGCGACTTTGACATGGCCGCGTGGACGTCGCAGAAATAGATAATGAACGTCAAACAGATCGCCCGATGGACGGGGGTTGGCGTCTCCGTCGCCTCGGTTCTATTCGCCATTCTTACATACCTCGGAGTTTGGAATGAATGGCGAGGGGACAACTTGTTGGCCGAGATCGCGACCCGCTTCGATAGTTCCTACTCGCAAGACGCAGGACGGCCCCTGAGGCCTGGCGATAAGGCGTGGCCCGTCGTCATGAGAGTGATCGCAAAATACTCCCATGCCCAACTTCTCGTCGGGAGAGAACCGCGGGTTTTTGCTCGATTCGTCGCGGTCGCCTCGGCGCAGAACGAAGCCGCTCATGGCGAATGGACTGCGCCGACGACACCGGTCGCGCTGCTCTACAAAGAATGGCCCGGTCACGGAGTTGTGCCGCCTGAAGATGTCTTGTTCCTCGGGACGATCGAGGACTTGCACACCTGGATACAAAGGGACGACAGCGACTTCGATTTTCTTATAAGGACGATTCTTTTCGGCGTGTTGTCCGCTTGCATCGCGGTGTTCCTGGCGTGGCCTGACAAGAAGACCGGATCAGATAAGGGCCCTCCCCTCACCGCTGGCGCGGCCAGGACAATCAGTCCACCCGCGAATGTCGAACCCGACACTGTCGACCGAAAAGACGAGCCCGCTTCGGCCCCGTGAGAGCGCCGCATCGCAATGTGGGGCGCACCGCCTTCTTGGCCTGTGCAGAAATCAAGCAGACCGTGTGGAAACTCAGCGAGTTTGGGCGCGGCTGGGGGTGAGCTTTTCTTGCTGCCGGAATGGGTGATAATCTGACACGCAGGTTTCAGTGGCAGGGTGATCTTCGAAATCTGAGAGATTGATCGTGGCCGGCCAAACAGAGTTCCAGA
>Ga0265328_10000454_pt1 | contig 19069 bp, 16 predicted proteins | sample 41624metaG_FD_202086 | JGI IMG/M metagenome (GOLD analysis project Ga0265328, IMG submission 202086) | Rhizosphere microbial communities from Carex aquatilis grown in University of Washington, Seatle, WA, United States - 4-16-24 metaG | ecosystem: Host-associated > Plants > Roots > Rhizosphere...
CGTCGTCTTCCCCGCCTGGCCCGATCTCCTCCAAGCGCTCGCAACCTTCACCATCCCGCCAAACCTCCTCAAAACCCCAAAAATCGAATGAACCTCGGGCGGACATGACTTTTAGAACTGCTGCGCCAAGTCGAGCATCTCGCCCGCGGAGACGTCTCCGTGATACCAATCGAAGCGGGCTCGATGGGCGCGCCCTTCTTTAATAGCCGGGGGCTCTGACACCGTCGCCTACACAAATCAGCCGCAGAGCCCGCCGACGCTGATGACATCCTGCCGCTCATCCCTCTTCTGGCATCGGAAGCTTGGCGAATCACCGCTCGGACCATTTGGTGAACGACGGCCAAACCACCAAGTGAAGTGTCGCCGCGCGATTGTCCACATCCAGCAAGAGCCGCCTCGACTTGACTCAACGCGAACGGCCGGCGCCTCTACCGTGTCACGCTCGTGAAGAACGGCATCATTTCCGCGGCTTCCTGGTCAGAGCCGAGGGGTCTTTCTCTTCAATTTCCGCCGCATGGTATTTCTTACGAATGTCCGTCAGATCGACGCGCGTCGGCGGCAGCTTCAAGCCCATCTCGGCCATTGTATCCACGACGATCTGCGAAATGGCGAGGTCCCGAAACCACTTGTGGTTCGCCGGAATCACATACCACGGCGCATGCTTGGTGCTCGTCAAGGCCATCGCGTCCTCGTAAGCTTCGACATATTGCGGCCACAGCTCCCGTTCGCTGTAGTCGCCCTCGCTGATCTTCCAATTGCGTGACGGATCGTCCAGTCGCCGCTTGAAGCGCGCGAGTTGCTCTTCTGGACTAATATGAAGAAAGAATTTTAGAATGCGCGTGCCGTTTTCTCGCAGCATTTTCTCAAAGTCGTTGATCAAATCGTAGCGCTTCGACCAGACCTCGCGAGGCGCCAATTTGTGCACTCGGACGACGAGCACATCCTCGTAATGCGATCGATTGAAGATCACGACTTCGCCCTTGCCCGGAGTGCGCGAATGGGCTCGCCAGAGAAAATCATGCGCCGCCTCGACCACGCTCGGCTGCTTGAATCCGAACACCGACGTGCCCTGAGGATTCATGCCGGTAAATAAATGCCGTATCGTTCCGTCCTTCCCGGCCGCGTCCAGCGCTTGCAGAACGATGAGCAAGGACTGATCGCCGTCCGCGTACAAGCGATATTGCAGTTCAGCCATGTGCTGAACATGCTTTTGGATCTCGGGCAGGGCCTCCTCGTGCGACTCGTGCTTGCCAGAAAAAGAAGGATCGATGTCAGACAAGCGAACCTTTTTTCCAGGTTCGACGGCGAATTTCTCGCGGCAATCCATCTCATCTCTCCTTTCGCCAACCGGCTGCGGTCAGTGGCGTCGCCTGATGCGCCGATAGCGGCTGGTTGATCGTCTGTATGCTCTTCATCTGCCGCGCGATGCGGTAATTCGCAAATCGCTCGGTAATCTGCCTGACGCCGCCGAGGATGAACATCCAGGCCACGTTATACGCCCAGACCCAACCGATCGGGCGCCAAGAAATCGATGGAAACAGCCAGCCATAGGCGCACATCATAACCGCTACGACTTGACTGGCGACGATGGCCCAGAACAACTTCGCGGCGGGAAAAGGCGGCAGAAAGAACCAACGCTCTGTTCTCGTAACGAGCAACAAGAGATGGCCGCCGACTACCAGTTGCAGGAACATCACCGTCTGTAATTCGGGCGCCGAGAACAATCCAAAATCTTCCCGCAACCAAGGATGGGACAGGATTCTGAAGCCGATCAGCAGCAGGCCGAAAGATTCGATGACGCAAAAGAGGCCGAGCACGGTCGCGACGCCGAGCAGATACGGCATGCGCCAACGAATGGGTTTCTCGCTCACTGGCGTGTTGTCATAGGCGATTGTCATGATCGGCACGTCGTCAAGCAGCGACATGATGACGATCATGACCGCCGTCAGCGGCACGAAACCAAGAAAGACCGACGACAGCACGACCACGAACATGATGTCCATGGTCAAAGCCACGCGATAAATCGTGTAGCTAGTGATCCGGCCGAAAATTCTCCTGGCTTCGTCGATCGCGCTGCCGATCACCGAGAGGCCGGGCGCCGTGAGAATGAGAGCCGCAGCGCCGCGCGCGGCGTCGGTGGCTCCCGAAACAGCAATGCCGCAGTCCGCTTGTTTCAGCGCCGGCGCGTCATTGACGCCGTCGCCAGTCATCGCCACCAGATGCCCGCGTCCTTGCAACGCCTTGACGATGGCGTATTTGTGCTCGGGGAACACGCGAGCGAATCCGTCCGCCCTCTCGATCGCGTCGGCGATGTCGGACGGAACATTATTCGGGTCCATGTCCTTGGGGAAGACATCGGACGCCGCGATGATATGAGAGCCGAGCCCAAGTTGACGCGCGGTCTCGATAGCGATGGCCGTGTCGTCGCCGGTCACCATTTTAACTCGAACGCCCTTCCTATTGGCCGTTTCAATCGTCGCCTTCGAATCCTCGCGCGGCGGATCGAACATCGGCAGGATGCAGAGCAGCGACCAACTGTGACCGCCGTCCTCGGAGCGGGCGACGGCGAGCGCGCGTGAACCCTTGGCGGCGAGTTCATCGACGGTCTGTTTGACTCGCTGCGCGATATCGGGCGACGCCTGGACAAAATCGACGATCGCCTGCGGCGCGCCTTTGGTGACGACTATGGTTTTGCCCTGGGCGTCCGTGACCGTAGCTTGCGTGCGCTTGCTAACCGGATCGAAAGGCGCGAAGTTCACCTGAAAATATGATTTCAAGGCGCTCTGGTTCTTCAACGCGGAGATCACCGCTGTGTCGATCGCGTCGCGATCCTCGATCTTCGAAGCTAGCGCGGCGGCCAAAATGCACTCTTGCGGATCCTTGGCCGCGAGCAGGATTGGGTCGGCCAAGGTGAGCTGATTCTTGGTCAGCGTTCCCGTCTTGTCGGAACACAAAATGTCGACCCCGGCCATTTCTTCGATCGCCGAAAGCTTGGAGACGATCGCCTTCTCCTTCGATAAAGCCAACGCGCCCAAGGCCATGGTGATCGAGAACACCGCCGGCATCGCCACCGGGATGGAGGCGACGAGCAGGACTAGAACGAACTGCAAGATGCTCAGCGCGTCGTCGACGTCCCAATCGTCGGCGACGACAAGGTCATGGTATACTTTCACGGCGACCATGATCGCCGCCAACACAACGGCCAAAACAATCAAAAAGTTGCCGATCTGGAACATCGCCTTCTGCGCATGACTCACCGCGCCGGCGCCGGCGACGAGCTTCGCGGTGCGCCCGAAAAACGTGTTTGAGCCGGTCGCGATGACGACGCCAACCATCTCGCCCTGTTTGACGATGCTGCCGGAATAGGCCACGTCTCCGACTTTCTTCGCCACCGGCAACGACTCTCCCGTCAACGCCGCCTGATCGATCGACGCCTGCTCGCCGCTCACGAAGCGGATATCCGCGGGAACGATAACGCCGAGCCGGATTTTTACGATGTCTCCGGGCGTGAGAGTCTCAGCCGGCGCCGTGCGCCATTCGCCGTCCCGCAATACGGTTGCTTCCAGCGCCAGGCCTTTTTTCAAGGCCGTCAGCGCATCGGAGGCTTTCCGGTCCTGCCAGAATTCGAGCGCGGCGTTGAAGAACAGCAGGCCGACGATGATGGTGAAGTCATCCCAGTGGCCGATGAAGGCCGAGACGGCCGCGGCCGCCTCGATCATGTAGGCGATCGGCCCCGAGAAATACCCGAGGATCTTTCTGAAGAGGCTGACTTGTTTTTCGACCAGCGCGTTGGGGCCATATTTGGCGAGGCGTAGACCTGCCTCCGTGCTGCTCAGGCCGCGTTCGGGTTGAGCCGCGAGTTGAGTCAGTACCTCGTCGAGGGGCATCTTCTCGAAATCGGCGCCGGCCTTTGATCGAGCCTCGACCGTGGGCGTTGTGGACGTTTGAGCAAGACCAGCCATAGATCAATCCTCCAATTGAACCAGCAGCCGCCACGTGACGGTTTAGTGCAGAGTTGTGACGCCATGGGCTCGCATTGCTTCGACGACGCCATCGAAGATCAAACCGACTCCCATGGCGGAGACGAAAAAGCCGACAATGCGAGTGACCGCGTCGATGCCCATCGGACCTAATCGAGCTACTAATTTCCCGGCATAAGCCAGGCACAGATAGGTGACGAACATCGTGGCCAGGATGGCGAGCGCGATGGCGACGAAGGCTTGGAACTCGGCCTCCGAATGTTTTATCAGCGAGGTCATGCCGAGGATGGTGGCGATGGCTCCCGGACCGCACATCAGCGGCAACGCAAGCGGAACGAATGCTATATTGCCGCCTTGGTCGACGCCGCCCGCCGGAATGATCGATCCATTGTCGGAAGACGCCGAGAAGAGTTGGAAGCCTATCCGCATCAAGATAATGCCGCCGACAATGCGAACCATGCTCAGAGGCACCCCGAAAAGCCGGAGTATCAAGGCGCCGAAGAGCAAGAAGAAAAGCATCAGTAGCACTGCGTAAATGCATGACTGGCGCGCGACCGCGCGATACTCGTTCAGGTCTTTGCCCTCGAGAAGTTTCAGGAAAACCGGCAGGGCCTCCAGAGGATTGATAATCGCCAGCAGGGTTGTGAACGTGCTGATGAACAATGTGAATTCCGGTCGCATGCGGCAGCTCTCCCAACGATTGCCTTTGCCCCGTTTCCCCGAGGTCCGAGGGCCACGCCGCCCCTGACCCCATATCGACCGAGTTCATCGCGCGCTCTTAGTCGGCAACAAGGCTACCGTCTGTCCTGACAACGGCGCCGGCGCGAATGTGAATCATAGATGGGTCCAAAACGCACGATGTCACGGCCTCATCTAGCCAAGGTGATTTAATCCCCGTTTCGCTGAGCACACCCCGTCTGGTTTTATCGGCAACCAGGTCGCGCGCGTCTTTAGGCGTCGGAGCGTTGGCCCAAACGCATTCCTGTTCGTCTGAGTTTCGCCAGGATGGATGATTTTGGTCGATTGGGTCTAGGCGATAGATATTGGGACCATGCAAAGTCGTGGGGACCGCCAAAGTTCTAACAGTTAAGCTCTAGTTATTTTCGAAGTTGCGGTTCGCATACCTACCTCCGAGATTGGCCCGAGAAGCTAACGAGCCCCTCAGTTTTGCATGCTCTCGTATTTGTATCGGGCCGTTGATAAGACTGGCGGCACGGTTGACTTCTTGTTGACGGCCAAGCGCGATCGTAAAGCTGCCTTGCGGTTCCTGTGCAAGGCGATTGATCAGCACGGTGTTCCCGAGAAGATTACGATCGACAAGAGCGGCGCCAACACGGCTGCGCTCGAAAGTTACAACGCGGAACATGAGGCGGACATCGAAATCCGTCAGATCAAATATCTGAATAACAACGTCGAACAGGACCACCGTGCCGTCAAGCGAGTGGTGCGGCCAATGCTCGGTTTCAAATCGATTCGATCGGCTGCAGCAACCATTGCCGGCATCGAACTCATGCACATGATCCGCAGGGGCCAAATGCGCGCGACAGGGAAATTGCGTCCAGCGCAGCAATTCTCTGCGCTGGCGGGGTAAACCAGCTCATCGTCCCAGGCCTTTCTCGGCCACTGTGAAAATTTGCGACAGAACCCAAATGAGTCCGGTCGCTTCATTTCCAAGATTATGCGGAGTAGCGCCCGCTTTGCGAACTCGACCAGCACGTCGTCTTTGATAAACTAATTGGCAATGCGAGGGGTAGTTCAACGCGCACGGATAGTCCGCCCTCCTCTCGGTCGCCCAGTTCCAGCCGTCCGTGATGCGCCGTAAAGATGGCCCGCGCGATCGCCAATCCAAGTCCAAATCCGTCCTTTGACGCCAGAGTTGAATTTTCACTGCCCCGTCGGAACGGCTCCAGCATTGCTTCTCGCGTTTCCGCCGGGATGCCCGGCCCATGATCCGCGACTTTTACTATCGCCGTATCGCCTTGCCTTGTGACGGAGAGCTCAGCTCCGCCCGCGAATTTAACCGCGTTGTCGACAAGATTGGAAAAAGCGCGTTCCAACTCGTCCGGGTTTCCGTTGATAATGATCTCGCTAGCGCCATCGAACTGAACATCGGCGCCCAGGTCGACAGAGTGATCCACAACGGTGTGAAGCAGGGTTGCAAGATCAAGGGTTATAAACTCCTGCCGTGCTCCGCCACGAAGATAGGAAAGACACGCGCCAACCATGGCATGCATCTGCTCGAGATCGCGCAAGATCTTCGCTTTCGTTTCTCCGTCCTCAATATATTCAGCCCGCAAGCGCATTCGAGTAATGGGTGTCCGCAGGTCATGACTAACAGCGGCGAGCATGCGCGTCCGCTGGTCTACCATCTCCTTGATGCGTCGCTGCATGCGGTTGAATGCGCGCGTCGCAGTTTGCACTTCTTCCGAGCCCGCCTCTTCAATTTGTGCGGGAATCGTATCCAAGCTGAAAGACTCCACCGCCTTCGCGAAATCGATCAGGGGACGGGTGACGGCGAGAGCCCCCCAGAGAGAGAAAACCAGCAGGCTTAGCGCCACGAAGCCGATCGTGACAAGTGCCACTCCGACAAAGCCGGGATGCGGCGCGTTCACTGCGAATGCGACTTCCTGACCGTCTTGTAAAGTTGCAAGAAGCTTCTCTTCTTCACCCATACGAATGACCTGCGCCTTCACTTCAGCGGGGAGACGGCGATTGAATAAACTGAAATCGGGCGCTGTGACCGAGATTGCTTCCTTTGGCGTCGAAAACGAAATATTGAGCTCTGGAAGGAACTTGTTCAAGACCTCGGCGAGTCGCACGCGGTCGGGAGCAGGCGTGGTGTTCAGCGCGATAAGGGCGCTCAGCATCGTGTTCGCCATTGCGTTGCGTGGATCCGCGGGTCCGGGAGAAAAAAACAGCAAAATTGACGTGACCGCCGCGTGGAACAGCACCACACAAACGAGAAGCAGCAAGGCGATCTGCGCATTTATGCGGCGCGGCAGCGCGATCTTCATTGGGAGGTCACCTTTGCGGAGAAGACATATCCCGCTGTTCTTACTGTTTGAATTAGGACTGGGTCGCGCGGGTCTTTTTCGATCTTCTGCCGCAGGCGGCTCACGGTGATGTCGACGCTTCGGTCCGTGGTCGCCGCCGACTTCAGTTGATCGCGCGAAAATACACGGCCCGGTCGCTGACAGAGGGTTAGCAGTGTCTCGAACTCCGCGCTTGTCAAGATCACCCTGGCGCCACTCGGTCGCGACAATCGGCGTGTAAGCAATTCGAGGACGAACCCCTCAAAGCAATACTTCTCAGTCGCTTTCTCGGCCTCTTGCTCCGGTATGCTTCGCCGGAGAACGGCGCCGATGCGCGCGAGCAATTCGCGTGGAATGAATGGCTTGACGAGATAATCATCGGCGCCGAGTTCGATGCCCAGGATTCTGTCCATTTCCTCGCCTCGGGAAGTCACCATCACGACCGGCAGCCTATTAACGTTGCGGAGTCGCAAGCAGATTGAGAAGCCGTCCTCTCCTGGAAGGTTGACGTCGAGCACGACGAGATCCACCTTTTCACCGGCGAGAATCTTGTCCATTTCTCTGCCACTTCCAGCAAGCGTCACTGTGAACCCGTGGTCAACGAGGTACTTCGCGATGAGGGTGCGAATATCTTCGTCGTCTTCGACCACCAAGAGGTGGCGCGGGTCGATGGTTGTCAAAGCGGATTTCTCGGTCCGACGGGGTTCATCTGGGATGTAAAGGCACACTCACGCTCGTCAGTTAATATGGCCGGAATTGGGCGTTTTCGTTTCAGATTGCTCGGAGCGGCTGCGTCCTCGCGACGTTTATGGGGGCAGTTGCCATCTTTTTTGTCGACGGCATTGGGATGCCGCCATTGAGGAGCCACTCTGTCAAGTTTGGTTTTGCCCAAAAGCGAGTCTCCTCTATTACGGTTCTGCCTCAATTATTGTTGCGGCCTTGCTTGATCGTGGGTGGAGCCATAGCTTGACCGTGTGCAGAGAAAGTCGAGATTGGCTCCCGGGCGGGGCATTCGAGTTTTGGGCGTGGAGCGGGAACTCGGTCAATGGCTGATTTCGGGGGTTGGTGATGGGTCTGGCGCCTGTCCAGACTGCCGGAAACGATCATCGCACCGGCACGGCTGGCGTGAGCGTCATCTACAAGATTTGCCGGCGCAAGGTTCGACTGTGACGGTGAAGCTTCGTCTCCAACGTTGGCGGTATCGAAACGGAGCGTGCAAGCGTAAAACCTTCTTCGAGCAACCGCCCGAGATTGCGGCCCCTCGAGCGCGCCGCACCGCTCGCGCGGCCGAACTCGTTTATCTTTTCGGCCATGGCGTCGGCGGCCGCCCGGGTGAACGGTTGATGAAGCGCATCGGCATGCCGACCAGCGACGACACAATCCTGCGCGGTCTCAAACGACGGGCGAAGACGCGCCGCGCCGCAGCTAATTGGGGGATCGCCCTGCGCTCCAGATGGTGAGGGCCGATCTTGTCAGTGATCATGGCCGGCCCCCAACCTCATTGTCGGCGTCGCGGTCGTGCGCGCATGCTCCAGGATTAGCCGCACGTCATCAAGCCCTTTCCGCGGGGCGCTGTCCAAACGACCGGGGCCGGCTCTTTGCTCCTCTGGCTCAAAACAACGAAACACGACTCTCAGCAACAAAATGAAACTGAACCGCCGTGATGTTGCCCAGACACCGCTGTTGAAATCAAAGCGCGCACAGCTTCGACGATCACATCGACAAGGCGACACCGTGACATTTGGCTCGTGAGACTCTGTGGGAAGGCTGGTTCAATGAGGACGAGCTAAAGGAGGGGCGAGCGTTGGAATGATCTCAGGGACGCGTCAAAAAAATGCGCGGCGCGCGTTCGGCTTCGCTGGAAGCAGGTGTCTTGTCGCGCCGCTCTGTGGAGGATGGACCAATGTTGACGGTGCTCTGCGCCTGTGGATTCTTCACCAACCCGCACGTGCCCATCATCGATCCGATTGAAGCGCTCGGCAGAATCGCATCTCTGTTCATGGGCAGTGCGATTTTCTCCGCGATTCTTTGGAGGATGCGGAAATGAATTCCCCATGCCAGCCTTGGCTCAACTTGGCAGCGCCGCCAGAACGATTGTCGTGCCGATTTTCGCGCATGTGTCGATTCGCACGCGGCGTAACCGCTGCAAGAAAGGTTACAATAGATATGCGCCGGTTCAAAAAACTGCCGTGGTCAAGGCAGTCGAGCAGGGATTACGCCGAAATACTTTTGGGCTCTTTTCTGAGGAGGAAACCGGATCCGATAGGCCTAGAATATTGTGCCTCGCTAATTTACAAAAGAGCCAGTCTTACAAAGATATTAGATGAAATAACACAAAGCCAAGAATACAAAAGCAATTTCGGCTTTCGGAAAACGTCCGGCGTGGTCGATCGGCCCTGCATATGGGCTGGTGAAAAGTACCGCGCTTACACAAATGAAAACGCGCCGTCACTTCTTGAATCTCGCCCAGGCTTCTTTCGAGAACTCCTTCCAGGCCGCGTCGAACACGCCGCGCGACGGCAGGGCGGTGGCACCCGCCCAATGGGCGAGGTAGATCTCCTTGCCTTCATAATCGAGCGGCTTGCCGTCCTTGAACGTCACGCCCGTCGCCTTGTAGAAGTTCTCGTGCGAAGCGTTTTCGACGCAATGCGGCAGGTATTTGATCTTCAGCCCGCGCCGATGCACGACGAAATTCACGAGCGGTTGGGCGAACAACTGCCCGCGCTTGCGCACCTCGTGAAAAATCTCAGCATCCTGCGCGATCACATTGATGAAATCCGAAAGCTGAAGATATTTGTTCGAGGTGACCCAGAATCCGTCGTTGAACAGCGCCACGTCGCGCAGGAACGGATATTTGTCCTTCCTGTCGTTGTAGACATATTCGAAGCTTGGCGAGGCGACGATAAACTCGCACTCGCCGGGCTTCAGCCGGCCGAAAATCGGCGTGAAGTCGCGGAACAGGATGACGTCCACGTCCACATAGGCGACTTCGTCGAGCGGCAGCGCGAGCGCCTGGAGTTTTCGCAGACGCCGCCGATTGTTATTGAAAAGACCTGGGTAAAGCTCATGCGCGAGCTTGTCGATTTCCTTGGGCTCCTCCTCGATGAAGGTCGCGCCGTATATCTCCGCCGCCCGTCGCGTCATCGCGACATTGTCGTCATAGGGGATGAGATAGATCGGCAGCGTCGCATTGGTCGCGAGATAGCTTTCGAGGAACGGCAGCAGCCAGTCGATGATCTTGTCGTTGCCGACGATGGCGATGCCGTAGCGCTTGCCGGTTTCCGCGGCCGACCCCTCCGAGAGGGGGGCGCGGGTCGGCGGATTCGAGGAAGGAAGGCTCATATATCCGGTCTACTTGGAAACTCCGACGCATGGCAAGGGGCGGTTTTTATGGGGTCTGTCGCAGGCGCGACCGAGGGGCTCGCTCGGAAAAGCGACGCCGCCAAGCCGTTCGCGGGCAAAACAGTGGCGGTGGTTCACGCCGCGTGGCATTCCTGCGGGAGCTATCAGGTCAACGTCAGCCAGCTGATCGCCTATAAGGCCTTGGGTGCGCGGGTGATTTCCATCGCCTTCATGGACGTTCCGGGCCCGCCGGCGCCCGATGGAGGCCGTTGGCCGGGGTATCTGGGGGGAAGCCGCGACCTGCCCGCCGACCGGCGCTTTTTCACGGGCGCGTCAAATTCGGCGCTTTGGACGTTTTCGTTGCTGAAAGACGGCTGGTGGCCCCTGATTCATGGCGATCAGGCGACCTGGCTCATCGAACTGGCCAAGCGCGCGCCCATGCCCGAGGGGATCGAGACCGAAACCATCGATCTCGTTCACGCGAACCATTACTTCACACTGCCTCTCGTCGAACGGCTGATCGGGAAGCGGCGCGTTCCGATCATCTTGGAGACGCAGGATATTCAGGCTCGGCAATATGTGCTGCGCAATCAGGACGGCTTTTTCATTCCGCCGTACGTCACCTACGAAGACATGCTGGCGGTGGAGCTCGGTTGGATGAAGCGAGCGGATGTCAATGTTCACATCAACGCGGAAGAGCACGCAGCTTTCCAGCGCCTCCTCCCAGGAGCGCGTCACGAGCTTGTGTATCCCGCTGTGGCGCCGGCGCCGCTGGGCGCCGGAGGGCGCGCAATCGTCATCGTGGCGAGCGATCACTATCCAAACTACCTCGGCTTGCGGTGGTTTCTGGAGAAAGTCCTGCCTCTCGCGCCTGGTGTCGACGTCGAGATCTACGGCAATATCGACGAGGGCGTAAGGTCGCGCGACGCGGCGCTCTACGAGGCTCATCAGCGCCTTTTCAAAGGGCGCGCGCCGGACATCGGCGCCGTTTACGCGAACGCGGGATGCGTTCTTCTGCCGACGACCGATGGCTACGGCCTTTCCATCAAGGCCGTAGAGGCTCTGTCCAGCGGCGCGCCGTTGATAACGACTCCGGCGGCCTTTCGCGGCATGAGCGTCGATCTGCGAACGCTCGCCAATGTAGCTGTGGCCGAGCGCGCAGAGGATTTCGCCACGGCCCTCCGCGACATTCATGCCCGGCTCCAGGCCGGCGGCGCGGAAAGCTCAAGAGCGACAACAGACTCGCGCCGCTATTACGACGAGGCGTTCAGCAACGACGCCTATGCGCGCGCGCTCGCAAAAATCACAGTTCCGATGGTCTGTGGATGAACGAAACTCTTTCGCGCGAAAACGCGGCCGCCGCGCGCTTTGCCGGCAAAAATGTCGCGCTGATCCATCCGGCGTGGCATTCTTGCGGGACATATCGCTCCGTCGTCGGGCAGATCGCGGCCTATCGGGCGTTCGGCGCGCGCGTGTTTCCCATCGCGATCAGCATAGATCCGGGATATTCGCCGGAGCGGCGTTGGATTTGGCGCTCCTATATCGAGGCTACGCCCGAACTTGACGCCGGCGAGCGCTATTTCGGCGGCGTGCCGTTTCACGTCTATGCAGACCCGCGGTTCCTTCGCGATGTGGTGTGGCCCTATATCCACGGCGACCAAGCGAAGATCCGCGCCGTCTCGGCGGCGCGCGCGCGAATTTCGGTTGAACTCGCCAACGTCGAATTCGACTATATCCACTGCAATCATTTCTTCCTCATGCCGATCGCGACGAGATTGGCGAAGGGACGAGCGCCGATCGCGCTCGACAGCCACGACCTTCAAGCCCGCCAGTTCATGCTCATGAACGAAGGCGTGCCCTGGCTGCGTCCGCGCGCGACATTTGAATCGATGTGGGCGCAGGAACTCAGCCTGATGCGCGGCGCCGATCTGCTTTTTCACGTGAATGACGAGGAAAACGAAGAGTTCCAGAAGTTCCTTCCCGAGAAAGCGCACGCTCTGCTCTATCCGGCCGGACCAGAGACCGCGACGGGCCCCGGCGGGCCTGACATTGTGATCGTCGCGAGCTTCAACAGGGCCAATATTGAGAGCGTGATCTGGTTCTTGCGCGAGGTCGCGCCGCATGCGGAAGGCGTAAGCGTCAAGATTGTCGGCAATGTCGACGCGGGCGTGCGCTCGCGCGCGCCGGACGAGTTCGAGAAATACAAAAGCTGGTTTCTTGGCCGCGTCGACGATCTCGACGCCGTCTACGCCAACGCCCGGCTGGCGCTGCTTCCCACGATCATCGGCTCCGGCCTGTCGATCAAGACGCTGGAGGCGTTTGCGAGCGGCCTCCCCATAATCGCGACGACTCACGCCCTGCGCGGGATGGGCGCGGAGGCGGCGGCGCTCGAAGGCGTAGTGGTCGTCGACGAGCCGGAAGCTTTCGCGCGCGCGCTCCGCGAAGCCGCGAAGGGGCCGATTCCAACGACGGCGCAGCGCCAGGCGAGCGCGGCGCGGGCCTATTATGAGGCGAATTTCTCGCTCCGCGCCTATGAGAGCAATTTGGCGTCCCTCTTGGCGCCCTTGCTGGCGCGCTCGCGTTGACCGACGGTGAAGCGATTTGCGGCCGGGCTCGGGACCACGTATGAACGACGCAAATGAGGCGGCGGGGCGGTTTTTGTCCCGCGCGGCGGCGTCTCTTCGTCAAGCACCCAGTACTGTCGGGCGAAATCCAGGGAATTGAAAAGCCACTGAAATGCCGACGATACGCACACGAACCCCACTGCGATTAGGTCTTGCGGGCGGCGGCACCGATCTGTCGCCGTTTTGCGACGAATATGGCGGCGCCGTGCTGAACTGCACAATCGATCGCTATGCGCACTGCTATCTTGAACCGCGACCGGACGGGGAGTTGGTCTTTCGCGCCTGCGACCTTGGCGTCGAAGAACGGCACACGACCGGCGCGCCGCTCGACGCCGCCAGCGGGCTGCGCCTGCATCGCGGCGTATACAACCGGTTCTTGCGTGAGGGCTATCTGCCGCAGTCACACGGCTTGGCGATCGTGACGACGACCGATGCGCCGGCGGGGTCGGGCCTTGGCACCTCGTCGGCTCTCGTCGTCGCTCTTTGCGAGGCCATGCGCGAATATGTCGGCGCGCCTCTCGGACTTTACGATCTCGCCCATTTGGCCTTCGAAGTCGAACGCCAGGATCTGCGGCTCGCGGGCGGCAAGCAGGATCAATATTCGGCGGCTTTCGGCGGCGTGAATTTCATCGAGTTTCTTGCCGGCGACCGCGTGATCGTCAATCCGCTGCGCGTCCATAAGAACGTTCTTCTGGAGCTCGAATCGTCCCTCGCGATCTGCTTCACCGGCGTCTCGCGCGAGTCCGACACGATCATCGAAGAGCAGACGGCTCACATTGAGAAGCATCACGACGACGCCATTGAGGCGCTGCTGGGACTCAAGGCCACGGCTCACGATATGAAGCGCGCCCTGTTGGCGGGAAACCTCGCCGAGTTCGGCGATGTTCTCAATCGGTCGTGGCTTTTCAAGAAGCAGACCGCGAAAACGATTTCCAACGAACTGATCGAAACGCTGTTCAAGGTCGGTCACGACGCCGGCGCCTACGCGTGCAAAGTGTCCGGCGCGGGCGGCGGGGGCTTTCTCATGTTCCTGACGAAGCCGGAGAACAGGACAACCGTCATTCGCGCGCTCAATGGGGCGGGAGGCCAGACGACGCCGGCCCGCCTGACGGAGGGCGGCGTTCAGACATGGAGCGCGCCGTAATGGATATGATCGAAGAGCATTTCCAGCAGTCCTCGCAGGCGCTCGGCCTCGCGGCGCGAACGCCGGACTTCATGGACGCGATTCGAGCCTCGACGCGGGCTTGCGTGAAATGCCTGCGGGACGGCGGCAAGCTGCTCATCGCGGGCAATGGCGGCAGCGCCGGGGACGCTCAGCATATCGCGGGCGAATTTCTCTCGCGCCTCAATTTCGATCGCGCGCCGCTCGCCGCCGTAGCGCTGACGACCGACACTTCCGTGCTCACGGCGATCGGCAATGATTACGGATACGAGCATGTGTTCGAGCGGCAGGTGCGCGGACTTGCGCGCCCGCGCGACGTGTTCATCGCCATCTCCACATCCGGTCGTTCGCCCAACATATTGCGCGCGCTCGCCGCGGGCCGCGAGATGGGAACGGTCAATATCGGCCTCGGCGCGGCGGCCGGCGAAATGCGGCGCGATTGCGACATCTATATCGGCGTTCCCTCGACTTCGACGCCCATGATCCAGCAGATCTACATGGTTGCGGCGCATGCGCTGTGCGGCACCGTCGAACAGGCGCTTTTCGGCGGAGCCGCTCGGTAATGGGGCCGAAAATCGACGCTCTTCAAGCCGTCGTTTTGTGCGGGGGCCTCGGAACGCGCCTCGGCGACCTCACTCAGAAGACGCCCAAGCCGCTGCTAGAGGTGGACGGAAAGCCGTTTCTCGAGCGCCTGCTTTTCGAAGTGGCGCGGCATGGGATCGGGCGCGTCGTCCTGCTCGCCGGTTTCAAGGCCGACGAAATTCGCGCTTTCGCGGCGAAGACCGCCGCGTCGCTCGGCCTGGATATTGCCCTGTCCGTCGAACCTCAGCCGGCCGGCACAGGCGGAGCGCTCTGGCGCGCCCGCGAGCTGCTTGGGCCGGAATTTTTCCTGCTGAACGGCGACAGTTGGTTCGACGTCAATCTTCTTGATTTGCGGCTGCGAGCGAAGCGCGCTTCGGCCGACGTGTTCCTCGCCCTGCGGTCGCTGCCCGATGTGAGCCGCTACGGCGCGGTGCGGCTCGAAGGCGACAAGATTGTGGAATTCGGCGCGGCGGCGAAGCCGGATTCGGGCGCCGGACTCGTCAATGCCGGCGTTTATTATTTCAAGAAGGGAATTGACGATCTCGTCGCGCCGTCCTGTTCGCTGGAGGCGGACGCGCTTCCAAAATTGGCGCACGACGGAAAGCTCGGCGGCTTCGCCTATGACGGATTCTTTATCGACATAGGAGTACTGGACTCCTACGCCGAGGCGCAGCGCAGTGTTCCCGAGGCGCAGAAGCGCCCCGCCGTGTTTTTCGACCGCGATGGGGTGCTCAACGAAGATTACGGCCATGTCGGCGCGATCGAGCGTTTCAAATGGCGCGACGGCGCGATCGACATGGTCAAGAAACTCAACGACGAGGGCAAATTCGTTTTTATCGTCACCAATCAGGCGGGCGTCGCCAAGGGGAAATATCGCGAGGAAGACGTCGCGACGCTGCACGCCTTCATGCAGCAGGAGCTGGCGCGGGCCGGCGCGCATATCGACGATATCCGCTACTGCCCTTATCACGAGGAGGCGACGGTGGAGTTCTACCGGCGCGCCTCGGACTGGCGCAAGCCAGAGCCGGGCATGATTCTGGATCTGCTGCGGCATTGGCCGGTGGATCGCCCGCGCAGCCTGCTGATCGGCGACAGGGCGCATGATGTCGAGGCGGCGCGGCGCGCCGGAATCGAAGGCGTGCTGATCGACGATTTCGGATGATGGGCGGTTCCTCAAAGCTGTCGATTTACACTTCAAAGGGATCTGTTCCACTCTCGGTGCAAGTCGGCCGAAAATTGCGCCCTCGCTTGAGGCGTTGCAGTTTGTAGGATGAAAAAATCAGCACACTGGGCGCCGGCTCCGAATTTGACAATAATGACAGTCGAGCGCCATGAGGCGGATTGGGCGGTTTCAGTTAGCGGCGGCGATCACGCAGCATGCCCGCTTTGCGGGGTTCGATCGCATTCCCGGCATAGTTCATATTGTCGAACACTCCGCGATCTTCCGGCGCAGGGAGCATCTGTCGAAGTTCGAGCGGGACCATGCAAAGTCGTGGGGACCGCCAAAGTTCTAACAGTTAAGCTCTAGTTATTTTCGAAGTTGCGGTTCGCATACCTACCTCCGAGATTGGCCCGAGAAGCTAACGAGCCCCACAGTTTTGCATGCTCTCGTCAGGCTGCGGGGCAACTCGGCATAGACGTCGAGCGAATTGCCTGTGACGCCTACACAGTGACCGGACGAAAATGGCTGCGTGGGCCGCGAGGCACAGGTTTTCTTTTCGTCCAACCGGAAGCGCCGATTTCACCGCTTTACGTTGACCTCGCATCGGCAAATCTAACCTTCTCCAGCGACGGTGTGCCTAACGGCGTCGAAGTGCGGCGCGATGCGCGGCGCTTCGAACTCTGGGAAAGAAGCGTTGCCGCAGTTTTGGGCCTATGCAACGCCCTTAAAGAATATACGGAACTGGATAAGAACGACCGTTTCTCGACGATGCGAGTCGCAGCTCGATCACTCCGGAATTGTGTAGCGCGGCGAGCCGAATTTCAACTTTTGGGAGAGGTTGACTCGCCATCTTCAATCGTGGGCTTTTATCTCCGCGACCCAACAAAAGAGTTAAAACTGGTTGAGCGCTTTGCCTCGGCTGAGCTTCAGATCACCGCCATTGGCGATTGGCTTTGCCCCATGCATTTCCCCCGCAATGGAGCCAAATTGATATTCCGGCTAGCCCCGCATTATTACACATCTGACGAAACCGTAAGGTTGGCAATAGATACGATCGAAGGATTTTAATTGAGGTTGTGAACGCGCATCAGTCATGCTTCTTGAAACTGGCATAATTCATGTACGCTAAACAAATTCAGGCTGTCGGTCCAAACCCGACGCGGCGTCCAGCCCGCGAAACGAGAGACGGCCTGAAATTGCTCGATTGTGTATTTGTATGAATTCTCGGTGTGGATCGCTTCTCCTGCGTAAAACCGAAAGCGTTGTTGTACAACACTTACTTCCTGATTTTTCCTGCTGACGAGATGCATCTCGATGCGCCCTTCTGAAGAGTTGTAGAGCGCCCGATGCTGAAATGCGGAGAGGTCGAAGTTTGCGTCGAGTTCGCGGTTGATGCGCTCCAGAAGATTGAGATTGAAAGCCGCCGTGACTCCTTCAGAATCGTCGTAGGCGCGCAGCAACAACTCAGGGGCTTTCTTCAAGTCGAGGCCGAGGATCAAGGACCCATTTGGCGCCAATGTTTGCTTGATCGAGCGCAAAAGGAGAACGGCCTCGTCGGGCGTGAAATTTCCGATGGTAGAGCCTGGGAAGAAGCCCATTTTCTTATATTGCGAAAGTCCTGCGGGGAAGCAGATGGCGTCCCTAAAATCCCTTGTGAGCGGTCGCACGTTGAGCCATGGAAAGCGTGTCGAGAGGCGCCGCTTCGCCTCTTCGAGAGCGCTGTGCGAAACATCGATTGGAACGTAGGCGGGTCTTCTTCAATCTCGGTGCAAACTTTAGCCCTGCAACGGCATCATCCGTGCGCGAAGCAGGTCAATGCCGGCACGGCCATACATGCCCCGCTTGAGCGTCTTCAACCGGTTGATCTGTCCCTCCGTCTGACCATTGCTCCAGGGTTCCAGCACGGCATTGCGAACGGCCTCGATGTCCTGCCGTAAGGTCCTGGCAAAACGCCGCATACCATAGATTCCACAGGTGCGTGCATCGCTCAGCCAGATGTCCAGACGTTCGACCGTTCCGCCGCGAAGCAGTCCTCGGAACCGCATCGCCAGATGACGCATCGTGGTGAATTCCACCGACGCCGCCTTCAGCGCATCGACGTTGACGATTTGCCGGTCGGTCATCTGGCCACGCGGCTTGACGCAGAGCGCCGCCGCAGTCAGCGGCGAGATTTGACGGCCCGTCATCGGGTCCAGGGTTCGCACGTGCGCCGGCGCTTCCTCGTCCGACCAAGGCCTCTCACCCGCTTTTCCTGAGGGGGAGCTGCTGCCGCGCCACGGAGCGAGGAAGCGCGCCAGGTGACTAAACGAGCCGGTGTAACCTCGATGACGGATATCAGAGAACAGATGCCGGACTTTGGTCGATCCCTCTGCCCAACGGCGCGCCAGGAAAGCTCCGAAATAGGCTGGCGTGCAAACTTTCGGCTCCATGGCGCTGGGTTCCGGCAGGTCGATGCGACGCACCCATCGATAGACCCGCCGGGGACCAAGCCCCAGCTTTCGAGCAATCTCGGTGACAGGACTGCCAGCTTCGTAGAGGGTTCTGATTTCGTCAAACATTGCCTTGCGGGCGGCGTCGCGCCCCCGGCGCAGCAGACGTTCGTGCGCCGCGACCTCCGAGCAACCATTGGAACGCTCGATCACGGTATGCTCCCGCGCGTCCGGATCGTCTTCGACCTGGACGGCGGATTCCCGGATTGGCGCCTCGAAACGACCGAGCTGCCGCTCCACGGTTTCCCGGAAGTTCTTTAGCAGGTGAAAACGGTCAGCGACCTGTCGCGCCTGCGGCGCGCCCTGGCGCGCGGCGTCTGCATAAAGTCCAGCGCGATCGCGGCTGACGACCTCGATTTCCGGATGCTTCTTGAACCAGTCAGCCGCGGTCCCGGCCGAGCGATCCGCCAGCAGTTCCACCACCTGGCGACGCTCCAAGTCGACGATGACCGTCCCGAAAGTCATGCCTTTCCGCCAAGCCCATTCATCGACGCCGGCGACACGGACAACGGCACGGTTGGGCGGCGCTCCCGCGCGCTCCTTTACGCTGCGCAGGATCGTTGTGTCACTCACTGGCATGCCAAGCCTGGCCATCAATCGCTCGGAGGATCGGCCACCCACGCTGTGGCCAAACAGCTTGACGATCCCGGCCAGCCGGGTGGTCCGGCGTGCAAATGGGATTGCAAGCGTAGGAAG
>Ga0265328_10000455_pt1 | contig 19057 bp, 15 predicted proteins | sample 41624metaG_FD_202086 | JGI IMG/M metagenome (GOLD analysis project Ga0265328, IMG submission 202086) | Rhizosphere microbial communities from Carex aquatilis grown in University of Washington, Seatle, WA, United States - 4-16-24 metaG | ecosystem: Host-associated > Plants > Roots > Rhizosphere...
GCGAGAATCACCGGCTCGAAAAGCGCGCCCGCCGGCGAATGGAGCCTGCACGGCGCCAAACTGTCCGCGCCGCAGATGCGCAGCAATGGATTGCCCGCGGCGGAGCTGAACGCGAAAGGGCGGCTCTCTGGCGGGCGCTCGACGCTCGACGCCGAAATTGCGCTTGGCGCGACGAGCCGCGTGAAGATTACGGGCGCCGCGCCGCTCGGCGCGGAAGGCGCGCTCGATCTCGTCGTCACGGGCGGTCTCGACGCCGCGCTCGCCAACACCGCGCTGGCGGCGGGCGGCCAGACCTTGCGGGGTAAGGCCGACATCGATCTGCGCCTCGCCGGCCGGGCGACGGCGCCCACGGTCGGCGGCTCGGTCACATTGCGCGACGGCGCCTTCGCCGATCCGCTCAACGGCGTCTATCTCGACAAAATGGCGGCGCGGCTTGACGGCAAGGGTCAGGAGCTGACCATTTCCTCCTTCACGGCGACGACGAAAAACGGCGGTCAGATCGGCGTGACGGGACAAATCTCCGTCGCGTCGGAGGCGGGTTTTCCGGGTACGCTGCGCATTGTCGCGCGCAATGCGCAGCTTGCCAGCACGGATATCGTCACCTCCGCCGCCGATCTCGATCTCGCCATTTCCGGCCCGCTGGCGCGCGCGCCGAAAGTCGGCGGCCGCGTGACGCTCACCACAATGGAGGTGACGCTCCCGGATCGCATTCCCGGCGGCCTGAAGCCGCTGCCGGACGCCGCCCATATTGACGCCAAAGGCTTCGCCAAAGAAATGCTCGCGCTTGAGCGCAAGCAAAAGGAAAAGGCCGCGCGCAAATCCAATTTCGACGCGGCGGTCGACTTGTCCATTTCGGCGCCCAATCGCATTTTCGTGCGCGGTCATGGCGTCGACGCGGAATTCGGCGGCGATCTGCGGCTGACGGGCACTCTTCAAAAGCCGACGGCGACCGGCGCTTTCGATCTGCGCCGCGGCAAGCTCTCGCTGCTGACCCAGCGCATCGACATGACGCGCGGCAAGCTCACCTTCGCCGGCGGGCTGACGCCGGAACTCGATTTCACCGCGGAGACGCAGGCGGCCGACGTGACGGCGCGCATCTCCATCTCCGGCCCCGCCACATTGCCGGTCTTCGCTTTTTCCTCGACCCCGGAACTGCCGCAGGACGAGGTGCTGTCTCGCCTGCTGTTCGCCAAAGCGTCCGGCTCGCTCTCGCCGTTTCAGGCGGTGCAGCTTGCGACGGCGCTGGCGCAATTTTCCGGCGCGGCTTCGGGCGTCGACGCATTTGAAAAAATGCGCAAGGCGCTCGGCGTCGATTCGCTCGATCTGGATGCGGGCGGCAAGAACGGCAGCGGCCCGACGGTGGGCGCCTCGCGCTACCTCACCGACAATATCAGCGTCGGCGTGCGCACGGGAACCAAGCCGGAGCAATCCGCGGTCAATGTCGGCATCGACGTGACGAAAAAACTGCGCGTGCAGGGCGAGACCAGCATGGACGGAAAAACCTCGCTCGGCGTCGGCGTCGAATGGGAATATTGACGCGCGCGATTAAATCCCGGCGCAAGGCGCGCCGCGCCGCAAATCGACCTTAAGAAAAAAGCCCCCAGCCATCATCGCGGCGCTGACGCTCGCGACGACGGCGCGGGGCCGATCTGTTTTACCGACGCCCTCACGCCACAGGCGTCGCGCCGGCGCTTGAATTCTCGCGCGCGAAATTGACGAGCATTTGCGTCGTCGAGTCGCTCGACAGCCAGCCGTCGACGCGCGTGTGACGCAATTGCGCCGGCGTTGCGCGCCGGTAGATCGCGTAGCAGCGCTCGATATATTCGGGCAGCGTGATGAATTCGCCGACGCCCGCGGACAGATGGAAATTCGCGAGCTTGAAGAGATAGGAGCCGCGCGCGCCGAAGCTTTCCGCGATCGGCGGATAGACGGGGAACACTTCCGAGCGGGCGAGATCGTCGATCGAGAAATGATCGAAGGGAACCTCCGGCGCCTCAAGCCCCGCGAGCGGCAGAATTTTCCGCGCAATGTCGTGCATCACGAAGGGCCTTGGATGCACGGTGGAGAACATGAACGGCCCGCGGCGCGCCCAATTCACCACCTCATTGGAGAAGTCGAGCTTGCAGCGCTCCTTCGCCGGCGTCAGAAACTCGCGCACGGCGTCGTCCCAGACGTTGAAATAGCCCACCGCCTCGTAGACGTTACGGTTGAACAGCGCATTGGCCTCGCGCGTCGACAGGCCCTTGTGGTAGGCGAAGACGGCGAGCGCCGAGTGATAGGGGCCGACGGCGCTGTCGAGCGGGCGGTAATTGGAGGTTTCGTCGAGCAGATAGATCTGATCGGGATGAAACGCCGGAAAGACCAGCGCCGGATACAGGATGGTTTTCGGCACGAGGCGCAGCACGTCTTCGTAACTGCCGCCTTTCACATGCCCGCCCGGAAATTCGTGCGAGAAGACATGATCATAGGTCTGCAAGGTGCGCGCAAAGACCTCAACGTCGAGAAGCGTCTTCCCGATCGCCGAATAATGGTCGACCGTCGCGGTTGGATGCATGACCTTTATCGCATAGGCGACGCCATAGCTTTGGCAATTGCCGATGACGGCGATGCGCGGACCCTTGCGTTGGCTCTTGCGGCCGATAAGCTCCAGGATACGGTCGTCGATCTGGAGCTTGCGCCAGTTCCGGGCGATTTGTTTGTCGATTTGGGAGAACATGTGAGAAGAACGCCGTGTTGGCTCCCGCGCGGCGGCGGCGCCGATGGATGACAAGCTGGCGGGCGCCGTTTATGTTCCCGACGCATGAAGGACGCCGTCGGCGAGGTTTCGGCGCGCGGACCTGTTAAAGTAGCGCGGTTGCTCTTCGCTCGCCCGGATGCCGGCCGCGCGAGAGAGCGCGCTGGAGGAGATCGACGCGTGGCCGACAACCCCTATAGCTCACTACCCGACCATCGCTTCTGGCGCAAGGCGGTGACGGCTTTGCCGCCTTTCGCCATCAAGCCGGCGATGAACTCGCCCTTCAGGATTACGCGGGACGACAAGGTGGCGACGGGCGGCAGCTGCTTTGCGCAGGAAATCGCGCACCGCCTTCAGGCCAGCGGCTATCATTATTATCTCGCCGAGCAGCCGCCGCAGGGCGTGTCCGCCGCCGAGGCGGAACGTCGCAATTATTCGATGTATTCCTGCCGCTACGGCAATCTCTACACCACGGCGCAGTTTCTCCAGCTCATCGAGCGCGCCTATGGCCGCTTCACGCCGGAGCTGGATTACTGGCGGCGCCCGGACGACGGCCGCATCGTCGATCCTTTCCGCCCGCGCATCGAGCCGGACGGCTTCGACAGCGTCGAGGCCATGCACGCCGACCGCGAGACGCATCTCGCCAGCGTGCGGCATATGATCGAGACGATGGACGTTTTCGTCTTCACATTCGGCCATACGGAGACCTGGCGCCATAAAAAAGACGGCGCGATTTTGCAGCTCGCGCCCGGCGTCGCCGGCGGCGAATGGGACCCGGACGTCTTCGAATTCTACAATATGACCGTGAGCGAGGTGGTGCGCGACTTTCTCGCCGCCGTCGACCGCATTCACGAGGTGAACCCCAATGTGCGCATTATCCTCACCGTCTCGCCGGTGGGCATTATCGCCACCTATGAAGACCGCCATGTGGTGGTCTCCAATTCCGCGGTGAAGGCGATTTTGCGCGCGGCGGCGGACGAGGTGACGCGCGTTCGCCCGAATATCGCTTATTTTCCGTCCTACGACCTTGCGACCGTGTCGCCCAATGTGCAGCGCTTCTACCGCGAGGACACGCGCCGCATCACCGGCATCGGCATAGACCACACCATGCGGATTTTCTTCGATCACTTCACCGACGCGGCGGACGCGGCGACGGCGACGCCGCTCAAGCTCGACGTGGCGGCGGAAACGGAGACCAATTCGCGCGTCATTTGCGACGAGGAAGCGATCGAAACGGCTTAAAAAAGCGGTCGCGTCGGCGAACCATTGCGTCGACGCGGCGGCCTCGTCCCTTGCCGGGGTCGCTTGCCGAAGTCCGTTGCCGAAGTCCGTTGCCGAAGTCCGTTGCCAAAGTCCGTTGCCGAAAGTCGGGAGGGCGGCTGAACGGGGCGAACCGCTTGCGCAAGCGCTGCAAGCGACAATCCGCCTACTCGCCGAAAGCGCGACGGGACGCTATCTCAACAGGGAAGCACCGGATCTCGACAGGAAAACACCGGGAGGAGGCCGATCATGATTGCAGGGACACTGGCTCTTGGCGCCGCCGCCGCATTTGTCGGCGCGTCGCTGTACGTCAATCTGGTGGAGCAGCCGGCGCGTCTCTCGCTCGACGACGAGGCGTTGAGCAAGGAATGGGAGCCCTCCGACCATCGCGGATTCGCGCTGTTTGCGGCTCTCGCGGTGTTTTCGGCCGTCGCGGGCCTCGTCGCCTTCCGCGAGGCGGAGGATGCGCGCTGGCTTTTGGGCGCGCTCGTCATTCTCGCGACCTGGCCCTATGTCTATTTTGCAGTCGTTCCGCTCAATAATCGCATCCTCGCCTATATTGACGCGGGCGCGGTCGGCGAGGCGCGCGGCGTCATCGATCTCTGGGGCCGGCTGGAGGCCGGGCAGACGCTGATCGGGCTCGCCGCCGCCGGCGTCTTTATCTGGGCCGCGAACTGACCGGCGGACTGGCGAGAGGCGCCGCTCCTGCATTAAAAGCGACAGGCGCGCCGCCTCGGCCGCCCTTCGAACGGATTTGCCATGACCTATGATCTCGTCGTGATCGGCAGCGGACCCGGCGGCTATGTCTGCGCGATCCGCGCCGCCCAGCTCGGCCTCAAGACCGCCATCGTCGAAAAGCGCGCCACTTTCGGCGGCACATGCCTCAATATCGGCTGCATTCCCTCGAAGGCGCTGCTGCACGCCTCGCATATGTTTGCGGAAGCCGCCCATGGCCTTGGCGCGCTTGGCGTCGTCGTCGAGCCGCCGAGGCTCGATCTTGCGGCGATGATGAAACACAAGGACGACACTGTCGGCGCCAATGTGAACGGCGTCGCCTTTCTCCTGAAGAAGAACAAGATCGACGCCTTTATCGGCGCGGGGCGCATTGAGGCGCCCGGCAAGGTGAGCGTGACCGCCGCAGACGGCCAGACGCGGACGATCGAGACAAAAAATATCGTCATCGCCACCGGCTCGGCCCCCGCGCCGCTGCGCGACGGAAAAGGCGATGTGATCGCCATCGACGAAAAAATCGTGCTCAGCTCCACCGGCGCATTGGCGCTGGAAAAGGTTCCCGAAAAACTCGTCGTCGTCGGCGCCGGCGTCATCGGCGTGGAGCTTGGCTCCGTCTGGGCGCGGCTCGGCGCCAAAGTGACCGTAGTGGAATTTTTGCCGCGCGTGCTGCCCGGTTTCGATTCGGAAGTCGCCTCCCGTTTCCAGAAGGTGATGGAGAAGCAGGGCTTCACCTTCCATCTCGCCTCGAAGGTCACCGGCGTCGAACGCAGCGCGGACGGCGCGAAAGTGACCTTTGCGCCTGTCGCCGGCGGCGACGAGAGCGTGCTGGACGCGGACGCCGTGCTGATTGCAACCGGCCGCATTCCCTATACGGACGGCCTCGGCCTCGCCGAAGCGGGCGTCGTGCTGGAGCGCGGACGAATCGTCATCGACGCGCATTTCGCGACCAATATCGGCGGCGTCTACGCCATTGGCGACGTCGTGCGCGGGCCGATGCTCGCCCATAAGGCCGAGGACGAGGGCGTCGCCGTCGCCGAAATTCTCGCAGGTCAGGCGGGCCATGTGAATTACAATGTCATTCCCGGCGTCGTTTACACACTGCCGGAGGTCGCCTGCGTCGGCTTGACCGAGGACGACGCCAAAGCCGAGGGCCAGGCGATCGCCGTCGGCAAATTCCCGTTTTCGGCGAATGGGCGCGCCCGCGCCATGCGCGAGACCGACGGCTTCGTGAAGGTGATCGCCGACGCGAAAACCGACCGCGTGCTCGGCGTGCATATCCTCGGCGCCGGCGCCGGCGAACTTATCGCGGAAGCCGCGATATTGATGGAGTTTTCCGGCTCCGCCGAGGATATGGCGCGCACCTGCCACGCCCATCCCACGCTGTCGGAGGCGATGAAGGAGGCGGCGCTCGCCGTCGCAAAGCGGCCGATCCATATCTGAGCGCGGCGCGTTCTCGACGACGCCGCGCCTTTTGGAAAAGCTCGAACAAGCGCCGCAAAAATCGGCTATCAAGGGGCGGTTTTGCGGCGCCCGCTTTTCGCACATCCGCCCGACGGGGGGATTTTCATGAAGCGCGCCGCGGTTTTCGGAGCGCGCCATGAATTTGCGATTCGTCCCGTTTCTGCTTGCCCTCGCGGCCTCGCTCGCCGCCGGCCCGGCGCCCGGCGCCGAGGATGCGCCGCCCCCGGCGCGCGCCGCAGCGCCCGCGCCGCAGCGCAGCAAGCTCCCCGCCGATTCGGTTACGAAACATACGCTCAACCTGCCCGACCGGAAGCTCGCCTTTAAAGCCAATGTGCAGACCATTCACCTCGCCGACGGCAAGGGCGAAACGGTCGCGGATGTGGTGACGACGGCCTTTCTTCTCGACGGCGCAGAGGCCGGCAGGCGCCCTGTCGCCTTTATTTTCAACGGCGGTCCCGGCTCCGCCTCGGCCTATCTGCAATTTGGCGGGCTCGGCCCCTGGCGCCTCCCGCTCGACGGCGGCCCCTCGACGCCCATCGCGCTGATCGACAACGCCGAAACCTGGCTGGACTTCGCCGATCTCGTCTTCATCGATCCGCCGGGCACCGGCTATAGCCGCGTCGTCGCCGAAGAGGCGCGCAAGCGGCTGTGGTCGGTCGACGGCGACATCGACGCCCTCGCGGCGACCATCCGCCGCTGGCTCGCGCTCAACGAACGTCTCGCCTCGCCGAAATTCGTCGTGGGCGAGAGCTATGGCGGTCTGCGCGGGCCGCGCCTCGCCGAAGCGCTGGCGACGGCGGAGGGCGTCGGCGTCAACGGCCTCATCCTCATTTCGCCGCTGCTCGACGGCCACGCCTCCTTTCAGAGCAGCAATAATCCCATGAGCTGGATCGGCCGCCTGCCCTCCCTCGCCGCCGTCGCGCGCGAGGCGAAGGGCGCGATTTCGCGCGCCGATCTCGCCGATGTCGAGGCCTATGCGCGCGGCGAGTATTGCCTCGATTTTCTGCGCGGCGCCCATGATGCGGAGGCTGTCGCGCGCATGAGCGAGCGCGTCGCCGCGCTCACCGGGCTCGACCGCACGCTCGTGCGGCAATTGCACGGCCGGGTGCCGGCCAACGCTTTTGCGCGCGAAATCGCGCGAGCGCAGGGCCAGGTCACGGGCTTTTACGACGGAACCCAGCGCGCCTACGATCCCACGCCGGAATATTATTCCAGCGATTGGCTCGATCCCATCGGCCCGGGCTGGAACGCCCCGCTCACCAGCGCCGCCGCCGATCTTTATGCGCGCCGGCTCGGCTTCAAAACCGAGGAGCGCTATGAAATCTCCAATCGCGACGCCAATTCGAGCTGGGACTGGAGCCGCGAGCGCCATGCGCCGGAGGCCTTCACGGCGCTGCGGCGCATTCTCGCCGTCGACCCGCTACTGCGCGTACTGGTCACCCATGGGCTGACGGACCTTGTCACGCCCTATTTCCTCACCCAGATCATGCTGGACCAGACGCCCGAATTCGGCGCGCCGGGCAGAGTCACGCTGGCCGTCTACCCCGGCGGGCATATGCATTACACGCGCGAGGAGAGCCGCAAGGCGCTGCGCCGCGACGCCAAAGCGCTGATCGACAGCAAATAGCGCGGGCGCGCGGCCGTCGATAATATTCGCGCCGGGGCGGAAATCGGCTATCGTCCCGGCGCGGCGCATAAAGAAAGAAAAGTCGACCCGGACATGGAACAGATCAAAGAAAAACTCGCGCGCGCCTTCTGGTTTGCGCTCGCGCTCATCTTCCTTTTCGAGTCCTGGCTGTGGGACCATGTGAAGGATTGGCTGCGCGCACTTGCTGTCCTTGCGGGCGTCGCGCGGCTTGAGGCGCAGATCGCCGCCTTTTTGTCCGATCTCGCGCCCTATCCGACGCTCGCGGTCTTCGTCATTCCGGCGCTCGCCATTCTGCCGCTGAAAATCGCGGCCGTCGCTCTGATCGCGCATGGCCATGTGCTCGGCGGCATTGCAATCATCTTCGCCGCCAAGACGCTGGCGCTCGGCGTCTCCGCCTTTCTCTTCGACCATTGCCGCGACAAGCTGCTGCAAATCGGCTGGTTTGCAAAATTATACGCGCTGGTTCTGCGCGTGCGCGCCTGGGCGCATAAACTCGTCGAGCCCGCGAAGCAGAAACTGCTGGCGTTGCGCGCCGTGCTGCGCGCGCGACTCGCGGAGATTTTGGGCGATGAACGCCGGTCGCGCTTTATGCGCAAGCTCGCGCTTCTGCGCGATATGATCACGCGTCGCCGAGCGTAGGAACGCCGGGCATAGGCGCCGCGAGAACGTCGACGACAGGCGCGACCGCGCTATTTGCAGATCGCATAGCCATAGCAATAATCGCTCGGCGTGGGCTTTGCGGCGAAATAGGCGTCGGCGCTCGCAAAACCCGCGGCGAGCGCCGCGATCGCGGCGGCCAACATCAAAAACGAGCGCATGGCGCCCTCCTGGAATCTGAACCCTGCGCCGCGCCTGTCGCGCCGCGCAGCCTTGCCGCGATCCCCGCCTGATAACGCGCCAGCGCTATGGCGGTTCCCGCCTCACGGACACAGAGCGTAACCGTAGCATGCGTCCGCCATCTCGACATGCGGCGCCGAGGCCAGAGACGCGCCGACGCCGGCGAATTCCATCAGCAGCACCATCGTCACGACTGTGAACACGCCGATTTTCGCAGTCCGTCCCATGATCCGCCTCCGCCCCGTCAATCGCTCGCGCTTCGAGCATGTGGAGGCTATAGGAACGCGCGGCCGGCGGCGTTGCGTCAGCGCACATGCCGGGGTCGGCGACAAGGACGAACAAGGAACATGATCGCCGCCCTCATCGCCGCCCTCGCGACGACGCTTGCAATTTTCGCCCTTGCGCTGCGTCACGGCGGCGTGCGGCGCGCGCTTGTTCTTGCCGCGCGCGAAGCGCTTGCGGAGATCCTGCCGCCAAAAATCATCATCGTCGGCGACAGTCTTGCGGAGCAGCCCGATTGGCGCCGCTTGCACAGCGCGCCCTTTTCGACGCTCAATCTGTCCCGCGGCGGCGCCACGTTGAAGGAGATCGGCGGCCAGATCGCCTATGCCCGGCGCTTTCGCCCGCAATGGCTCCTCATCGACGGCGGGCTTAACGACATTCTCTTCGACGACGCGCCGCTCGCGCAGATCGATTATGATTTTCGCGCCGTGCTGCGCCGGGTCGATCCCGATTGGCGCGTCATTGTCACGCTCATGCCCTATGTCGCCGACGCGCGCCGCGCGCCGCGCATCGACGAAGCCAATGCGCGGCTGATGCAGCTATGCGCGGAGCATGGCGCTGCGACGCTCGATCTCAATCCGCGCCTGTGCGAGGCGGGCGCGCGCCGGCCGGAGATGAGCTATGACGGCCTGCATTTTTCGCGCGCGGCGGACGCGCTCTGGCTGGCCGAATTGCGCCGAATGATCGCTCCCTGAGCGCACGCCGCGCGCCTGTCGTCATTTGCCCCCCCCCCGCGACGTTACGTCGCCCAAAATCGTCATCGCGCCTTTATGCCCCTTTGGCTCATCCTGCGGACGAGACTTCTCCTGTCCCGGAGGAAAGGGCAATGCGCGATCTTATCTTTCTCGGCCTCGGCTTCATTTTGTTTCTGCTCGCGGGCGCCTATGCGCGCGCTTGCAGCAAGCTGTGAGGGAGACCGTCCATGTTTGAACCCCTCTTTGGTCTGATCGTCGCCGTCCTGCTGGGCGGCTATCTCGTCTACACGCTGCTGCGTCCCGAGAAGTTTTAACGGGCGAGACATTTTAACGAGGAGGCCGGGTCTCCCGGCAAGAACAATCATGACCTTCGTTGGCCTGGCGCAAATCGCCATAATTCTCATCGCCGTCATCGCCGCGGCGCTGCCGCTCGGCGCTTATATCGCGCGCGTTCTCGCGGGCGAACGCACGCTGCTCTCGCCCGCGCTCGCCCCGGTGGAGCGCGGCTTTTATCGCCTTGCGGGCGTCGATCCCGCGCGCGAACAAAGTTGGCTGTCCTATGCGATGGCGATGCTGGCGTTCAGCCTCATCGGCTTCGCGTCGCTTTACGCCTTGCAGCGGCTGCAAAACTATTTGCCGCTCAATCCGCAGGGTTTTGACGCCGTTCCCGCCGATCTCGCGTTCAACACATCATTGAGCTTCATCACCAACACCAACTGGCAAAATTACGGCGGCGAGACCACGCTGAGCCATCTCACGCAGATGCTCGGCCTCACCGTGCATAATTTCGTCTCGGCGGCGACCGGCCTCGCCATGGCCTTCGCGCTTGTGCGCGGCTTCGCCCGCGCGGAGTCTGCGACGGTTGGAAATTTCTGGGTCGATCTGACGCGCACGACGCTTTACGTGCTGCTGCCGCTGTCCCTTGTCTTCGCCATCGTGCTTGTCGCGCTGGGCGTGCCGCAGACGTTGCAAGGCTCCGTTGAAGCGACGACGCTGGAGGGCGTCAAGCAGGTCATTTCCATCGGCCCGGTCGCGAGTCAGGAGGCGATCAAGGAGCTTGGCACAAATGGCGGCGGCTTCTTCAACGCCAATTCCGCCCATCCCTACGAGAACCCCAACGCCATCTCCAATGCGCTGGAGATCTTCGCGCTGCTCGTCATTCCCTTCGCATCTGTCTTCGCCTTCGGCCGCGCTGTGCTCGATCAGCGACAGGGGCGCGCCATCGCCATCACAATGGGCGTTGTGCTCGTCGTCGGCGCGATCGTCGCCTATTGGGCGGAAGCCGCCGGCAATCCGCTGCTGACGGACATTGGCGTCGACGCCGCGCCGGGAAATATGGAAGGCAAGGAAGTGCGCTTTGGGGTCGCGACCAGCGCGCTTTACGCCGCAGCGACCACAGGCACCAGCACCGGCGCCGTGAATTCGATGCACGACTCCTTCACGCCGCTTGGCGGACTCGTGCCGCTCTTCAATCTTCTGCTCGGCTGCATCTCGCCGGGCGGCGTCGGCGCCGGACTTTACGGCTTTCTCATTCTCGTCGTCATCGCCGTCTTCGTCGCCGGGCTGATGGTCGGGCGCACGCCGGAATATCTCGGCAAGAAGATCGAGACGCGCGAGATGAAGCTCGCCATGCTCTCCGTGCTGATCTACCCCCTGAGCGTGCTGGGCTTCACCGCAGCGTCGCTGCTGCTGCAGGCCGGGCTCGATCCGCTCGGCAATGCCGGCCCGCACGGCCTGTCGGAAACGCTGTACGCCTTCGCCTCGGCCAACGCCAATAATGGCTCGGCCTTTGCGGGATTGTCCGGCAATACGCTCTGGTACAACACCACGCTCGGGCTGGCGATGTTCATCGGGCGCTTTCTCTATGTGCTGCCGGTGCTGGCGCTCGCCGGCTCCTTCGCGGCGAAGAAAAAAGCGCCGGGGTCCGTCGGCACATTCCCGACGCATGGGCCGCTGTTCATCGGCCTGCTGCTCGGCGTGATCGTCATTCTCTACCTCCTGCAATATTTCCCGGCGCTCGCGCTCGGCCCCGTCGTCGAGCATTTCCTGATGCACGCCGGAAAAACCTTCTGACAAGGAGCTTGTCCCATGTCGTCCAAAGCCGCCGCACCCGGCCTCTTCGATGCTGCGATCATCAAGCGCGCGACGCTCGATTCGCTCATCAAACTCGATCCGCGCAAACTCGCGCGCAATCCCGTAATCTTCGTCACCGAAGCCGTATCCGCCGTCGTGACGCTGCTCTTTCTGCGCGATCTCGTCGCGCATAATGGCGGCGCCTTCTTCTCCGGGCAGATCGCCGCCTGGCTGTGGTTCACCGTGCTCTTTGCAAATTTCGCGGAAGCGGTCGCCGAAGGGCGCGGCAAGGCGCAGGCCGACGCACTGCGCAAGACGCGCAGCGACGCCGCCGCAAAGCGTCTCGTCGATCCCAAGGGAACGGCCTTTAACAGCGTCTCCGCGCTCGACCTGAAAGTCGGCGACAGCGTGCTTGTCGAAGCCGGCGATCTTGTTCCCGGCGATGGCGAAGTCTTCGAAGGCTGCGCCTCGGTGAATGAATCCGCCATCACCGGCGAATCGGCGCCCGTCATCCGCGAGGCCGGCGGCGATCGCTCCGCCGTCACCGGCGGCACGACGGTTCTCTCGGACTGGATCAAGGTGAAGATCACCGCGGCCTCCGGCTCGACCTTCATCGATCGCATGATCGCGCTCGTCGAGGGCGCGCAGCGGCAAAAGACGCCGAATGAGCTGGCGCTGTCCATTCTGCTGTCGGGCCTCACGATTATCTTTCTGATCGTCTGCGTGACGCTGTGGCCGCTCGCCGTCTATTCGGGAACGACATTGTCGATCACCGTGCTGATCGCACTGCTTGTCTGCCTCATTCCGACGACGATCGGCGGACTTTTGTCCGCCATCGGCATCGCCGGCATGGACCGCCTCATCCGCTTCAACGTCATTGCGACATCCGGCCGCGCGGTTGAGGCGGCGGGCGACGTGGACACGCTGCTGCTGGATAAAACCGGCACGATCACATTCGGCAATCGCATGGCGGATGAATTCATCGCCGTCGGCGGCGCAGCGGAGCGCGAGATCGTCGATGCGGCGCTGCTCGCCTCGCTGGCCGACGACACGCCGGAAGGACGCTCCATCGTCGCTTTGGCGAAGAGCCGCTACGGAGCGCAAGCGCCGCAGCTCGGCGCCGAGGCGACCATCGTTCCCTTCTCCGCGCATACGCGCGTGTCCGGCGTCGACCTTCCCGGCCGCGCGCTGCGCAAGGGCGCCGTCGACGCCATTGTCGGGCGCGGCATGGAGACGCCGGTCGATTTCGAGCGCGCTGTGGAGCGCATTTCGCGCAGCGGCGGCACGCCGCTCGCCGTTTCGGAGAACGGACGTCTGCTCGGCGTCGTGCATCTGAAAGACATCATCAAGCCGGACATTAAAGCGCGCTTTGCGGCGCTGCGCGCCATGGGCATCAAGACGGTGATGGTGACGGGCGACAATCCCATCACCGCCGCGGCGATCGCCGGCGAAGCAGGCGTCGATGATTTTCTGGCGCAGGCGAGGCCCGAGGACAAGCTCGCCTATATCCGCAAGGAGCAGCAAGGCGGGCGGCTGATCGCCATGTGCGGCGACGGCACCAATGACGCGCCGGCGCTGGCGCAGGCGGATGTCGGCGTCGCCATGCAAACCGGCACGCAAGCCGCGCGCGAGGCCGGCAATATGGTCGATCTCGACAGCGATCCGACGAAGCTCATCGAGATTGTCGCCATCGGCAAACAGCTTCTGATGACGCGCGGCTCGCTGACGACCTTCTCCATCGCAAACGACGTTGCGAAATATTTCGCCATCATTCCCGCGCTGTTCGTCGTGGCCTTTCCCGAGCTTCAGGCGCTCAACGTCATGAAGCTCGCCTCGTCGCAATCGGCGATCCTCTCGGCGGTGATCTTCAATGCGTTGATCATCATCGCGCTGATCCCGCTCGCGCTGCGCGGCGTCGAATATCGTCCCGTCGGCGCCGCGGCGCTGCTGCGCCGCAATCTGTTGATCTACGGGCTCGGCGGCCTCGTCGCGCCCTTCATCGGCATCAAGCTCATCGACATTGTCGTCGCTGCGCTGCATCTCGCTTAACGGAGAAGACCTATGCTTTCGCATCTTCGTCCGGCGGTCGTGATGATCGTCCTGTTCACGGCGCTTACGGGCCTCGCCTATCCTCTGGCGATCACCGGCATTGCGCAGCTCGCGCTCGCCGCCAAAGCCAATGGCGGCTTGATCGAGCGCGGCGGCCAGATTGTCGGCGCCGAACTCATCGGCCAGAATTTCGCCGCCGACAGCTACTTCCACGCGCGCCCCTCGGCGACGAGCGCGCCCGATCCGCAGGACGCGACCAAGACGGTGGACGCGCCCTATAACGCCGCGAATTCGTCCGGCTCCAATCTCGGCGCCACGTCGAAGAAACTCGTCGACCGCGTCAATGCGACGATTGAATCCGAATTCGCCGCCGGACGCGTCGACATTGTCGCCGCCGACGCCGCGACGACATCCGGCTCCGGGCTCGATCCGCATATTTCGCCGCAATATGCGCTGGCGCAAATTTCCGCCGTCGCCAGGGCCCGCGGCCTGTCGGACGCACGTCTGCGCGCACTTGTGGAAGACCATGTGGAAGGGCGTATATTGGGCGTCTTCGGCGAACCGCGCGTTAATGTGCTGCTGCTCAATCTCGCGCTCGACGCCCTGACGCCGCCAAAATGACGAAAGCGCCGCATTGAGTTTCGACGACCGTCGCCCGAACCCGGAAGCCCTCCTTGCCCTCAGCGGCAAGGAGGGCGAAGGTCGTTTACGTGTTTTTCTCGGCGCGGCGCCCGGCGTCGGCAAGACCTACGCCATGCTCGCCCGCGCACGAGCCGTGAAAGCCGATGGCGTCGACGTCGTCGTCGGCCTTGTCGAAACCCATGGCCGACGCGAAACCGTCGCGCTGACCGAAGGGCTCGAAATTCTGCCGCGCCGACAGGTTGAATACCGCGGCCGCACGATCGACGAATTCGACATTGACGCCGCGCTGAAGCGCAAGCCGAAGCTCATCATCGTCGATGAACTCGCGCACACAAACGCACCGGAAAGCCGCCACCCGAAGCGCTGGCAGGATGTCGACGAATTGCTCGGCGCCGGCGTCGACGTCTGGACCGCGCTGAATATTCAGCATCTCGAAAGCCTTGCCGATGTCGTGTCGCGCGTGACCGGCGTCGCCGTGCGCGAGACCGTGCCCGACCGCGTGCTTCAGGACGCCGCCGACGTCATCCTCGTCGACATCACCCCCGACGAGCTGTTGCAACGCCTGAAAGACGGCAAGGTCTATGTGCCGGAAACGGCGCGACGCGCGACGCAGAATTTCTTCACGCCGCGCAATCTCACGGCGCTGCGCGAACTCGCCCTGCGCCGCACCGCCGAGCGCGTCGACGATGAAATGGTCGACTTTCTGCGCCAGGGCGCGATTGAAGGCCCCTGGGGGACATCCGAACGCCTGCTTGTCTGCGTCGGGCGCGACGCCGGCGCCGAAAGCGTCGTGCGCGCGGCGGCGCGTCTCGCCAGCGGACTCAACGCCTCCTGGATTGCGCTTTATGTCGAGCGCGCCGGTGAAGAAGAGCCCTCCGCCGACATTGTCGCGCGCGTCGACGCCGCGCTGAAGCTCGCCGAGCGACTCGGCGCCGAGGTCGAGCGCCTCTCCGGCGACGATCTTCCCGGCGAAGTGCTGCGCTATGCGCGGCGTGAAAATATTACCCAGATTGTCCTCGGACGCGCGCGCGCGCGCAGCTTCGCGCGGCTGCGACGGCGTTCGCTGACCGATGAAATCGTCCGCCGCGCCACCGATCTCGCCGTGCATGTCGTCATCGGCGACACGCCGGAGCCGGCGCCAAAGCGCCGCCGCCTGCCGACGCTCTCGCAATTCTGGACAGCCGTCGCGGCGGCGACGGGCGCCGTCGCGGTGACAACCGGCCTTGGCGAATTGCTTGACCGCTGGCTGCGCCTTCCCAATATTTCCGTTATTTTCCTGCTGCCCGTCGTCGCCTGCGCCGCGCGCTTCGGCCTCTCCTCCGCAGTCGCCGCCGCTGTGCTGTCCTTTTTCGCCTGCGATTTCTTTTTCATCGACCCGCGTTACGAATTCACCATTTCCGAGCCGCAGGAATTTCTCGCGCTGACAGTGTCTCTGGTCATCGCGAGCATCACCGGCATGTTGGCGAATGAGATGCGCCAGCATTCGCAGAATTTGCGCCAGCGCGCGCAATCGGCGCAATCGCTGTTCGAATTTTCGCGCAAGCTGTCGGCGGCGAGCAAGCGCGAAGACGTGCTCTGGGCGGCGACCGTTCAGGTGCAAAAAGCGCTTGAGGCGCGCGCTGTCGTTCTGCTCGCGCCCGAAGACGGCGAATTGCAAATTTCCGCGGCCTGGCCGCCCATGGATCGCCTTGACGCCGGCGAAAGCGGCGCGGCGCGCTGGGCGCTGGAAAAGGGCGAAGCCGCGGGCCGACGCACCGACACTCTGCCCAATGTCCGCTTTTTGTTTCGCCCGCTCGCAACGACGCGCGGCGTCGTCGCCGTTTGCGGCGTCGAGCCGAAGCGCAAGGACGAACCGCTCTCCGCGCAGGAGGAAAATGCGCTCACCTCGCTGCTCGAACAAACCGCCATCGCCATCGACCGCTCGGAGCTTGTCGGCGAATCTGTGAAAGCTGCGGCGCTGGAAGAGAATGAAAAGCTGCGCATGACGCTGCTGTCGTCGCTCTCGCATGATCTGCGCACGCCGCTCGCCTCCATCACCGCCGCCGTCACCAGCCTGCGAACGCTCGGCGAAAAAATGCCGCCGGAGGATCGCGACGATCTGCTCGCCTCTATCGAGGAAGAAGCCGGACGGCTCGCCATTTTCATCGCCAATCTGCTCGATATGTCGCGCATCGAAGCCGGCGGACTTACGCCGCGGCGCGACAACATCGATGTCGGCGCCGCCGCGCGCCAGGCAGTGGAACGCTGCCGCAAGGCCTATCCGTCGCAAAAGACCGCAATCAGCATTGCCCCGGATTTGCCCGCCATACGCGGCGACGCGCAATTTCTGGGGCAGGTCATGTTCAACCTTCTCGACAATGCGCATAAGCACGGCGGCGGCTCCGGCGCCATTGTTCACGCGCGGCGCGAAGGCGGCGACGTCGTCGTCACCATCACCGACGAAGGTCCGGGAATCAAACCTTCCGATCTCGAGCGCATTTTCGAAAAATTCTATCGCGGCGGGCGGCCGGACGGGCGCAAGGCCGGCACGGGCCTCGGGCTCTCCATCTGCCGCGGCCTGGTGAATGCGATGGGCGGAACCATCTCGGCGCAAAGCCCCGCCGTCCGCCGCAGAGGCACGCGCATCGTCATGCGCTTTCCCGCTGCCGAAGCGCAAAAGAGTTCGACATCATGAGCCGCGCGAAAATTCTCATCGTCGACGACGAGCCGCAGATTTTGCGCGTGTTGAAACCGTCGCTCGCCGCCGCCGGCTATGAGGTCGTGAGCGCGGATACAGCGCATGGCGCTCTCGCCGCCTTTCGCGCCGAAGCGCCCGATCTCGTCATTCTCGATCTCGGTCTGCCGGACATGGACGGCAAGGAAGCGCTGCGCAAATTGCGCATCGCCGGCGACACGCCGGTCATTATTCTCTCCGCGCGCGACCGCGAGACGGAAAAAATTGCGGCGCTCGATCTTGGCGCCGATGATTATGTCGAAAAGCCTTTCGCCATGGGCGAACTGCTGGCGCGTATGCGCGCGGCTTTGCGCCGCGCGCGCGATACGCAGCCGGAAGAGATTGTCGTCGGCGCGCTCACCGTCAATCTGCGCAAGCGGCTTGTCGCGAAAGCGGGAGAGACGCTGAAACTGACGCCAAAGGAATTCGATCTGCTTGTGCTGCTCGCCCGCCACGCCGGACAGCCCCTCACCCATCGCGATATTCTGAAAGCGGTGTGGGGCCCGGCGCATGAGACCGACAATCAATATTTGCGTGTTTTCATCGGGCAATTGCGCGCAAAAATCGAAGACGATCCCTCGTCGCCGAAATATGTGCTCACCGATCCCGGCGTCGGCTATCGCTTCGCCGACGCCGAGGGGAGCGACTGATCAAGCGCTCGACGAAGCGCCGATTACGTCGTCAGAGCGGCGACGCCCGGCAACGTCTTGCCTTCCAGCCACTCAAGGAAGGCGCCGCCGGCGGTCGACACATAGGTGAAGCTCTCGGCAGCGCCGGATTGATTGAGCGCCGCGACAGTATCGCCGCCGCCGGCGACGGAGAGCAGTTTGCCTTCGCGCGTGAGGCGCGCCGCCGTCTGCGCGACGGCGTTGGTGCCCTCATCGAATGGCGGCAGCTCGAACGCGCCGAAGGGACCGTTCCACACCAGCGTTTTCGCTTGTGCGAGCAGGCTTTCGACATGCGCCACGGCTTTGGGGCCGATGTCGAGAATCATGTCGCTTTCGCCGACATGATCGGCCGACACAAAATACGACGGCGCATGGGCCTCGAATTTCTGCGCGATCGTGACGTCCTCCGGCAGCACAATCACACAGCCCGCCGTCGCGGCTTTCGCGAGAATGTCGCGCGCCGTATCGAACAGATCATGCTCGCACAGCGATTTGCCGACAGGCTTTCCTTGCGCCGCCAGAAAAGTATTGGCCATGCCGCCGCCGATCACGAGATAATCGACCCTGGAGACGAGGTTGCCGAGCAGTTCCAGCTTCGTCGACACTTTCGCGCCGCCGACGACCGCCAGGACGGGACGCTGCGGCGCGCCGAGCGCCTTTTGCAGCGCCTCAAGCTCCGCCTGCATGGCTCTGCCTGCGAAAGCCGGCAGCTTATGCGCAAGGCCTTCCGTGGAGGCGTGCGCGCGATGCGCTGCGGAAAAGGCGTCGTTTACGAACACATCGCCGTTCGTCGCGAGCGCGTCGACGAAAGCGGGATCGTTCTTTTCTTCGCCCTTGTGGAAGCGCGTGTTTTCGAGCAGCAACACGTCGCCGTCGTTCAACGCGGCGACGGCCTTCTCGGCCGTCTCGCCGATGCAATCGGCGCCAAAAGCGACGGGCCGGCGCAGCAGGTCCTCAAGCGCCGAAGCGACGGGACGAAGCGAGTCTTCAGCATTCGGCGCGCCTTTCGGACGGCCAAAATGCGCAAGCAAAATCACCTTCCCGCCCTTCGACGCGATTTCCTCGATCGTCGGCAGCACACGCTCGATGCGAGTCGCGTCCGTGACGCGCCCGTCTTCCATCGGCACATTGAGATCGACGCGCAGCAGCACGCGCTTGCCTTTGAGATCGGCGTCGTCGAGAGTTTTGAAGTTGGTCATGGGTGGAAAAATTTCCCTGCTGTGAACATAAGGCCGACCATGCCGACGAGCAGCGTCACGACGA
>Ga0265328_10000456_pt1 | contig 19024 bp, 18 predicted proteins | sample 41624metaG_FD_202086 | JGI IMG/M metagenome (GOLD analysis project Ga0265328, IMG submission 202086) | Rhizosphere microbial communities from Carex aquatilis grown in University of Washington, Seatle, WA, United States - 4-16-24 metaG | ecosystem: Host-associated > Plants > Roots > Rhizosphere...
CATATTCCAATCAGCCGAATGGTCTGGGCGCGACAACGGTTGCGGCTGACACGGTCCAGGTCCCGATCAACGTAGGCATACGCTTTTGAATAATGCGCTGTTTATGCATTTCGAGCGCGTTCTGCGTTAAAAGCGCGTTTTGAGTACGTGCAGAGCCACTAAAATTTAGCGATTTTGGACAACTGCCCCCTCGTAAATCGAGGGGGGAGGATCTTTTTGTGCTTGTGGAGGCCAACAATTGCGCTTTTCTAGATTGGCCTTGGTTAAATTCTTGTCATTACGCAAGCAGCCATCAGGGAACTTTCGGAATCGAATCCCAAGGACTGCATTCCGGTAGTAGATCAGCGTTTCCGGTAGCAGGGCCATTGGGCGAATGAAAGCGCTGAAGTGTTCAACATTGCACAGTTTTGCGCAAGTTTGGCGACATACAAGGTGAACCAGCGGGTTGAAAGCATCATGAAAATCCCGCCTAAGGAGAAACGCATGCGACTGTATCGGTATTTAGGCTCGGTTCTGATGGGTGCGGCCCTGATTGCGCCCGTGGGTGCCCAGGCCAACGACAGGGATCGACCCTGCCCCGACAAGGGATACTACGACCGCGACCATAAGGATTGTCATCAGTGGGACGACCGCGAAGCCCGTTCCTACCAAACCTGGCAGAAGGCTCAGCACAAAACGGATCGCAGATTCGACAATCTGAAGGAAAAGGACAGGTCGGAATACTGGAAGTGGCGCCACGAACATCCGGATAACGACAACGACCGCCATTAACCCACCGGATGGGAGACTTAACATCTCCCAAACCTTGGCCACACGCCAATTCTGCTCGGTAGTTCCTGCGCAGGCGGGAGATGGATTGTGCTATCCCGGGTGCCAGAAGCGGCATCCCGGGGCACCCTCGCGTGGTGGCAGATCAGCGTACCTGGCGCCTGGGGCACCTTGACCAAGTGATGGTTAGACGTCCCGGGCACTTGGGCAACTGGGAAGCCGACACGCCGTTTTTTTAGAGGATGCCGAGTACGCGCAGGCGAACGACGCCTCCGGCAAACACGCCGACGGGTGAAATGGCGATGAGTGCGAGCTGATACCAGATGGGTTGTTTGCCGCGTTGCTGCATGGCGCTGAGTGCAGCCAGCGCAAGCACAATAATCGCCAATGCAAGATCGTGGTAAAGCGGATTCGCGGCAGCGATCAGCGCCGTGACATATCCACCCGCTGCGGCAGCGAGAAACGAATAGCTGAGATTGACGAAGACGTAGCCAGGTTTTGGCTTTCCCTGCTCCTCGACCCAACTGGGCGTAAGCCGCATGAGGAGCGCCGTCAGCGCGCCTACCAGCACCGCCATGGTGAGAAACCCGGCGGTGAGCGCGAAAAAAGCATGCATTGCTACCAAGGCTTTCTTTCCTCCTGAGTCGGCGTGCCTACGTCGCCGCGTTCAATGCGCTCCAGAAAAGCCCTCGCCAGTTTGCGCTCGCCGGGATGGCTTTCGCCATGCATCGTACACAAGTCTAGGAATTCATCGCAGAGCGCGTTGCGCTGTTCCTGCTGCGCAAATATTCCCTGCAGTGCAATAGCAAGTTCGCGCAATCGCGCTGCTTCAGGCCACGGAGATTCTTCGTTCACAGGCTCGGAGAACAGCCCCTTGCGGCCGCGCGCACACTCGTCAAGACATGCCAGTAACTGCTCGCTGAAGGCCTTTGCCAGCGGATCGAGCACACTGGAATCGAATTCGTCTCGCGGATCAATCATGATTTCCCTATTTGCATTGTTCCTCTATTTGCCACGCATTGCGGCTTCAACTTCGTCGGCGGAGTGCGGAAGCGCGGCATCCATGTCAATGAGCCTTCCGTCCGAGTCAACCATGAACACACACTCGATGCGAATACCGAGCTTCTCTTCTGGAATGTAAACGCCAGGTTCGATGGAGAACACCATTCCCGGTTTCAGCACTGCGGGATAGTTGGCAGGGTCGTGCACGTCGATGCCTACCATGTGCCCGAGGCCATGAAGCCAATATTGCCCGAGTGGCTGCCCGTGCAAATCTTTGCCGTGCGTGTTGATGTAGTTATATGCCGCTGTGTCCAACGAGTTGGGATCATGACGGTCGCGATCGTTGATGGTCGACTTGCCGGCGACGAAGGCATCGATTGCGGCCTTCTGCGCGCCGAGCACGATGTCGTAAATCTCTCGCTGTCGTGCGGTGAAGTGCCCGTTTGCCGGAACCGTGCGCGTAATGTCGGCTGAGTACATCGAGTATTCGCAGGCCGCATCCACCACGACGATATCGCCGTCTTCGATGGCGCGCTCGTTCTCAGCGTAATGCAGAATTGTCGAATTGATTCCCGAGCCGACGATGGGTGCGTAGCTTGCCCGCTCACAACCGCTCTCAAGCCACGACGCAGTCATTTTGCCGGCGACGGTGCGCTCAGTAACGCCCGGCTTGACGGCTTTCATCATCACGCGCTGCGCCACTACGGATGCGTCCGCCGCCTTCTTCAGCAACTCAGCTTCGCCTGCATCCTTCACCAATCGCAACTCAGCCATAAGGGTGGTTACGTCACGCAGTGTTGGAGCAGGAAGGCCAAGCGTGGTCGCCGTAAAGTCCAGCAGCGAGCGCGCCTGCCCTGCGGCGGGCTGCGTCCACAAGTTGGCGTCAACGCGCCGGTCGGAGTCGATGAGTGCGTTCAGCACCACAGGCATTTCCGTCATCGCCTGCACATGATCCACGCCAGTGGCCTGCTCAACGCCGGGCGTCGCTGCGTCCAGTTTGACCCCGGTGTATTTCTCCATGCGCAGATCGCGCGTGGGCAAAAATAAAATCTCCTTGTAGCTGCGCGGCGTACCGGCTTGCGGCGCGTCGGCAATCACCACTAATGCTGCCCCGGGTTCGGTCCATCCGGTCAGATAATAAAAATCCGAGTCCTGCCGGTAAGGCATGAAGTCGAGCAGCGGTTCCTGCGCGGCAAACAACACTGCGACGCCACCGTGCAATTTGAACGCGAGAGCAACGCGACGCTGGTGGTACACGGAGGCGGGTTGCTTATCAAGCGCGCTCAGTGCGGGCGCGGCCAAACAAACGGCCAGCAGGAATAAAACAAAATAGCGTGCGGATTTCATCCCCCTATTGTCGGTCCGGGGGCTGGGGACTGCAAAGCATTGCAGATTCCAGTGCCGTATTAACAGGCGGATATCCGCGACAGGCCGGTTCTTGCCGCCTCGATTGCTTTAAAGTACGTTCAAAAATAGCCTGCCTCGGGGCCGTTGCCCATTGAAATTCCCGGCAAATTCGCCTATCCTAAGCATGCAGACGAATTTGTCCGCCTGATTTATACCGTGTACGCACCGGCTGGCGGAGAGATGAGTGGGCTTTCAGCCCACTTTTTATTTGGGGCAAACCCCTGGGGCACGCAGAAATTGCCCGCAGACCGTTAACCCCTTTTAAATCATCTGTTTTGGAGCTGTTTTCAGGACAATGGCCCGGCAGGCGGCTCAGGCTGGACGGGCGAAGAAACGGGTCCCGGCGCAGGCCAATGGCTTACCCCGGGAGTGGCAACAATGACAGTCAGTGTGGACGAAATTCGGTCGGCGGCAGTGAGAGTGGCCGCCTCGCATGGGCTGGAAGTGGTGAATGTGGAGTTTGTTGGGCCGGCCAAAGAGCGCGTTTTGCGCGTCTATCTGGAGAAGAATGCCGAGGGCCGGGCCAAGTTGAAAGCGGCAATTGAAGCCGGCGGAACAAAACAACTTCCGGAACGTCTGGCCGAAGGCAAGCTGAGTATTGAGCAATTATCCGGTGTAACGCACGAAGATTGCGCGGAGTTCAGTCGGGATTTTGGTGTGCTGCTCGATGTCGAAGACCTGGTTCCCGGAGCGGAATACACGCTTGAGGCAAGCTCACCGGGGCTGGATCGCAAACTGAGCAAGGTTGAAGATTTTGAACGCTTCAGGGGCTGCCTGGTGAAGATACAAACTTTTGAGCCGCTGCGCAACAACCGGCATTGGCAGGGTCGATTGATTGCGGGGCCGGAAGGCGCGGAAAAAAATATTACGCTCGACCTGAACGCGGTGAAGCAGAACAGCAAGAGCCGCAAGGCGGGCGTGACCACTGTTGAAATTGCGCTGGGGAACATTGAAAAGGCGCAGTTGGTGCCGGAGATTTAGCACCATTCTGAACGAAATACTGTTCGGGAACATCAAAGCAGAGGAGGGATGCGCGGTGCGCTCCTTCACCTAAACCCAAACTGAACCGGAAGTGGAATCGGCGACACGGTTCCCGCATGCCGGGAAGGAACTGAGAGAGTAAGCAGAGTATGGCCAGCCCTTTATATCAAAGCATCGAGCTACTCAGCCAGGAGAAAGGCATCGACCCCGGCATCGTAGTTGGCGCCGTGGAAGAGGCCATTGCTCTGGCCACGCGCAAGTTTTACAAGACCCAGGAAAACATGCGCGGTGAGCTCAACAAGGAAACCGGCGAGATTACGGCCTACATCTACAAGACGGTTGTGGAAGACGAGGAGCATGTAGAGGACCCGGTCAATCAGATCACGTTGACTGAGGCCAATGAGCTGGCCCCGGGCGTCGAAGTTGGCTCTGAGATTCGCATGTACCGTGACACCAGCCCGCTGGGCCGCATTGCCGCGCAGCTGGCCAAGCAGGTCATCTTCCAGAAAGTTCGCGAAGCTGAGCGCGACACCGTATTCCAGGAATATGCGCACCGCGAGAAGGAAGTACTGAATGCGACGGTGAAGCGCATTGAAGGCCAGGATGTGATCTACGATCTCGGCAAGGCTGAAGCCCGCTGCCCCAAGCGCGAGCAATCGCGGCTTGAGCAGTTCTCAATCGGCGAACGCGTGCGCGTGGTACTGCTGAAGGTGGACCGCGCCGCCAAGGGACCGCAGGTGGTTGTTTCGCGTGCCGCTCCGGAGCTGGTGCAGAACCTGTTCCAGTCAGAAGTTCCGGAGATCTACGACAACACCGTGGTCATCAAGGCGATTGCGCGTGAAGCCGGCGAGCGCACCAAGATTGCCGTGCAAAGCAGAGATAAGGATGTTGATCCGGTGGGCGCATGCGTGGGCATGAAGGGCATGCGCGTGCAGTCGATCATCCGCGAGTTGCGCGGCGAAAAGATTGACATCATCGAGTACTCCGATGAGATTACAACGTTTGCCGAAAAGGCATTGCAGCCGGCGAAGGTCAGCCGCGTTTCAATCACCGACCTGGGCGAGAAGCAGCTTGAAGTGATTGTGGACGACACACAGCTTTCGCTCGCCATCGGCAAGAAGGGCCAGAACGTTCGCCTGGCCGCGAAACTGCTGGGCTGGAAGATCGACATCAAGAGCGAGGAAGAGAAGCGCCAGGAAGTCGAGCAGCAGATGGGCGTCTTTGGCGGCGGACCATCAACACCGATCGAACAGGTTACGGAGCTGGGCGACAGCATTATTCAAAAGCTTGTAACCGCAGGCATCACCACGGTAGAAGCGCTGGCTGACATGACGCCGGAACAGCTCGAAGAGATTCCGGGCATCGGCGAAAAGACGCTGGAAAAGATCTCGGTTGCCGTGCGGCATTATTTTGGCCACTTTGAAGACGGCGAAGGCGAACAGCCCACGCCGGATGCGGCCGTGGATACTGCGGAAGCAGAAGCCGAGAATGCGCAAGAAGCATTGGATGAGATTGCGAGCGTGGAAGCCGTGAAAACGGAAGACGACCAACTCGGCCTTGACACGGTGAACGAAGACCAGGGGCCTGAGCTCGGAACTGAAATTAACGAAGACGACACGAAGACCGGCGAGGAAGGCGCGTAGTATGCGCGCCTTTCTTTCGGTTCAAACGACCGTTCACGCAAGCTCGACTAACAACCATCGCCACGAGGCAGCTATGACCGAATAAGTGCTTTGGGATGGAACTACTGAAAAGAGGCGGATGAGTAAGGTTCGAATCAACGATCTCGCACGGGAGCTGGAAGTCAAGAGCCGTCAGGTTCTGGACGTTCTGGCTGAACTCGGCATGGGCGCCGGCAAAACTCACTCCAGTTCGCTGGAAGAGGATGAGGCGGAAAAGGTACGTGCGCACATTTCGCATGGCGCGCGCGGTGGCCACGGCGGCTCTGGAAGTTCACGCGGTGCTGCACCAGCGATACAGCCAAAGATCGACCTCTCGCACATTTCCAAACCCGGTGACGTGCTCAAGGCGATTCTGGCCAAGAAAAAAGAGGAAGAGGAAGAGGCGCGCCATCCGCACAGGCCGGCCGCTCCGGCTGCAAAAGCACCTGCAACTCCCGCTCCTCCGGCAGCAAAACCTGCAGCCGCCGCTGCTCCGGCAGCACCAGCCCCTCCGGCGCCGCGAAAAATTGTTCCGCAACCGCGCTCGGCCCCGCAGATTACTCAGGCACCTCCGGCCCCGGCAATCGCATCGCGTCCGCCCAGCGGACCCGTGGTTGCAAAGGCTCCGGCAGGTGCAGTTGGGTCTCGCCCCGTCGTCGTGGTCGCGCCGCCTCCGGGCACAGTCGTGGTCAAGCCGCCGGTTGCAGCGGCAAAGGAAGAGCCGCGCGCTGCTGAGAAGCCCGCAGCAAAGGCTCCTGTCGCCGCGGCGCCTGCTGCACCAGCACCGGCAGTTCCTGTAGCACTCACGCCTCAGGCTGAAGTTCCCGTTGAGGCGCCGGTCGTTGTTGCTCCGGTGGCCCCAGTTACGGAACCAGCCACCGCCGCAGCCTCTGAAGTTCCCGCGGTCGCCGCAGAAGCCGCAACACCGGCTCCAGCGGCTGCCGAGACCAAGCCAAAGCCCGCGGCTCCTCCGGCACCGCCTGTCCGTCGCATGGTGATGCCGCAGACTGGCCCACGGCCTGTGTACAAAGCTCCACCTCCGCCGCCAGTAACTGAGGCTCCGACCGGCACGTTCGCCGCTGGAGCAGTTATTCAGCGCGGCAAGCCGATCTTCGATCGCCGTCCGCCGTCAGCGCCGGGCGGATTCCAGCAGCGCAGCGGTCCCCCAGCGCCTGGCGGACAGTACGCAGGCGGTCCGCGCCCCAAGCATCCGACACGTACTCCAATGGGTGGCACCGGCGGTCCTGGAGGCCCCGGAGCACGCCCCGGCTTTGGAGCTCGCCCAGGTTTCGGTGGCCCTCCACGTCCCGGATTTGGCGGACCGCGCCCAGGAGGCGGCGCAGCACCACCAGCGCCTGAAGCAGGGCGTCCGCAACGCGCTCCGTCGCGCGGCCGTCCGCGCGGTCACCAGCAGTATCCGAAGACTAAAGAAGGGCCAATGAAGGGCTTTGTACCGCCGCCGCGTTACAGCGGTATGCAGTACAACAACGAGCCCCTGCCCATTACGCGCGAGATCACCGTAACCGAAGGCATCAGCGTTAAGGACCTTGCAGAAAAGCTTGAAACACGCGCAAAGGATCTGATCGCGTCCCTTCTGATGAGCGGCGTTTTCGTCACGGTCAATCAGTCACTCGACGCTGAAATGGTAAAGGAAGTGTCGGCAAAGTTCGGCGCCGCCGCAACCGTCATCAGTTACGAAGAAGAACTGGCCAACCAGGCGATCGAAGAAGTGCTCGAAGCGCCAAATGCCGACGAACTTGAAGTTCCGCGTGCGCCTGTGGTCACCGTGATGGGCCACGTCGATCACGGCAAGACTTCACTGCTCGATGCGATTCGGGAAACCGAAGTCGCCGCTGGTGAAGCGGGTGGCATTACACAACACATCGGCGCATACAAGGTTCGCTTCTCGAAAGAAGGCTCTCCTGCCTCCGGGCGTGAAATTGTCTTCCTCGATACTCCGGGCCACGAAGCGTTTACGCGCATGCGTGCTCGCGGCGCCAAGGTAACGGACATTGTTGTGATCGTGGTTGCAGCCGACGACGGCGTGATGCCGCAGACGCTTGAAGCCGTGGATCACGCCAGGGCCGCCGAAGTTCCCATCATTGTTGCAGTCAACAAGGTGGACAAGCCTGAAGCCAATCCCGATCGCGTAAAGAAACAGCTCGCCGATCGCGGACTTATTCCAGAAGAATGGGCCGGCGCGGGTCAGGAAGGCACGGTGTTCGTTGAAGTTTCTGCCAAGAAGAAACTGAACCTCGACCTGCTGCTTGAAATGATCTGCCTCGTCTCCGACATCCGTGCACCGAAGGCAACACCGGGCCGCAAGGCAGTCGGAAGCGTTCTTGAGGCCAAGCTCGATCGTGGCCGCGGTGCGGTTGCTACCGTCCTGGTACAAGATGGCACTCTCCGCCTGAATGACAGCTACATTGTGGGCAACACCTTTGGCAAGGTCCGCGCCATGTTCGACGATCGCGGTCGTCCGCTTGAAGAAGCCGGACCTTCGACTCCGGTTGAAGTTCTCGGACTTGAAGCGATTCCCGATGCGGGCGACACGTTCCTCGTAGTTGCCGATCGCGACAAGGCTAAGGGCATTGCGCAGTACCGCAAGATGAAGGAGCGCGAAGCGCAGCTTGCCAAGAGTTCGCGTGTCTCGCTCGAAGGGCTTGCGGAGCAGATTCGCCTTTCCGGCGTGAAAGACATGCAGCTCATCATCAAGGGCGACGTGCAAGGCTCTGTTCAGGTGCTGGCCGATTCGCTGGTCCGCATGTCGACAGAGAAGGTGCGCGTGAAGGTGCTGCACTCCGGTGTTGGCTCCATTACGGAAAGCGATGTGCTGCTGGCCACCGCATCCAACGCCATCATCATCGGCTTCAACGTGCGTCCTGAACGTAAGGCAGCCGAACTGGCTCAGCAGGAGAACGTTGAAATCCGCATCCACTCCATCATTTACGAACTGCAGGATGAAATTCGTCTTGCCATGATGGGACTGCTCGATCCGACGTTCAAGGAAACCTATCTTGGCCGTGCCGAAGTCTTGAACATTTTCCGCATTCCGAAGGTCGGCACCATCGCCGGCTGCCGAGTGCAGGACGGTGTGATTCGCCGCGATGCTGAAGTCAAGGTGATGCGTGGTGTCGAGCAGGTGTTCAAGGGCAAGATCGGTTCGCTCAAGCGCTTCAAGGACGATGCCCGTGAAGTGACAAACGGCATGGAGTGCGGTATCGGCCTGGGCAACTTCAACGACCTGAAGGAAGGCGATTTGATTGAAGCCTTCTCAACGGAGAAGTTGGCCGCCGATCTGGGCGCGCTTACTTCTACCAAGGCATAGCCTGGCACATTAAAACCCAAAGGGCCGCTTCTCGCTGAGAGATGCGGCCCTTTGTACCTTCGCGATGCTAAAATTCCAGCCGATTGCTTTGGTCGCTTTCGATAGACGTGAAATGTATTTTATGGCGATCAGCCAAGAGGTGGAATTTTGCAAGACTGCGCCGAATGCTTCAAGATGATCCGCAATAACATTTCAGGTTTTCTTTGCCTGACCGCTCTGGCCGTTGCTTTGCCCGTGACGGCACAAACCGTTAATCTGTTTCCTTCCGATTACGAAAAGCAGTGGACCCGCATTACTGTTCCGCCGGGCGGGACGGTGAGCAATATTCCGCAGTGGCACATTGATGCCGCAAAGCGCGTGATTGTTTGCGATGGCAACGGTGGGCATGAATGGCTGCGCTTCAATCGCGAGATCGGGAACTTCACATTTCACGTCAAGTGGCGCTTTACTCCTGTCACTACCGGCACTCCGAAATACAACAGCGGCGTGTTCTTCCGCAACAACGACGATGGAGCCATCTGGCATCAGGCACAAACAGGCGCGGGCGGCGGCTATATCTTCGGTGTAACTCCCGTTGATGGCAAACCGCAGTCATTCAACCTGCGCAAGGAGATGAAAGAAAACCGCGTAAAGCCGGCAGGGCAATGGAACGTTTATGACATCCGCTGTGTTGGCGACACCTGCACCCTGGCGGTGAACGGTGAGATCGTGAACACGGTGAAACTGAGCGTTGACAAGGGATACGTGGGGCTTGAGTCAGAGGGATACCAGATCACGTTTAAAGATCTCAAGCTCCGCCAGTTACCGTGATGTGGAACGCGCAATAACCCAGCTTCAAATCGGATAGCGCTCGGCCGCAACGGCGGCCGCCGTTGCGGCTCTGCTGAATGCCACCGCATCGCCAGGTGTAAATCTTGCGAGCCTGCGCAAAATGGCCAACTGCATTTGCAGCGCGTCTCCCTCAGCACAGGCGACAAGCACTCTTCGTGCAGCCTGCTCGGCAAGCGCTATCGATTCATCTGCGAGCAATCCCGTTATTGCTGCGGCCACCGGAGCCGAAGCCTTTCCACTGTCATTCATTTTGCGTGCCCGCAGCAGCGCCGACTCCAGCGCAAATATCTGGCTGATGGTATCGGCAAGATCCGCCATGATTTCCTGCTCATTTTCAAGCGCCTTCATGAAGCGCTGGCTGGCAACTCCGGCCATGAACAGTGCAATTTTCTTCATCGCGGCTACGACCGTGGCTTCGCGTGTCAGCGGCAGGTCGCCGTCTGCTCCGTTGTCAAAACTGGGCGGCTCCATGATTTCGTCCATCACGCGCTTGATGGCTGCCATCACGGGAAGCTGGCCTTTCATGGCGCGTTTCATAATCCAGCCGGAGACTATAAGGCGATTAATTTCATTTGTGCCTTCAAAAATGCGATTGATGCGCGCATCGCGATACAAACGTTCAGCGGGATACTCTTCGACATATCCGTAGCCGCCCATTGTGGCCACCAGTTCGTCCGTCACGAAGGAAAGCATCTCTGATCCGTAAACCTTCATGATGGAGCACTCGATTGCATACTCTTCGACCGTGGTGCGCGTTTCCTGCTCCGTAGGCGCGTGATCGCTTCCGATCTGTTCCAGGCGCGCGTCCATCATGCCCGCAGTGCGATACACCATGCTCTCGGCAGCAAAGAGACGTGCGACTGACATTGAGATTTTGCGCTGAATCATGCCAAATTCGGCAATCGATTTTCCAAACGCGTGCCGCTCTTTTGCGTAACGGACCATGTGGGTGAGCGCAAAGCGAGCACCGCCGACGCATGCCGAACATAACTTGAAGCGGCCTACATTGAGCACATTAAAGGCGATGTGATGTCCCTTGCCCGCTTCACCCAGAAGATTCGCGGCGGGAATCTTGCAATCGGTCAATACGAGAGGACATGTGGACGACCCGTGAATGCCCAGCTTGTGTTCTTCATTGCCAACCGATAGCCCGGGCGTATCGCGCTCGATGAGGAATGCGGAAAATTTCTCGCTGCCATCGGGCTCGATAATCTTCGCAAACACCGTGTAAAGGCCCGCGATTCCGCAGTTGGTAATCCATTGTTTTTCGCCATTGAGGGTATAGTGCGAGCCGTCTGCCGACAGCACCGCGCGGGTGCGAATATGCATTGCGTCCGAACCGGAGCTTGCTTCAGAAAGCCCGTATGCACCGATCCACTCGCACGTTGCGAGCTTGGGAAGATAGCGCTGCTTCTGTTCTTCAGTTCCATACCAAATGAGGGGCAGCGAGGCGATTCCGATATGCGCGCCGAATGCGGTTGAAAAGCTTGCCAGCGTGGAAATGTGATCGGTAATCAGGATCGAGCTGACTTTGTCGAGGTTCAAGCCGCCATATTCTTCAGGAATATCGACGGCAGTAAAACCCAGATCGGCAGCCTTGCGCAGCACGCCGATCATGACTCCGGGCTGCTTGGCTTCAATTGCCTCAATGGCAGGCTGAATCTCCTCGCGAGCAAAGCGCGCCGCTGTAGCGGCGACCTGCTGCTGCTCTTCGTTGAGGTCTTCGTGGGTAAATATCTCGGCGGGAATGCGGCTCTCAATAAGAAAGCTGCCGCCCGGCGCGGCAACGATGGGCGATTCCGTGTGTGTGCTCATGCTGGAACCATCTTCATTCAGCACAGTACTGCAATGGGTTACAAGTGGGCAAATCTCGCCCCAAGATGGTACAAGCGACGGATCTAAAGTGCTTCTCTTAGGTTTTTTCGATAGCGTTCGAATGATTTGCGTCCCATCCTGGTAAGGCGCAACAGCGTCTGGGGCACCTTGCCCCGGAAAGTCTTCTCTACATGGATATATTCCGCTTGCTCAAGTCGTGAAATATGGCTGGAGAGTGTCCCCTTGTTCATGCCGGTTTCGTATTGCAGGTAGAGGAAATCAGCCTGATCCACGCTATAGAGCAAGGTGATGATCATTAGGCGGCCCGGCTCGTGGATGATGCGGTCGAGTTCGGCGATGGATTGTATCTGGTGATTCAATCGGTCTCCGACCCTGGACTGGGTGTGTGGCGGACGTAGATGTAGAGACTGATGCCGCCCGAGATCAGGGAGATTGTGCTCCACGCAAAACAAAGGAGCAGAAATGCTCCACCGATCTGAGCGAAACCGGGAGGAGCCGAATGACCCGCGATCGATGCAAGCACCGAAGCCGGCAGGAAGGCAACTATTACGGCTGAAATGGTTAATATGCCGGCGACAATCCACTTCCAGTGAGCAGCCAAAACTACTCGATACACATACATGCTGACGAAGACGAGACTGGCGATCAGGAAGGCCGGAGTGGCTGCTCCCATGGGCCTCTTTGAAAAGGTATAAGCGGATAGCGCCACAAGTGCTGCAACCAAAAACGCAATTATGAATACCCACACAGCTGACGATTTTCTGTAGGAGACAAATCCGGTCCGGGGATATGTGATGCGAGTCTTGATAAATTTTGTTCCGAAGTAGAGACCCGCGCTTAATATTCCCACGTATACAAAAAGAGTCCACATGCTGTGCCAAATGGAATTCACGGACGAATGTGTCTGTAGCCAGATAAGGACAAAATAGCCCATGCCCAATGCACCCATACCTAGTTCCCAAACGCCATCAATGTTGCAGTAAAGCGCAGGTCGCTTGAGAAGACTTTCAATTTGCTCCATCTCTCTTCCTCAACTTTCGCAGCGGGAAGCATTGATGATCAGGATGCATGGCAATTCCTGCTCCCACATGCGCCAACTAGTTTGCGCTACCAACCGACTTTTGTCAACGATTAATTCCCCTACTAATTCCGGCTCGTATGAAACACGGGTGGCGCCGGGTTTCAGCTGGTGATCCCTCAAGAGTAGGTCGTGTCTCATATTCGGAGTCAATAAGTGGTACCCAGGTTCTGTATTCTGTGTGACGACGCATCAAGAGTCACACACGCGCATTCGGGGGTTATGGCATGGAAACCGGGTTAGCTAGAAAGACTGTACTGATTACAGGCGCCGCGAGCGGAATCGGCTTTGCCACTGCACGAGCCTTTGCTCGGGAAGGCACGCAGCTCGCGCTCATCGACCGCGACAAGGCGAAGCTTGCGGAGCGAGCCGGCGAGCTGCGCACCTACGGACATCGGGTGATCACTGCCGCGGCGGATGTTTCCAACGCGGAGGGTGCCACCCGTGCTGTGAATGCAATTCTGGCGGAGATTCCCGAAGGCCCGGATGTGCTGGTGAACAATGTCGGCTTCGCCGCTCCCAAGGCGTTTATGGACATCACAGACGATGAGTGGGAGATGAGTTTCCATATCAATTTCATGGCGGCGCTTCGAATGACGCGGGCGCTGCTGCCGACGATGCGCAAGCGCCCAGGGGCAGCCATTGTGAACAATGCGTCAGACCTGGGGCGTCAGCCGGAAGCGATTCCCGCGGATTATGCGGCCATGAAAGCGGCGCTGCTGAGCCTGACCAAAAGCCTTGCGCGAGCGGAGGCGCCCGCGATTCGAATCAACGCTGTTGCACCGGGCCCGATCTGGACGCCGTTCTGGACAAATCCCGGAGGCTTTGCCGATTCGCTGTCCGCGGTTCACCAGATGCCGCCGCGCCAGGCTGTGGAGCATGAGATGAAGTTGCGCCAGTTGCCGCTGGCGCGGATGGGCGAACCAGAGGAAGTTGCCAACGTTATTGTTTTTCTGGCTTCTCCGCTCGCATCGTTTGTCACGGGATCGGTGTGGGGCATCGATGGCGGCAGCATTCGCAGTTTGATCTAAGGGACCGGCAGCTTCAGTCGCTCGAACCAGAAACCTGAGGCACGCCTCACGCCGGCAAAACCCCTGAATCACGTACAATTACGGGTATTCGGTACCTGGAGGCCTGCTCTGCTCGCAGCATTCATCACCCGACTTGCCATTGCCGCCGGCCCGCTGCAGGCGCTCCCGACGCAAACTGCCGCGTATCTTGCACTTGCGCCCCAAAACGACCTTCGCCACCAGGTGAAGATGCTGTTCACCGACCCGTTCTCCACGGTGACTTACCACTGGAATCTTTTCGACGCGCTGGTGCTGCTGCCTTATTTTGCTGTGATGATCGTGCTGGCTCTGTACGGCGTACATCGCTACACCATGTGCTACCTGTACTTCAAATACCGGAAGAACTACAACCCCAATCCCGTTGGCCATTTTGACGACCTGCCGCTGGTGACGGTGCAGCTGCCCATATTTAATGAGCAGTTTGTAATTGACCGGCTGATTGAAGCCGTTTGCGCGATGGAATATCCGCGTGAAAAGCTGGACATTCAGGTACTGGATGACTCGACCGACGAGACGCAGGAAGTAGCCGCCGGAATTGTGGAGCGCTACGCTGCTTTGGGGCACCCTATCCGCTACATCCACCGCACCAATCGCCATGGCTTCAAGGCGGGCGCACTGGATGCAGGGCTCAAGGTGGCAAAGGGTGAGTATGTGGCGATCTTCGACGCCGATTTTGTTCCGCCGCCAGATTGGCTGATGAAGGTGATCCATCACTTTGCTGAACCGGGGATCGGCATGGTGCAAACGCGCTGGACGCACCTCAATCGCAACTACAGCATGCTGACACAGATTGAAGCCATCCTGCTGGACGGCCACTTTGTGCTGGAGCATGGGGCGCGTGCGCGAACGAACGACTACTTTAATTTCAACGGCACTGCCGGCATGTGGAGAATCAAGGCAATCTACGATGGCGGCGGGTGGCAGCATGACACACTCACAGAAGACACCGACCTGAGCTACAGGTCGCAGCTTGCCGGATGGAAGTTCAAATATCTGCCTGAAGTTGAGTGCCCATCCGAATTGCCGATTGAGATGACGGCATTCAAAACGCAGCAGGCGCGCTGGGCGAAGGGGCTCATCCAGACAAGCATTAAAGTTCTGCCGCAGGTATTCCGGGCAGACGTGCCGCGGCGCATTAAGGTTGAGGCGGTGTATCACCTGACGGCGAACATGAGCTATCCGCTGATGGTAATCATGTCAGCGGCGCTGATTCCGGCGATGATCTGCCGGTTCTATCAGGGCTGGTTCCAGATGCTGCTGATCGACGTGCCGCTGTTTACGGCCTCGACATTTTCGATCGCCGTGTTCTACGTGATGAGCCAGCGCGAGCTGTTTCCGAAGACCTGGAAGAAGACGTTTCTGTATCTGCCGTTTTTGATGGCGCTTGGCATTGGGCTGACGGTGACCAACACCAAGGCGGTGATAGAAGCGCTGCTCGGCATCAAGAGCGCGTTTGTGCGCACTCCCAAATATCGTGTGGCCAAAAAAGGCGAGAAGTCGATGGCCGCGAAGTATCGCAAGCGGTTGAAGTTGGAGCCGTGGATCGAGCTGGCATTGGGCTTCTACTTCCTGGGCGCGATTATTTACACCTTCATGAACCAGAACTATTTCACGGCGCCATTCCTTATCCTGTTCGTGATCGGGTACTGGTACACGGGGTTGATGAGCCTGCTGCAGGGGCGCTTTGAGCGCTGGCGCAGCGGTGGCGCGAATACGGATGAGTCCAGCCCGAAGCCGTTCCCGGTGGGCGTGTGATTGGGCTTCCGGCGAGTATTGAACGGTTGCACCGTCTCCCCTTGCCCCCTCCGCTACAATAGTGAGAACCGCCTGAAGCTCCGAAGCCACCAGTCCAACAGCAGTCGGGCGCGTCAAAGCAATTATGCTGGCAAATAACATACCTGAAGCTCTTACGTTCGATGACGTGCTGCTGGTCCCCGCCTACAGCGATGTAGTGCCGGTGCAGGTGAGCACGCAGACGCAGCTCACGCGGGACATCACGCTCAACACACCGCTCATCTCCTCTGCCATGGACACCGTGACCGAGTCGCGTATGGCGATTGCCATGGCGCAGCAGGGCGGCATCGGCATTGTGCATCGCAATTTGTCGATTACCGACCAGGCCGGCGAAATCGACAAGGTGAAGCGGTCAGAGAGCGGCATGATTGTGGACCCGGTGACGATTGGGCCGGATCAGCTGATTGCCGATGCTCTGGATGTGATGCGGCGCTACAAAATTTCTGGCGTGCCTGTTACGCAGGGCAAGCGGCTGGTGGGCATTCTCACCAATCGCGATCTGCGCTTTGAAACGCGCACCGATATTCCTGTCGGCGACGTAATGACCAAGGAAAACCTGATCACCGTTCCGGTGGGCACCACGCTCGAAGAAGCCGAGCTCATTCTGCATAAGCATCGCGTGGAAAAGCTGCTGGTGGTAGACGACCACTATGACCTGAAGGGTTTGATCACGGTCAAGGACATCCAGAAGAAGCTGAAATATCCCAACGCCAGTAAGGACGAAAAGGGCCGGCTGCGCGTAGGCGGCGCGATTGGCGCGACGGGCGATTATCTCGAACGCGCGGCGGAGCTGATACGCGCGCGTGCCGACGTGCTGGCGATCGATTCAGCCCACGGGCACTCATCGCGTGTGCTGGAAGCAGTGCGGGATGTGAAGAAAGCATTTCCGAATGTTCCGGTGCTGGCTGGCAACGTTGCCACTTACGAAGGCGCCATGGCCCTGATGGATGCGGGCGCGGATGCTGTGAAGGTCGGCATTGGGCCGGGATCGATTTGCACCACACGCATGGTTACGGGAGCGGGCATGCCGCAGATTACAGCGATTGCCGAAGCTTATCGTGCCTGCCGCGAACGCGGCATTCCGGTGATTGCCGATGGCGGCATTAAGTATTCAGGCGAAATTACGAAGGCGATTGCTGCGGGTGCTAGCTCTGTGATGATCGGCTCGCTTTTTGCCGGCGTGGACGAGAGCCCCGGCGAAACGATCCTCTACCAGGGACGCAGCTTCAAAAGCTATCGCGGCATGGGATCGCTGACCGCCATGAGCCAGGGCTCGGGCGAGCGCTACTTTCAGGGCTCGGCGGATTTGGGCATTACGGACAACACCTCGACTGAAGGCGTGGTGCAGCGCGAACGCGCCAACCACAACCGGCTGGCAAAGTTTGTTCCTGAGGGCATTGAAGGACGGGTGCCTTATCGCGGACCGCTTGAGGCAATGGTCTTCCAACTAGTTGGCGGACTGCGCTCGGGCATGGGCTACCTGGGTTGCGGAACAGTCAAGGAACTCCAGGAAAAGGCGCAGTTCGTCAGGATTTCCGGCGCCGGCTTGCGCGAAAGTCACGTGCACGATGTGATCATTACGCGCGAAGCGCCTAACTATCATGTCGAATAGCGAACGAAGCTTTGGCTTCTGGCTGCGTGCCTGGCTGCCGGTGGCACTGGGCGTCGGCATCATCGCGCTCGAGTCGACAACACTGTTCAGTGCCCAGCAAACTTCCGGTCCACTTCGCGCCCTATTCCAGGCGCTGTTTGGGCCGGTAAACGATCTCGACTGGGGCAAGATTCATTTCTACATCCGCAAGTCCGGACACTTTCTCGGATACGGTATGCTGGCTCTGGCGTGGTTGCGCGCGTGGTGGATGACGCTGCCAAAATCAGTGTTCCTGACCGACGCGTTGCTGGCGTTGTTGGGCACGGCCATGACCGCGAGCGCTGACGAGTTTCATCAGACCTTCTTGCCGAGCCGCACCGGGACGCCGAGGGATGTGCTGATTGATTGCTCGGGAGCGATCACGCTGCAGTTGCTCGTTTACATCGGCATGCGGATCTTCAAGCCGAAGCGATTGGCGCGAGTGACTTAAGTGTACCGGGCCGCCCCGGCCGACGTGGGCGAATCTGAATTAGACTATCGGGCATGGAAACGCCAGGCCGAGCTAATCCCGCCGTATATACCAAACTCCGCGAACAAGTACTTACATTGCCCCTGCCGGCAGTCAAGGACCGCAACGTTCATGTTGTTGTGATGGATTGGCACCTCACCAGTGGACTGGCAACAGTAGTTGTTGCTTTTGATGGGTCGGCGAGCATTTACCTGAGCAACGGAGGCGGCTTCATTGGCGGGGGCCAAAAAAGCGCCGCAGTCCGGGCGACAGCCATGCGTGCAATTGAGGCTGCCGAGCAAGCCTTGGCAAATTTCCAGCCTGTTTCAACTGCCGATCTACCTGAACGAGGCAACGTGTACTTTTATGCGAGAACGGATTCGGGACTTATGCGCGCGGTGGCAAGTGAGAAAGCATTAAGTGAGGGAAAAGATGCCATGACAGCTTTGGGCGGCGCGATGCAAACCATTGTCACGCAATACCGACTGATTCAATCCATGCAGGCCCAGGCTCCGAAGAGCGATTCGTAGCGCAAAAACACGGGCGCATCCCTGCATGGGATGCGCCCGTTTGATTGCTGGTATAGAAGAGCTGAGAGAGCCAGCTTACGCGGCTTCTTCGCCGCCTTTTTCTTCGGCTTCCTTCTTCTGTGCTTCGAGCTGATCTTCGAGCTCTTTGCGCTTCTTAGCCTTGATTTCGTCGCGTTTCTGGCGCTTGACCTCGAGCTGTTTTTCGGCGCCGAGCAATTCAATGACTGCCTTTTCGGCGCCGTCGCCCTGCTGGAAACCAACGCGCACAATGCGCAGATAGCCTCCCTGACGATCGCCGTAGCGGGGCGCAACCGTATCGAAAAGTCGCGCGACTGCCTTGTCGGTCATGAGGAAGCTGAGCGCCTGGCGGCGCGAGTGGAGATCGCCCTTTTTGCCGAGGGTGATCATCTTTTCGACATGCGGGCGGACTGCCTTGGCCTTGGCCACGGTGGTCTCGACGCGGTCTTCTATGATGATGGACGTGACCAGATTGCGCAGCAAAGCGCGACGATGACTGGTGTTGCGTCCGAGCTTGAATCCTGCATTGCGATGGCGCATGATGTAAAACTCGCTTTCGAAAAAATCTCTTTAAAGCTCTCGGCTCTCAGCCTTCAGCTCTCAGCTCATTCCGCAATATCG
>Ga0265328_10000457_pt1 | contig 19023 bp, 15 predicted proteins | sample 41624metaG_FD_202086 | JGI IMG/M metagenome (GOLD analysis project Ga0265328, IMG submission 202086) | Rhizosphere microbial communities from Carex aquatilis grown in University of Washington, Seatle, WA, United States - 4-16-24 metaG | ecosystem: Host-associated > Plants > Roots > Rhizosphere...
GCTGATCGGCCGCGAGCTCTATAGCGAGACCTCGTGACGTTTCGCGGCGCCTGCCGCCGCGACGAGAGAATTGACAATGCCCATTCTAGAGACGCGATTGGACATGAGCTCCGCGGAATTTGCGGCCAATGCGCAGACGATGCGCGGGCTCGTCGCCGATCTGCGCGAAAAGGCGGCGCGGATCGCCGAGGGTGGCGGCGCCGCTGCCCGCGAAAAACATCTCGCCCGCGGCAAAATGACGGCGCGCGAGCGCATAGACGCGTTGGTCGATCCCATGTCGCCTTTCCTCGAGATCGGCCAATTCGCGGCATTCGAAATGTATGACGGGGAGGCGCCATGCGCGGGCGTCGTCGCCGGCGTTGGACGCATTCACGGCCGCGCCTGTATGATCGTCGCCAATGACGCGACGGTGAAAGGCGGCGCCTATTTTCCTCTGACAGTGAAGAAGCATTTGCGCGCGCAGGAGATCGCCGCGCAGAACAGTCTTCCTTGTCTCTATCTCGTCGATTCCGGCGGCGCCAATCTGCCGCGCCAGGACGAAGTGTTTCCCGATCGCGATCATTTCGGCCGCATCTTCTACAATCAGGCGCAGATGTCAGCGGCCGGACTAGCGCAGATCGCGATCGTCATGGGCTCCTGCACGGCGGGCGGCGCCTATGTGCCGGCGATGTCGGACGAGTCGATCATCGTGCGTGACACGGGCACTATTTTTCTCGCCGGACCGCCGCTCGTGCGCGCCGCGACCGGCGAAGTGGTGACGGCGGAAGAACTCGGCGGCGCCTCTGTGCATGCGCGCCAATCCGGCGTCGCCGATCATTATGCGGAGAATGACGCGCATGCGCTCGGCATAGCGCGCGCGATCGTCGCGGACCTCGGGGCAATGCCGCGGCCCTCGCTCCAGCGTCGCGAGTCGCGCGAGCCGCTCTATGATCCGACGGAAATATACGCAATCATTCCCGGCGATCGTCGCCGGCAATATGACGCGCGCGAGCTGATCGCGCGGCTCGTCGACGCGAGCGAATTCGACGAATTCAAGAAGCTCTATGGCGAGACTCTCGTGACAGGATTCGCACATATATGTGGCTATCTCGTCGGCGTGCTCGCCAATAATGGCGTATTGTTCGGCGAGAGCGCGCTCAAAGGCGCGCATTTCATCGAGCTCTGCGCGCAGCGCGATATTCCGCTCGTGTTCTTGCAGAATGTCACCGGCTTCATGGTCGGGCGCGATTACGAGGCGCGGGGAATCGCCAAGGACGGCGCGAAAATGGTGACGGCTGTGGCGACGGCCGCCGTGCCGAAATTCACTGTCATCATCGGCGGGAGTTTCGGCGCCGGCAATTATGCGATGTGCGGCCGCGCCTATGGTCCGCGCTTCCTGTGGAGCTGGCCCAATGCGCGCATCTCCGTAATGGGCGGCGATCAGGCGGCCGAGGTGCTGACGCGCGTGCGCGGCGAAAGCTACGCCTCCAAGGAGCAGAGCTGGACGAAGGCGCAGCATGACGCCTATCAAGCGCAAATCCGCGAGCAATACGAACGCCAGGGGAATCCCTATTATGCGAGCGCGCGTCTCTGGGACGATGGCGTCATCGATCCGGCGGACACGCGCCGCGTGCTTGCGCTCTCTCTCGCGGCGGCGTCCAATGCGCCTCTCGAAGCGACGCGCTTCGGCCTGTTTCGCATGTGAGGCTCTCATGTCTTTCGTCGCTTCATCGCTCGATTCCCGCGGGGTCGCGACCCTGGTGCTCTCTCGCCCAGAGCGCCGCAACGCGCTCGATCAGACGATGGTGACCGAACTCATCGAGGCGCTGCGTCGCGCGGCGAGCGATCCGCAGACGCGCCTCCTCGTGCTCGCCGGCGCAGGCGCCGCCTTTTGCGCGGGCGGCGACATAGAATGGATGAAGCGCGTCGCCGCTGACACGCCGCAGGCCAATGAGCGCGACGCTCTTCTGCTCGCGGAATTGATGCACTGGCTCGACACTCTGCCCAAGCCGACGATCGCGCGCGTCCATGGCGCGGCCTATGGCGGCGGCGTCGGCCTCGTCGCCTGTTGCGACATTGTTCTCGCAGCGGATACGGCGAGCTTCTGCCTCAGCGAGGTGAAGATCGGCCTCACGCCATCGGTTATCGGCCCTTATGTCCAGCGCGCGATCGGCGTGCGCCAGGCGCGTCGCTATTTCCTCACCGCCGAGGTTATCTCCGTCGCTCATGCGCGGGAGCTCGGCCTCGTTCACGAGATCGCGCTCGCCGAAGAGCTCGACGCACGAGTGGCGCGCATGGTGGAGGCGCTGCTCGCCGGCGCGCCCGGCGCGCAGGCGGAAGCCAAGGCTTCGACCGCGATCTTCGCCGATCGTCCGATCGACGACGCTCTGATGCGCGAGACGGCAAAGCGCATAGCGGCGCGGCGCGCTTCCGCGGAGGGGAAGGAAGGCCTCGCGGCTTTCCTCGAGAAGCGCCCGCCGTCCTGGAGGCGAGACCGGAACGTCGACGATGTTTCGTAAAATTCTCATCGCCAATCGCGGCGAGATCGCCTGCCGCTTGATCGCGACGGCCAAGCGCATGGGCGTCGCGACTGTCGCCGTCTATTCCGACGTCGATTCGCGCGCGCGTCATGTGGCGCTCGCGGACGAGGCCTATCCGCTCGGCGCCGCGCCGGCGCGTGAGAGCTATCTGTCGATCGACAAAATCATCGCCGTCGCGCGCCGCGCCTGCGTCGAGGCGATACATCCAGGCTATGGTTTTCTGTCCGAGAATGCGCTCTTTGCCGAGCGCTGCGCAGAGGCGGGCCTCGTCTTCATCGGTCCGACGCCGCAGGCGATGCGCCTCATGGGATCGAAAGCGCAGGCGCGCGCCTCGATGGAGCGGGCCGGCGTTCCGATCGTTCCGGGTTTCCACGGCGCGCAGGACACTGACAATCTCGTCGAGGCGGCGAGCCGCATCGGTTTTCCCGTTCTCGTCAAAGCGTCGGCCGGGGGCGGAGGCAAGGGCATGCGCCTCGTCGCGACGCCGGCTGAATTGCGCGGCGCGATCGAGAGCGCCCGGCGCGAGGCGGCTTCTGCATTCGGCGACGAATCGCTGCTGATCGAAAAGGCGCTCGACGGCCCCCGTCATGTCGAAGCGCAGATTTTCGGCGATACGCATGGCGGACTCGTCGCTTTCCCCGAGCGCGATTGCTCGATCCAGCGTCGCCATCAAAAAATCATGGAGGAGACGCCGGCGCCGGGGCTCTCGGCGCAATTGCGGCTCGCGCTGGGCGAGGCTGCGCTCGTCGCCGGCCGCGCGGTTTCTTATGTCGGCGCGGGGACGGTCGAGTTTCTCGTCCTCGGCGAGGCCTTTTATTTTCTCGAGATGAATACGCGGCTGCAGGTCGAGCATCCGATCACGGAAATGGTCGCAGGATGCGATCTCGTCGAATGGCAATTGCGCGTCGCCGCCGGCGAGCCGCTTCCGGCGACGCAGGAGGAGATCGCGCCGCATGGACATGCGATCGAAGCGCGGCTCTATGCGGAGGCGCCGGCGCAGGATTTTCTCCCTTCCGTCGGACGCCTCGATCATTGGCGCGCGCCGCGCGAGAGTCTCTCCATTCGCGTCGAAACCGGCGTGCGCGAGCGCGACGCGGTCACGCAATTTTACGACCCTCTGCTCGCCAAGATCATTGCGCACGGCGACGACCGCGACACTGCGCGCGCGCGTCTCGCCGCAGCTTTGCGGGAATGCGAGATCGTCGGCGTAAAGACCAATCTTCTTTTGCTGCGCGCTATTCTCGAGAGCGAGGCCTATGTCGCGGGAAAGATCGACACGCGATTTTTGCCCAGCCATCTCGAGCTGATTCTCTGCGGAGACGAGCCGCTGGACGAAGAGAAAGAGACGATCGTCCTTTCGGCGGGCGTGGCCGCCTGGCTCGCGGAGCTGCGCGGCGAGCGCAGCGGCGGGACGCCCTGGGATGCGAGTGACGGCTGGCGCCTCAATGGCGCGGCGCGACAGAAGCTGCGCCTCCGCCTCGGCGATCACGAGATCGCACTCTCGATAACGGCTCTGGCGGATGGCGCGCTTCGTTTGGAGACGGCGAATTCCTCTGTCCTCGTCGATGCCGAGACGAACGGGCGCTGCATGAGTCTGCGCATCGATGGCGTCGAACGAAAGCTTTCTGTCGTTGCGCGCGCCGGAGGCTTCGTCGTCGTGATGGACGGGCGCAACCATGAGCTCACAATCGTCGATCCGCTCGCGCCGCCGCGCGCCCGGAGTGAAGGGGACGCCGCGCTCGCGGCGCCGCTGCCGGCGCGCGTCACAGGGCTTTTCGCGAGCGTCGGCGAGAGCGTGAAGAAAGGCGCGCCGCTCGTCATGCTCGAGGCGATGAAAATGGAGATCGCATTGTCCGCACCGCGTGACGGACGCATATCGGAGATTCGGCCGGCGATCGGCGATATGGTGAAGCAGGGCGAGCGGCTCGTCGTCTTCGCCGAAGGGGAGGCGGCATGAAGATTCCGCAGCGCGTCCGCATCGTCGAAGTCGGCCCGCGCGACGGGTTGCAGAATGAAAGCGCCATGGTTCCGGCGGAAGCCAAGGTCGCCTTGATCGAAAAACTCGCCGCGGCGGGGCTTTGCGACATAGAGGCGGGAAGCTTCGTCTCGGCGAATCGCGTACCGCAAATGGCGGATACGAAGCTCGTTCTCGCGCGGCTGCGTCCGCCGCCACATGTTCATTTTTCCGTTCTGGTCCCCAATATGCGCGGCCTCGAGGAGGCGCTCGCTTGCGGCGTGCGCGGCGTCGCGATCTTCGCTGCGGCGACGGAGACATTCTCGAAAGAAAACATCGGCTGCTCGATCGCCGAGAGTCTCGCGCGCTATGCTCCCGTCGTCGAGGCGGCGGTGGGCGCGGGGCTCGAGGTCCGCGGCTATATTTCCTGCGCTCTCGGCTGTCCTTATGAAGGCGAGGTCGCGCCACGCGCGGTCGCAACGCTCGCGCGCGATCTCGCCGCGCTCGGCGCCGGCGAGATTTCGCTCGGCGACACGATCGGCGTCGGCGCGCCGCTCGAGGCGCGGAGGCTCGTGGAGCAGGTCGGGCGCGATGTTCCGCTGTCGCAGATCGCGGTTCATTTCCATGACACCTATGGCCAAGCGCTCGCCAATATATTCGCTTGCGTCGAGATGGGCGTCGCCGTCGTCGACGCTTCGGTCGCAGGGCTGGGCGGCTGTCCTTTCGCGCCGGGCGCGAGCGGCAATGTCGCGACGGAGGATGTGGTCTATATGCTCGAGCGTTCGGGAATAGAGACCGGCGTCGATCTCGCTGCGCTGATCGATGCGGGCGTGTTCATCTGCGACAGGCTCGGACGCGAGAATCAGAGCCGCGTCGCGCGCGCGCTGCTGGCCAAGCGCAGGAGGAATCATCCGGCATGAGCGACCTCCTCGTCTCCCGTTCGCAGAATGTCGGCTTCATCTCGCTGAACCGTCCAAAGGCGCTGAACAGCCTCACGCTCGACATGGTCCGTGATTTCACGCGCGCGCTCGACGAATTCGGAGCCGATCGGCAAATCGTCGCGGTCGTCGTGACGGGCGAGGGCCAACGCGGCTTTAGCGCGGGCGGCGACATACGCGCGCTCTATGAGCTGCGCGATGGCGACCGCCGGCTCTATGAGATATTCTGGCGCGAGGAATATGAGCTGAATGCGCGCATCGCGTCTTTTCCGAAGCCCTATGTCGCCGTGATGGATGGAATCGTCATGGGCGGCGGCGTCGGCCTTTCCGCACATGGCAATTTTCGTATCGTCACCGAGCGCACGCGCCTCGCCATGCCGGAGACGGGCATCGGCTTCATTCCCGATGTCGGCGGCTCTTGGTTGCTCACGCGCAATGGCGGCGTCGGCCGCTATATGGCGCTCTCCGGCGAGACGGTCGGGCCGCATGACGCGATCTTCGCCGGTCTCGCCGATGTTCTCGTCGATTCGGCCGCTCTTTTGGAGCTGCTCGCGCTGTTGCGCGACATCGGCGATGCGGAGGAGATGAGGCCGCTGCTGGCGCGTTTCGCGAAATCCTCCGGCTTCGGCGCTTTGTCGCGACATGAATCGCTGCTGCGCCGGCTCACGGCGCATTCGAGCGTCGAGCGGATCATCGCCGCGCTCGAGGCGGAGGGTTCGGATTTCGCGCGCGAGGCGGCGGCGACGATCCTGAAGCGCTCGCCGACGAGCCTGAAGCTCACGTTGCAGCTGCTGCGCCGCGCAGCCGAGGCGGGCAGTCTCGAGACCTGTCTGCTTCAGGAATATCGCACGGCTTGCAATCTTCTTTCGACGCATGATCTCTACGAAGGGATTCGCGCCGCCGTCGTCGACAAGGATCGCGCTCCGCGCTGGTCGCCGGCGACGCTCGCGGAAGTGGACGAGGCTACGGTGAAGGCGCTGCTCGATAGCGGCGCGGAGCCGAAGCTCGATTTTCAGGCCTGGACATGAATGCGACAGAGGCCTTCGATCCGATCGTCATCGTCGGCGCGGCGCGCACGCCGATCGGCGGTCTGCTCGGCGAATTGAAGGATGTCACGGCTCCCGAGCTCGGCGCGGCGGCGATACGCGCCGCGGTCGCGCGCGCCGACGCCCCGACCGATCAGATCGACGATGTGCTCATGGGCTGCGTGCTCTCTGCGGGACTCGGCCAGGCGCCGGCGCGGCAGGCTTCGCTCACGGCCGGTCTGCCGGAGGCGGCGGGCTGCGTGACGATCAATAAAATGTGCGGATCCGGCATGAAGGCGATCATGCTCGCGCATGATCAGCTGCTCGCGGGCAGCTCACACGCCGTCGTCGCCGGCGGCATGGAGAGCATGAGCAATGCGCCTTATCTGCTCGAGCGCGTGCGCGAGGGCTATCGCATGGGCCATAAGAAGCTCGTCGATCATATGTTTCTCGACGGGCTCGAGGACGCCTATGACAAAGGGCGGCTGATGGGCGAATTCGCCGAGGATTGCGCGACGACGCATCAATTCACGCGCAAAATGCAGGATGATTATGCGATTGCTTCGCTCTCGCGCGCGCAACAGGCGGCGCGAGACGGCGCTTTCGATTGGGAGATCGCGCCCGTCGAAACGCAGAGCCGCAAGGAGACGGCGACGATCGCGCGTGACGAATTGCCGGCCAAGGCGAAGATCGACGCGATCGCCAAATTGAAGCCCGCCTTTCGCGAGGGCGGCACTGTGACGGCGGCCAATTCCAGCGCTATTTCCGACGGCGCCGCGGCGCTCGTGTTGATGCGGCTCGGCCGCGCCGAGCGCGCCGGCCGCGTCCCGCTCGCGATCATCCATGCGCATGCGACACACGCCGGGCCGCCGAATCTGTTTCCGACTGCCCCTATCTCGGCCATACGCAAGCTCGCCGAGCGCGTCGGCTGGCCGCTCGCGAGCGTCGATCTCTTCGAGATCAACGAGGCCTTCGCCGTCGTCGTCATGGCGGCGATGCGTGATCTCGATCTGCCGCGAGACAAAGTGAATATGCACGGCGGCGCTTGTGCGCTCGGCCATCCGATCGGCGCCTCGGGCGCGCGCATTGTCGTCACTTTGCTCGCGGCTATGCGAAAATATGGGCTGCGTCGCGGCGTCGCCGCGCTCTGCATCGGCGGCGGCGAGGCGACGGCGCTCGCGATAGAGATCGTGACCTGAAGCTCAGCGCCAGCGCTGCGTCGCGATCATCTTGCGCAACCGCTCCTGCACGAGAGCGGTGGCGGCGTCGCGCAGCGAAAGGCGCAGGGCGGCGGCGCGCGCGATGATCGCCTGCATATTGCGCGAAATCTTTTCTTCGATGGCCGCGAAGGCGGCTTTCTCGTCGCCGCCGGCATATTCCACGGATGCGCAGATGACGCCGCCGGCGTTGGCGATGAAATCCGGCGCGCTGACAATGCCGCGCTCGAACATGAGGCGCTCGGCCTCGGCCGTGGCGGGAATATTGGCGCCCTGAACGACGAGCCTGCATTGCAGCAGGCCGACATTGTCGGCGCGCAGCACGTCCGGTCGCGCTGCGGGAATGAAAATGTCGCAAGCCGCGGAGAGCAGCGCGTCCGGCGCCAGCGCTTGGTCGCGTTCATAGCTCGCGACGCTGCGGCCTTCCCGGCGCACTTGCGCCAGCGCTTCTATGTCGAGGCCGGCCGCGTCATAGATCGCGCCGCGGCTATCCGAGGCGCCGACGAGAATCGCGCCCCTGCGCGAGAGGAAGCGCGCCGCATGTCGACCGACGGCGCCGAAGCCCTCGACGACGACGCGCGCGCCTAGGAGCTTCAATCCGGCGAAAGGCGCCGCCGCCTCGGCCGCGATGGCGACGCCATAGCCGGTGGCGCCGATCTCGTCGAGCGGTATGCCGCCGATCTCGGCGGGCAGTCCGACGGCGCGGCCGATTTCGTCATGCACATAGGCCATGCATGTCTCATTCGTGCCCATGTCCGGCCCGGGAATGTAGTCGGTCAAAGGCTCGATCGCCTTGGCGAAGGCGCGAATGAGCTGCTCCTTCTCGTGGAGCGGCATAGCGGGATCGCCGAAGATGACGGATTTGCCGCCGCCGTGACGCAATCCGCAGGCGGCGTTCTTCAGCGTCATCGCGCGGGCGAGGCGGAAACATTCTTCGACGCTGACATCGGGCGCCATGCGCACGCCGCCTATGGCGGGGCCGGCGGCGACATTGTCGATGACGACAATGGCCTCGAGTCCGACGCCGGGCGTGCTCACATAGACGATCTTCGCCGGGCCGAATTCGTCGACGAAGGAGAAAGCGTCCGATTTGAACGACGCAGACATGGAACATGAACTGGGCGCAGGCTACCGCCCGTTCAAGCGCGGGTGGGGTTCGGTAGCAAAAAAATCCCTTAAGGCGATGAAAAGCGCGATGCGGCGCCTTACGTCACTCTGACGAAGCTCGAGGCAGGCCCCATGACCGGCTCCATGACCGTTGGCGTCTCCTTCCAGATCGACTTTCTTCGTTTCCTCTCCGCGCAAGGCGAGCTCGATCCTTCGACCCCGCGCGAAGCGATTGACGCGGAGCTTTTGCTCGGCCTCTATCGCGCCATGGCGCGCACGCGCGCCTATGACGGCAAGGCCATCGCTCTGCAGCGCACGGGCAAGCTCGGCACTTTCGCCTCGGCGCTCGGGCAGGAGGCGATCGGCGTCGCCATAGGCTCGGCCATGCGGTCCGAGGATGTGCTCGCGCCCTCTTATCGCGATCATGGCGCGCAGCTTCTGCGCGGCATGACCATGGTGGAAAATCTCGTCTATTGGGGCGGCGACGAGCGCGGCAGCGATTACGCCGTTCCGCGCGCCGATTTTCCGATCTGCGTTCCCGTCGGCACGCAGGTGGCGCATGCGGCGGGCGCGGCCTACGCCTTCAAGTTGCGCAATGAAAAGCGCGTGGCCGTCGCGATTCTCGGCGACGGCGGCACCTCGACGGGCGATTTCTATTCGGCCTTGAACATGGCCGCCGTCTGGAGCGTCCCGCTCGTCGTCGTCGTCAATAATAATCAATGGGCGATCTCGACGCCCTGTCGGCAGGAGTCGGCGACGGCGACGCTCGCGCAAAAGGCCGTCGCCGCCGGCGTCGAGGGACATCAGGTCGACGGCAATGATGTGATCGCCATGCGCCATGTCGCGCGCCTCGCCATAGAGAAGGCGCGCGACGGCGGCGGCCCGACGCTCATCGAAGCGTTGAGCTACAGGCTCGGCGACCATACGACGGCCGATGACGCCTCGCGCTATCGTGATCCGGAGGTCGTGCGGCGCGAGGCGGCGAAAGAGCCGATCGGACGTCTGCGCCAATATCTGAACGCCCGCGGACTGTGGGGTGAGGAGCAGGAGAAGACGCTCGCGAAAGACTGCGCCGAGGAGGTCGAGCGCGCCGTCGAGGCCTATCTGGCGACGCCGCCCGCGAATTTCTCGGCCATGTTCGATCATCTTTTCGCGCGCCTGCCGGAGTCGATGCGCGATCAATATGAGGAGGCGCGGCGCTTTGCTCCTTCGAATGGAGGCGGCCATGACTGAGCTCACTCTCGTCGAGGCCGTCAATCGCGCGCTCGCGCATGCGCTCGAGCATGATCCAGCCGTGCTGCTTCTCGGCGAGGATATAGGCGTCAATGGCGGCGTGTTCCGCGCGACGCTCGGATTGCAGCAGCGCTTCGGCTCGGCGCGCGTCGTCGACACGCCGCTCGCCGAGGCGGCGATCGCCGGCGTCGCCGTCGGCATGGCGGCGATGGGGCTGAAGCCGGTGATGGAGATCCAATTCAGCGGCTTCATCTATCCGGCGTTGGATCAGCTCATCAATCACGCCTCGCGCCTGCGCAATCGCACACGCGGACGGCTCACATGCCCCATGGTGTTGCGCGCGCCCAATGGCGGCGGCATTCATGCGCCGGAGCATCACTCGGAAAGTCCGGAGGCCATGCTCGCGCATACGCCGGGCCTGCGCGTCGTCATCCCCTCTTCGCCGGCGCGCGCCTATGGGCTGCTGCTCGCCGCGATCCGCGATCCCGATCCCGTCGTCTTCCTCGAGCCGACGCGGCTCTATCGCCTGTTCAAGCAAGAGGTGATCGACGATGGTGAGAGCCTGCCGCTCGATGCTTGCTTCGTCTCGCGCGAGGGACGCGACGTCACGCTCGTCGCCTGGGGCGGCATGCTGCATGAGGCGCTCGCCGCAGCCGACAGTCTCGCGGAAGAGGGCGTGCTCTGCGAGGTCATCGACGTCGCGACGCTGAAGCCGCTCGACGCGCAGACGATCCTGGGCTCGGTCGAGAAGACCGGCCGCTGCGTCATCGTGCAAGAAGCGGCGCGCACCGCGGGCTTCGGCGCGGAGATCGCGGCGCTCGTCGCCGAGCGCGGGCTCTACTTTCTGCAAGCGCCGGTCAAGCGCGTTACGGGTTACGACGTCGTCATGCCGCTCGCGCGGCTCGAGGGACAATATCTGCCGAGCGTCGCGCGTATCGCCGACGCCGTGCGCAAAACGATGGAGGCGGCATGAGCGTCTTCCGACTTCCCGATCTCGGCGAAGGCCTGCAAGAGGCCGAGCTCGTGCAATGGCATGTCGCGCCCGGCCAGGAGGTCGCCGTCGACCAGCCGCTCGTTTCGGTGGAGACGGCCAAGGCCGTCGTGGAAATTCCCTCGCCGCAAGCGGGACGCATCGAAAAACTCTTCGCGCAGGCCGGCGAGATCATTCGCATCGGCGGTCCGCTCATCGCTTTCGCCGGCGAGGCGGAAGCACGGGACGCGGGACGTGAGGACAAGGGCACCGTCGTCGGCGCGATGGAGACGAGCGGCCGCGTGCTGCAGGAGGGCGCCGCGCCGCTCGGGCACAATGGCGCCGGCGTGCGCGCGACTCCCGCGGTGCGCGCGCTGGCGCGGCGGCTCGATGTCGATCTGACCATGGTGACGCCCTCTGGCGCCGATGGCGTCATCACCGCTGGTGATGTGCAGCGTGTGGCGCGCATATTGTCCGAGGCCGAGCCGGCCGAGCCGCTGCGCGGCTTTCGCCGCGCCATGGCGCAGAATATGGCGCTCGCCCAGGCCGAGGTCGCGGCGGCGACCGTCGTCGACGACGCCGACATAGAAGCCTGGTCGCAAGGAACGGATACGACGCTGCGCCTCATTCGCGCGCTCGTCGCCGGCTGCCGCGTCGAGCCGGGCCTCAACGCCTGGTTCGAATCCCATGCGCTGGCGCGCCGCGTCTTGAAGAAGATCGATCTCGGCATCGCCGTCGATTCGGTCGAGGGCGGGCTGTCCGTGCCCGTGCTGCGCAATGTCGCGGAACGCGATCCGGCGGATCTGCGCGCCGGGCTGAACAAGATGCGCGCCGACATCGACTCGCGCCGCATTCCGCCGGAGGAATTGCGCGGCGCGACCATCACCCTCTCCAATTTCGGCATGATCGCGGGGCGCTACGCCGCGCCGATCGTGCTGCCGCCGACCGTCGCCATTCTCGGCGCCGGCCGCATTCGCCGCGAGATCGTCGCCGACGACGAGGGCCGGCCCGTCGCGCGGCGCCGGCTGCCGCTGAGCCTCACCTTCGATCATCGCGTCGTCACCGGCGGCGAGGCGGCGCGCTTCCTCGGCGCCGTCATCGCCGATCTCGGCAGCGCGGTCTGAGGGGATTGTCGAAACGCTCGGCTTGAAGGCGGCGCCGCCGACGCCATATGCGCCGCTCATCGTCCAAAGGCCGGGGCGGGCGGGAAGGCGCATCCATGTCCACGCAGCCCATCTCTCACATTCCCGATTGGCGCAGCCTCGCCGTCGCGGCGATCCTGCTGCTCGCTCCCTGGGTTTTCCATTACACGAGCTGGATGGCGACGCTGGCGACGACCTTCTCGGCGGCCATTCTTCTCCTGCTGTCGGCCGTCGCCTTCGCCGAGATCGACGACAGCGAGGCGCCCGAATATTTCATCGTCGGCGTCTGGCTGGTGGTCTCTCCCTGGATTCTCGGCTTCTGGCCCGACTCGCCGGCGCTGCTCGTTCATCTGCTGTTCGGCGGCGGACTCATCGCCTTTGCGGCCTGGGAGATCTGGGGCGCGTCCGCATCCCGGCGCTGAGCGGGAGCCCGCGGGGAGACCGTCCTCCATCCACGCGCAGCGTCGGCTTCGCCCTGCCGCGAAGGCGAATGGATCGAATTTGAATTGAATTGTAGTATATGCGGCACAAAAATCAGTAGAGTTTTCTATTCTTTCATGACTGACTGTAGAAATCCGCCGCGAGACTGCCGCGCGGCGTCTTCCATAAATCACTGAAGTTTAACGATTAATGTCATGGGTCAGCGCCGCTGTTCGGCGTATAAGTACATGTCCTAATTTTGGATTTTGCCGGCAACAAGTATTGACGGTTCAGCGCGGCCTGCCGCGATCCGGCTGACCAGGGAGATTAGCGCAGATGGCATCGATCGATCAATTTGATCTCCGTACGCAATCGATCAATTTGAAGCATTTCTTTCGGCTTCTCGTCTTTGCCGATCCGCTTTCCTAATTCGCTGACAGCCGGGCGACGTTTGCCGCCGACTGACCCTCTTCGATCGAACTGTAACGAGTTTGCGTAACGCGTAAGGAGCTCCTCATGATTACCGTGTCGCAATGCGCGGCCCAGGCGGGCCTGGCTTCCAACGAGCTGGTTCTGGGCGCCATCCCCTCTTTTGAGCATGACGCGCTCCTCGAGAGCTATCTGCTCAACGGCCATCGCGGCCTCGGCGCCGTGCGCGCCATGATCGTCGCAGATATGCGCGGCTTCCTCGATCTCGGCGTGACCGCGCGCGCCGCCGATCTGCTGATCGTGCTCAGACGGCTGTTGACCGCCCATCCCGAGGCCGGCCTCGCAGTCCGGCAGCAGCCCTTCGAGAGCGAGGCGGTCTTCCAGGCCGCGCTGCTCGGCCATTATTTCGACGCCCGCCGGAAGCGCCCCGCCCCGGGCGGGGCCTTGCGCGAGCCGGGAGTGGTGCTGTCCTTCTCGCGGGAGGGCGTCCGCTCCGAGCGTCGCGCGGCGCGGGGCGAGCCGCCGGAGTCCCTCTGTAGCGGCGATCCGATCGTCGCCCGCTTCGGCTCGCGGCTCTTCTATCTGAGGGGCGAGCGCTGAAGAAGTAGCGGAACCGTCGGCCAGGGTGGGGCGAGGCCTCCTGATTCGGGGGGCGCCCCTCCCGGTTTCCACCCTCCGCCCTCCACCCTCCGCCCTCGCCGTCGTTCGTCCGAGCGCCCCGGCTCCGTCGTCGGGGGCTATTGCCAATCGGCGCGCCGCATAGGATCATCCCGGCCCGACAGCGCCTATCGTGGCGCGAAACCGCCCGATGGGCGGTCGGACCCGTCTCTCGATGCGACCGAACGGCTTTTTCGATCTCGGCTTTTCTAGCGATGGCCTGTCCGGGCCTCGGAGCGGCGGAGCGCGCGTATGACGAGCGCGCCGGCCATCGTTCATGTCATCGACGATGACGCCGCGGTCCGCGATTCCATCAGGCTCCTTTTGAGAACAGAGGATTTCGACGTGCGCGCCCATGCGTCCGCGCGCGACTTCCTGACAAGCGTCGAGCCGAGCGAGGGCGGCTGCGTCGTCACCGACGTGCGCATGCCCGGGACGAGCGGGCTGGAGCTGCTCGCCGAGATCAAGGCGCGGGGGCTCGATCTGCCGGTCATCGTCATCACCGCCCATGCCGATGTGGCGCTCGCGGTTCAGGCGATGAAGGCCGGCGCCATGGATCTGCTGGAGAAGCCCTTCGACGACGAGGCGCTGCTCGGCGCCGTGCGCCAGGCGTTGGGCCACTTCGTCGAGGGCGAGAGCCGCGGCTCCGAGGCTGCGTCCGCGCGCGATCGCCTCGCCAGCCTCACCGCGCGGGAGCGCGAGGTGCTAGTCGGCGTTCTCGAGGGCCGCCCCAATAAGATCATCGCTCACGAACTCGGCATCAGCGTTCGCACGGTCGAGGCTCATCGCGCCCGGCTGATGGTGAAAATGCAAGCCAAGAGCCTGTCGGAGCTGGTGCGCATATCGGTGCTGGTCCCGCGCGCCGCATCCCTCTGAGGGCGGCCTTGCGTCGTCTTCCCGCCAATATGGAGGAGGCGAGGCGCGTGCTGCGCGCGCGTTTCGGGCATCAGGCTTTTCTGCCCGGCCAGGAAGCGGTCCTCGCCGCTCTGCTCGAGGGACGCGACGCGCTCGCCGTCATGCCCACAGGGGCCGGCAAGTCGCTGCTCTATCAGCTTCCGGCCGCGATGGGGTTTTCGCCGGTCGTCGTCGTCTCGCCGCTCATCTCGCTGATGCGCGATCAATTGCGGAGCCTCGCTCGTTCGGGCGTGGCGGCGGTCGCGCTCCATTCGGGCCAGAGCGACGAGGAGCAAAGCGAGGCGATTGCCAGCCTCGCCGGCGGGCGGGCGCGGCTCGTCTATCTCGCGCCGGAGCGTCTCTCCCATGACGGGACGGTCGAGCTCCTGCGCGCCGCCCGCGTCGCTCTGCTGGCGGTCGACGAGGCGCATTGCGTCTCCCATTGGGGTCACGAATTCCGTCCCGATTACGCCCGCCTCGGGGAGATCGCCGCGCGGCTCGGCGCGCCCGTCCTCGCCGTGACGGCGACGGCGGGGCCGCGCACACGCGCCGACATCATCGCCAGCCTCTTCTCACGCGAGCCCGCGGTTTTCGTCTCCTCCTTCGCGCGGCCCAATCTGCGCCTTTCTTTCGTTCCCCGCGCCGATGCGCTCGGTCGGCTCACGCGCTTCCTGCGCCGGCGGCCGGGACTAAGCGGCGTCGTCTATGTGAATTCCCGCCGCAAGGCCAATGAGACGGCGGCGACTTTGCGCCGGCTCGGCTTCGACGCGCTCGCCTATCACGCCGGCCTCGACGCGGCGACGCGCGCCGCCCATCAGGACGCCTTTTTCGCGCGGGCCGGCGTCGTGATGGTCGCGACCATCGCCTTCGGCATGGGCGTCGACAAAAAGGACGTGCGCTTCGTCGTCCACGCCGATCTGCCGGATTCGATCGAGGCCTATTATCAGGAGATCGGCCGCGCCGGCCGCGACGGACGGGCCGCCGATGCGCTGGCTCTGTTCGATCCGCGCGAGCTCGCCGCTCGCCTGGGCTTCGCGCCGCCGCCCGACGATCCCGTCGCGGCGGGCGAGACCGAGCGCCGCCGGGCCATGGCGCGGCTCTGCCTCACGCCCTCCTGCCGTTTCCAGGCTCTGCTCGCCGCCTTCGGCGAGGAGAGCGGGGGCTGTGGGGGCTGCGACAATTGCCGCGGCGGCCTGCTGGCTCTGCCGCGGCGCGCCGGCCTCGTGGCGCTCGCCTGGCGCGTGGCGGTTCTCGCGCGTTTCGCCGGCGCCGGCGCGGAGAGCGTCGACGAGCCGCTGGAGACGGCGCCCATCCCAGCCGCCGCGCCGGGCCTCGCCCCAGAGGGGAAGGAAGAGGCGCTCAGCGTCGCCGACGAGCGGCTCTATCGCGAGTTGATCCGCCTGCGCCTCGACATAGCGAAGCGCCGCCGTCTCGCTCCGCGCGGGGTGGCGAGCGACGCTGTGCTGCGGCGGCTCGCGATCACGCGGCCGCGCGCGCTCGAGGACGAGATCGTGATCGGGGTCGAGGAGTTTCTGCGCGCCATCGCCGAAGACTGACAGGCCCCCAGGAGGGCGCTCGGGCTACCCCTCGCCCTCCGCCTCCTGCGCGGGCCGGGCGCGGCGCTTTTTCAGCTCGAGCAGCCGCGTCGAGGCGCGGTCGGCCCTCTGGCGCGCCTCTTCGCCCGTCGGCTGCAGCAGCTTGCGATATTCGTCGCGCTTCTCGTGGATGGAGGCGATCACATAGCCCATGGGCACGCCGACATCGACGAGCACGGTCTCGGCGAGCTGCAGGCTGGCCTCGATCGTCTCCGGGATCGCGTCGCTCGCGCCGAGCTCGTAGAGATGCGTCGCATGCCAGGCGTCGCGGGCGCGCGCGACGATGGTCAGATCGGCGCGCTCCTGATGGGCGAGCCGAACGACTTCCTGCGCCGCCTGCGGATTTTCCACCGTCACCACCAGAGCCCGCGCCTGAGCGACGCCGAGGCGCTTGAGAAATTCGCGCCTCATGCAATTGCCCCAACAGATGTCGACGCCCTTGTCGCGTGTCGCGGCGACGAGCTTCACATCATTGTCGACGGCGACGAAGGGAATGTCGTGGCGGCGCAGCATATCGCCGATGAGCGCGCCGACGCGGCCATAGCCGACGATGACGACTCTACCGGCGGCGATCTCGCCTTCCGGCGCGAGATGGGCGAATTCGGCTTCGTCGTCCTGCAGGCGGCGGCCCGGATTGATCCATTCGCCGAGCCGCGCCAGCGCCGGCAGAGCGAACAGGCCGAGCGTCACGGCCAGGATGGCGTCGGCGCCGAGATTCTTCGGCAGCACGCCGGAGGCGACGGCCGCGCCGACCAGAATAAAGGCGAATTCGCCGCCGGGCGCGAGCAGCAGCGCCACTTCCGCCGCGATGCGGCCGCGCATCCGAAAGGCGCGGCCGAGCAGGAAGACGATCGCCGTCTTGGTCACGATGACGCCGATGGCGATGACGAGCACCTGCGGCAGATCCTCGATCACGCGGTCGAAGTCGAGGCCGGCGCCGACCGAGACGAAGAACAGGCCGAGCAGCAGGCCCTTGAAGGGCTCGATCGTCACCTCGATCTCGCGGCGGAACTCCGTTTCCGCGAGCAGCAGGCCGGCGATGAAGGCGCCCATGCCCATCGAAAATCCCGCCGCCGCGCTGGCGACGCCGGCGCCGATGATGACGAGAAGGCTCGCGGCCGTGAAGAGCTCGATCGATTGCGCCGCGGCGACCAGATGGAACAGCGGCCGCAGCAGCAGCCGGCCGGCGACGATCAGCGCGGCCATGGCCGCGAGCGCCGGCAGAAAGGCGAGCAGCGCCTTCAGCCCATCGCTCTGCGCCTGCGGATCGGAGAGGAAGGAGATGAGGAACAAGAGCGGCGCGACCATCAGATCCTGCAGCAGCAGGACCGAAAAGGCGGCGCGGCCGGCGGCGCGGGTGAGGCGCCGGCGTTCGGCGAGCAGGGGAATGACGATGGCCGTGGAGGACATTGCCAGCGACGCGCCGAGCAGCGCCGCCGGCGCCGGGCCGAGGCCGGCCCAGAACACGCCCGCCGCCGCCAGCGCGCCGCCGCAGAGAACGACCTGCGACAGGCCGAGCCCGAAGACGAGCAGCCGCATGCGCGCCAAACGCTCCCAGGAGAGCTCGAGGCCGATCATGAAGAGCAGAAAGACGAGGCCGAATTCGGCGATTTTGGCGACGCCCTCGAGATCGCTCAGCGCGACGGCGGAGAGAAATTCATGGCGCTCCGCGAGCTTGCCGAGGCCGAAGGGGCCGAGCGCCGCGCCGGCCAGCAGAAAGCCGAGGATGGGGCTGATGCGCAGCCGATGGAACAAAGGCGCGACGACGCCCGCTGTGCCCAGGAACAGCAGCGCCTCGCGATACTCGCCCCACTGGAACGCCACAGACCCCGACATCGCCATCCTTCCCCCGCTGAGCCGATTCGGGATTCAGCATAAGGGAGCGGCCGGCCGAATATGAACCCGTTTCTCGGGGCTCCTCCTTCCCCCACAAGTGGGAGAAGGAGACGCGCGCTCACATTCCCTTGCGCGGATCGTAGGGTTTGGAGCTGCGCGCTTTCTGCGCGAACGCCTCGAGCTCGGCGTCGGAGCCTTCCGGCAGCACGACGCGCAACGTCACATAGAGGTCGCCGGCCGGCTTGCCGTCGACGGCGGGCAGGCCCTTGCCGCGCAGGCGCAGCACCCGGCCGCCATTGGAGCCTGCCGGAATGGTGAGCTCCACCTGGCCGCCGAGCGTCGGCGCCGCGACCTTGGCGCCCAGAACCGCCTCATAGAAGGCGATCGGCAGGTCGAGCTTCAGATCGCGGCCGGAAATGGCGAAGAACGGGTCCGGCGCGACCTTTATGGTGACGATGGCGTCGCCCGGTTCGCCGCCGGGCGGGGCGGCGTGGCCCTGGCCGCGCAGGCGGATCTGCTTGCCGTCCTCTATGCCGACCGGAATATTCACCTCGAGCGTGCGGCCCGTAGGCAGGAAGACGCGCGTGCTGCCGCCCTTCACCGCCTCGGCGAGCGAGATCGTCACCTGCAGGGCGACATCCTCGCCGCGTCGCGGCGCGCGGGCGCGGCGTGCGCCCGCTCCGGCGCCGAAGAGATCGGAGAAAAGGTCGGAGGGGTCGAAGCCGGGCCGGCCGCCGGGCGCGTCGCCGCCGAAATGGAACTCGAAATGCTCGGCCCCGCCCGGCCCACGCTGTCCGCGCGGGGAGCCGCCGGGCCCGGCGCCGAAGCCCTCGAAGCCGGTGAAGCGCGGCTTGCCCTCTGCGTCGATCTCGCCGCGGTCGAACTGCGCCTTTTTCTTCTCGTCGCCGAGAATCTCGTAGGCCGAATTGGCCTCGGAGAATTTTTCTTTGGCCTTGGGGTCGTTCTTGTTCTGGTCCGGATGAAATTTCTTCGCGAGATGGCGGAACGCCTTCTTGATCTCGGCGGGGCTCGCCGTCTTGGCGACGCCCAGGACGTCATATGGATCGCGCATTTTTCTCAAAAGCCA
>Ga0265328_10000458_pt1 | contig 18994 bp, 14 predicted proteins | sample 41624metaG_FD_202086 | JGI IMG/M metagenome (GOLD analysis project Ga0265328, IMG submission 202086) | Rhizosphere microbial communities from Carex aquatilis grown in University of Washington, Seatle, WA, United States - 4-16-24 metaG | ecosystem: Host-associated > Plants > Roots > Rhizosphere...
GGGATCGTCGCCCAAACGCGGCGTTCCGCCGGCGACGCGAAATTCCGCGACGAGCTTCGCCGGCGCGCTCGCTGCATCGAACAGCAGCGTTTTCTTTTCGCCGCCAAGCCGCGCAAGATCGCCGGCGAGCCGCGCAGGCTCGGCGACGTCGAGATATTTTTGCAAGGCGGCGGCGGTTTTGTCGTCGAGCTTCGCCCGATCGACATAAAGCGTCGGAGCGCCCTCTTTCGGAAGAAGCGCGAAGGCGAGGGCGATGGGCGTATGCGCGACATCGGCGCCGCGGAGATTAAAGGCCCAGGCGACGGCGTGCGGATCGGAAAGAAGCGCGCCGTCCGCATCTTTGAAGCTTTTGCGCAGCCGCTCGATTTTATGGTCGGCGGACTCGCCGGCGAAACGCCGCGGGTGAAGCGCAACGCGGCCCTGCGGCGGCGCGGGGCGGTCGGTCCAGCAGGCGTCCACCGGGTTGAAGGACAAAGGCGCAAGATCGACATTGCGCCCGTCGAGCGCTTTGACGAATCGCTCGATCTGCGCCGGCGTATGCAGCCAGGGATCGTAGCCGATTCGCGCGCCGTCCCGGGCATTGTCGGCGAGCCAGCGCGAGGGCGCGATCTCGGCGATGTCGAGGGGCGTAAACAGCGAGGGGTCGATTTCGGCGCGCGCCTGAATGGCGTAGCGCCCGTCGACGAACAGCGCCGCCTTGTCCATCAGCGCGACGCAAAAGCCGGCGGAGCCGGAAAAGCCGGTGAGCCAGGCGAGGCGCTCGGAACAGGCCGGAACATATTCGTTCTGGTGCTCGTCGGCGCGCGGCAGGAGAAAGCCGTCGAAAGCTTCCCGCGCAAGGAGCGCGCGAAGGGCGAAGAGGCGCGCGGCAGTTTCTTCGCCATGCGGCGCGTCTGCGAATGACTGGAATTTCGCTTCGAACATGGGGACAAGGCTAGTCCCGAGCGCCGCAAGGAGCAAGCGTTTCGCAGGCGCCGCAAAGCGCGCCTTGAATTTTGCCGCGTGAACGGGCGCCGAAGATTTGGTCCTGCGCAAGGAAGCGGCTATCCTGGGCCGGGCAATCGGGCCAAACAATCGGGCCGGGCAATCCGGCGTTGGACGCAATAAGCGTATGTGGCGGGATCAACTCGACGCTTTCTGGGACGGCGGCCGCGTTCTCGCGCTGGGCTTTTTCGAAAGCGCCGAGCGCGGCTCGGCTTTCGCCGCGCGTCCCGAGCTTGTCGCCGTCGCCGCGAAAGACCCGGGCTTCGCCGGGCGCACGGCGCTGGTCGACGTGATCGACGCGGTGCGCTGGCGCAGCGGCTTTTGCGTGCTGCAGCTGCCCGCCGATCATCCCTATGTGCTGCTGCGCGCGCCGGACGGCTCCGAACTCAGGCTTGCGCTCACCGGCGAAAAAACCGGCGCGACGGCGAGCGAACACCGGCTGCTGCTCGCGCTTGCGCCGGAGACGAACGGCGGCGACGGCGCCGCCTTTCGCGTCGCCTCCTTGTCGACGCGCGGCGATTTCGAGCGTCTGGCGCGCGAGCAGATCGCGCTGAACGGGTCGCGCCTTGTGTGGGCCGTGGGCCAGCGCCGCCTCGTCGAGCGGCGCGACGGCGCGACGCGTCAGGCGCATCTATGGCCGGCGCGGCGCATTTTCCCGGCCTTTCAGAGCCGCATGTCGCTTGAGCCTGTCGAACTCGTCAATGAGACGAACGGCCTCGGCCAGCAGGCGCCGTTCGCCATCATGGATCATTGGCTGCGCGAGAATGGCGCGCCGCGCGCCGTGCTGCGTCTGCGGGTTCCCGATTCGCTCGACGAAAGCGCGCGCCTGCTCAACCGCGCCTCCGCCGTGCTGATCCTGCGCCAGCGTCAGCGTCTGCGCGACTGGACGCGCGAACAGCGCGAGACCGGCGAACCCGTCGTCGAGCCGCTGACCTTCGAGGACATACGTCAGGCGACCGGGGATTTGAGCGAATATCCCGATGCAGTCGCGGCTCCCGACAGCGTGATCGTCGCCAATTTGCTGCGCCTTGCGAGCGACGCGCATCCCGATGTCGACGGCTTCGCGGTGCGGCGGCTGTCGGAGACCCATGCGCCGGGCCTCGGCGCCGCGCTGGAAATCGAGTTTTACGCGGCGTCCCTCGGCGATGAGGTCGGCGTCGTCAGCGTCGGCGCCGAGACCGGCGATCTTGGCGTCGCGCCGGCCGATCCCGGCGGCGTTCCCTTTGCGCGGCTGTTTCGCGTGGAGGCCGAGGGGCTGAAGGCCCGTCGCCTCGCCGAGGACGATCCGCAGCTCGACGAATTGCTCCGCCGCGCCGCGGACGAGGAGCGCGCGCCGACGGGGGCCATGGCGCGCAGCGCCGCCGATCGCGCCGCGACCCTCTACGGCCGGCGCGAAAAATTTGTCGCGGCGCTCAATGTCGCTTTTTCGCGCATCGGCTTTCCGGGCCGGCTCGACGCGACGGCGTTGTGGGACACGCTGGAGCCCCTGCTGCTCGCGAGCTACGCCGCATTCGTCGTCGACGCCGCCGAGCCCGCGCGCGGCTTTGCGCAGCGGCTTGGCGGTTATGGCGCTTTTCGCGCCGATCCCTCGCTGCTTCTCGCGCTTGCGCGCCGTCCGGAGCTGGCGGGCGACGATGCGCCGCTCGCTTTCGCCCATGCCCGCGAGGCGGGGGCCGCCTCCTTGCTTGCGCGCGTCCTCGCCGCCACCGGCGCGGAGGGGCTGGCGCGCAGCGGCGACAGCGCCGAGGCGGAAGCGGGGGCGCTGCGTTTCGTGCTCTTTGCGCCGGGCGTCGAGCGTCTCAAGGCGGCGCGTCTCGAACTCTCCGGGGATTTGGATCTGGACCGGGAAGCGCCGCGCGCCGCCGAGGCGCTGGGCGACGCCGCCGCGCTGGAGCGCACAGCGGAGCGTTTCGAGGACGCGGGCCTCGCCGAAGAGGCCGCCGCGCTGCGGCTGTATCTTGCGGATCGGCGCGAGGGGCGCTGGACGCCGGCGGCGGATGCGGCGCGTCTTGCGGCGCTCCTCGCGCGCGCCGACGCCGAGCGCCGGCAGGCGGCCGCGGATGCCGCCTTCCGGGCGGCGCAGGCGGCCGCCCGCCCCGCGGAGCCCGCCCCGCGCCCGCGCGGTCTCCTTGGCGCGATGCGGGGCCTCTTTGGCCGCGGCGGCGAGGCGTGAGCGGCGGGACGCGTTCGCCTTGACCGGAAATTGACAGTTCCGCCGCATCGACCGCGAAAAACAGCGCGCTTCCGCAGCGGCCGCGGGAGGGCGCGCGCGGCGCCGGATTTTTCTGTCAAGGGCCGTGAATATCAGGAGCACGCAGGGTTTGCGGCGATGAAAAATGTCGCTGTTGCAGGCAATTACGCCCGCCGCCATTTTGTGTATACTGCCGCCGAAGCCCTTTGTGTGAAGCCTTCGCGCTGCGAGCGGTCGTCGATGGCGTAATCCTCGTGTTTCCCGCGCGGGCCTGTGCCCGGCCGGCGTCGTTGGGTTGATGAACGTCATGATAAACGCAAGTCTTATCGCCGAAATAGAACAATGCGCCTTTGACAGGAGCAACACGGGCGTGTTGAAGGCTATAGTCGAAGAGTTCGACCTGACCCATGCGGCGTTTGTCGGCATTCGCGTGCCGGCGCAGATTGGCCATCAGGAGCCGTTCTCCTACCTCACCTATCCCGACGAATGGCAGAACCGCTATCTCTCGCAAGGCTATCTGCGCGTCGACCCCGCCATTCACCTCGCCCTGAATTCGATTCTGCCGGTCGACTGGGCAAGCATCCATGACGAGCGGCCGATGGTCAGCCGGCTCTTTGACGAAGCAAGCGATTTCGGGATTTCAAAAACCGGCCTGACGATTCCCATTCGCGGTTTCAACGGCGAGACGGCGCTGTTCACGGTGACGGGCGATTTCACGCCGGGCGAATGGCGTGACTTCAAGAAGGAGCATCTTGGCGATCTTCAGCTCCTCTCTTATTATATTTATCAAATGATTGCCCGCGCAGGACGGCTTGAATCCGGAGCGCCGCGCTTAAGCCCGAGAGAAGTCGAATGTTTGAAGTGGTCGTCGGCGGGTAAAACTTACGACGATATCGCCAGCATATTGTCAATTTCGCGCCGTGCTGTAAAACTATATTTGGATACGGCGCGGCATAAGCTTAATTGTCTAAGCATCACCCATGCCGTCGCGCGTGCGATCTCGCTGAAAATAATCCCCCCGGTTTTTTGATGGCGAATGTCAATCTGTCCAATTGGACGGATTTAAAATTATTCGAATAAACAGCATGTTGCCCCCGAGAAATGGGGGTCGGTCATGATCAAATTGATACGCGGCGTCGATAAAAATCAGTATAAGCCTCTCATTGATGCGATGTATCGTAATAGAGCGGACGTTTTTGCGGAGCGTCTCGGCTGGGACGTGCACGTAGAAGACGGCCTTGAGTTCGACCAGTTCGATCAGGCGAATCCGCTCTATATCGTCAGCGTCGATCCCCATACGGGAAAATATCGGGGCTCCACGCGCCTGCTGCCGACCACCGGCCCCAATATGCTGCGCGACGTGTTTTCCTGCCTGCTCGACGACGGCGACGAAATCGCCAGCGCCACCATCTGGGAGGGAACCCGCTTCTCGGTCGATCCCGACCAGGATTCGGTGCGCTCGCGCAAGGGCGTCAGCGTCGTCACCGGCGAGCTGTTATGCGGCGCGTTCGAGATCGGGCTCATGGCGGGCCTCTCGCATATCGTCGCCGTCTATGACGCGCGCATGTCCCGCGTCTTCGATCGCGCCGATTGTCAGGCGGAACTTATCGGGCGTCCGCAGCGCATCGGCAAGGTGATGACCTATGCGGGCTTTTTCGAAGTGAGCGAAGAAACGCTCATGCGCGTGCGCGCCGCCGCGGGCGTCACCGAATCCGTGCTTGAGCCCGATCTGCCCGCCGCCATCAGCGAGTTGCGTGCGGCGTGACCGCGGTGTGCGACAGCTTATCTGGAGACCGCGGAATGAAAAGCGCAAAGCGTAGACCGAGAAGTGTGGATTTGGATCGGATTTACGTTGAGATGAAATATCTGGCGCATGATCTGGAGGAAGCCGCTCCGCTTGTCGCGCTTGATCTCGAGAGCCTCGCCGCGCGTCTCGCGGAGATGACGAAGGGGCCTGCAAGAAAGCCGCTAGACGCAATTCCCAGCGCGCGGCGGGTGATGCTCGGCAGATACGACGGCAACAAGCAGTTGACGCGTCTGTATCGGCTGTTTGGCGCCCGCCAGCGGGGATGAGGTTTTTATGACCAAATCAGCGTCCGGAGTCGCGAATTTTTTCGTGACGCGCAGACTGTTTCCCAGCCTGCGCCGGGCGCGCTTTCAAGGCGCTTTTCAGGACTTATTGAGGATCCCGACACTGGCGTGACATCTGGTTCGGGACGCAAAGGGACGCCTCTCGTCGGCATCGTTCGGCGGGAGGCGTCCCCCGCGTCGCATTGTTTTTGCGCTCGACGGTCGCGCGAACCCGTGTCACAACCCGCCACTCAACGCGCTGCGGCGGCGTATGGGCTCGCGCCCGCCCGCTCACATCGCCCGTGCGCCTCTTGCGCGGCTCCCATGGCGGTCATGACACAAATTCCCTCCCTCAACGGATTTCGCGCCCTCAGCATTCTCATTGTCCTCGGATCGCATCTCGCTTTTTCACAAACCGCGCCCGCGATTTTCGCGCCTTTCCTGCATCTGTTCGATGGCGGCCTCGTCAATGGCGCGCTCGGCGTGCGCATCTTTTTTTGCATCAGCGGATTTCTCATCACGACGCTGTTGCTGGCCGAATTGCGCGCCAACGGGGCCATTTGTCTCTCGCGCTTTTACGCGCGCCGCGCGCTGCGGATCATACCCGTCAGCTACGCCTATATTTTCGTTCTCTTCGTCCTGACGCAAACCACCGCGCTCGTCGTCACGCCCTGCGAATTCGCCACTGCGTTGAGCTATACGAAAAACTATGCGTGCAGCTCCTGGATCGACGGGCATCTCTGGTCGCTGTCGGTGGAGGAGCAATTTTATCTCATCTGGCCGTTGACGTTGAACTTGAGCCGGCCCATGGCCAGGACGCTGGCCGTTGCGGCGATTTTCGGCGCGCCACCTTCGCGCATGATTGAATATTACGTCGGCCATTCGGGAGTCGTCTGGCTTCCGTCCCATGCCGACGCGCTGATGATGGGCAGCCTTTCGGCGCTTGCGCTCGATGACGGACGCGAGCGCGTGTTGGCGTTGCTCCGTTGGAAGACGCCGCTGTTGCGCGCCGCCGCGGCCCTGGCGCTGTGCCTTCCGGTCGTCGCGTTGAACGCAGGCGTGACTGAATCCGCGGCGATGTGGATAAAAATCGCCGGCCCGAGTCTTCAAGCGGCTGCGGCGACCTATCTCATCTGCTCATATGCCTGCGTCGCGCAGGGGCCGATTTTCCGGCTGCTGAATACGCCTGTCGTCGTTCGCGCGGGTGTTTTGTCCTACAGTCTTTACGTGTGGCAGCAATTATATTTCACCAATCCCGAGGATTTCGGCTTCATCCATCCGGCCGCAATGGCTTGGCCGTTCAATGTCGCGATGATTTTTCTCACGGCCGGCGCGTCCTATGTCTGTTTCGAACAGCCGTTGCTCGCGCTGCGTCGACGATTCGCGCCGAAAGCGTGAGCGCCCGACGCATCTGCGGCGTTGATTATGACAGCTAGGAGACGATGCGCGCGACGAGTGCGCCCGCCGTCGCCAAAGCGTCACAGACTTGCTTTATCGCCTCGCGTTCCGAATAAATTCCTTCGAGAGACGGCGTGTGAACGGGCGTTGGGCGGCGATTGTCATTCTTGTGTTGTCGTCCGCCGCCGTCATCCGCGCGAGCGGAATTTTCTCCTTTGCGCCCTCCGCTATCGGCGCGCCGCCGAAGACCGCGCCGGCGGTCCCCGTGCTCGCCGAGAAAGCCTTGCGCAAGGACGCGCAATCGTTTTTGACCGCGCCCGGCGCCGTCAAGCCGATCAACACCGCGACGATCCGAAGCCGCGTCGACGGTCTGTTGCTGCGCGTTCATTTCAGCGAAGGCCAATCCGTGCGTGCGGGCGAGCTTCTCGCCGAAGTCGATCCGGACTCCTATGAAGCCGCGCTTGATCTCGCGGAGGCGTCGCTCGCCAAGGACGAAGCGCAGCTCGGCAACGCGCGGCGCGATCTCGGACGCTACGCGCGTCTGAGCGATTCCGGCGCCGTCAGCGGTCAGCAGAAAGACACGACGAAAGCGCTGGTCGCTCAGCTCGAAGCGGCGGTGAAAGCGGATCGCGCGCAGATCGAACTTGCGCGACTTCAGTTCAACTGGTGTAGAATCACAGCGCCTTTCGACGGCCGCGTCGGCGCGAAAATCACCGACCCCGGGAATGTGTTGCGTGCGAGCGAGGCGACGGGCGTCGTCACGATCAATCAAATGTCGCCGATTTTCGTTGAATTCCCGATTCCGTCCGACGCATTGCCGCAGTTGCGACAGGCGTTGCAGAGAGGCGGCGTCGAGATTCTCGCGGAAGATATGAAAGGCGGGATGCGCGCGCACGGCACATTGGCGATGATCGACAATCAGATCAACGCCGCCAGCGCGACGATCAAATTGAAAGCGCAATTTGACAACGCTGACGAAGCGCTGTGGCCGGGGCTGTTCGTCAATGTCCGAATTCCCTATGCGCGCTTTGACGATGCGCTCACCATCCCCTCGATTGCGGTGCAGCGCGCGGACGCCGGCGATTTTGTTTATGTGGTCGGGCGCGACGCAATCGTCGAGAAACGCTATGTGACGAGCGCTGCGCTGGACAAGACGACGACCGTGGTCACTAAAGGCCTCGCGGAAAATGAGCTTGTCGTCACCGACGGCCATTATCGCATCGAGCCGGGATCGCGCGTCGAGATTTTGCCTGTCGCCGGCGGCGGCTGAGATGAGTCTCTCCACCCCCTTCATTCGTCGGCCGATCGCCACCACGCTGCTGATGATCGGCCTTTCCCTCATCGGCGCCGTCGCTTATGTTTTGCTGCCCATCGCCGGCGTTCCGCAGGTCGATATTCCGACGATCAAGGTGAACGCGCAGCTTTCCGGCGCAAGCGCGGAGACGATGGCGACGGCGGTGACGGCGCCGCTGGAACGCCAATTAAGTTTTCTTCCGGGCGTCACGACGATCAGTTCGAGTTCCACGCTGGGGCATACGGCGATCCAGGTGGAATTCGACCTTGCACGCAATGTCGACGCCGCGGCGCAGGATGTTCAGGCGGCGATCAACGCCGCGCTCGGCGATTTGCCCAAGAACATGACGACGCCGCCGTCATACGAAAAAACCAATCCCGCCGACGCGCTGCTGCTCACCATCGCCGTCGTGTCGGACGATCTCGCCATCGCTAAAATCGACGAATATGCGGAAAATTACATTGCGCCGGCGGTGTCGCGCATCGCGGGCGTCGGCTATGTCGATTACCATGGCCAGCAAAAGCGCGCGATCCGCATTCAGCTCGATCCGCGCAAGCTTGCGGCGCTCGGCCTGACGACGCAGGATGTGCGTACGCAGATCGGCGCGGCGACGGTGAATACGCCCAAGGGCGTGCTCGACGGGCCGACTCGCGCGATGACGCTCGACGCCACGGATCAGCTGCGCGACATTGACGCGGTGAACGCCGAGATTATCGCCTATCGCAATGGCGCACCGGTGCGCGTCGCCGATATTGGCGCGGCGGTCGACAGCGTCGAGGACATGCGCGGCGGCGCCTGGCTCGGACTGCGTCAGGCGATCCTCGTGGATGTGCACAAGCAGCCCGGCTTCAACATTGTTCAGTCGGTCGATCTTGTGAAGGCGGCGTTGCCGGAGATCGAGCGGCGCCTGCCGCCGAGTATGCATCTGAAAATTCTCGGGGACCGAACGCAGACGATTCGCGCCTCCGTCGCCGAGGTGCAAGGCGCGTTGATCCTCTCTATTCTTCTTGTCGTCGCCGTCGTCTTTCTGTTTCTGGGCGACGCCGCCGCGACGCTCATTCCCAGCGTGACCATGCCCGTGTCGCTGCTCGGCGCTTTCTCGGTGATGTATCTGCTGGGATATACGCTGGACAATGTGTCGCTGATGGCGCTGAGCATCTCCATCGGCTTCATCATCGACGACGCCATCGTCATGGTTGAAAATGTCGCGCGCCGCATGGAAGCGGGCGAAGACGCAAAAACAGCAGCGTTGCGCGGCGCATCGGAAATCGGCTTCACCATCGTCTCGATGACGCTGTCGCTGATCGCTGTCTTTATTCCGCTCCTGTTGATGGGCGGCCTCATCGGCCGGTTGTTTCGTGAATTTGCGATCACCGCCGCCGTCTCCATCATCGTGTCGGGCGTTGTGTCCCTGACGCTGACGCCCGCCATGTGCGGCGTGCTGATGTCGCGACGTGGCGCTCGCGCGGCGCCTGCGGGTCTTGCGCTGTTCGAACGGGCGTTCGCCGCGCTCGAAGCCGCTTATGCGCGGAGCCTGCGCTGGTCGCTGGCCCGGCCGCGTCTTGTCGGCGCCTCCATGTTCGCGGCTGTCGCGCTCACCGGCGCGTTGTATGCGGCGATCCCGAAGGGCTTCTTTCCGCAGCAGGACAACGGCCTGATTTCCGCGACGGTTGAAGCGGCGCAGGATATTTCCTATGCGGCAATGGTCGAAAAGACCCGCGCGCTGGTGCAGCTCGTCCTCGCCGACGACGAGGTGAGCGCAGCGAGCTGGTGGATTGCGAGCGCCAATACGGCGCGGCTCAACATTGAATTAAAGCCGCTGGCGGCGCGCAAATCGAGCGCGACGGACGCCATTGCGCGGCTGCGGAAAAAGGCGAAAAGCCTGCTTGGCGTCGCGCTGTTTGGACAGGCGCGGCAGGATTTGCAGATCGGCGCGCGCGCCTCCAAAACGCAGTTTCAATACACGTTGCAAGATCCCGACATCGGCGAATTATTCGACTGGGCGCCGAAAATTCTCGCGCGCCTGTCGGCCTTGCCGGAGCTTCAGGATGTCACGGGCGATTTACAGGCCAGCGCGCCGCGCATGACGCTGGTCATCGACCGCGACGTTGCGGGGCGCGTTGGCGTTACGCCGCAGCAGATTGACGATGCGCTCTATGACGCTTTCGGGCAGCGTCAGATCGCCACCATCTACAGCCAGCTCGATCAGCATCATCTGATTATGGAAGTGGAGCCGCGCTTTCAGGAAGATCCGAGCGCGTTGACGCATCTCTATCTGCGTTCGTCGGCGTCGGGGCAAATGATTCCGCTGTCGGTCCTGACCCGGAAGGAGCAGTCGACGAGCCCCATCGCCATTAATCACCAGGATTTGTTTCCGTCCGTCACCATCTCGTTCAATCTTGCGCCGGGGCGCTCGCTGGGCGAAGCGCTCGACGCCATCAGCGCGATGGAGACCGCGACGCCAAAGCCCGCGGCGCTGACAGCGCGCTTTCAGGGAACGGCGAGCGTATTCCAGAATTCGCTCGCAAGTCAGCCCTATCTCATCCTTGCGGCGATCATCAGCGTCTATCTCATTCTTGGCGTTCTATACGAAAGCTTCGTTCATCCGATCACGATTTTGTCCACGCTGCCGTCGGCGGGCGCCGGCGCGCTCGCCGCATTATGGATGTTCGGCTACGACTTTTCCCTTATTGCGCTCATTGCGGTGATATTGCTCGTCGGCATCGTCAAGAAAAATGCGATTATGATGATCGATTTCGCGCTGCATGTAGCGCGCGACCACAACGCCGCGCCGCGGGACGCCATTTTCGAGGCGAGCGTCAAACGTTTTCGGCCGATCATGATGACGACCTTTGCGGCGCTGCTTGGCGCTCTGCCGCTCGCGCTCGCCTCCGGCGTCGGCGCCGAATTGCGTCGGCCGCTCGGCGTGGCGATCATCGGCGGTTTGCTTTTGTCGCAAGCGCTCACGCTTTATACGACGCCGACAGTGTATCTGTTCTTTGTCGCATTGGAGGAGCGCCTGTCGCGTTTCGTCCGGCGTTTTCGGCGCGAAACTGCTGCTGCAGAATAGAATTTTGGGCATTGTAACATGGCGGTCACGTTCTCGCTGTTTATGAGCGTCAACATTCCTTGCAGCTTCAGGCGGCTCGCTTCATGCGCAAACAGCTCCATATCGCTTCGCTTCTTCTTTCTACCATCGCCGCGCAAGCGCAGGCGCAAAATCTCGCTGTCGTCGAGCGCATTCCCGGCGCGGACGGCGGTTGGGATTTCGCCTCGGTCGACGCGCAAAGCGACCGACTGTTTGTTGCGCGCTCAAATGGCGTGATGGCCGTCGATCTTGCGACGAAGAAAGTGACGGATGTTCTCGTTGAGGGAAATGGCGTGCATGGCGCGCTGCCGCTCGCGGATTCGGCTTATGCCGTGAGCACCAACGGCAAGAGCGCCAACGCGCTTCTCTTCGATAAGCAAAGCGGCAAGATTGAAGCGACTTTCCCGACGGGCCAGAACCCGGACGCGCTCCTTGTCGAACCGAAGACGGGCCTTGTCGTGATCTTCAACGGCAAGAGCAATGACGCGACGCTTGTCGACGTCGCCGCAAAGGCTGTCGTCGGAACGATTGCGCTAGCAGGCAAGCCGGAGATCGGCGCCGCGGACGGAAGCGGCAGAGTCTTTGTCAATCTGGAAGACAAGGCGGAAGTCGCCGTCATTGACATCCCCGCGCGCAAAGTCGTTTCGAGCTACAAGCTCGGTGGATGCGAGGCGCCGACGGGCCTCGCCTATGACACGGAAACCGGCGTGCTGATCTCGGCCTGCGACAACCGGGTCGCGAAAGTTCTGGATGCGGCGACGGGCCGCGATCTTGCGACGCTCGCCATTGGCAAAGGGCCGGACGGCGTGCTGCTCGATGCGAAGCGCCGCCGCGCCTTCATCCCCACGGGGGAGGGCACGCTGTCGGTTGTGTCTCTGGCGTCACGCACGGACATTGCTGTGACCGCGACCGTTGCCACCGCGCGAGGCGCCAAAACCGGAGCGGTCGATCCCGCGACCGGCGCCGTTTATCTGCCGACTGCGACTTTCGCGGCGCCCGAACAGGAGGGCGCGCGCCCGAAGCCCGTTCCCGGCAGTTTCGTCATTCTCGTCGTCGGCGAGAAGCGTTGAGCAACCGAAAGGAAATCGACTATGAAAATCTCTCTCTTCGCAGCTGTCGCCGCGACCGCTTTGCTGACCTCTCCCGCGCTTGCGCGCGATCCGAACTTCGTCTCGCCGCAGCAGTCGCACGCTTTTGAAATTCTGCCGACGCCGCCCGCGGCGGATTCCGATGCGACGAAAGCCGAGCTTTCGGAATTGCATCAGCTTGAAGTCTCGCGCAGCCAGGCGCAGGCTGCCGCCGCGCAATGGGACGACGACAATGAAAACGTCTTCCTGTTCAAAAGCGTTTTCGGCGAAAAATTCACCAAGGAAAATCTGCCGGCGCTCGACGCCTTCGCCGCGCGCGTGCGCAGTGACGAAGGCCTGAATTCGGGCGTCGCGAAAGAGGGCTTTCACCGCGTTCGCCCCTATAATCTCGACAAGACGCTGCATCCCATCTGCAAAACCAAGACGAAGGACGACTCTTATCCGAGCGGCCACACGACCTCGGGCTATTTGCTTGGGCTGACGCTGATCGACATTGCTCCCGAAAAGCGCGACGCCATTCTCGCCCGCGCCGACGAATACGCGCACAATCGTCTTGTCTGCGGCGTGCATTATCGCAGCGACCTTCCGGCCAGCAAGCTCGTCGCCTATTCGGTTCACGCCATTATGGAAGTGAATCCGCAATATCAAAAGGAGCTCGTCGACGCGAAGGCGGAAGTTCGCCGGGTTCTCGGCCTCGATGCGCAGGCGACGAAATAAGCCGCGGATGAAGGATAAAATCTACGGAAGCGCGTTCGGCGTCGTCGCTGCCGAACGCGCCTTTTTTTTAAAATCCGCTTCGACAAGAAAATACAAAGTCTCGTCGCCTGGATCGCTCGGGTTGGACGGGCGCCATCGCGAACGAAGCGACGCGATCCGTAGCCTGCAGTGCCGAGCGGCGGGTTGTTTTTCTTTCGCGCGACGACACCAAACCGGTCGGCAACAAACCGCATCAAAAGAAAAGCTCCCGAACCCAAGTGGATTCGGGAGCTTTATTGCAATGTCGCGTGTCAGCGCGGTCGCAGCGTCGCTGTCAATGACGGATGTCGAAGCGCACCGTTGTCTTGCCGTGAAAGCGGCCGGCGGGCGGCGGGGGCGCCTGCACCGCGTCGACCATGGCGAGCGCTGCATTGTCGAGCGTCGGATCGCCTGACGAGCGCATGATCTGGCGTTCGATCACGCGGCCCTCGGCCCCGACGACAAAGGCGACGGTCGCATGTCCCTTAACGCCGGAGTTGCGCGCCTGCGGCGGATAGAACATGTGCTTTTGAATTTCGGCGAGCAGGCGCGCGCCGTAGCGCGCCTTCGACATCTGATTGCTGTTGAACTTACCCTCGGCCGCGCCGACGCGTTCGGCGCTTGCCGCCGCGGCGGCGGAGGCTTCCTGCGCGGCTGTCGCCTGCCGCAGGACCTTGCCGTCGGCGAGCGTCTGCTGAACTTGCGCCGCCTCATTCGGCTTTTGCTCGGGGCGGTGTTCGAATGTGGGCTTTGGTTCTTCGGCGGGCTTTTCGACGAGCGGAACAGGAATGGCGTCGGCGGACTCCACTTCGGCTTTCGGCAGGGCGAGAGCCGCCCAGGCCTCGCGAACTTTCGCCGTCGGAGCCTCCGCCTGTTGCGCCTCGGCGGCCTCCTGCTCGACGGCGCTGTCCTCGTTTTTGGACAATTCGTCCGGCGCGCTGTCGGCGTTCGCGGCCTGCAAGGATTCGCCGTCCTTCACATAGGAGATGTTGAAGGCGTCCGATGTCGAGGGCGCCAGCGCCTCGGGCTTTGCGACGAGAAACAGCGCAACCACGCTCGCATGGGCGAGAAAGGCCGCGCCGAAAGCCGTCGGGCGCAGCCATTTCGGACGAAGTTCGGCGATCATGTCGAGACCGCGGAAGGCGTTTGCGGAAGAAGCGAGGGTCATGGCGCGCTGTCCTTGCCGGCGGATTTTGCACCCTTCTGCTGCATGGACAGAATGGCGATATGGGTCATGCCGTGATTGGCGAGCGCATCCATCAGCGCGACCATGTCGCCGAGCGCTGCGTCCTTGTCGCCACGCAGATGAATGACATGGGAGAGATCGCCATTGATCTTCGCCGTGACGGCGGCGATGAGATGATCGAGCGAGATTTCGTCGGGCCCGAGCTGGAGCTTGCCGCCCTTGGCGATCGTGATCACGACGGGCTCTTTGGGGCTCACGGGCCGTCCGGCGCGCGCCTGCGGCAGCGTCACCTTCATGCCCTGCGCCATCATCGGCGCGGTGACCATGAAGATGATGAGCAGCACCAGCATCACATCGACAAGCGGCGTGACATTCATTTCAGCCAGAGGTTGAAAGCCGCCGGCGCCGCGCTTCGACGAGGCGAAAGCCATCAGGCGGCCTCCGCGACGGTGGCGCGCTTGTGCGGCTCCGCAGCTTTTTCCGGACCGCGGGCGACGATCGACACGGCATGTTCCTCGACGTGATCGGCAAGCTCCTCGCCAAGACGGGCGAGAGCGCCGCCAAGACGATTAAAGCCGATGGCGGCGGGAATGGCGGCGGCGAGGCCGATCGCGGTCGCGGCCAAAGCCTCGGCGATGCCCGGCGCCACGACGGCGAGGCTGGTGTCCTGCGATTCCGCAATGCCGGCGAAGCTGGTCATAATGCCCCACACCGTGCCGAACAGGCCGACGAAAGGCGCCACGGCGGAAATGATGGCGAGATTGGGAAGGCCGGCTTCCGTCGCAACGAGCAATTTGCGCGCGGCGCGGCCGGCGGTTTCGACAATGCGCGTGCGGCGCTCGCCGACGCTTTCGCCGGGAACGTCAATGCGTGCGGCGCGCGCAGCTTCCGCCATCACAGGCGCGAGCAAGGAGTTGTCGTGCCCCGCGTGCGCGGCGTGCACGGCGCTGCGCAGGCGCCGCGAGAGCACGCTGACTTCGATGATCACGCCAAGTCCCCACAGCGACGCCGCCGCGAGCAGCAACATCACGAATTTTCCGACAATGCCCGCCTGCATAAAGAGAGCGACAGGCGAAAGCGAAGCGCCTTCCATTGGAAACACCCTTTCGACCGCATTCCCGTTCCGTGACAGGGATCGGCCCGTTTCATGACAGAGTGATTACAAAAGCCGCCGCGCTGCGGCGCGGCGACTTTCGCGGTTAAGATCAGAAGTTGACCTTGAAGCCGCCGTAGAACAGGCGGCCCGGTTGGAAGGAGTAGGTCAGCTTGGTGTTGAACAGCAGCGTCTGGCCGGTGGGATCGCCGGAAATATTGGTGACGCTGCGATGATCGGCGAGATTGTTCACGCCGAATTTCACCTCGACCTTATGGTTCCAGCCGAGATCCCTGAACCATTCGCCGCGCGCGCCGATGGCGACATCGGTCGTCGCGTAGCTCGGGATATAGTTGAGATAGGGGTTGGTCGTGCCCGCGGCGAAGATGCTGGTCGCCGGACGCTGGCCGTTATTGCCCCATTGGTCGCCCGTCACCTTCTGCAACAGCGAGCCGAAGAACTGGCCGTCGTCATAGACGAGGCCGCCGACGGCGCTGTAGCGCGGCGCATTGGGGACATAAAGTCCGGCGAACTGGCCTTCGAGCCAGCGCGCGTCGGAGATCGTGCCATTGGCGTAAGCGACGAGGTTCTTGACGATTTTATAGCTCGCTTCCAGCTCGACGCCGCGATAGCGCGCATTGCCCTGCGCCGTCAGCGTCGAGATGCCGTTGACGGTATTGGCGACCGTGAAATTATTCGCGGTGATCTGGTAGAGCGAGACATCCGCCGTGAAGTCCTCGGTCTTGTAGACGGCGCCGATCTGATAGTTCAGCGTCGTCTGCGGCGACGACGGGTTGAGATCCGGGTTCTGCGAATAATATGCCGTGATGGTCGGCACAAGGAAGCCGCGGGAGGCCTGGGCATAGACGGCGAGATCCGGCGTCGCCCGATAGCGCACATTGAGGAAGGGCAGCCCTGCGCGATAGGTGTGATCGTAAATCAGCGGCGACAGCGTCGTCTGATTCACATAAGCGTCGTGCTCGCGCGAGAAGGAGATGAACTTGTAGCCGGGCGTGATCGACAGGGTTTCGATCGGCTTCCATTCATATTCGATATAGGGCTGCACATTCTGGTAATGCGAGTTGAGATCGAGCTTGTAGGAGTTCAACTGCGCCGCGGGAGTCGCGTAGAAGGCGTAGCGCAGATCGCCGTTGACGGTGAAGTCCTCGAAATATTGACGACGCCAGTTGTCGCCGCGCTCCCACCACACGCCGGTGCGCAGCTGGCCGCTGGCGTAGCCGGCGTCGATCGTATATTTCGTGTCGAAAATATTGCCCCAGGCGCGGTAGTTGTTGATCTGGTTGAAGCCGAGCACATCGCCCTTGGGAATGGGCAGGGTGGTCTTGGCGCTGATCCCCGCCAGCGTCGAGCCTTCCACGGTCTGGTCGGCGGCGTTGCGCTGATACCAGGGATACCAGTAGGAATAGGTATAGGTCTTGTTGTTGAACTCGATCCCCGCATATTTCCAGGCGAGGTTGATATATTCCATGTCCGTCTGTTTTTCGGACACGTTATTGCCGAGATATTCCTGCGTCGTCGGATTGGGGCCGACCGCGCCATAATGCGAGCCGCCGGCCCAATATTGCGGATAGGTGATGTTGGTGACGTTGCGATAATGTTCGCGCGTGTAATTGCCGAACACGGTCACATCGACCATTTCGAAGTTCTTGTTGACCTTGGCGAGCCAGCTGTTCTGCTCGATGTCGCCATATTGCTGCGCGCCGCCCGTCTCGCCGCGCGCATATTGGAAGAGGGCGCGCGTGCCGGTCTCTTTCACAAGCCCGGTCTGGATCGAGGTGGTGTTGATGAAGGTGCTGTAGCTGCCGAACGAGTTTTCGATTTCGACGCCGAAATTATCCGACAGTTCGCGCGACTGCAGCGCGAGCGTGCCGCCGAATGTGGCGTAGCCGACCTGCGACGCCGGGCCGGGGCCGCGGTCGATGATCGCCTTGCCGACGAGGCCGGCCGGGAAATAGGAGGCGGAGTGATGCGACGGATTGTTCTCGTCGCCGAAGGGGATGCCGTCGAAGGTGACGTTATACTGGCCGTCGGAGAAGCCGCGCCAGCCGCCCTTGTTGGTGTCGCCGATCAGGCCGTTGGCGTTGGTCGAGGACCAGCCGGGCGTATATTTCACAAGCTCGTTGAAATCCGCGCCGGGCGAAATCACGTCGCGGATGATCTTGTCGCTGACGATGGAGGTGGGCTCGATCGCCGTGAGCGGCGCCTGGGAGATGGCGAGCGCAGGCGCGGAGCCGGCCGGGGCCTTGGAGCCGACGGCGTCCGTGGCGGCTACGGGAAGCCCGGTCGGCCCGACGCCGGAAACGGCGGCGGCAGCGCCGGCGCCAGTCGCACGCGAGGCGGAGGCGATATTCGCATTCCGCGTCGCGCCCTGGCGGGCATTGCCGCTGGCGGCGGCGATATTATGCGCGGTATGGGTCGCTGGCGCGTGATGCGTCGGCGTGGCGGCGACATGGCGCGGGGCGGCGTGCTGCTCCGGCGTGGGCGCGTGAACGACCTTGGGCTTTTTCGCTTTGGGCTTGCGGGAAACGACGTCGACCGCGCCAATGTCGGCCTGGGCCAGCGCTTCATGGCTCGGCGCAAGGGCGGCGACGCCCGCCGCAGCAAGGCCCAACGCCAGCGCGGACGCCAGCGGTTTTCTAGTTTTCTGACACATATAAGCCCCCGAAAAGCCGTCTTGTCGGCTACGTATTCCGGGCGCGACGAATAAAAGCCAAATTTAACAGTTTAGTAACGGATTTATATCAGCTCCGAACAAGCTTCGGATATTGTGGCTAAAAATTGAGCGCTCGGCTTACCGTCTCCGCAGGCGTCTTTGCAAACACTGCTTCTTCGACCGATGGGCGCCTGTTTTCGCGGCGCGCATTTTTTTCTCGGGGCGGGGCGGCGCGACGATGTTTACGCGGCAAGTCTTGCTCGGAAAGTCTCGCGCGCAACTCCTCTTGCCGTCTTCGATTCGGCAGGCGGGGCGCCTGGATGGAAATCGGCGGTCGGGCGGGAACGCAGCGGCGGGCGACGAAAAGGCCGGGGATTGCGTTCCCCGCGGTATGCGCGGCGCGGGACGAAACGGCGGGAGCCGCCGGCGGAGTGACGGAACCCCGTCACCTCGACGTTTCCCCGGCGCCGTGACGGGACATTCCCGCCGCGCCGCCGGGCGGTTCGAGTTACGACGTGGCTGCGGTCTTCAGCTTCGAGAGCGCGCGGATCTTGACGCGAACGCTCGCCGGCTTGGCCGCGGCCTTGATCATTTCGCCCGTCGCGGGATTGCGAACGAGCGTCCCGGCCTTGCGCGCGGGCACTTTCGCCAGCGTCACCTTCAGGAGGCCCGGCAGAACGAACTGGCCGACGCCCCGGGGATGGATGGAGCCGAGAAGGACGTTTTCCAGAGTGGCGTAGACGCCGGCCGCTGTCTTGCGCGGAAGTTCGTTCTCTTCCGCGATCAGATTGATCAGCGCGGATTTCGTCAACGTCTCCTTGACCGGCTTCAGGGCCGGCGCGGCGGCCTTGGCCGCCTTCTTTTTCGACGCGGCCGATTTGGCGACAGTTCCCTTTGCCATGGAATTTCTCTCCATCCTCGATCTAAGCCGCCACGTCACAGGCGTGGTCGAGCGAATGATTGGTAAGGAATTGCCGGGTGATTCGCAAAGCGGAGATGCCGCATCGATGATCGCTCCTGTCGATTTCAACAGCGATCGCTGCCCGGTGACGGCGCCGCAGCCATGAGTGAATTTTTTGCCTGAGCGGCAGGGGCAGGGATGGTTCCGGTCGACTTTCACATTCTTCATGCGACCGCTTTTCCCTCGAAACGGGCTCCTCGCCGCGCGCCGCGCCGGATCTTTCATAACGATG
>Ga0265328_10000460_pt1 | contig 18908 bp, 14 predicted proteins | sample 41624metaG_FD_202086 | JGI IMG/M metagenome (GOLD analysis project Ga0265328, IMG submission 202086) | Rhizosphere microbial communities from Carex aquatilis grown in University of Washington, Seatle, WA, United States - 4-16-24 metaG | ecosystem: Host-associated > Plants > Roots > Rhizosphere...
CCAACGAGAAAGGCGGCAATACGATATTCCTGAATTGCTACGCGGCGTACGACGCGCTGACCGCGGCGCAGAAAAAACGCATCGCCGGAAAAACCATCAAGCAGGGCAACATCGTCGACACCGCGATGAAGCTGCGTCCCGGCGCGTCGCTGGCCGACGACATCCGTTACACGCCGGGTCCCAGCCACCCGATCATTTCGACGCATCCCGAGACGGGCTGCAATACGTTGTTCCTCGGCCGCCGCCACAGCGCTTACGTGAACGGGATGTCGCTCGAGGAATCCGAGGCGTTGCTCGACGAATTGTGGGCGCATGTCGATCAGCCGCGTTTTTGCTACGAGCACGTGTGGTCGGTCGGCGACGTCGTGATCTGGGACAACCGCGCAACGCTGCACAAGCGCGACGCTTTCGATTCGGCGGAACGCCGCGTTCTGTATGCCGCGCAAGTCGAGGGGCACAAACCGTACGAGGCGCCCAACGCGCTCGACCTGCCCGCGCATCCGCGCGCGCGTCTCATCAATCTGTAACAAGCAAGGAATTCATGGATAAGCACGCCGGGCACCATCCGCACGACATGGACGAAGCGCATCACCATCACGGCAACCGAGTTGAAGACAGGCGCCTGATCACCGGTGCGGGCAAGTACGCGTCCGACTGGAATGTGCCGGGACAGCTCTATGGGTACTTCGTGCGGTCGGATCATGCGCATGCCGAGATCACGGGATTGAACGCGGCGCCGGCGCTTGCGCATCCGGGCGTCAAACACGTTTTCACCGGTGCCGATGCGATTGCCGCGGGTTATACCAAGCCGCCGCATTCGCTGACGATACCGGGACGCGATGGCACGAAAGCGCGTCCGACGCAGCGTCCCGTGCTGGCCTGCGGCAAAGTGCGGTTCGTCGGCGAGGCGATCGCACTGGTGGTCGCCGACAGTGCGGCCGCCGCGCAGGACGCCGCCGAACTCGTCGAAGTCGAATACCGCGATCTGCCGTGCGTAGTGCGGCCGGAGGAAGCGCTCGCGCCGGGTGCTCCGCAATTGCACGACGACGTGCCGGGCAATCTGCTGTTCGAAGCCGAAGCCGGCAATGCTAAAGACGTCGCAGAGGCCTTTACCCAGGCCGCGCACATCACGAAGCTCAAAGTCGAATCGACGCGCGTGTCGCCGAGCCCGATGGAGCCGCGTGCGTGCCTCGTCGCCTACGATGCGGCGGCCGATACGTACCGGTTCAACGTGGTGATGCAGGGCGTCACCACGCTGCGCAAGCAGATTTCGGCGTACACCAAAATGCCGGAAGAGAAACTGATATTCGAAGCGCGCGACGTCGGCGGCGGCTTCGGCCAGCGCACGGTTGCATATCCCGAATACTGCGCGTTGATGATTGCCGCGAAAACGCTGGGCAAGCCGGTCAAGTGGGTGTCGACGCGCGTCGAGGCTTTTCTAACCGACACGCACGGCCGTGCGAACATTATCAGCGGCGAACTCGCGCTCGACCGCAACGGGAAGTTTCTCGCAATGCGTCTGGACTGGATCAACGACATGGGCGCGTACCTGTCGCCGGGCTCGGTGGGCCACATCCGCAACACCAGCGTGTGCATGACGGGGGTTTATCGCATCCCGGCTTTGTACGCGACGTTTCGCGCGCCACTCACCAATTGCACGCCGGTCGGCTCGTATCGCGGCGCCGGACGGCCGGACATCGCGTACGTCGTCGAACGGCTCGTCAACCAGGCTGCAGCCGAACTCAACATGGACGCAGCCGAACTGCGCCGGTTGAATTTCATTCCGCCGGAGGCGTTCCCGTACAAAACGCCGACCGGTTCGACGTACGAGATCGCCGATCTGCCCGGGCTCCTCAAGAAAGCGCTGAAGCTCGGCGACTGGAACGGTTTCCCCCAGCGCCGCGCGCAATCGGCGAAGGCCGGCAAGCTGCGCGGCATCGGCATCTCGACCGTGATCGAGAACACCGGCGCCGGCAATGCGGACAAGGACGAAGTCGAATTGCGCCTCGATGCGGAAGGCATGATCGAAGTGCACACGGTGTCGAAGGCGCAGGGCCACGGTCACGAGACGACGCTCGGCGCGGTCGTCGCCGACGCGCTCGGCGTGCCGCAGGCGCGCATCAAGATCGTGCAATGCGCGCCCGGCAATATGCTGCAGGGCAATCATACCGGTGGTTCGCGCACGGCGGTCGGCGCGGGCAGCGTGAGTTATCTCGCCGCGCACAAGCTGATCGAAGAGGGCAAGGCGCTCGCTGCGCTCGAAATGAAACTCGAGCCGTCGCAAATCAATTATGCGGGCGGCGAATTTCGCTCCGCCGAATCAAAGCGCGTGGTCACGCTCGCCGATCTCGCGAAAACGAAGCCGGTCAAAGTCGTCGCCGAAGGCAAGTTCGGCTCGACGTTTCCCAACGGCTGCCACATCGCCGAAGTCGAAGTCGACAAGGAAACGGGTGCCGCGGAAATCGTCCGCTACTGCGCGGTCGACGATTGCGGCGCCGTCATCAACCACGCGATCGTCGAAGGCCAGTTGCACGGCGGCGTGGTGCAGGGCGCCGGCCAGGTATTCGGCGAGCACATCGTGTACGACCGCGAATCCGGACAGCCGCTCACTGCGAGCTTCATGGACTATTGCATGCCGCGTGCCGGCATGTTGCGCGAGTTGCGCGGCGAAGAGCATCCGACGCCGAGCAAAGTCAGTCCGCTGGGTGTCAAAGGCGTCGGCGAATCGGGTTGCACCGCGTCGCTGCCGGTGCTGGTCGGCGCGGTCATCGACGCATTGCGCCCGCTCGGCATCAAGCATCTCGACATGCCGCTGACGCCGTCGAAGCTGTGGCACGCGATGCAGACCGCGCACAAGGTCTAGCTCCGCGCGGAATCACCGCGCATCTCGCGCATTCGCGTGCGCGGCTCCTGCGATGGCCGGCGAGGTTCGGTTTTGCGCTCTGATGACGCCCTGATGCCCGGTCCACCCCGAATCCCGGCTCGTGTCCGCGTGCGGGCGGCATAGGTGCGATACCGTACAGAGCCGCCGTTGCACGTCGGGTAGTCTTCTGTCAGATCGGCATTGCGCGGGGTTCCGGCTATTCCGCGCGCCGATCGGCCAACAGGAGTCTATAACATGCGCTTTCGTATCCTTGTATTGCTGGTGCTGCTGGGCGTTGCGACCGCGGCGCCCGCGCAAATAAGCATCGGAGTCAACTTTTCGTTGTTCCCGGAATTGGTCCGGGTGCCGAACTACCCCGTCTACTATGCGCCGCGCCAGAACGCGAACTACTTCTTTTACGACGGCATGTACTGGGTCTATCAGAACGACGACTGGTATTCGAGCGAGTGGTACAACGGGCCGTGGTGGCGCACGGCGCCTGAATATGTGCCGGATTACGTGCTGCGGGTTCCGGTGCGCTACTACCGGCGGCCGCCTGCGTACTTTCGCGGGTGGGGACGGGATGCGGCGCCGCGCTGGGGCGAGCACTGGGGCCGTGATTGGGAGCAGCAGCGAAGCGGCTGGGACAAATGGGACCGCCGCTCCGCGCCGGCGCCCGCTCCGCTGCCGACCTATCAGCGGCAATACACGGGTAACAAGTATCCCAAGGTGGAGCAGCAGCAGGCGGTCCATGACCAGAAATACCATTACCAGCCGAAAGACGCTCTAGTCCGCGAGCACGTGCAGCCGCCGATGCGCGGCGCGTCCGCGCCGGCTGCGCGGGAGAAACCCGCCGAGCCTCCGCGCAAAGATGCCGCGAAGGACACGCGCGAACGCGATCAGAAATCACAACCCCAGACCGCGCGCAAGCAGGAGGTGACTCCGCGGAAGGAAGAGGCGGCACCACGCAAACAGGAAGCAACGCCGCGCGAGCGGGAAGCAACTCCACGCAAGCAGGAGGCGACTCCGCGCAAGGAAGAGGCGGCACCACGCAAACAGGAAGCAACTCCGCGCGAGCGGGAAGCAGTTCCACGCAAGCAGGAACCGACTCCGCGTAAGGAAGAGGCAGCACCGCGCAAGCAGGAGCCAACCCCGCGCGAGCAACCGGCTCCAAAGCCGGCGGTCCAACCGCAGCGGCCACAACCGCAAGCGGCGCCGCCGCGTGAGCGTGAGGCAGCGCCGCGCAAGCAGGAGGCACCGCGCGAGCAGCAGGCGCCAAGGCCGGCGGCGCAACCACCGCGGCCGCAACCACAGGCCGCGCCCCCGCGTGAGGCTCCGCCACCGCGGCCCGCGGCGCCGCCATCGCCACCACCGAGACCCGCGGCTCCACCGCCACCGCCACATCCCGCGGCAGCGCCGGCTGCAAAAGAGCCGGAAAAGAAAGGTGAAGAACACAAGTGACGTGACCCCGGCTGCATCGATCTGAAAAGATCACGGACGCCCTGATGAATTCCAAGGGCGTCCGTTTCGCCTGAATGCGTCGCTGTACTCGTAACCGCGCGAATACCGGGACACCCTTCGAAGTCGGAGCGTGTCCCGGATTTGTTTCAGGGTCGAATTGCCCGGCGGGCACGCGTTTCTCCCCGATCACTTTGCCCGGCGCGCTAAAATCAGCGCTCAGAGGCATAGTGGAAAGGATGGGGATGGGGCAGCAGATCGAAGCGCTCGCGAAATTCGTCGCAAATACTCAACTCGAAGAGATTCCACCGGACGTGCAGCGCCACGCCAAGCGCGTCGTGCTCGATACGCTGGGCGTGATCCTCGCCGGCGCGAGCCGGCCCGAGGTCGGTCAACTGCGGGAAAAGCTCAAAGCGACCGCAGGCACCGGCGCGACCGTGTTTGCGCGCGGCTGGCATCAGCACGATCCGCGTACCGCGGCGTTCCTCAACACCGTCGCGGGCCGCGCGATCGAGCTTGGCGAAGGCCATCGCTACGTGTCGTATCAGGGCGCGATGCAAATCCTGCCCGGCGTGCTGGCGGTCGGCGAATGCGCGAAGGCGAACGGGCGCGAAATGCTCGCCGCTCTGATCTTAGGTTACGACGTCGGCGCGCGGCTGGCTGCGGCGATGACCACGCGTCCGCTCGCGCATCAGAACGGCCAGGCAGCGCTGCTGGGAGCGGCCGCCGCGGGCGCGCGCATGTGCGGGCTTGACGCGGCCGACACCAGCCGGGCGATGCGTATCGCAACTACGCTCGTGCTGACCCCCAGCTATAACAACGCGATCAATGGTGCTACGACGCTGAACGTCGCGGGCGGCATGAGCGGCTTCGCGGCGGGGCTGGTTCCCGACCTGGCGCTCGCCGGATTCACCGCGCAGGACGACGCGATCGAAGAAGCGCTCGGCAACCTGGTCGGCGACGGCTTCAAGACGGCGGGTCTGCTCGCCGAGCTCGGCACGCGCTGGGAGATCACGCGCGACTGGTTCCGGTTGCGCGCGTGCTGCAATCCGATTTATGCCGCGCTCGACGCGCTCGAGGCGGCGCTCGCCGAGCTCGCTCCGCGGCCGGACGAGATCGAGCGCGTTGACGTGGCGACGTTCGCGTTCGCCGCGGCCATGCGCAATCCGGACCCGCCGAATTATTTCGCGTCGAAGTATTCGCTGCCGCACGCCGCGGCGGCGCTGATAGTCAACGGCGATACCGGTTTCAATTCGCTAAACGATGCCGCATTGCAGAATCCCGCCATCGTCGCGCTGAGGCATCGCGTGCACGTCAGCGAAGATGCGGCGCTGACTGCCGCCGCCCCGCGCTTAAAGCCCGCGCGCGTCACGCTGACGCTGAAAGACGGGCGGCAAACCACGCATAGCTGCGATACCCCGCGCGGCGATTGCCTGAATCCCTATACGGAATCCGAAATACGCGAAAAATTTCGCGAACTCGCGGGGCCGACTATCACTCCCGCAGGCAGCGCCGCCATCGAGCAGGCGATCGGCCGCTGCGAGCAATGGCAGCACGTCGGCGAACTCGCGGTATTGTTGCGTCGTCACTCGCGCGACTAGGCGCGAGCCGGGTGGACGGTCGCCGTAGTATTATTGTCGCGACTCGTTCAGGGGGAATATATGAGCGAAGGCTTCTGGAGCTTGCGCAACGCGCCGGCGTGGTGGTTCGACAAGCGCGCCTGGTACGGCATTGCGGTAATGGCGGTCGTACTGTTCGGCTCGCGCTGGTATTACGGCCCGCACCGCGTGCCTGCGGGCCAGGTCGTGTTTTACGGCACCGCATGGTGCCCGTACACGCAGGCGCTGCGCGAGCATCTGATCGCATCGAAAATCCCGTTCGTCGAGCGCAACGTCGAGGAATCGTTCGCCAACTTGCAGCGTTTCATGTGGGCGGCGGGCAAGGGCGCGAGCATGCCGGTCGTGCAGGTCGGGCCGAAGGTCGTGGCGAAAGGGTTTTACCGCCGGCAAATCGACGATGCGCTGACAGCCGCCGGTTACCAGCCGGCCGCCGGCGCGACCGGCCCCGAGGGCGGGAGCCGGCGGCGCTGATTTTTCTCCAGTACTCCGCCTTAAGCTCGCCGTAAGGTTCGGAATTTATATTGTGGACTTCGGGGCCCGGCGTCGCCCGGGTTTCCGACAACCATGAACCGGAGGGACTTATGCTCAAGACCTACCCTGCGTTGACGTTGTCCACTTTGTTGTCCGGCACCGGGTTCGCGCAACCGGCACACGTGTTGCCCGAGAGAGTCGGCCTCGACGACACGGCACTGAACGTGATGACCGACCTCGAGCGGGTCAGCGCGGTGTTGATCCGGCCCGACGACAGCATCGACGAAGCGAACCGGCGCATGATCCAGCGCGGGATCCGCCTCCTGTTGGTCGTGGACGACGCCCGCGCGGTCGCGGGTCTCATCACGGCGAACGACATACTGGGCGAAAAGCCGCTGCAGGTCATCACCCAGCGCGGCGGCCGGCACCAGGACATCGTCGTGCGCGACATCATGACGCCGCAGCATCAGCTGGAAGTGCTTGATCTGGAGGACGTGCGCAAAGCCCGCGTCGGGCATGTCGTCGCCACGCTGAAGGAATCGGGGCGCCAGCACGCGGTCGTGGTCGATGCCGGCGCCAACGGCCGGCAACGGGTGCGCGGGTTGTTTTCTCTCACGCAGATCGCACGCCAGCTGGGCGTTGCGCTGCAGACCAGCGAAGTCGCGCGGACTTTTTCAGAAATCGAAGCGTCGCTTACGCACTAGGCGCGGCGGTCCGCTGCCGCGGCGGATCTCATGGGTGCGCCGTCTTGTCGCGACCGATCACGGCGGCCACCGCTTCGAGCGCCAACGCCACGCCCAGCAATTCGAAAGCGGTGAGCACGTTTTCAAACGACGTGCCGAGGAACAAATAGACGCTCCACGCGGCAGCGCCGAACGCGACCACATGAATCAGCGTGCAGCAGACTCCGTCAAATGATTTAAGCGCCATGGCGGGCCTTCATCCGGTAACCGCGTTAACGGTTAGATTACTCCTATCGCGGGCGGTTCATGCGCGACCCGAAATTGCGGCGCGCGCGTACGGGCGCTGCACCGCAATATGTGCCAGGTCAGGCGGGCGACAGTATGTGGACCGCGCGGCTCGCGATCATTTCCCTGGTCTTCGCGCCGTACGCCGCCATGTGGGGCGCCGCGGCATGCGCTTTTAATGCCGCGAGGTTTTCCCACTTCTCGATCGCGAGGAATGTGTCGGGCCCGTATTTTGTCTGAAACGCAGGGCCGTCCTCGAGATCGACGGCTGCGCCGTACTCGATGCATCCGGCTTCCGCCTTGACTGCGGGCACGTTTGCGCGAAACGCCTGCAATATGCTTTCACGCATGCCCGGCTTGGCGGTGATAACGGCGATCACATGAATCATGGCGGTAGTCTCCTGGTTGATGACGCGGAAAATTTGCGGCCCGCAAGGTCCGGGCGCAGCTCATTTGCAATATCGTAGCATGCGCCTGCGCGCGCCCGCCCGGGATGCGCATTGAAAAAATGATAACCTGCGCACTCTGGAATCCGACGGAGCCTGAACCGCATGGCTGCACGAACTTTACCCGCGAAAGACCGGCTCACGATCTGCTTTGCGCATGTCGCCTACCGGATGGCCGAGCGCTTCGCATTGCGCAACACCGGTGTCAACGCCTTTGAAGTCCGCAGCTTGGACGAACTTGCAAGCCGCATAGTGGAGGCCGACGTGCTGCTGGTTTCGGGGTTGTGGCGCAACGAGCTGATCGCGCAAGCGCCCAGGCTCGTTTTCATCCAGTCGATCAGTGCAGGCCTCGACCAGTATTCGCGTGACGCGTTGCGTGCCGCCGGTATCCGGCTGGCAAGTGCGCAGGGCGCGAACGAACGCGCCGTGGCCGAGCACGCGATTGCGCTGATCCTCGCACTCGCGCGCCAGTTGCCGCAGGCGCGCGACAATCAAACCGCGCGGCTATGGCGCGGCATGATTTCGGAGATCGCGAAACGCGAGGACGAACTCGGCGGCAAAACGCTCGTCATCGTTGGCATGGGCCGCATCGGCTCCCGCCTCGCCGCTCTCGCCAAGGCGTTCGACATGCGCGTGATCGGCATCAAACGCGATATCTCGACCGGCAACGGCGCCGCGGACGCGGTCGTCGCGCAAGCGCAACTGCACGACGTATTGCCCGAAGCCGATTTTGTCGCGCTGACCTGTCCCTTGACGCCGCAAACCGAGAGGCTGATCGATGCGGCAGCACTCGCGGCGATGCGGCCGTCGGCTTATCTGATCAACGTCGCGCGTGGCCGCGTGGTCGACGAGCCGGCGCTGGCGGCCGCGCTCGCGAACGGCGGCATCGCTGGCGCCGCGGTCGATTGCGCGTGGGAGGAGCCGCTGCCGGCGATTGCCACCTTGTGGAATGCGCCCAACGTTTTCATCACGCCCCACACCGCCGGCGAAACCCGCCGTTACGAAGACAACGTGATCGACCTCCTGCTCGAAAACCTGGGCCGCCTGTGGCGCGGCGAAGCGGATTTGAAAAACGGCGTCGTGTGAAGTCCCCCGGCGCCGGCCGGCAAACCGGCCGCGTAACTAAAGTCGGGCGCACCGCGCGCCGATATTGCGACATGGTCGCTTGCGGTTTGCGCGGACGGGGTCCGCCAGGATCCGCCGGTGTGCCGCCGGTGAATTCCCCACGGAGTTGCGATGTTGATCGCCGAAAAAACAGAATTGCTCGCGAATTCTCCCGCCGAACTGGTCAGACGCATCGACGATCTGCCCTCGCTGCCCGCGATATATTTCCGGGTGAAGTCGGTCATCGAGCGTCCCGATGCGCCGCTATTCGCGGTCGAGCGCGAAATATCGAGCGACGCCGGCCTGACGAGCCGCCTGCTATGTCTGGCGAACAGCACGTACTACTCGGTGCGCGGCACGCTCGACTCAGTCGGGCTTGCGCTGTCCGTGCTCGGTACGGAACAAGTCAAGCATCTGCTGCTGGTAACGTCGATGGCCACGGCTTTCCGCGGCATCTCGCCGGGTCTGATGGACATGCGAAAGTTCTGGCGGCTGAACGCGTATCGCGCGCTGGTCGCGCGCGCGCTGGCGCGGCAAAACCGCCGGTTCGACGGCGAACGCTCGTTCGTCGAAGGACTGCTCGGCGATATCGGGCACCTCGTCATGTATCTGGGCATGCCGCATGCCGCGCAACAGGCGCTGCTGCGGTCCCGCGAGACCGGCGAGCCGCTGCATCGGGTGGAGCGGGACATGCTGGGTTTCGACTATACGGACGTCGGCGCGGAACTGCTGGCGGCATGGAATATTTCGCCGCAAGTAGAAGCGGCGGTGCGCCACCATCAGGCACCGCTCGTGGCGGGCGGGACGGCCGCGGGAGATGCGTCGATACTGCATATCGCCACGCTGTTTGCCGAAGCGGAATTCGTGTCCGAGGCGATCGAGAGCTGGGGCCGGCGGGTGGATCCGGTGATCTGGCTGGAAGCGGGATTGTCGGCCGACTGTCTGCCGGACGTGCGTATACGGGTTCAAGACGCGCTGGGCGCGCTCGAGCAGGCGCTGATGCCGGCGCCTTCCAAATAGCAGGTGCCGCCGTACATAACGCGCGGCAGGTATTCGCGCTTCGCTACTCGGGTTTGATCCCCTGCGCCTTGATGACGCCGCTCCAGCGCGCGAGTTCGGACTTGGTATGGCGTTCGAAATCCTCGGGCGTGGTGCCGCGCGACTCGAACCCCAGCGCTGAAAACCGCTCGCGGGTGTCGGGCGCCTGCACGACTCGAACGATCGCCTGATTCAGGCGGTCGATCACCGACCGCGGCATGTTCGCCGGCCCGACGATACCGAACCAGTTCACGACTTCGAAATCCTTGATGCCGCTTTCGGCAATCGTCGCCACGCCGGGCAGGAGCGGCGTGCGCGCGGTGGCCGCCACGCCGATCGCTATGATCTTTTTCGTGCCCAGCATCGACGTAATGGAACCGAGCGCCGCAAACATCGTCGAGGTCTGCCCGCCGATCAATCCGGTCAGCGCGAGGTTCGCTCCCTGGTACGGGATGTGCACCATGTCGGTACCCGTGCGCGTTTTGAAAAATTCCATCGCGAGATGGGTAATGGCGCCGATCCCGGACGAGCCGTAGTTGATCTGGCCCGGCCGTGCTTTGGCGAGCGCCACCAGTTCCTTTGCCGAACGTACCGGCAGCGACGGATGGATCACCAGGACCTGCGGCGATACCGCCATCAGCGTGATCATCGAAAAATCCCTGATCGGATCGTACGGCGTTTTCGGTTGCAGCACGGGATTGATCGCGTTGGGTCCCGGATTCGCGAGCAGGAGCGTGTAGCCGTCGGCGGGAGCGCGCACGACCTGTTCCGCGCCGAGCGCGCCGCCGGCGCCGCCGCGATTGTCGACGATGACCTGCTGGCCCAGCGGTTCCGCCATGCGCTGGCTCACCACGCGCGCGATGATGTCGTTCGCGCCGCCCGGCGCAAAGGGCACGACGATGCGGATCGGTTTGGTCGGAAAAGATTGCGCGATGCCGGCTTGCGCTGCGATGCTCAAACATATCGCAGTCACGATCTGGAATGCAACGCGCGCTCGCTTCATTGTTCTCGCTCCGGAGATTTTATCTTGCGGTGAAATGCGTGTTATAAAGCGAACATACACAATCAAAAAATTGCTCGCAACCTTGCGGTTCAATTCGACGGAGAAAAAATGGGCAAGCAACCTGCCGGCTTGAGCGTGATGGCCACCGCGTGCGCCGACGACTATATACGCGATCCGACGCGTTGGGGCAGCGCTGACGTCGCCGCGCACTTTCCGGATTTCGCGCATCTCGACGTCCGTACGAAAGGCGCGGTCATCCGGCTGCGTCACGGCGGTTCGGGGCCGCCGCTCCTGCTCGTGCACGGCAACCCGCAGAACCATACGTGCTGGTACAAGATCGCAGCGCGGCTGGCCAGGCATTATCACGTGATACTTCCCGATCTGCGCGGCTACGGCGACAGCTCGCTGCCCGAGGCCGGTCCCGACAACGTGAATTTCAGTTTTCGCGCGATGAGCGAGGACATACTGGAAATCATGGACCAGTTGGGCTACGACAAATTTTTCGTCGCCGGCCACGATCGCGGCGGGCGCACGGTGCACCGCATGTGCGTGGATCATCCCGAGCGCATCCTGAAAGTGTGCCTGATGGATATCCTGCCCAATCATTACGTGTGGACGCACACGACGAAGAACTGGGCGGTCGGCACGTGGCACTGGAGTTTCATGGCGCAGCCCGAGCCGTTTCCCGAGCGCATGATCAGCGCCGTGCCGGCCGAATATTTTCTGACGACCCGCATGGTGATCCGCGGCCGCACGGGCCTGGGCTTCCTCACCGACACCGCGCTCGCCGAGTACGTGCGCTGCTATACCCTGAAAACGATCACGGGCTCGTGCCGCGACTACCGCGCCACCGCGACCTGCGATTACGAGATGGACACCGCGGACAAGGACAAGAAGCTCGCGATGCCGCTCCTGCTCCTGTGGGGCGCGCGCGGCCATCCGCCCGAGCGCGCGAATGAATTTCTGAACATCTGGAAAAATTACGCGACCAACATCGCGACGTGGGAGCCGCTGCCGTGCGGCCACTACATGCAGGAAGAGATGCCCGACAATATTTACGACCATTACACTAAATTTTTCGTCGCATAGCGATTAATCGAGGAGATCACATGGCGTCGCAATTCAGGCTGTGCAGTTTCAAGACGTGCCCGTGGGTGCAGCGCGCCGCGATCGTGCTGCGCGCGAAGAACGTGCCGTACGAAATTACCTACATCGACCGCGATCACCGGCCCGACTGGTTTCGCGCGATTTCGCCGCATTCGAAAGTGCCGGTGCTGCAGATCGACGGCAAGGACGCGCTGTTCGAGTCGAACGCGATCGCCGAATATCTCGACGAAACGGTCGCGCCGCGGCTGCACCCCGAGGATCCGCTCGCGCGGGCGCGCAATCGCGCGTGGACCGATTACGTGACGACGTTCGCCTCGGCCATTTCGAACACCGCGTATGCGGATTCGGAAGAAGAATTCGCCGCGCGCACCGCGAAAATCTCCGATCCCTTTTCGAAGCTCGACGCTGCGCTCGCCATGCGCGGCAACGCCGGGCCGTACTTCAACGGACCGAAGTTCTCGCTGGTCGATGCCGCGTATGCGCCGTTTTTGCAGCGTTACACTTTCATGGACCGGATAAAGCCGCTGGGCATGATCGAGAAGTTTCCGCAACTCATGGCGTGGCGCGACGCGTTGCAGGCGGCGCCGGCGGTGAGGGCGTCAACCGTGCCCAATATCGAAGCGGTCTGGCAGGAAGGCCTGATCCTGCGCAAGCGCTGGCTCAAGAAATTCGTGCCGGAGAGCGTGCTCGGCGCTGACGCCGCGGCATGATCCTGCGCGGTCGATCAGTCGGCGTGTAAGCCCAGTTTCTGCACGACCTTTTGCCAGCGTGCGATATCGGCAACGAGCAGGCGTGCGAATTCATCCGGCGTGCTTGATCGCGGGTCGAGTCCCTGGCTCGCGAGCTTCTCGCGCGTGTCGGGCTGCGCCAGCACCGCGCCGATTTCCGAGCTGAGCTTCTGCACGATGTCCGGTGGCATGTTCGCAGGCCCGACAAAGCCGTACCAGAGGCCTGCTTCATAACCGGGTACACCGCTCTCCGCGACGGTCGGCAGATCCGGCAAGGCGGGTGAGCGCTGCGCGCCGGTGGTGGCGAGCGCGCGCAAGCGGCCCGTGCGCACATGCGGAATCACGGACAGGCTCGTGCCGAACGTCATCGACACCTGTCCGCCCATCAGGTCGGAGACGGCGAGCGACATGCCTTTGTACGGCACGTGCGACATCGTCGTGCCGGTCATCGATTCAAAGAGCGCGCCGGCCAGATGGCCTGAAGCGCCGATTCCCGACGACACATAGGTGAGCTGGCCGGGCCTGGCCCTGGCGAGCGCAATCAGCTCTTTGACGTTGCGTGCGGGCAGCGACGGATGCACGGCGAGCACGAGCGGACTCGTGCCGGCGAGCGTGATCGTGGTGAAATCCTTTACCGAATCGAACGGCAACTTGCGATACATGCTGGCATTGACGGCGTGGCCGCTCGGAATCAGCGTGAACGTGTAACCGTCGGGCGCGGAGCGCGCCGTCGCTTCGCTGCCGATGATGCCGTTCGCACCGACGCGGTTCTCGACGATCACCTGCTGCTTCAGGCGTTCGGTCAGTTTCTGCGCGACGAGCCGGCAGATCACGTCGTTGCCGCCGCCCGGCGCGAATATCGAAATGATGCGGACCGGTTTGGCCGGGTACGCGGTTTGCGCGTAAGTGACGGTGCACTGCGCCATCAACGCGAGCGGCAAGATCGAAACCAGGGGTCTGCGCATCGCCGCCCGCTACATCACCGAGCGCACGAGCCCGCCGTCGACGCGGATGGTGGTGCCGGTGATGTAGCTTGCCTTGCCCGACGCGAGGAACGCGACGAGATTCGCGAGTTCGCGCGGGTCGCCGATGCGCCCGATGGAGGTTTCCTCCGCGCGCTGGGCGAGGGCTGCTTCAAGTGTGATGCCGAGTTCTTTCGCGCGCGCCGTCACGTTGCCGAGCATGCGTTCGCTCAGGAGCGAACCGGGACATACATTGTTGACGAGGATGCCGTCGCGGCCGACTTCCTCGGCGAGGCTCTTCGCGAAAGCGACCACTCCCATGCGGGTTGCGCCCGAGAGCGCGAGATTCGGGATCGGCTGGTACACCGTGCTCGCGAGGATGTTGATGATGCGTCCGCCGCCCTGTTTCTTTAAATGCGGAACTGCTTCGCGCGACATCCGCGCGAAGTAAAGCAGCGAACGCTGCACCGCGGTTGCCCATTGTTCCTCGGTTGCGGTCAGCGATTTGGCGAGCGGCGGCCCGCCCGAATTGTTCACGAGTATGTCGAGTCGCCCGTAGCGCTTGACGGCGGCCGTGACCAGCGCCTGTATCGTCGCATGCTGCTCGAGGTCGCCGGCGTAAGCGTAGACGTCCGCGCCGGTTTTCTCCCCGATCTCCTGCGCGGCGCGTTCGAGATCGGCGGCGGTGCGGCTGCACACCACGACTTTCGCGCCTTCCGCGGCCAGCGCTTCGGCGCACGCCCGCCCCAGTCCCTTGCTCGCGCCGCCGACTATCGCGACCTTGCCGGTCAATTCCAGATCCATGAACCCCTCCGGCTTTCGCCAATGTGCGATGAACCGGCATGTTAACGTAAAGATCGGCTGGATTTTGCGGCGCGCGGGTGCACCGGTAGCGGCGGCGTGAAACCCAGATAACCACGCCGTGCCGCCGTCCGCGAGATTACCCTAAAGTATTCGCCGGTTCTGCCGATAGTTTTAAATTGGTTTCGCGCGTGAACCGCGTGACGCGTAAACGGCGCTGATAAACCGCAAAGCGCCCGTTCGCGATTCATGTGATGATAGCTTTCGGATCGAGTCCACCGGAGGATCGGCCTGCAAATTGCGCGCGTGGCTTGATCGCCGCGCGGGAGCCGAAACGTGCCAGCGTATCCCGAATAGAATTGAATATGAAAGCCGTTCAGCCGCAGAATCCGCCGCCCCGGCAGTCGAGGGGGCCCGCCACGCTGATGCGCTCAGCGGCGGCCGGTGTCGTTGCCGTCATAGTCCTGATCGTCGCCCTGACCGGCATGTCGATTTACGAGAGCCGGCTGCGCGCCCACGAACGCGTCGCGGTGACCACGCACAATCTGGCGCTGCTGCTCGAACAGACGATAGACGGGATTATCGACAAGACGGACTTGTCCCTGCGCGCCGCGCAGCTCATGACCGACGGCCAGCTTGCCGCCGGCGGCATCGACGCGAAATCCCTGAATGCCTTCCTTACCCATCAGCAATCGCTGATGCCCGAGCTCGACGCGCTGCGCGTGACCGATGCCGGCGGGGGGATCCAGTACGGGCTCGGCGTGGCGGACCGGGCGGGTGTCAGCATCGGGGACCGCGAGTACTTTGCCCGCTTGCGCGACGATAAAGACGCGGGACTGGTCATCGACGGGCCGCTGACTTCGCGGCTGACCCGCAAAACGGTCATGATATTCGCGCGCCGCGTCAACCGCGCCGACGGTTCGTTCGCCGGGATCGTCTATGCGGTGATTCCGACCGACCATTTTGCCAGGCTGTTCTCCACGATGGATCTCGGTGCACACGGCGCGGTCTCGCTGCGCACCGACACGCTGAGTCTCATCGCCCGCTACCCGGAGGCACAGAAAAGCGCTGCGCCGGGCAGCACCAACGTGTCACGCCGGCTGGCCGAGGTTGTGCGCGCGAATCCGCGCGCCGGCAGTTACGTTGCGGTCACCGCGCTGGACAACATTGAACGGCTGAACGCTTATCGCAAAATATCCAGCTATCCGCTGTACGTCATCGTCGGCATAGGTACCGAAGATAATGTCGCCGCCTGGCGGAACGAGGCATTGAAAATCGCGGCGCTTGCGCTGATTGTCATTCTCGTCATTTTGACGGCGTCGACGCTCATGTACCGGTCGTGGCAGATCCAGTTGCAGGCGCGGGACGCGCTTGCGCGCGCCAGCAACCGCAACCAGCAGTTTCTGCGCAACGCGAGCGACGGCGTGCATATACTGGACGACCGGGGCAATCTTCTGGAATTGAGCGATTCTTTCGCCGCGATGCTCGGCTATACGCGGGATGAACTGCTCGGCCGCAACGTTCGCACATGGGATGCGAAGTGGGATGACAGCGAATTGAGAAGCGTCATCGAGCGGCAGCTGGCGGGCCGCCAGCTCGCGCTGTTTGAAACGCAGCACCGGCGACGCGACGGCAGCATCGTCGACGTCGAGGTCACGGGCCATCCGCTCGAACTCGACGGCAAGACGGTGCTGTTCAATTCGTCGCGGGACATCACCGAGCGCAAGCGCGCCGGCGCGGAGCGCGAGCATTTCGCGGCGATCGTTGCGAACTCGAACGACGCCATCGTGGGCCGCGCGCTCGACGGCACCGTGATCAGCTGGAATCCCGCCGCCGAAAAGCTGTTCGGCTATTCGGCGGCGGAGGCGGTCGGCCGCAACATGGCCGAGATTTTCGGGCCGGACCAGGCGTCGGAAATCGATGCGAACCGGGAGTTGATCAGTCTGGGGAGGGCGGTGCCGAGTTATGAAACGGTCCGCATCGCCAAGGACGGGCGGCGCCTCAACCTCTCGCTCAGCGTGTTTCCGCTGAAAGACAGCAACGGCATCGTTATCGGCATGTCGGCGATTGCGCGCGACAACAGCGAGCGCCAGCGCGCGGAGGAAGCGCGCGCGCGGCTGGCGGCGATCGTGGAAAACTCGAACGATGCCATCATCGGCCGCGATCTCGCGGGCAAAATCGTGTCGTGGAACGCGGCCGCCGAGCGCCTGTACGGTTATACCGCAGCCGAGGCGATCGGGCGGCAGGTTTTTTTGTTGACCCCGCCGGAATTTCGCGACGAAGTTGCGCGCCGCCGCGAGCTTGTATGCGCCGGCAAATCGGTGCTGAGTTACGAGACCGTCGGCGTCGGCAAGGACGGCCGCCGGATCGACGTGTCGCTCAGCGTGTCGCCGGTGTTGGACGGAGACGGCAACGTCGCCGGCACGGCGACCATCGCGCGCGACATCAGCGAACGCAAACGTGCGGAAGAGGCGCGCGCGCGGCTCGCGGCGATCGTCGAGAGCGCCAACGACGCCATCATCGGCCGCACGCTCGACGGTGTCGTGACGTCGTGGAACAGGGCGGCGGAATGCCTGCTCGGCTACTCTGCGGCGGAGGCCGTGGGGCGCGACGTTAAAGTAACTCCACCGGACCGCCGGCACGAATCCGACGAGAATCGCCGGCTGCTCGCGGCGGGCAGTCCCGTGCCGAGCTATGAAACCGTGCGCGTCGCCAGGGACGGCCGGCGGATAGATGTTTCGCTCAGCGGCTCACCGATCATGGATGCGAGCGGAAAAGTCATCGGCACCGCGACCATTATGCGCGACATCACCGAGCGCAGGCAGGCCGAGGTGGCGATCGAGGCGAGCGAATTGAGGTTTCGCGCGGCGTTCGAGCAAGCGGCGGTGGGCATGGCGATGCGCGACATCGATCCGCGCAAGCCGCGCTGGCTGCGCGTAAATCAGAAGTTTTGCGACATGCTCGGCTACACGCGGGAAGAGCTTCTGCAAATGACTTCCTTGGACATCACTCTGCCCGAGGACCGCGCTTTGAGTATTCGCAACAACGAGCTGCTGCTGCGCGACGATTACGCGACCGTCTCGCGGGAAAAGCGCTATGTGCGCAAGGACGGGCAGATCATATGGGTAAGTCTATCCGCGTCGGCCATCAGCGCGCCCGACGGCCGGCGTACCCATGTCATCACGGTCATGGACGACATCACGCGGCAAAAACTCGCGGAGGAGGCGCGCGCGCGGCTGGCCGCGATCGTCGAATCGTCGCAGGACGCCATTATCAGCCGCACGCTCGACGGCACCATCCTGTCGTGGAACGCGGGCGCCGAGAAACTGTTCGGGTACACCGCCGACGAGGCGATCGGCCGCAATATGAAGCTCATCATTCCGCCGGAGCGCGTGCCCTATTTCGAACACAACCAGCAGGCCCTGAGTGAAGGCCGGCTGCAACCCGCGTACGACGGGGTCAACATCGCCAAGGACGGGCGCCGCATTCCGGTTTCGATCAGCGTGTCGCCCGTCAGAGCGCCCGACGGTGCAATCACCCACGCGGCCACCGTCATCCGCGACATCACCGCGGCCAAGCGCGCGGAGGCGCAGTTGCGGCTCGCGGCTGGCGTTTTCGATACCGCCGCCGAAGGCATCATCATCACCGACCGCGACAACAAGGTCATCGTCGTCAACGCCGCGTTCACCCAGATCACCGGCTACGAGGCGCACGACATCGTCGGCAAGTACCCGCGCCTGCATTACGCGCCGCGGCAGGAGCAGCACGTGTACGACGAGATGTGGGCGGCGGTCGAGGCGACGGGGCACTGGCAGGGCGAAGTGTGGGACCGGCGCAAGAACGGCGAGCTGTATTGCGAATTGTTGTCGGTCAGCGCGATCCGCAACGAGGCGGGTGAAGTGGTGCAGCGCTGCGCGATTCTGATGGACATCACCCGCCGCAAGATAGCCGAGCAGGAACTGAAGCGCCTCAACGATGAACTGGAAAACCGCGTTGCTGAGCGCACGCGCGAACTCGAGCGCGCGAACAAGGAACTCGATGCGTTCAGCTATTCGGTGTCGCACGACTTGCGCGCCCCGCTGCGCGCGATCAGCGGCTTCAGCGCGCTCGCGCTGCAGGCGAATGACCGCAATTTCGACCCTGCGACACTCGATTACCTCGCCAAAATCCAGGCGGGCGCCGAGCGCATGGGCCGGCTGATCGACGATCTTTTGCGCCTGTCGCGTATTTCCCGCCAGCAGATGCGCCGGCAGGATTTCGATTTGAGCCAGATGGCCCGCGAGGTCGGCGATGTCTTGCGGGAAACCCCGGCGAATCAACCGGTGCAGATCACGGTGGCG
>Ga0265328_10000461_pt1 | contig 18879 bp, 5 predicted proteins | sample 41624metaG_FD_202086 | JGI IMG/M metagenome (GOLD analysis project Ga0265328, IMG submission 202086) | Rhizosphere microbial communities from Carex aquatilis grown in University of Washington, Seatle, WA, United States - 4-16-24 metaG | ecosystem: Host-associated > Plants > Roots > Rhizosphere >...
TCGTGTCCACGCCGATCCACAGATCGCGCACTCGTTCCAGATTCTTCGCCGGATCGTAGCGTTCGACGTCGAGACTCAAACCATCCGCCGACAAGCCGCCGATCGCCGCGAGCGCCGAGCAGGAGGCGACGACACGATCATGTTGCGCAGAGACCATTTTGACGCGGGCGTCGAATAGCGCCTGTTGCGCATTCAGCACGTCGAGAAGCGTTCTTTGGCCGAACTCCGCCTCATTGCGGATCTGCGCCAACGCCGTTTCCGAGGAGCGAACCAATGTTCCGCCGTAATGCATCGCCGCCTTCGCCGCCGCGAGGCGGCTGTAGCTCGCGGCGAGCTTGGCGCGAATGGCGCTGCGCTGGGCCGTGACATGCACCTGCGCCTGCCCGAGTTGCTGCTTGGCCTGCCTGACCGCGGAATATTCGGCGCCTCCGTCATATAGAGGCACGTTCAATGTTCCCGTCACCTGCGCCGAAAACTGCTTGGTGCCAGGATAGCCGAGATAAGAATCGTATTGCTGATAGACTTGGCCACCCACCGAAAAGGACGGCATGAGCGCGCCCTCGGCGACTTTCACCGCCATCGTCGCCACGTCCACATAATGCAGAGAGGAGATGACCTGCGGATGCGCGACGATGGCGCGCTCCACCGCGCTTTCGATCGTCGCCGGCAATTCGCGCTCGCAACCCTGCGCCGGCTCGAGGCGGTTCGGCGCACGCCCGATCACCTCGCGATATTCGGTTACGCTCGCCCGCAACGCCTCCCGCGCCCCCGCATGGTCGGACGCGGCTTGCGCCAGCGCCGCTTCCGCCTGCGCGACATCGGCTACTGTCGCCATTCCCGTTTCGGCGCGATCACGCGCGACGCGCAACTGCTCCGTGAGAACGGCCCGATTATGCCTGCGCAGGCCGAGCGTCGCGGTGTCGCGCAACACATCCATATAGACGGTGACGCCGCGCAGCAGCACCTCTTGTTCTGCGGCCATCAGCGTCGCACGAGCGGCCAGCACGCCGGACTCTGCCTGACGCATGGAATTGTCCGACCGCCAGCCGTCGAACACCGTCAGTGAAAGATTGAGGGTGCCACTGCGCGGATAGCCGAAATTCACATCATTGGTGTAGAGGCGGTTCCGCAACTGATCGCGGCCGCCGGGTTGACGAACGCTCGACTTTTGCGGTCCGGCGCTGACGGAGACACCCGCCTTGGGTCGATGTCCCGCCGCCGCTTTGGACACATCCTCGTCGCGGATCCGCGCGATCGCGCGCTGCTCCTCGAGATCCGGGTTACTGGCGTAAGCCAAAGCTAGCGCGCTCTTCAGAGTTTCCGCGCACAGATCTTGCGCCCCGAGCGCGACAAAACCGAGCAATGATGCGCAAAAGCGCCGTGCGGCTCGTCGCACGATGCGCTTGTCGGCGTGAGCGCTCGTCATGACGCCGCCACGAGATTCGCGTCCGCCGCGGTCATTTCGACTCCCTCTCGCGCGCTGTATCGTCGAAATTCAGCTTGCAACGGTGGCCGCCGGGCAGCCGATTGCCTGGATTGGGCAAAAGGAGGCGAACGCCGAATGTCGCGCTCGCCGGATCGAACACGCGATCGACGACCGAGACGGTCGCAAGGTAGCTTTCGCCGATGGGCTCGTCGGGGAGGACCATGGCGGTCGCGCCGACCTTCACCTGCGGATACATTGCGACGGGCAGAAACGCCTCGACGTGCAATGGATCGAGATGCACGACGCTCATGATGAAAGTGTCCTGATGAACGAATTCGCCCGGAGACAGCTTTCGCTCGCCGACCACGCCGGCGACAGGGCTGCGAATCGTCCTCTGCTCGAGCACGGCGCGAGACCGCACGACCTCGAGCTCTGCGAGACGCAGCTCGACTTTTTCGCGTGCGAGATCCTCTTCGGCGACGCGCATGTCCGCTTTTTGCTCGTCCAATTTGTCGAGCGTAAAGCTGTTTCGCGCGTACAGCTCTCGCGCCCGTCCCATACGCGCCTTGCTCAGTCTCAATCGCGCGGCCTGAGCCTCGACACGCGCCGCGCTCGCCGCGCGGGCGAGGTTCAATTCCAGCGTCGCGGCCTCGACGCTCGATTCGAGCCGAGCCACCACTTGGCCCTCCGCGACGACGTCGCCGCGATCGACGAGCGCTTCGGAAATCAATCCGGCCGTCGGACTGCCGAGCTTCACCGTCATCGACGGATCGATGACGCAATCGAAGCGTCGACTCTGGGCTCGCGCCTGTTCGCTCGATGAGCAACAGTGAATCGCGAAGACCGCCATGACGGCGATCCGCGCGCGCGATGCGCGGGTTTTATTCGGCGTTACCAGTGAAGGCGAGCGCATGGTCGAGAGTCTCGTCTCTATCCAATAATTCGCGACGCATACGAGCATGAAGCCGCTCCGCGTGTCTTTGTGCTGCACGAAGAGCGAGACGCGCGGGCCATGACCAGCCGGCTCGAATCATTACGTGCATTAGGTACTGCTCAAAGGGTAAAGCGTTTGTGTCCGTGACGCCGTCCGCGAGCGAAAGGATCGACTGAAAGCAGCCGAGCTGTCCTTGTCGGGCGCATCGCCCGGCGAGCTGTCGATCGATCCTGCGGGCGTCGTGGCGTTCGGACATTATGACATGCAGGCCGCCCAATTCGATCACATCGGCGTCGAGCTTGATGTCGGTTCCGCGGCCGGCCATATTCGTCGCGATCGTGATGCGCCCACGCTTGCCCGCGGCGGCGACGATCTCCGCTTCGGCGGCGTCTTGCGCGGCGTTGAGAACGATATGCGGCAGGCCGGCCGCCGTCAGACTTTCGCTGGCTCTGCAGGACGACGCCACCGATCTGGCGCCGAGCAACACCGGCGCTCCCCGGCGATGGTGCTCGGCGATCGTCTCTGCGATGACGCGCCATTTCTCCGCCTCGGTCGCGACGATGCGATCCTGAAGAAGCTTGCGCTGCGACGGTCTGTTCGTCGGCACGCGCGCGACTGTGAGCCGATAGACGCTCCAGAGCTCGCGCGAGACCTCTGCGGCCGTTCCCGTCATGCCCGCGAGCCGCTGGTAGCGTCGGAAAAATCGCTGATAGGTCATTCTGGCGATGGTCGCGCGAACGCCGGATAGAGCGCAGCCCTCCTTGACCTCGATCATTTGATGGAGCCCGTCGCTCCAGAACCGATCCGCCATGACGCGCCCGGTATATTCGTCGACGATCTCGACCTTCCCGCCACGCACGATGTAATGCTCGTCGCGGTGGAACAGGCGCATTGCGGTGATCGCCTGAAGCGTCCATTCTTCGCGTTGGGACACGACCTGCCAGCGGCTTCCGAGCCGCTGCGCCAGCTCGGCGGCGAATGTCCTGCCAGACGCGGTGAGGTCGACCCGCCTTTCGTCGCGCCGGATCAGATAATCGCGCCCCTCGGCCATCCGCCCGGCGATATCGAGCGCCTCTACGAAAATCTCTTGTTCGGACGTCGACGTCAGCTCGCGCGAGAGGATGAGCGGCGTGCGCGCCTCGTCGATGAGAATGCTGTCCGCTTCATCCACGATCGCGAAATGCAGCCCTCGCAACAGCAGCTCTCGCATCCGCCCCGCCGGAGCTGCGAGATTTTCGAGTTTATGCCGCAGATTGCCGCTGCGCCGGCCGAGCGTCAGCCGATCGCGCAAATAGTCGAAGGCGAGCGTCTTGTTCGTGCAATAGGCGATCTCGCAGGCATAGGCCGCCCGTTTTTCCTCGGGCGCCATCTCCTGCGTCACCACGCCGACGCGCAGCCCCAGAAATTCATACAAAGGCCGCATCAGCTCGGCGTCGCGTCGCGCGAGATAATCATTGGCGGTGACGACATGAGTCGGAACGCCGGCCAGCGCCGCTGTCGCCGCCGCCAGCGTCGCCGTGAGCGTCTTGCCTTCGCCCGTGTCCATCTCGGCGATCATCCCGTCGAGCAGAATATTGCCGCCGATCAGCTGCACGTCGAAATGGCGCATTCCCAGCACGCGGCTAGACGCCTCGCGGATGACGGCGAAAGCCTCTGCGATCGCTTTCGGATCCCGCGCGCGACAATGATGCAGTTTTTCCCGCAGCGCACGCCCCCGGGCCCGTAGCTCCACGTCGGAAGCCGCGCGGAGCTCTGCGTCATGCGCCGCGACGCGCTCGACGATGGAGGCGGCGGCGCGCCCCTTGAAGCGCCCGATCTGCGGAGCGAATCGAGCCGCCATTGCTTCGGCCGCCTGCTCCAGCGGCCCGGAGCGCGGCCAGCGGCGCTCCGGATAGAGTCTCGGCCGCGGCAGTGGGCGGCTCGCCGGCGCCGACGCGTCAGACACCGAACTGCCTCAACAGCAATTGCCGCGATGCGCGCCAGAGGCGCCGAGCGATCGGCTCGGCGCCGTGATCGAAGCGCACATAGACGCGTTCACCTATATTCATTCGCTCTTCCTGCGGCGCGACTCTCAGATCGATGTGGAATTGGGATTCGAGCGCGCGCGGCGCGTCGGTCTTCGTCGGATCGAGCGCGATCTCGCCGCCGCCGCGCTTGCTGAGCGCGAGACTCGGTAATTCGTCGAGAGCCGCCGGCGCTTCGCGCTCGATGACGGCGGGAACGACGCGGTCGATGCGGCCGACGAAACGGATCTCGACCTTGGTTGTCCGGCTGCGGACGAGATCGATCTCCGATTGCGGAACCACGACGCGCACGATGGGGTCGCCTTGCGCGACGACATAGCCGAGGAGATCGCCCTTTTTGACGAATTTTCCCGGGAGGTCCGCCGCGCGCGGCAAGACGAGACGGCCGGAATTCTCCGCGACGATTTCGAGATCGGCCATTCGCTGCCGGTTCAGCGCCAAAGCGCCGTCCAGACGGCGCAACTCCTCGCGAAATATATTGGCCTGCACCAGGTCGGAGCTCGTGACCGCCTCGAGCCGAAGTCGATAGGCCTCCGTCTGCGCCTCGAGCACCGCCGTCTCACCTGCGAGAACCGGATCCGCGAGCGTCGCCACCCGCGTCCCGGCCTCGATATGGCGATCCTCGCCGAGAAGGACGTCGATCGCCTCGCCGTCGGTCCGCACGCGAACGGTCGAATTCTCCGGAACCGCGACGACGCCCTGCGCCATGGTCGCATAGGGCGCGGGAACAGCCATGACCAGCAAGAGCAGGATCACGACCGACAGGCTCGATACGAGGATCGCGCGTCCCCGAACGCGTCGCAGTTGCGGGTCGAAGAGAAGACGATTCGCGCCTTTTACGAGCGGCAGCACGAGGCCGGCGGCCAGGCCCCAGAGCGCGAGCAAGACTCCGATGACGAAAAGCCGCGAACCGATGAACAAGGCGATCCCAAAAGTCACCGACAAGCGGTAGAAGAACGAAGCGACCGCATAAGCGAGAAACCACGGCGCTTCGCCCGGCGAGGTCGCCGGCGACACGAGATGTTCGACGCCGAAGGCGTAACGTTGCAGCAGATACAGCACATATGCGTTCGCGCGGGCGCCGAGATTGGGAATTTCGATCAGATCGGCGAGAACGTAATAGCCGTCGAACCGCAGCAGAGGGTTGCCGTTGACGAGCAATGTCGAGGCGCTGCCGATCAGCATCACGTCGAAGGCCGCGGCGCGCACAAGTCCTTTTTCGACGAGAGCCCAGGCGATCATCGCGGCCGCGGCGAGAAACATTTCGACCATGATTCCCGCCGCGCCGACGATGATGCGGCGGCGCTTTTCCTGAAAGGCGGCTGAGGCGGAGGCGTCGACATAGGGAACCGGCATCAGCACGAGCAGCATGACGCCCATCTCATGCACCTCGCCGCCCCATCGCGCCGTCGCCATGCCGTGGCCGATTTCATGGAGCGCTTTGACGACAGGATAGACGAGAAGAAGAAGGACGATGTTTTCCGACGACAGAACGCGATCGGCGACATTGTGCGTCAACGCGGTCCAATGCACCCCCGCGAGCGCCAGTCCGATGACGATCGTCACGAGCCAAAAGGCGAAGCCCCACCAGCTGAACAAGAATCGCGCCAGGGGCGCGGTCGCTTTCAGGAAGCGGTCCGGGTCGACGAGCGGAATGCGGATCGCGAGCGGATTTCGCACAGTCTGGACTAAATTGCGCCGACCCTGCTTGTCCGCCCGATGCGCCAATTCGGCCATGTCCGGCAGAACGCCGCCGATCAACAGATCGGCGGCGTGGATCTGAGCCAGAAGACGAATGGTTTCATCCTGGGTGGGCTGGTCGTCGCCATAGCGATCTCCCATCATCTCCCAGATTTCATCGACGGTGCGGCGGCCGTCCATGAGGCAAACGATATTATGCGCCAAAGGCGAGAGACGATGAAACTGGCCGTTCTGCCGATCCTGCAGAACATACCAGAGCTGGCCTCGATGGCGCTGGCGATGAATCCTGGCGTGGGCGCGCAATCTCGGTTTGAGATCGGCGACCCGATACCAGGACGAGCTCCGCAGAGGCGCAGCCATGCCTTCGCTCCTAGTCCAGCCAGCGCCAAGACCAGATCTCGAACCAATCGATCAGCGATCGAGTCCAGATCCAGCCAATTCGTCGTCGGCCCGCTTCCACCTTGCCGACGCCCCTCATGCCCGGCCGCAGCTTCGGCGAGCTCGCGCGCAGCGCGGCTTCGACGCGGAATGTATTCACGCCTTCGTCGGCTTTCGCCACGGGCGTGATTTTCTCGACGACGAGCGGAAATCTCTCGTTGGGGAGCGCCGCGATCAGCAGCTCGCCGCTCGCTCCGACTGCGATCTCGTTGACTTGGCTCTCATCGACGTCCAGGACGACGCGCCAGTCGTCGAGTGGGGCGACCTCGAACAGCACCTGCCCGCGCTGGACCGCAGCGCCGATGGATTGGCTGAGATCGCCCGAAACCACCAAGCCATCGAAGGGCGCTTGCAGCTTCGTTCGCGCGAGCTGTTCGTCGGCGAGCCTTATCTGCGCCTCGGATTCCTGCATCTCGGCGCCGAGGATGCGCGTGTCGGCGCGATTGCGGGCGCCGCCGGCGCGTTCGAATTCATATTGCTTCTTCTGTCGCTCGGTGATCCAGCGCAGTCGTTCGAGGGCGAATTCGCGATCGTCGAGCGTCGCCAGCAGGCCCCCGCTGCGGACTTCGTCGCCCGCGCGCACATGCGCTTCCTTGATGAAGCCATTGAACGGCGCGACGATCGCGCGCTGCACCTTTCCCTCTATCGACGCGTTGGCCGTCACTCGATAGACATCGGTTACGACATAGAAAGCCAAGGTCGACGCGATCAGCGCGAGCGCGACGAGCTTGCGGCCGACATGACGAGGTCCGAGAAGCTCATGCGCATGAGTGTGACACGAATCCCACGCCTTCACGATCAGCCAGCGATCGTCGCGGCGGCGGATGTCGAGGACTGGCCCGAGAGCGGCGGCGAGACATTCGAGGAATTCGATCTCGTCCGGCTCGAACGGCCTGTCCTTGCCGCGCTCGAACGTCATGGCGCCGATGAATTTGTCCTTGGCGAACATCGGCGTCGTCAGAATGGCGCCGCAACCATGCGATTCCGCCAATTCGCCATGCGCGCGCACGACATGCGATTCGTCCCGACGCGGCGGATACAAAATGACGGCGTGCTGATCGACCGCCTCGTTCATCGCGCCGTTGAGCAGACGGACGAGATTGAGATCTTTCCCGAAATGCGCGCTGTGCGAAATGGCGGCGACACGCACGCCGGATTCCTGCGCGAAGCCGATGCTGACGCGCTCGCAGGACTGCAGCGACGCGAGCTCGGTGACGCAAGCGCGACAGGCTGGCGCGAACCCCTCCTCCTCGAGCGCGACGGCGAGCATGTCGAGAACGCCGGTCAGGCGGCGGAGCATATGCGCCGCATCCTCGGCCGCATCGAGACGCAGACGGTCGCGAATCCAGGCGACGCCCCATTGCAATTGGCGCGCGGCGAGCCGCAATTGCGCCGAACCATCGCCTCGAATCTCGACGGCCGCGGCGCCGAGTATCTTCTCGTCGACGATGATCGGATAAGCGATTTGCGCCGGCGACGATGACGCCCCGGCCGCGGCGACGGGCTTCTGCACCACGCCGCGGCGTTGCGTGACCGCGAGATCGATCGTCGAATGAAGGCGTGCGAGCGCGTCGTCGCCTTCCGGCCATGATGCGATTTTGCGGCCGCCCCCCGGTTCCCGAAGCGCGACGGCTCCGCAGGTGGCGAAAGAGATCATTCCGCATTGCAGCGCCAGCCAAGCGGCGAGGAGCGCTTGAAGATCGGCGGCGGCGTCCAGGCGCGTCCACAACGCCTGCTCGAGGACCGAAACGCGCTCCTCATCGAGAAGCTTGGTCCGTTCAGGGGGACGCAGAGCGTTCGCCCCCTCCGTGCTCGCGAATATTGTCACGCGTCATCGCCGCGCCGGACCTGCGGCGCGATCAGCGCCCGTCGATCTTCAACGCGCCGTGGCGGGACTCATATTCCTTGAGCACGCCGGCCAGAGCCACGCTCAAACGCTTGGCGGCGTGCGGGCTCAGTATGACGCGATCGGTCAATTCGACATGCACCTGACGTTCATTGCCGATGTTCCAGGTCTTGTTCGTGCCGAAGAACAGATCCACCTGCTCGAGCGTGCTCTGAATATTCACGACATTGGCGAAATGCGTAACCATGTTGTGATCGTCCCAGACCACCGCGGACTGACGGACGCCATCGACAATATCGGCGGCGGGCTGCACATTCGACTCGACCTGATCCATATCCGCGACTCCATTCTGAAACGAGAACACCGTCTACTTCATCGTCTTAAAGCACAGGTCACGATTCGCATCATTCTGTGACGAATTGATAACAGCCGCGGCGCGCCCCGCTCGACTACCAGTCGAAGCGCCAGCCCTCGCCGTGCTGCGCATGACCGCCGTGATCGGCGTGGTTCCGCTTGTGCTCGGCTTCGAACCACAGCCAGTCGTCGAGGTCCGAGCTATGCGGAGCGGGAGGAGCCGAAGGCGTCGGAACGACGCTGACCGGCACATCCGTGCTCGCCACTCCGAAGGCCCCCGCGACGGCGGCTTGCTGGATCTGGTTGGCGGTGAGCGCCTGGCCGAAGAAGGCGACTTCGTCGATATGTCCGTCGAAGGATTTCGTGATCTTGAGCTTCGACAGATCGGTCGCTGCGCCGACGGTGGTTTCATCGGAGCCGCCGATCACTATGGCCGATCGGTTCGCTGTCAAGCCGCCGGCATAGGCGTTGGTTCCGACGAGCGCGCCATCCAGATAAAGCTTCATGCCTCCGGCGCCGAAGGTGAAAGCGAGATTGTGCCACGCCCCGGCGGCCACGGTCGTCGACGAGCGGATCGTATAGACGCCGGTCGGGCCTTCCATCTGCACGACCAGATGATTGCCGTCGAGACCGATCGTCAGTCCGCTGTTCAGGCCGGCGCCGTCCTTGGCGAACAGCGTCTGTTGTCCGAAGGTCGAGCGGGCGTCGAACCAGAGTTGGATCGCGCCGTCGCCGACGGCGAAGGCCGGATCGTTCGCGACAGCGGCATATTCTCGGCTGGTGTCGTGGAAGTCGGCCGAGGCTCCGGCGCCGAAGGGCGCGATCGCCGTCGACGGGCCGGCGTCGTCCCGATCCGGCCGGCCATTGGCGTAGAACACCCCATTCTGCGCCGCGCCCGCGCTGTCGGCGACGGTCGAGCCTACGTCGTCGAAGGTCCAATAGGCGATCGGCGTCAGCAATTGCTGATCGACGGTCACTTGCACCCCGGACTGCACGAGAAGCTGCGCGCTGCTGTTGTGGTAGACGTCATAGAGAACATTGCCGATGGAGCGCTGGCCGATATCGCCCCAGGCGCCGGAAAGATGCAGCGGCTGGCTGCCGTCGCCGAGCACGACCAGCTGGCCATTGCCGGCGAGAGCCTGCACATCGGCGGTCGTCAATGTGGAGGGGGCGGAGCCGCCGAGCACATAGGCGGATGTTCCATCGGCGAAAGCGAGGCGCTCGACTCCTTCCAGTTGATCCGTGCCGTCGATGGTCGGGCCGGCGGCGCCTTCGGCGATCAGCTTTTGCGCGCCTTCCTTCATCAGCCGGCGCACGAAGGCTTGATCGACGGAGCCGCCGAAGATCGCCACCTCGTCGATGAGGCCGCCGAAGGCATTGGTCACGCGAAGCTTGGTCAGATCGCCAGAAGCGTCGGAGTCGCTCGCATTGGAGCCGCCGATGACGATCGCCTCGCGATTGGCGGCGAGGCCGCCCGTATAGGAATCTTCGCCGACGAGCACGCCATTGACGTAGAGCTTCATCCCGCCCTGGCCGAAGGTGAAGGCGAGATGGTTCCATGAGCCCGCCGAGACGACATTGAGCGTGTCGATGACATGCGCGCCATCGTCGCCGTCGAGCTTCACCTCGAGGTGCTGGCCGACGAGGCTGATGGTGAGGCCGATCTGCGCATGGGCGCCGTCCTTGGAGAACAAGGTCTGCGTTCCCGACGTGCGGCCCGCATCGAACCAGAGCTGAATCGCGCCCGCGTCGAGTGCGAAATCATCGGAATTCGCGACGGCGATATAGCCGCGCGGATCCTTGTGGAACGCCGCCGATGTCCCGGCGCCGAATGGCGCCGCGGTCGCGGATGGCCCGGTGTTGCCGAGGTCCGAAGCGAGCTTCGTCACGAAAGTGGCGTTCTGCGGCGCGCCGGCGGCATCCGCCAAAGTCATGGAGCCGGGGGCCTCATTCAGCGACCAATAGGCGACGCCTTGCGGCAGGGCCGGACGCGTATCGGCGACCTGGAGCGCTCCGCCGACGAAGGACAGCTGATAGTCCGAAAGGGCGCCACTGAAGCCGGGGCCGGCGCTCGCCAGCCTCGGCCCCGACACGACGAGACGGCGGATCTGGTCGCTGTTCAGCGCCTGGCCGAACACGGCGACCTCGTCGATGGAGCCGCGGAACGCCTTGGTGACCGCCAGCTTGGAGAGGTCGCCGGTCTGAGTCTTATTCGCCTCGTCGGAGGCGCCGATTACGATCGCCTGCCTGTTACTCGCGAGGCCGCCGCTATAAGCGTTGGCGTCGACGAGCGCGCCGTCGATATAGAGCTTCATGCCGTCGGCGCCGAAGGTGAAGGCCAGCTGACGCCAGCCGCAGCCGATATCGTCGCAGCTGGTGACGGTGTAGGACGTCGTCCCCGTCTCGAGCCGCGCATAGACCTTGCCGTCGGCGATGCCGATGGTGAGGTCGCCCTCATTATTGCCATAGCCGCTCTTGGCGAACAGCACCTGATCGCTGTGGCGTCCATCGTCGCCGGCGTCGAACAGGAAGGCGATCGTCCCATTCGCCGAATGCAGCGCCGCATCGTCGGCGACCGCCACATATTGCCGCGTATCGCCCCGGAAGGTCGCATTGGCGCCGGCGTCATAGGAGACATTGTCGGCTGTCCCGGCGCCGTCGTCCGATCCGTGCAGGGACGCGCCGTAGAAGATCCCGTTCTGCGGCGTTCCGACCGCGTCGGCGACGACGCCATTCGTGACATTGTCGAAGGACCAATAGGCGGTCGGCTGCACGATCGGCATGGACACCGTGTCGATTCCGTCGCCGCCGTCGATGAGATCGTCGCCGCCGCCGCCGACGATGTAATCGGCGCCGTCGCCGCCCAGAATGACGTCGCTGGCGGCGCCGCCGATCAGTGTGTCGTCGCCGAGGCCGCCGAGCAGCACCGAGGCGCCCGAGCCCGCCCGAACCGTGTCGTTTCCGTCGCCGGCCTTCACCGTCAGCGGCGCATCGACGCTCGCGTCGACAGTCACCGTGTCGTTTCCGCCGCCCGTGGCGATGAGGATGGATTTCACATCGGCGGCGGCGAAGGTCTTGATCACATTCTGCCCGATGATCGGCAGGAAGCTCGCATAGACCTCGATCGTCGCGCCATTGGGATCATTCGGGCCGCGGGCGCCCTTCTGCATTACATCCATGACCTGCTGATCGGTCAGCTGGCGGCCATAGACGGAGACCTCGTCTATGTGCCCGGAGAAAGGATCGCTGATCGTCAGCTTGGAGAGATTGCCGGAGGTGTTGCGATTGTCGGCGTTGGACGCGCCGATGACGATCGCCTCGTGATTGCCCTGCAAGCCGCCCGTATAGGCGTTCTCGCCAACGAGCGCGCCATCGAGATAGAGCTTCATTCCGCCTTCGCCGAAGGTGAAGGCGACATTGTGCCAATCGCCGCAGGCGACATCGTCGCAACCCTCGACGCGGAAGACGCGCAGCTGGCCGGTCGCATCGGCGCCCTCGAGCTCGGCGAACAACGTCCCATGATCGACGCCGATCGTCAGCTGGCCGGCGCCGAGGCCGCTCTTGTTCTTCGAGAACAAGACCTGCGTGTCGCTCCAGCCATGGCCCGTGTCATTGGCGTCGAACCAGAGCTGCACGCCGCCGCTGGCGAGATCGAAGACCGGATCGTCGGCGACGGCGACATATTCCTTCTTGTCGTCGTGAAACTCGATCGAGCTGGCCGCGCCGAAGGGCGCGAAAGCCGCGGACGGCCCCGGATCGGCGCGATCGGGCGCGCGATCCGTATAGAGCGTTCCATTCTGCGGCGCACCGGCGCTGTCGGCGACGGCGGTTCCACTCGTCTCATTGAAGTTCCAATAGGCGACCGGCTCCAGCGGCTTGCGCACGATCACCGTGTCGTCCTGTGGCGTTCCGGCGATGCGCAGCACGCCGTCGAGCAGGGCGACGCCGGTGAGCCGCGCCTCGGTGGTCGCGGTCACGACGCCGAGATCATCATCGGCGAGATGCGCCGAGATCGTCCAGAAGCCCGGATCGCGATAATTATGCGTCAGCTGGAAGTCGCGCGTTCCGGCGGCATAGGCGAGCGTCTCGGCCGCCGTCCCATCGCCCCAATCGACGATGAGCGTGTAGCTGTCCTGCGTTCCCGGATCGGCGAAGACGCCCGTGAGCACGACCGGCTCGCCCGGCAGAACATTGCCGACCTCCGCCGCATTATTGGTGAAAGTGGTGAAGACCGGCGCGACATTCGCCACAGTGACCGCCGCGCTGATCGTCGCCGAGCCGCCATCCTTGTCGGAGAGCGTCAGATCGATGCGATAATCATCGGCCGCGGTTCCCGTCGGATTGTCGTCGAGATAACGATGCGTCGCCGTGAATGTATGGCTCGCCTCGTCGATCGTCAGCGCAGAGGCGCCGCCATCACCCCAGACCACAGCGCCCGAATGCGTGTCGAGCACGCCCGCGTCGGCGAAGCGGCCGAACACCGTCACCGTCCCGTTCTCGTCGATAGTGAGGCTGGAAGCGAGCGCGCCGCCGATCGTCTGTTTTTGCGCGGCGACTCCGTTCAGCGTGAGATCGGCGATGATCGGCGCCGCATTCGTCACGACGACAACGGCGGTCGAAACATTGCTCTTGGCCCCGGCGTCGTCGGTCACGATCGCGGAGATCGTATAGTTGGCGCCGGCGGCCGGATTGTCGAGATAGACATGGGTCGCAGTGAAGGCGCGATTGACCGCATCGACGATAATCGTCGCGCCGGCGCCCGCGCTCGCGGAGCTCGAGCCATCGCCCCAATCGATCGCGATCGTATGGAGATCGAGCGGTCCCGCATCCGTGTAGACGCCGGAGACGGTGACGGAGGAGCCCTCTTGCGATGTGCTCGGAACGACGCTCAATGCGCCGGCGACCGGCGCGACATTGTCGACCTTCAGGCTCAGAACCGTCGGCGCGCTGGCGCCTTGGTCCTTGTCGACGATATTGGTCGTGATCGTATAGACGCCGTCCTGAACATAGCGATGGGCGACGTCGAAATTGAGCGCGCCGGCGGCAAGATCGACGATCTCGCTCTGCCCGTCGCCCCAGGCGACATTCAGCCGGAAGCTGTCGAGCGTTCCCGGATCGACGATGCGGCCGCTGAGGCGCGCGAACGCGTTCTCGGCGATCTCGGCCGACCCCGGCCCCGCGGCCGGCGCGACGGCGACATTTTGCAGCGTCGGCGCCACATTGAGCACGGTGACGTTTCTGTCGGCGGCGACATAGGCGCCGTCATTATCGGTCGCGCCGGTCTTGATCGTATAGGCGCCATTATCCGCATAGGAATGCGTCGCGACGACATTGCCATTGGCGGCGGCCGCGTCGATCAGAATGTGATCCTGCGCGCCATCGCCCCAATTCACATCCCACCATTTGATCTTATCGGCGCCCGGATCGGTCGCGGACAGCGACAGGCTATACACGGCGCCCTCATCCGCCGTGGCGGCGCCCGCGACGGTCAGCGTCGGCGGGACCTCATTGATCGTGATCGTCGTATAGGCGTCGGCGACGCCGCCATCCTTGTCGACGATCTGGCCGTGAACGAGCAGCGCGCCGCTCTGCCGCAAATATTGGCCGGGAACAGTGGCGGAGCCGGCGCCCTGCACGAGATCGAAGGTTCCGTTGTTGTCGAAATCAAAGCGATAAGTCAGTGACGCGGCGTCGACGGTCGACGGATCGGTCACGCCGGAGAATTTCACCGCCGCTGAGGCGGCGCCTTCGCTCACCGGGCCGCTATTGACGAAGGAGACGAAGCTCGGCGGCGCATTGTCCACCGTCACGCCGACCGCCTTGGAGATCGTCGTCGGCGTCGCCGAGCCGATCGTCGCATAGCCGACGATCACATGCGGCGTGGAATAGACGCCGCTGTCATTGACGCCGAGCGCCGTCAGCTCGCTCCAGGAGAAGCTCGCCGTCGCGCCGCTCTTGTCGATCGTCCCATCATTGTTGATGTCCCAACCATAGGAGAGCGGCGCGCCGGTCGCTTGCGCGGTCAGCGTGAGCGACTGGCCCTCCGCGATGCGATAGGGGCCGCCCGTATCGATATTATTCGCCGTGAGACCGACCGTCACCGCATAGGCGGCGGAGGTCGCTCCGGTCGGAGTCGTATCCTTGTCCACCGCCGTGGCGCGGATCGCGACATTGCCGGGCGCGGCATAGACATGGCTCGCCTGTGTGGCGTCGGCGCCGAAAGTCTCGACGGCGGAACCATCGCCCCAATCGACGCGCCATTCGAGCACGCGATCGATCGGCGAAGGATCGGTCGCCGTGAAGCCGATGGTGAAGGGCGTTCCGACCGTCGCCGAATGCGCTCCGGAAACGGCGACCGCCGGCGGCGTGTCGGCGATCTGGATTTTCGACACGGCCGTGGTGGAGAGACCGTCGGAATTGGTCGCGCGCACCGCGATCGTATAGAGGCCATTGTCGGCGAGGCCGAGATCGACGAGGCGATCCCAGGGAAGCGTCACGCGATAGACGCCGCCGCCGAGGGCCGTTCCGATCACTTCGCCGAACTGGCCGTCGCCGTCTATGTCGAAGACCACGGGGCCGGACAGCGAATTGGTGGAGCCTAGCGCCTGCACATTGGCGGTGAGCGTCACGCTCGAACCTTCCGAGGTCGAGTAGCTCGGCGCGGAGAAGGACACGATCGGCGACGACAGAACCGTCAGCCCCTCGAAAGTGTCATAAGCGACCGCGCCCTTGCCGGCGAGGCTGATTGAGCCATTGGTCTGCGGGATCGGCCGGCCGGCGACGCCGCCGACGAGGATGGAGGCGTTCGGATCCTGCGGATCGACAATCAGCGTGTCGCCGGGCGCCACGCCGGGCGCGTCGCCATGCAACGTGGTCACCGCATCGGAGGGCAGGTTGGGAAGCGAGACGCGCACGATGTCCGGGTCGGCGTCGCCGGAGACTGTCGTATGCGCCGCGGCGCCCACCTTCTCGATCGTGATCGTATCGGAGCCGGCGTCGCCGTTGATCGTCGTCGTCGCGCCTGCGCCCGTGTTCTGCACATCGATCGCGTCGGCGTCCGCGCCGCCATGAATGGCGAGCGTGTCGGCCGCCGTCTTGGCGTTGACGACGCGCAGATCGAGACTGTCCGCGCCGGCGCCGAGATCGACGCTGGTCGCGCCGCGATAGTCGGCGACGACGACATGGTCGGAGCCTTCGCCCGTGCTCACCTTGGTCGCGCCGACGATCGCCGGCGGCGCGGAGACGAGCGACACAGTGTCGTCGCCGACGCCGGTCGTGACGCCGATCGACTCTATATCCGTGTGCTCCGTCGTGAATGCGATCGGCGGCGCCTTGGGCGAGAGATCGACATTGAATGTCGCGAGGCCTCCCTGCTGCGTCGTCGAGCCGAGGCTGCCGACATAGGCCGTGAGCGTGGAGCCGTTCTGCGGTCCCAGGATCAGTGAGGTGGGGGTCAGCAGACCGCGCACGCCGCCGACCGCGTCGCGCACGACTTGGACGAAGCCGAGCTCGCCCGTTTGCTGATCGCGCTGGAACACGGAGATGTCATTCGCTCCGCGCGCGGTCGCCAGCACATATTGGCCATCGGCGGTGACGGCGACATCGGTCGGCGCATCGAGCCCCCGCACGCCATTGGCGCCATTGTGCAGCGTCTCGACGAAGACGAGCGGCTGCGTCGTGGAGCTCGTGACCTGGAAGACGGAGAGCGTGGCGCCGCTCTGGCTCGTCACATAGACGAAGCCGCCGTCCGGGCTCACCGCCACATCGGAAGCGCCGACGAGTCCATTGGTCGCGCCTGCGAGAGTCTGCGAAACGCCGGTCGTCGCATTCGCCGCAGTGAGGCTGCCGGTCGAAGCGTTCACCGAATAGGTGAATCCATTCTGCGCGATCGTTTCCGTCGCGGCGCTGCTCGCGCCGGACTGAGTCGAGGTCAAGGTGAGCGCGCCGGTCGTCGTGTTCAGCGAATAGCTGCGCAGGCCGGCCGAGCCCGTCGTCGTCAGCACTTGAGTGGCGGCGTCATAGCGCATCGAGTCGTAATAGGAGCCGCCATCCGATTGCGATTTCGCGAAGGAAAGATCGCCGGTGGCCGAGGCGAGCTTGAAGGTCGCGAGCCTGCCGGTCGTCGCGCTCTCGGTGATGACGAAACCGTCGGTCCCGGTCACGAGCACATTGGAGACGCTCGAGAGGCCGGAGACGTTGTTCTGCGCCTCCTTGAACAATTGGCGCTGCGATCCATCGTCCGCGTTCACGACGACGAGAGAGCTGGTCGCGGTGGAGACGCCGAAGATGTGATTCGCGCCCGGATCGGCCGCTATGGCGTCGAAGCCGGTGAGCTGCGCGACTGTCGGAGCGGAGGGGCGCGCGATGGAGAGATATTGGACATTGCCGCCGAGCGACAGCGTATTGCCGGTGAGCGTCGTCGCGCCGGAGGCGTTCACGCCGATCGACGCCGTGAATGTGTGATTATGCGTGCTGCCTTCCGGAACCAGCGTCGCCCACACCTGCCCCGGAGCGAGGCTCGTCAGCGCCTGATCGGCGCCGACGCCATGTGTCTTCAGCGCCTGCGCCGTCGCGCCATCGACGCTGAGCGTCGGATTGGCGACGTTGATCGTCGACACATTGGCGACGATCAGCAAGTCGTAACCCGTATAATCCTGGTTCGCGCCGCCGATGCCGTGATCCAGGAGCATGACCGCGAGCAGCGCGTCCGATGGCGCATGGTCGAGCTGCGGCGTCGTGGTGTTGAAGTCGATCGAGCCGGCGTCGAGTCCGGAGATGACGCCATAGATATCCGCGCCGCCCGCGAGACCGACGATGGTCGGCGTCTTCGGCGCGCTGCCGATATAGGAATTGGCGGCGCGCGGCCCGGTGAAGAACTCCGCCTTCGGATCGGTCGGGGAAATTCCCTGCTGATCGCCGACGCCGGTGACCACATTGCCGGAGAAGGTCAGAGACGTATTGCTGGCGAGGATGAACCGTCCTTCGCCGCCCTTCGGCGCATCGCTGCCGCCGAGGCCGCCGCTCGTCGTCGCCTTGGCGCCGCCGCCGGCGAGATCAGTCGCGAAAATCTCGATCGTGCCGCCTGCGCCGCCCGCGCCGTCGCCACCCGCGCCGCCCTTGCCGCCCGGCCCGCCGGCGCCGCCCGCGCCGCCGTTATTATTGTCGCTGCGGCCGTCGCCGCCGGCGAAGCCGGTCTGCGTCCGATCGATCGACGAGTCGTATCCTTGGACGCCGGCGACGCCATTGCCGCCGAGCGCGCTGAATTGATCGCCGCCGCCGATCGAGATACGCCCCTTCGCCACGAGCTGGAACGCGCCGCCGCCGCCGCCGCCGACGCCGCCCACCGCGCCATTCCCGCCTATGCCGCCGCCGCCGCCGCCCGTGCCGCCGCCGGCCCCGACATAGTGATCTGTGAAGCCGAGGTCCGTCGTGTAATGGCGGCCATTGCCGCCGCCGCCGCCGCCGCCGCCGCCGCCCGAGCCGCCGCCGCCGCCGCCGCCGCCGCCGCCGCCGCCCATGCCGCCGGAAATGGCGAGGCCGGTCGCCGTGTTCGAGCCTCCGAAGCCGTCGCCGCCCGTGCCGCCCGTGCCGCCCGTGCCGCCGGACTGGCCGCCGAAACCGTCGCCTTCACGCAGTCGTTGACCGTTGACGATGTCATAGGCGCCATAGCCGCCGCTGCCGCCATAGCCGCCGTATCCGCCATATCCCTGGCCGCCGCCCGCGCCGGCCGAGCCATCGCTCAGATTGCCCACGCCTGTGCCGCCGGAGCTGCCGCCGACGCCATTATTGCCGTAATAGCCATAGCCGCCGTCGCCGCCGATGCCGCCGCCGCGGCCGAAGTCCTGCCACGCGCCGCCGCCGCCGCCACCGCCGCCGCCGCCGCCATAGACCGCCCAGTCGCCATAGCCGCCGCTGCCGCCGCCCGCATCGCCCTGCCCGCCGGGACCGCCGATGCCTTGCCCGACGCTATTGCTGCCCTGATAGGTAAAATCGGACGGCGTGCTGCCATTGGTGCCGCCTTGGCCGGCGTAACCGCCGTATCCGCCGGAGCCCGCGCCGCCGCCGCCGCCGGCGGAGCCGCCGCCCGCGCCCGCCGTCTGGCCGTTCGCGGAGAGATCGAAGGTGACATTGTCCGCGAGTTGGACATTGTTCGCGA
>Ga0265328_10000464_pt1 | contig 18822 bp, 19 predicted proteins | sample 41624metaG_FD_202086 | JGI IMG/M metagenome (GOLD analysis project Ga0265328, IMG submission 202086) | Rhizosphere microbial communities from Carex aquatilis grown in University of Washington, Seatle, WA, United States - 4-16-24 metaG | ecosystem: Host-associated > Plants > Roots > Rhizosphere...
AATGGCGCAGCGTGTCTTGATGGGGCAGAAGGCCCAAGCGTGCGAAAATGCACGGTAGCGCATTGCACGCAATGTTGACCCTCGGGATATTTCTGATCAGGCAAGGTGCGGAATAGGGGTATCTGGCGGCCGGCTGCGCGAGGATTGGAAATAGCTGCCGTTCGGAGTGATGTGCTTTCGCATCAGCGGGGAGACTCGGGCGAGGTCCTCGTCGAGAATGAGATTTCCGTCGGCGCGCAGTCTTGCGACGATGCGGTCGATGTGGACGGTGTTCCAAACGAGCACGGCGTTCGACAGCAGGCTGAGGCAGCTCGCTTTGTTCATGATTTCCTCATAGTCCCCCAGGCGAAAGGCGCCCTGGTTGGCGAAGAACAGCCATTTGGCGAGCGTATGGCGAAACTCGCCGCGGTTGAGCTGGAGCTGGATCGCCCGGCGGAGCGGCTCGTCGTGAATGTAGCGGAGGATATGGATGGTCTTCGCGAGGCGGCCCAAAGCGGTCAGAGCCTTGGCGACCCGATCGGCGGGGCTGGCGTTGATGAGGCGCTGCATGACGACATGCGCCGGGGTGAGCCGATCCTCGAGGGAAGCGGCGATGCGGACGAGTTGATCCCATTGCTCGACGATGATTGAGATGTCGATTGTGTTGCGCAGCAGCGGATCGAGCGGTCCGTAATCGGCGCCGCGATCGATCCTATAGAGCGCCTGATCGGAGAGGTCCTTGAGACGCGGCATGAAGTCGATCCCGAGCAAGACGCAGAGGCCCCACAAAGGTTCGGTGAATCCGCCGGTGTCGGTCGTGTGCTCGCGAATCTTCAAAACCGTGTCGTTCTCGAGGATGCCGTCGAGAACGTAATTCGCCTCACGCGGCGCGCAGGAGATCGCGCGCGTCGCGTAGACGCTGTTCTGATCGGCGGTGTGAGTGTAGAGCGACACCGCTCGCTCGTAATAGCCGAAATAGCGAGGATAGAAGGCGCCGAGCAGGCTGTCGCGTTCGACCGCGAAGCGCTGCCCGTCCGATGACGACCGCGCGCCGTCGCCCCAGACGGCGCTCAACGGCAGCTTATGGTGATAATCGACCAGGATCGTATTGGCCGCTTTGATGGTGACCTCGCGAACGAACCAGCGGTTGACGTCTTGGAGCTGCCCGGCTGTGTCGCCGTCGACGCTCTGGCTCATGGCGGCAAGGCCGAGATTCGTGCCGTGAGCGATGAGCGCGGCAAGCAGCGGGCGGCGTGGATCCGTTCCGCGGGGTTCGTAGCCGCCGAGCGGCTGAAAGGCGCGCGTGAATCCGCACCACTCGTCGACATCCTGCAGCACGTCTTCGATGCGCGCCCGCGGCAGGCTCGCCTTGAGGGTCGCACGCAGCTGCCGCACCGCCGGCGAAATCGGCAAGGCGTCGGCCTTTTTCAGCTTCAACCTTCCGTTTTCGACCGAAGCGAAGCGATTGGCGCCCAAGCCCGTGGCCGCCTCGCGGGCGGCCCGGTCGAGCGCGGCGGCGATCTTGTCGATGAAGGCGCGCGGCTCGGCGGGCAATTCAAGGCGGCCATAGGCGTCGTCGCGGGTCTCCCGCCACCGCCGTTCGTCATAGACGAGGTTCCAGAAGGAGACGTGCTCGCGGCTCTTCGCCAGAAACAGGTTGCCCGCCCTCAGCGCATCGCGGATGGCGAAGGCGAGGGAAATCTCCCAGATGCGCCGATCGACCTTTCCATGCTCGATCAGGAACGGACGCCACGCGGCGGGAACGAACCCGTGCGGGTCGTCGGCTTTGACCGTTTCGCGCGCGCCGGCGTCGAGGTCGCGCAGAATGGAGATCGCCGCGATCAGGGCCTCACTGCCGACCGCAGCCTGAAACGGAAGCGCCACGAAAGCGGGGAGATATTGGCGCAATGCGCCGTAGCGGGCCAGCATGGCGTCGAGATGGCCGCGCTCCTCCAAGCGATTGAAGGCTCGGCATGCTGCGACCGCCTCGACGAGATTCGTCGCATTGACCTGCGCGCGGAACGCCTCGACCTTTTGTTCTCCATCGGCGGCGGCCAGCGCGTCCATGGCGCCGAGCACGCGATCCATGCCGGCGCGGGCCCGGCGGCGCAGCACGCGCTCGTCGGCTTTGACCGCATTGCGAGCGCGACGGTTCATGCCGGTCAGGAACTGATCGTTCATCTCGACCAATTGATCGAGCAGGGTCTTGCGGGCCTCGACGAGGTAGCAGGCGACGAGCGCATCGCGCTTCGGCTTGACGAAGCGGCGCAGATCGCCGGCGTCGTAGCGGCGGCTGAGTTCGCCGAGCTGATGAACGATCTTGGGGTCGATCTCGTCGAGATTTGCGCCGTCGGCCAAGAGTTCTTCGATCAGGCGAAGGCGGACGACGCCCTCCTTGATCGCGGAGGCGGCCGCAGTCTTGGGATAATCCTTGAGCCGGAACAGGCTCGAACGCGCATCGCCTTCGGGGACTTCGACCAGGAGATCGATCGCCGCGCGAAAGTTGGGCGGCAGTTTGGCTGCGATCGTATCGAACAGCGCCGCAGTCGCGCGGGCGACCTCGGAGGCAACGATCCGGTCGAGCGTTCCCGGCGACGGGAGAACGATCCGCCAGCCCCGCAGCCGCTCCTCCACGCGGGCCAGCAGATCGTCCGCGCTGCGCCCCTCCAGGACGCCGGCCCGCAGCCAATCCCGCAGACGGCTCTCGACATCCTCGTCGAAGCTCTCGAGCCCGAGATGGTTGCGGATCCGTAACGCTTGCTCGCGCTCCGTCTGCGCGCGGTCGGGGTGGTCGAGGAACAGCACCGGCGCCAATTGCAGCTGGCGCGACAGATGATTGACGATCCGCAGCGGCGCTTGCCGGTAGTCGTCGAGAAATCGGCCATAAGTCCGCAGCACGCAAAGCTGCAGCGCATACCGGCGGCGATGGTCGTCGCCGCGACAGCGGCCGATCTCGGCGAGATCCGTCGCCGTCAGGCTCCAATGCTTGGCGAGCTCGTCCTCGGTCGGCTCATTGGGAAGCGCAATTCGCCGCCGCAGGTGGGCTCTTTGCGCGAGATCGTCATCCGTCGACATTGAGATGCGAGCGCTCCAGATCCGCGGCGAGGTCGTCCCGCGAGGATCGCGTATAAAGAGCAGTCGTGTCGAGAGACTCGTGACCCAGCAAAGTGGCGAGCTCCACCAGCTTACCGGGATTGTCGCGCAAAAAGGCGAGCGCGAAAGTATGACGCAACGTGTGGGCGGAGACCTTGATGCGGGAAAGTCTGGCGCGTCGAGCAAGGCCGGCGATCGCCGCCTGGATCGAGCGCACGGGGAGCGCGGAATCGCGACCGCTGAGAAACAACGGCGCGCTCGCGACGGCGCCCGGGCGCTCATCGAGATATTGCTTCACCGCGCGCCGCGCCGTCGCGTTGAGCGGAACCTCCCGGTCTTTGAGCCCCTTGCCGTGGCGGACATGAACGCTACCCGAGCGATCGCGCAGGGTGATGTCTCCAATCCGCAGCGCCGCCGCCTCGCCGACCCTGAGCCCGGTCTGGAGCATGAGCTGGACGAGCGCATAATTGCGTTTGGCGAGCCCGTGGCTCGAGGCGCCGGCGGCCCGCAGCATTGCATGGACCTCAGGGTCGTGAAGGCCGAGTGGCTGACAATGGCGCGGCAGGCGGATGCGTCGCAGGTCGCGCGCGATATCGGCGGTCATGGCCCCCGTGCGCTGCGCCCACCGGCACAAATGGCGCAGCGCGTCGAGGCGCCGGTTCACCGTCGTCGGACGGGCGCCGGCCGTGATCATGGCCTGGCGATACGCCATGAGGTCGAACTCGGTCAGCCGCTCGACGACAATCGGCTTGCCTTGGGCGGTCTCTTGCCAGGCCAAGAAGTGGCGGAGGTCGTAGCGATAGCCGCGAACGGTCGCCTCTGAGCGATCTTCCCGCCGGAGGCTGTCGACGAAGCGGGATAGCCAGTCCGGGTCGGCAGATCGCTGCGGTTGGCGAATTGCACGCAATGTCAACCCCGGCGTTAGAGCGCGGATTATTGCGTGCAATTATGTCCACGAGCCGTTAACATTCCGGCCAATTGCAATTGCACGCAATCATTGCACGCAATAAAACCGCTGAAGTCCGCAAAATCACCCCTTCCGCCCGTCAAACGTCGCGATTCCGAGCGAAAAACGGCTTCCTTACCGTGCATTTTCGCACGCTTGGGCCTTCTGCCCCATTTTGAAAAGACGCTTCGCCTTCGCGCTTGCGCGCGACCCATAAGTATATGATAATGTCTTTTATCATATATGGAGAAAGCTATGAAGCTCGTCGATTTGATCCCTGATCCGGATGCATTGCTAGCTCTTGAACCCGAAGAGCTTGGGTTGCGGATGCTGCCTGTGCTCGCCGCCTGGCGCTCGCCCGGAAATCCGTTGCAGCCGAGCGCATTCATTCCATCAATAATCGGCGACGACCGCAATCCTGGGTATCCCGGACAATATCCTGCCAATCGGCGACGGGAAATCGAATGGGCTCTGCGTGAGGCGTGGGCTTGGCTTGAAGGCGCTGCGCTCCTTGTTCGTGACCCCGCATGGGTGGGGCCGCACGAAATTCGCAGGTTGAGCCGCCGCGCAGGGAAGCTCGCGGAGCAACCTGACCCGCTTCGAGCTTTTAGCGCACGGCGCATTCCCAAGGATTCGCTGCATCCGAAAATACGCGAGGATGTTTGGGCGCTTTATCATCGCGGAGAATATGAACTCGCCATCATCGCCGCGATGAAAGCGGTCGAAGTGCGAGTGCGTGCGGCCGCAGATTTTACAAACGCAGACCACGGCAAGGATATGATCGCCCGCGCGTTCAACCCGAAAAGTGGCACCTTGCGGGATAACTCCGCTGAACCAGCCGAGCGGGATGCATTGCTCGCGTTGATGACCGGAGCATTTGGGCTTTACCGCAACTCCTACGCCCACAGGAATATGGAACAAGAGGACCCTGACGAGGCGGCCGAGATCATCATGCTCGCGAATCACCTACTTCGCATCGTCGATATCCGGAGCGCGGCGAAAGAAAATGTGCCGTGAACCAGCTCGTTGCCTTCGCAGATCGCGCCCCTGCCCTCATCGCCGCCAGCGGTGAACGCGCTTCCTATCGCTTCTTTGAATTCTTCACCGCCAACATTCGCAATCCGAACACGCGCCGCGCCTATGCGCGCGCGGCGGAGGAATTCTTCGCTTGGCTTGAGACGCGTGGCGTTACGCGGCTCGCGGCGATCGAGAGCGTGCATGTCGCCGCCTATATCGAGCAACTCGCCAAGGCGCGCTCCGCGCCGACCGCGAAGCTGCGCTTGGCCGCCTTGCGCCACTTGTTCGATTGGCTTGTCGTCGGCCAGATCATGCCGACCAATCCCGCCGCCGCCGTGCGCGGGCCGCATCACATCGTGCGGCGCGGCAAGACGCCCGTGCTTGATCCACAGGAAGCGCGGCAGCTCATCGACGCGATCAACACCACGACGGTCATCGGTCTGCGCGACCGTGCGCTGATCGGCCTGATGGTCTATACCTTCGCGCGCATCGGCGCGGCGATCGGCATGCGCGTCGAGGACGTGTACGCGCAGAACCGGCGGCTATGGGTTCGCTTGCACGAGAAGGGCGGCAAGCAGCACGCCATGCCGTGCCATCACAATTTAGAGGCCTACCTTCACGCATATATCGACGGCGCGGAGCTGGCGCAGGAGCCGAAGGCGTTTCTGTTCCAGACCTACAGCCGCGCGACCGGCCAGCTCACCGGCAACCCCCTGCCCCAGGCCAACGCCTACGCGATGATTCAGCGCCGCGCCAAAGGCGCCGGTATCACTATGCGTGTCGGCAACCACACCTTTCGGGCCACGGGCGTCACGGCTTACCTGAAGAACGGCGGCACGCTGGAGCGAGCCGCGCAGATGGCGAACCATGCCTCGACGCGCACGACGCAGCTTTACGATCGCCGCGCCGAGGAAGTGACGCTCGACGAGGTTGAGAGGATACTCGTCTGAGCCCACGCGGCAACACGTCAGCGCGATTAATCCGACCGCCTCTCCGGGGGTCGCTAGAGCGCTAGCCCAGCAGGGTGAATCGGGCCGGCTCCCTCTACTGCGGCCATGAGAGGTTTGGTCCCGGCCGTTTGATCGGATTCTGCTCTAGGCAGCCGCCTCCTGTGTCGAAAGAGTTCCTGACGCTGTCCGGAGTGGCCTTAGGATTGAAGAACTCCAAGCCCTGGCGAGTCGGCGATTGAACTCAGTTTGGAGATCTTCCCGCTGTTCGAACCAGCTTTCAAAGATAGAGACGATTTCATCCTTGTAGAGGAGGCCCCGCCCGTATTTGTCTTCGCAATTCGACCACAGCTCGTTATCGGTTGAGAGGGCCGGTTTGAAAATCGCGACGGCGTGGTGTCGCGCGGCCTTGACGAAATCGGCTTCCCAAGCACTCACATCGTCCAATAGCTGACCTAGGAAAGCATGCGCACTTTCGAAGGCAGGATCGGCTCGCCGGTTCTCGATAATCTCCCGAAGACCTGAAATTGCAGGAACACAGCGCCGCATCGCGTCGGCAGCCGCGCCGTCGCCGAGATGCTGATAAACGTCGAAGTTCCAGAAAGTACCTGCCCGACGTGTGGCCGCCCAGATCGTGCGAGGATGCCGATTTCGAACAGCGGCAAGCAATCGGAGATGAATGGGCTTTCCGGACTCCTTCAATGTGCTGTGGCGCTCTACAAAGATTCTCAGCTCATTGTTGACGGCTTCGAGCGTTGCAAGCGCCTGAGCTTCTTCAACGTTGTGCAACATGTGATCCACGGCGGCGATGGTTGCTTTCGCCGCCGAAGCTTGAGTGTCTCGGAATGCCGCAATTTTACCGACTAAAAAGTTCGTCAAATCGTTCGGGGGCTCGTTGGCGGCATCATAGGCGATGCACTCTACATCGAGAAGGCCAATCCTCTGAAGTGCGTCCGCTACTTGGCCACACTTGATATCGTAGCCGTCTGAGATGTCTTCAGCGCTTTCGCCAGAATCGTGACGCATAGAAAGAGCATCACCTCCGCGAGCGAGCACTAGGACAGCAACCCTACTAAATAGGGCTGGATCAACTTCGGTTTCGGCGACATGCTTGAGCAAATCCTGTAAAGAAGGGTCTGGCGCGCTCCCCCACTTTGCACATAGCATTGTGATTGCGCGTCGATTCTTCAAATGACCAACTATATCCGGACGGATCGCCGATCCATCAACGCCACGAGTGTCTACGACCGTTATATTGAAAGTGGTCTGTGCGATTAGGCTGAAGGGTACGGTAATCGTAATTTTCCCAGGGAGTGAAAAATCAGGGTGACGACCGTTATTGATGCTAGTGAAGACCTCTTTCAACCACTGTCGACCAGCGATCTCATCTGCTCCCTCGAACTCGATCGACCTGCGCGTTCGCCGCCATAGCGCTAATCGTGACGCGACCTCTGCTTTGAAGTCCTCTAAGGATGTGGTTGTTGCACCGAGTTCGGCTGCTGGATCAGGTGGTGTGTCCCCGCTTTTACGTCGGGCTGGGCGCGGAAGTCCCGCCATATTGCGGATTGCGCGTTCAATCTCTTCGGCGGGCTTGAAATCAGCAGATGTAACCGCGGCTGTTTCACCGTCTCGCTTTTCTAGGATGGCCCGGCAGAGCTCGGCGACAAGCCGATAAATCTCTTCGTCCGAAAGCGGATCAACGTTCAAGACAAATCGATCTCCCCCTTGGACGAACACATCGCATAACGTCGTTCGACCGCCGCCCGTATCCAACATCATCGTTTTGAGATCGGAAGGGCTCGCAGGATTAGTTATCAGCCCAGCTTGTCGGCAAGCCGCAGTTGTTTTTCCAACGCCGATCTCGCCTACATACACAATCGTATGGTCGAGGCTAAGCAGGAATTCGCCGAAATCTGCCAGCCGGCGAAAGAGGAGGTCGGCTTGGCCGGCGAGGACATGGGGGACAGAATCGCCGGCTTTGAAGACATTCAGCCGTTCCAATGCGGCCTCTGCCTCAATCAAAACAGTCAGGTCGGGGTGTCTGAGCGAAGGCTTTGGCAAGTGTCGCCAATGAACCTGAAGGGTTTCCTTCAGGTTCATGGCGCGTTGCGTCCCTACGGCGTCCAGATAGGCGCTGTAATCATCGAGCGTGTGATCCCCCTCGCCGGATTCGAGCCGAGAGACTCGACTTTGGTGCAGGCCCAAACGCTCTGCGATCTGTTTTTGTGTCTGTTCAGCTTCGGCTCTCACTTCAGCAAGAAGCCCTCCAATTTCCGCATGCGCTATCATCATACACCTATGCGTTTGAGGTAACGCATATATGCGTTACAGAGGCGCATGAGTCAAGTGCGCACCGCATGCGCGCGCGCATGCGAAAAAGGCACAATTTTCGGCAGAGTGGCGCGGCGCCCGTGAGTTATGCTCTTGTGGGGGGCTCGCCGAGGTTATCGATGACGACGCTGGCATCCCCGAAATGCGCCGTAATTTCGAGCGTGCCGCCGAGCGCTTCGATGTAGCGGCGCAAGTTCCTCAGGTGCATGTCCGCGCGCTTTTCGAGTTTCGCCACGGCGGGTTGGCCGACCGCGAGCGATGCGGCGACCTCTTCTTGCGAGAGATCGCGTGCCTTTCGCAACTCCTCCAAGGTCATCGCTTCGCGCAGTTGCGCCGCCTTCTCCGCGATGCGGGCCCGGCGGCCGGGCGTGAAGCCTTTGGTTAGGTCGCTGAACGGTCGATGTCCGGTCATGGGATCAACCCCTCCTTCTTCAGTTCGGCGAGGTAAACGTCGTAGAGAGCGTCGGCGATCGGAACCATCGTCTTATAAAAGCGATCCTTGCCGGTCTTGTCGCCGCCTATGAGCAAGATTGCGGTCGTCCTCGGATCGAAGGCGTAAAACACCCGCAGAGGCCGACCGCCGCTTTGCACGCGTAGTTCGCGCATGTGTGAGTGCTTCGATCCGGTGATTCCCGACGAATGAGGAAACGGCAAGCGAGGGCCTTGCTCCATCAACAGCAGGACGATGGCCGTCAGGTCATCTTGCTGCGCTTCGCTGAGGCCTTGGTACCATTCCGCGAACTCGTCGGTATTTTCGACGCTCCAAGCCATGGCTTTATATATTCCATCAGAGGAATAATGCAATGGTACCTTTTTGGTAGCTACCCTAGCCATTCTATGGTAGCTTTACTCGCTATTAGTAGCTTTGCTTTCCTATGCGACGCATGATCACGAGGAGGAGCCAATCCAATGCCGGTCATTGTCGTCGCGAATCCCAAAGGCGGGGCAGGGAAAAGTACGCTGTCCCTAGTCCTTGGAACTTCCTTGGCCTCGCAGGGCGCGAGCGTCACGCTGATCGACTGCGATCCAAATCGCCCGATCGTCGATTGGAAGGCGGGGCCATCGAGAGCAAATGTGCGAGTGATAGGAGACGTGACGGAGAGCACCATCATTTCCGTCATGCAGGAAGAATCTAAAGCTAGACAATTTGTCATTGTGGACCTTGAGGGCACCGCGAGTCGTCTCGTTTCGCGAGCGATCGCCCGAGCCTCATTGGTTCTCATTCCTCTCCAAGGCAGCGCCGTCGACGCCCGTCAGGCGAGCCGAGCCGTGGGGCTAATTCGAGAAGAAGAGGAACTCGTCGAGCGAGAAATCCCCTTCCGGCTGGTTTTCACCCGCACGAGCGCAGCCATTCCCACCCGCATAGACAAAAAAATTATCGCCTCTCTCGAAGCCGCCTCCATTCCGGCGCTTCAGACGCATTTGCATGAGCGCTCGGCCTACAAGGCCATGTTCGTGGACAAGCTCACGCTAGATGAGCTGGACCCCGCGTCAGTCAACGGTCTTGAGGCCGCGAGAGAGAACGCCATGAAGCTCGCTCTCGAACTCGTATCCGTTGCGACGAAAGCGAAGGAGGCCGCGTAAATGAGCACCGCCGACCCTTTCGGGTTTTCGACCGCCAATCGCGTGGCCGCCAAAATTGCGGAGATCGAACCAGAGTCCACAAAGGCCGCTCCGGCTTCTTTGGCTGCGCTTGACCGCGTGGCCGAACAGCATGGCTTCCAGAGCAGGGAGGCTGGAGAAGAGAAGATCGTCCGCCGGCGCCGTGAAGTGGGGCCAAGCGCGCAGCTCAACGTGAAATGCCCCATCCCCGTCTACAATCGCTTCATTCGATTTTGTGACGAGGAGCGCCTGCCATATTGGGAGGGGATCGAGAAGCTTCTTGATTTAGCGGGTGTTTCTCAGACGGGCGAGCGGAAACGCTGAATTGTCACATTACGGATCGGGGCCTCTTGCTTAGATCGTCCGACTCGGACATCCTAGACTAGTCAAGAGAGGCGATTCGAATTGAACCAGCGTGAGTGGAGCGCGCGTTCGAAGGCTGCAGCCCGGAAGCGGATGCAGGAAGCGGGATTCTACGAGACGACTGTTTTCGTCCATGAAAGCACCCGCGAAGCGATGGACGCCGCAATAGCGCGAGGTCAGTTCAAAACGCGTCGCGAGGCCATGGAGCACGCTATTTCGAGCGCGTTCCGTGCAGAGGAACGCGCAAGCCGCGCCAACCCCTGAAAAGCAAAACGGCCCCAGCTTTGGCGAGCTGAAGGCCGTTGGTGACGACTGTGGAAGCCGCCTCAGATCTGACAGGCGAAATCTCCCACAGCCCGAGTTTCATGTCAACGCGGAACCGTGAGGTTTTGTGATTGGCGGAGCTATGTTTTTCGGCCAGCGAGCCTTGCTCGTCTGGCAACGGAGACGTGCGCCCTGCCGCTGGACATGGAGCCTTGCTGATCGGGAGGTTTCGCGGCCCTTGGAGAAGGGCCTATGACCCCATTGGACTTATTGACCGCGATCGGCGGGACGAAATCTCTTTCCGCCCTCGACGGGTTCGCCCGAGCCATTTGGGCCGACTGGGGAGCAGGGCGGCTCACCGACGAGCAGGCGAGCGCGCTGGCGGAGACGCTGGAGGGCCGCAAGCGCGAGGTGCGGGGAATCGACACGGTGGCGAGCCGAGCGCCGCAGGTCGCCGAAGCCGCCCGCAAGCAGGGCCGCCCGAGTCATTTTCCACCCAAGCGCAAGGCGACGCGCTCGCCGAACCGGCGGGCGTCGATCAAGCGGCGGCGGACGCTGGCGGCGTCCGGCCCGATGCCGCCGCAGCTCGCCAGCCAATTCACGACCGGCGAGCTGGCGGCGTTGCGGATCGTCGCCGACGCCGTGAGGGACCGAGGCGTCTGCATGCTGACCATGGGGGAGATAGCGGCGCGGGCCGGGGTGTGCGTCACGACGGCGCGCAATGCGTTGCACCAGGCGGCGCACGCGGGTCTCGTCACCATCGAGGAACGCCGGCGCCACAAGCGGCCGAACCTCGCCAATGTGGTGCGGGTCGTCTCGCGCGAATGGCGCAGTTGGATCGAGCGCGGGCGGAAAAATCCGGGTGCCGGCCGAGGAAACGCCAACGCTTCCGCTTCCCAGGGGGGAGGGTGCAAAAAAATGGAGTCCACGGACAAAACTTCTTCCAGAAGTTTACGCGGAGACCGCGTTTCACGCGGTCAACATACCCCTGGCCAGCCCCAAAAGCCGCAAAAGGCGGCTTTTGGGGCTGGCTGAAAGGCGCGGCTCCGCCGCGCATTGGCTTAGCGATGAAGTGAAGCGGCGAGGTTCGTTCGAAATTTCGAACGGAGCGCAGCGGCTTGGTCTTTTCGACGTCAGGCCGAACATCCGCGCCGACCTCGACGGACGCCGCTTGATGGTGTTAAATCCTACAAAGCATTATCGGAGGGTTCGATGCGGAGCACCCAGCAGTTCAGCGTGACGCTGCCGACGGAAATGGCGCAAATTGTCAAGGCCAAGGTGTCGTCCGGCGATTACGCCAGCGAAAGCGAGGTCATTCGCGACGGTTTGCGCGCCTTGCAGGCCCGCGACCGCGCGGTCGAGAATTGGCTACGGCAAGAGGTCGACCCGTCCTATGACGCGATGAAGGCCGATCCGTCGCGCGGGCGATCCGTCGCCGAAGTGCGCGCCTCGCTCGCGGCCGAGCACGAGCAGGCGACAAAGAAGACTCCTTGAGGGAGTCCCATCGCGCAGAAACGCCCTTCGATTTCAAAAATAACCAGATATAATGGATATTAGAGAGGTTCCCATGCGCCGCTTCACCACGGTCGAACTCGACAAGAACATCGGCGACATCAAAGCCGTCGCCGCGCGCGAGCCGGTCATCATCACCGAGCATCGCAAAGACCGCTTCGTCATGATGTCGATTCAGGACTTCGAGCGCCTGCGCACATCGGGCGATCCGCAGCGGGTGTTTGGCGCTGGCGAGACGCCGCCGGAGATCGCGGCTCCATTCCTGGCCGAGATCGATCGAGTGTTGGACGCGCCAGGTGACTGAACGCAGCGTTTCGATCGAGACTGGCGACGTCGTTCCGGCCTATCCCTATTTGTGGCTCTGGCAAAGCCAGCGCGGCGAGGAAGAGGGCCGCAAGAGCCGTCCGGTTTGCGTGGCGATCGCCAGCCAAGGCGCCGACGGGCTGACGCATCTCGCCTTACTCGCGATCACCGGGACGGCGCCGCGCGCGGACCAGCTCGCGGTCGAAATCCCGCCGCTGGAAATCCGTCGCATTGGCCTCAGCGAATTCAAACAGGCCTGGATCATCGTCTCGGAATACAACTACGACATTCTGGAGCGGTCGTTTTCGCTAGAGCCGCCGGCGTCGAAGCTACCAAAACTGTCGCAGAAATTTTTGAAGGCGGTCTTGCGAGCTTTCCGGCCGACACTCGCCGCCGCTCAGACCAGAGTCGATCGACTTTAGGCCTCAGCGGCGCGACCCCATTTGGCTTCCATCGATCGCTCAAATTCTCTCTCTGTCGCGTCTGACCGGAATGTCGAAATACCCTGGAATCTTGGTCGCCGGCTGATCTTTCGCCTGAGCGGGTTCGGGCTTTGGAGGTTGCGCGGGCGGCGTGACGGGAGCCTCGACCTTCGCCGGTTCGGAACCCTCCTTCCTTATGCCGTTCTCTGAGCCCTTCTCGGCGGCCTTTTCGAAAATCCGTTTGTCGTGTTCGCGGGTGAGGCCGGCGATCAATCTTGTGACGAGCGCGGAAGCTTCCTTATCGGACTTCGCCAGTTCGAGCAGAGCCCCGCCGAGGACGATTTTTCGCCGCGTATCTTTTTTGCGATCGGCAGTGGCTTCACGGGCTTTTATGGCGTCGAGGGCGGCCTTAGCTTGCTCGAATTTTCGTTTGGCCTTTTCCAAAGCTGTTTCGGACATAGGTGACCTTTCCAAATGGCTGGCTGATTTCACGTGAGATCGTTTCAACGAACGGTTTGACAGGTAGAAGCCCGAAAACTTCCTCCCGAGGTTTAGCCTAGAACCTTGACCAGAGGCAATGGGCGAGCTAAACCCGAACGAAGTGAAGGGCGCACTTATGCAAAGTCTTCGACTTTGCGGATCGCAAGCGCGATCAAGTGCGGCAGGGGTTCCCCCTGCACCCCAAGCGGGCCTCGCCCGCTGTCGGGGGCCCGCCCCCAAGCCCCGGCCAGCGTCATGCCGCTGGAGCACGTTTCGCTGCGAGGGCGCAGTGCCAAGGGGGGGTGCCCCTTGGAGCCCCGGCGTCGCGGTTGCGCCGCTCCGGGGAGACCCCGGACCCCGGACCCCGGACCCCGGCGATCGAGGCGTCGATCGCGTTCGGGGCGGCGGCCCCGAGCCCCGCCCAGCGTGACGCCGCTGGACCACTTTTGGTTGTTGCTCCGATCGGGATTGTTCGGATGGCGATCTATCACTTGAGCGTAAAACCCGTGGCGCGTTCGGCCGGCCGCTCTGCGACGGCAGCGGCGGCCTATCGCGCCGCCGAGCGCATCGAGTGCGAGCGCGAGGGGCGCGTGCACGATTATTCGCGCAAGCAGGGCGTCGAACACACCGAAATCATCGTGCCGGACGGGGCGTCCTGGGCGTCGGATCGATCGAAGCTGTGGAACGCGGCCGAAGCCGCCGAGCGTCGGGTGAATTCGACCGTGGCGCGGGAATATGAGCTGGCGCTTCCGGCCGAGCTTTCCGTCAGGGGTCGGGTCGAGCTCGTCCGCGCTTTCGGCGAAGAGCTTCGCGACCGCTATGGGGTCGCGGTCGACATCGCCATTCATGCGCCGCATCGCGACGGCGACCAGCGCAATTGGCACGCGCATGTTTTGACGACGACGCGCAAGGTCGAGGCCGAAGGTCTCGGGGCGAAGACGCGCATTCTGGACGACCAAAAAACCGGACCCGTGCAGGTCAGGGAGTTGCGGGCGGCGTGGGGGGAGCTTTCGAACCGCTTCCTCGAGCAAGAGGGTTCTTTGGAGCGAGTGGATCACCGCTCGCTTCAGGCGATCCGCGAGGGGCATCGCGAGGAGGCGCGCGAGCATCAGGCGGCCGGGCGCGAGGGGGAGGCGCGGGAAGCCTTCGCCGCGGCGCTCTCGGCCGATCGTCCGGCTCAGGTTCACATGGGGCCGGCGGCGTCGGCGATGGAGCGGCGCGCGGAACGCGAAGCTCAGGAAGAGGGGCGCGACTACGGGCCGGCGACGCGGGTCGGCGCCGAAGTTTTTCAGGCGCGGCGGTTCACGGAGACAACGCGGGAATATGCCACGGCGATGCTCGCCTATGCGCGGGCGCGTTACGAAAACCTGTCGGCGCGGTTCGAGACCGCCTTCGAGCAGGTGAAGGAGCGGTTTCGCGAACACGGGCTTTGGCGGGCTCCCGAGAAGGAGAAGGGCGCGGAGCCGGCTCGGGAGCGTCCAGAGCGCCAGGAGCTGGGAAGCTTTCTCGAACGGCAGGAGGCGGCACAGGCGCGGGGAGTCCCGCTTGGGGAGACCGAGCGTCCCCCGATCGATCGAGCGGACGCTGAGACGGCTTTGCGTAAGGAAGGGGCGGCGGGCAGCTTTCTGGAGCGCCGGGAGCCGAGCGCGCAGTCGGAGGGCGGGCGAGAACGAACGCCTGCGCCGCGGGAGGCGGTCCCCGACGCGGGCGCGGCGCCGGCGCGCGAGGACCCGTTGCTGGAGCTGGCGCGCTCCATCCTGGCGCAGGACGATCGGCGATCGGTGGCGCGACAGGAGAGCGCCGCCGTCCCGTCCCCTGTGCCTGGCGCGAGGGACGCCGGCGGCGCCGACGCGGATCCTCACACGGCCGCGGCCGTCGCCGCGGCGAGGGACGCCTATGAGACCACCCGCGCGGTCGAGGCGGCGCGTTCGGCCTATGAGGCCCATAGCGCCCAGCAGGCGCAACTCGAGGCCGAGCGGTTGCGGGGGCTCGAGGAAGCAAGGCAAAGAGCGGAGGCGCAGAAGCTTGCGCAAGAGGAGGCCGAACGGGAGCGCGAGCAATCCCAGGGGCATTCGCAAAGCATGTAGGGGTCAGCGCAAGGTCTGTTACGTTTTGTACGGTAAGTGGGACAAACCATGAATTCAGCCCTTTGGCTTCCCTGGCTACCCGAAGCGGAGCTTCGAGGCTTGTCCGTTTTCTTGTCCGACAATCATCTCGTCCGGTTTGCCATCGTCAAACTCTGTTCCCGGACAGATCGAGGATCGACCGCCAAAGGGTCGATTGCCGGACAACCAAACCCAACAACGATTCAGTGCCTTACCGTTGCCGGCGGGGTGCAAGAACCTGTGTCGGTTCACCATTCGTCCAAGAAGCCGTACAAAACGTCACAGACCTTGTGCTGACCTCATGTAGGCCAGCGCCGGATTGGCGCCGTCGATTTTCACCGAGGACATTGAGGAGAGTTTCGAGCCATGGCGGATGCTCAAGAACAGCTGGCGCTGATCGGCGCGGCGATAGACCATGCCAAGCGGTTACAGGAGCAGGTCGAGGCGACGCGCGCCAACATGGAGGCCGAAGGGCGGGCGCTGCAAAAGACCGCGGCGCAATTGCTGATGGGCGTCGACGAGCGGACGCAGGCGTTGGGGGCGCAAGAGCAGCGGCTGGCGCAGCAGGTTTCGGCGTTGGCGGCTCAAATCGAGAAGCTCGGCCCTTTCGCTTTTGCCGGCGGCAAGGCGGCCGTGAAGGAGGAGGTTCGCGAGGCATTGAAAGACGCGGCTTCCGTTGCTGGCGCCACCGCGCGGGAGACGACAGCGCCGGTGAAGGAGGCGCTCTCGGCGGGCGCTGCGGCGATCGGCGCGGCGCAGGATTCTCTCACACGGGCGCAGCGGCGGTTTTCCTGGCGGGCTCTCGCCATCCTCGGCGCGGCGGCGCTTGGGGCGCTCGGGCTCGCCGCTTTTGGCGGCTTTGCCATGATCGGCTGGCAGCGCGTCGAGATCACAAACGCGCGCGAAGAACTGGCCCGGCTTCAAGACCGGGTGCGGGAGGTCGCGGCGACCGTCGCCGAAATGGAGAAGAAGGGCCGCGAGCTCGACGCCAAGGGCGTGCGCTTCGAGACCACGCGCTGTCAGGAGGAGAAGGGCGGGAAGACGCGGCTTTGCGTCGAGATCGACCCTAGCGCGCCGAACTACTCGGCGGCAGAGGGAAGCCGGCAATTTCGCGTGCCGAAGGGGTTTTGAGCTTTCCTGTGTGCCAGATGAAACGGGCCTGCGGCAAACTCCGGGGAGACCGAGCGCCAACATCAGATCGACATCGAACATCGCGATCACCTGTTGCGGGTCGAGCGCCAGAAAGGCCGAAACAAACAGCGATATAAATAACATACGTGACGATGAGCACGCGCGTTTCATTCTACGAAGATATATACAAAGCGCGGATACTGTTAAACATTCACTTGCAAGCGGCAATTATCTGATTTGCTGAATCGCTCGCTATTCTTAATATTTCAGCAGAAGGCTTGCCAAATTCTGAAAAAAATGTATTTAATGTATATGAATTTTCAGACTCCGAACCATCCCAGTAAGTATAGTGCATTTTTGCTACGTTATTGCAAAAACTTGCATTTGTTGTGCGTAAATATGTCACCGTTTCGCGACGGTTATCAGATAACAATTTGTCTGACTCATCGTCACTGCTATCAATCTTTAGAATTACGGCGATACGTCCATTTAATACGCCAATAGCATTGCAATTCTCGTGAACGCCTAGTTCGCTATTGAGCCTGAGCTGTGATGAGCGCGTTATTATCTTCGTATCAAATTCTAATATCGCGTGGCGCATCAATACAGTTTGTGCTCGCATAAGATAGGCGTGGTTATTTTTAAGCGAGCTTTTCTTGAAAACAAATATTCTTTTGATGACAAACCCTCTCTTCTTGAGAGAGCATAGACTGGCTTCGTGATCAAGATACAGGGTGTCGTTTAACCATATACTTTTGATTTCAGCGAATGTAAATGCTAGCAATGTTCCGGAGCCTTTCTCAAAATCCCTCAGAGATTCGTGCCACGAATTGTAGTCAACAAATTTTGTTTCCTCAAGTATGTCATCAATGTTACATTCAGAGTGCTTTGTCAAAAGCCGGGGCGCAAGAAGTGAAACGTTATGAAAAAAACTTGCGCGCGCGTTTAAGCGCATATGGCGATCAGATGTGAGAAATTCGGCATCATCATGTTGAGTTGATTGAGACGGCCTACCTAAAGTAGGTTGTGAGATATTTCCTGTTTGACCCACCGCCAAGGGGTGTTTGATTTGTTCAATACATATGTCGCAAAGGCGTAATACGCCCTCATAAATATGGTCGCTGCGCTTCTGAAGCTTGGAAATTTGGATGTGATCCTTGCCAATAGGAACACGTGTAGCTCCCACAAGCCCCGGGTCGGCGCTCGTTGGAGGAACTACGCCAAATAACCCTACATTTTCTTTTTCATAATATATCCTATGTTGTATTTTAGGTGTTCTAAGTGAAACATAATCCCTGTAGATATCAGAAAGAGTCATAAGTTTTGACGAATCTTTGGCGAGGTCGCGCATGGAATCGGTTACCGCCAGAGGTAAGGCGGATGCTAGCGTAGCCAGAGTGGAGCCGTCGTGCGGGGTTGCAATGAATACGACGCCATATACGCGGGCTAGCAGTAGTTTCTTCTGATCATCAAGTGATTGACCATTGTTCGCATTAATAATTAGCTGTTTGATAACGAGGCCACCTAAGCTGTGGCATATAAATATTATTGGTGCATTTGATGAACATATATGTTTATTAATGATCAACCTATCAAGAATTGCTGTGGCTGCCTCTTCGATAGGCCAGCCGGCATTCCAAGACATTTTGTCTGCCGGATAATCAATCATATGGACCGCAATTTGAGGGCGGTCCTGAATTAGCCACTCAGGCCAAAAAATATCGTTTTGGTCGGTTGCGATCTGCTTTGAAGATTTCTGCCAGAAGAAGACCCGGCGCCGGATCGTGGGCTGGTAAGTCCACGCGGTATCTGCCGAGCTTCCGAGCCCGTGTATGAAGACGACGTTTAAAGCTGGTAAAGCTGGTTCATCGGAGACGCCGGGAAGGCGACGAATTTCTACGGTATTCATGCCAGCCTGCTGTATTAGAGAGTGAGACGACGGGGCGCAACGATGTTTGTATCCTGAAATGTTGTTTGGGGCTGGCAGAGGAGGGGGTCGATGGGAGTCATAGAGTCCTTGGAATTGTGGCCGCTCGAAATAGCGAAATTTCCCTGGTTGCATCTGCGGATAGAGCGGCTCCATGTATCGTTCCCGCGGTACGATAGAGCTATAAGTGCGACCGGAGGATACGATAGAGACTGTGCTTAGCAAACTAGCGATCTTCGTTTTTTGATCGTGACGACGACCGCCGTTCCTGAGGTTCCCCTTCACCGGCAACGACGAGACTCCATTTTGAAAAGACGCTTCGCCTTCGCGCTTGCGCGCGACCCATAAGTATATGATAATGTCTTTTATCATATATGGAGAAAGCTATGAAGCTCGTCGA
>Ga0265328_10000465_pt1 | contig 18817 bp, 12 predicted proteins | sample 41624metaG_FD_202086 | JGI IMG/M metagenome (GOLD analysis project Ga0265328, IMG submission 202086) | Rhizosphere microbial communities from Carex aquatilis grown in University of Washington, Seatle, WA, United States - 4-16-24 metaG | ecosystem: Host-associated > Plants > Roots > Rhizosphere...
ATCTTGTCGACGCGCGGGACGCTCTCGGTGCCGTAAGCCATCGCCGCGACCGCCTGTGCGCCGCCGATCACGAACACGCGATCGACGCCGGCGATCTCGGCCGCCGCCAGCGTCTCCGCCGAGGGGCCCGGCGTGGTCATGATGATCTCGGCGACGCCGGCGACGCGCGCCGGGATCGCCGCCATGAGCACCGTCGACGGATAGCGCGCGGTGCCGCCGGGCGTGTAGACGCCGATGCGGCGCAGCGGCGTCACGCGCGAGCCGACGCGCGCGCCGGCCGACTCCATCTCGAACGAGGGGTAGCGCTCGCGTTCGTGAAAGGCTTCGATGCGTTCGGCGGCGCGCTCCAACGCGGCGAGAATGGGGGCGGCGACGTTGGCGGCCTGCGCGCGCCATTGCGCGCGGTCGAGCTCCAATGACGCGAGCTTGCGCCCCTCGAACTTCTCGGTGAGCGCGCGAATCGCGGCGTCACCGCCCTTGCGCACGGCCGCTATCACCTCACGCGCGGCGATCTCGATGCCGGGCGGCACGGCCGCGCTCCGCCGGCTGAGCGACTCGAGGGTCGATTCGTAGTCCCGATCGGTTCGTTCCAGGAAACGCATGCGTGAAGGGCTGGGAGCATAGGGGGCTTCACGTCGAAAGGCCACCGTCGCGTTGCACGGCCCGCGCGCGGGAAACCGACGCCCGCCCGTCGATTTATTCGTCCAAAACACGTGAGCGACCCGTTGTCGGCGAGTATGGGCAATCCCCTTGACCAATGGGCCCGAGACGTGGCTGTATCTCCCCTCGAACGCCACTTCCTCATGCGGAAGTGATCCGCCCGGTGTCGCTGCGTCCTCGAAAACCTCACTATTAAAGGTTAAATCGCATGCGTAAGCTCAGCCTGTTCGTGCTCCTGCTTAGTTCCGCCGCCGCGCCCGCCTTCGCGCAAGATGCTCCCGCCGGCGCGCCGCCGGCTGCTGCCCCCGCCGAGGCCGCGCCCGCCGCGCCCGCCCCCACGGCGCCCGCCGAGAAGAAGCATCACGGCGGCGGCCCTGGAATCTCGATGGATCCGACGGTTCCGCAGTCGGGCGCGATCCTGGTCTCGCCGGTCGAGGTGGTGGCGCCGCCCGAGGAGAACACGAGCAGCGAGTGGAAGTTCGACGTCACCGGATACTTTCGCGCTCCGTTGCGCATGTCGTGGGGCCCGCCGCACTCGGCCGATCCCAACCCCGGTCCCGGCGGGGCGGTTCAACCCAACGCGGGGACGCAGTATCGAACGCCTCCGTTGGTGCCCGACGCCAACTACATCGACTGGCGTTACACAAACAGCATGGTCGGTCCCTGGACCGAGCTCAATTTCCATTACGGCAATTCGCGGGTGAAATCGACGGTCCAGATCGCGTCCTATAACCTGACCGATGCGGGTTACCGGCGGCTGGAGTCGAACCTGGGCATCAATGAAGCGTTCCTGAGCATCAACTGGCCCGAGGTGCTCGACGACAACAGCCGCTTCACGCTGACCGTCGGTGGGTTCACCAACCGTTACGGCGCGGCGGGCCGCTACGACGGCGGCAAGTACGAGACCTACCTGTTCGGCCGCACGCACATCGCGGGTGAGACGGGCACGTTCGAGTACGACGTCTCGGACTTCACGCTGTTCGCCGAGGAAGGCTTCGGTGGCAAGCTGGAGCCGATTCCGTGGTTGGCGATCCCCAGCAACCCCGCGCAGAACCTGGCTTTCAACCCGTATCCCGGTCCGGTGCCGCAAGAGTCGACCTTCGTGGCGCACGGTCACATCGGCGCCTCGTACAAGAAGCAGGTGATCTTCGGCGCGCACTACATCGACGTGTTCGCCAACGACAACGAGCGCGCCGGTGGCTACGCGAACATGCCCGTGCCGTTTGACAAGGCCCGCCCGTCGGCCGTCGGCGCGCCGCACATCATCATCGCCGGCGCCGAGGTCAAGTGGTTGACGGCGCTGTTCGGCGACGGCTACCTCGGTTACGCGCACCTCGACGCGAAGAACGCGGAGTACCTGGCCGACGCGATCGAGACCATTCACTCGTTCGGCGGCTGGCAGCTGCACGACAACTACTTCGGCCCGCCCGGCGCCGCGACGTCTACGACCGGCAAGATCGACACGATCCTGTTCCAGGAGGTCTTCAGCTTCGGCCAGCTCTTCCGCTACCCGCAGGCGTTCTGGGGCGACGGTCCCGACCTGATCGGCTCGGTCTTCGGTATGTTCAACAAGGTGTCGGGCTCGCCCGACGCGGGGTCGAATCACAGCCGCTTCAAGGCAGGCGCCGAGCTGACGTACCTGCCGATCAGCTGGTTCGGGGTCGGCGGCCGCTACGACCTGGTGAAGGTCAATCTCGACGACAGCACCTCGGACTTCTCGGTGTTCTCACCCCGCATCATCATCCGCAGCAACTTCGTGACGCACGAACAGATCCTGTTCCAGTATTCGCGCTACTTCTACGGATCGAACGCGGCGGTCGCGTCGTTCCCATACAACGGTGGCGGAGCCGCCTATCCCTACAACGTCGCTGGCCAGGCCGTGGGCGCCGACAAGAACGCGTTCACGATGGCCGCGATCATTTGGTTCTAGGCAACTCACCTACTTCATCGATCACGAGGCAGTCATGAAAACACTATCGAATTGGAAAGCGATTGCGTTTGCGACCGGCGTGAGCGGCCTGGCCGCCGCCGGCTGTATTGCTCCCGCCGCGGGCGGCAACGCGCCCGGCGCGGCGCCGGGATCTGCGGCGTCGATTGGCGGCGGGGCGTCGGCCTACAAGGATTGCGGTCCTCAGGGCATGATCGACGACGGCGAAGACGGCAACAACCAGAACCTGCCGCTCGAGAATCGCGGCGGCTACTGGTACACGTTCATCGACAAGACCGGGACCACGACGGTGACGCCGATGGCCGGCGAGCAGGGTGGCACCTTCGCCATGACCGAGGGAGGCGCGAACGGCTCGAAGTTCGCCGCCAACTACAAAGGCAAGGTCGGCACCGGCGCGATCGTGTTCAGCGGCATGGGCGTCAACTTCGTCGACCCCAAGGACAAGTACGACGCGTCGAAGTACGCCGGCATCGCGTTCTTCGCCAAGCGCGGCGAGAGCTCGACCGGCAAGGTGCGCCTCAAGGTGCCAGACACGAACACCGACCCCGACGGCGCGGTTTGCACCGAGTGCTTCAACGACTTCGGCGGCGAGCTGAACCTGACCACCGAGTGGAAGAAGTACATCTTCCCGTTCAAGAAGATGGCCCAGGAACCCGACTGGGGCGCGCCCCGCAAGGCGCACATCGCTCCCGCGGGGATCTACGGCGTCCAGTTCCAGGTCAAGGTTCCGAACGCGAACTACGACATCTGGGTCGACGACCTCCAGTTCCTCTGCCAGTAGACGGCGCGTAGCGCTGGACTGCCAAGGGCCGCCTCGGATCGGGGCGGCCCTTTCCATTTTTTGCGGGCTTTGCGAGCCGCCGCCGGCCGCGCCAATCGCCCTCGATCTGTGATATGACGGCGCCCTGCTCGGCCTCTGGCGCTGGGCTCATTTATTTGGGGGACTTACATGCGCTTTGGTCACTTCGACGACGCGACCCGTGAATACGTCATCACCACTCCCAAGACCCCCTACCCGTGGATCAACTACCTCGGGTCGGAGAGCTTCTTCTCGCTGATCTCGCACCAGGGCGGCGGCTACTGCTTCTATCGCGACGCGCGGCTTCGCCGCTTGCTTCGCTATCGCTACAACAACGCGCCCACCGACGTGGGCGGGCGCTACTTCTACATCCAGGACGGCAACGACTACTGGACGCCGACCTTCATGCCGGTCAAGGCCACGCTCGATTCGTTCGAGTGCCGCCACGGCCTCGGCTACACGAAGATCGCCGGTGAGCGCAAAGGCATCCGCGCCGAGTTGCTGTTCTTCGTGCCGCTCGGCCACACCGCCGAGGTTCACCAGGTCACGCTCAAGAACACGGGGACCACGCCGCGCACGCTGAAGCTGTTCTCGTTCCTGGAGTTCTGTCTCTGGAACGCGTACGACGACATGACCAACTACCAGCGCAACTTCAGCTGCGGCGAGGTCGAGATCGAAGGCAGCACGATCTATCACAAGACCGAGTACCGCGAGCGGCGCAACCACTTCGCGTTTTATCATGTGAACGCGCCCATCGCCGGCTTCGACACCGACCGCGAGACGTTCTTCGGCCTCTACAACGGCATGGGCGAGCCCCAGGTCGTCGCCAAGGGCGAGTCCTCGAACTCGGTCGCGGCGGGCTGGGCGCCGATCGCGTCGCACAGCCTGGACGTGAAGCTGGCGCCCGGCGAGGAGAAGACGTTCATCTTCACGCTCGGCTACGTCGAGAACCCGGTCGCTGAAAAGTGGGAGAAGCCGGGCGTCATCAACAAGACGCGCGCCAAGCAGGTCTTCCAGGCGTTCTCGTCGAAAGAGCAGGTGCAGGCGGCGATGAAGAAGCTCGCCGATCACTGGTCGCGGCTGCTCTCGAACTACTCCATCGAGTCGTCCGACGAGAAGCTCAACCGGATGGTCAACATCTGGAACCCGTACCAGTGCATGGTGACCTTCAACATGTCGCGTAGCGCCTCGTACTTCGAGACGGGCATCGGGCGTGGCATGGGTTTCCGCGACTCGAACCAGGATCTGCTCGGTTTCGTGCACCTGGTGCCCGAGCGCGCGCGCGAACGCATCATCGACATCGCGTCGACGCAATTCGCCGACGGCAGCGCGTACCACCAGTATCAACCGCTGACCAAGCGGGGCAACAACGACATCGGCAGCGGGTTCAACGACGATCCGCTCTGGTTGATCTTCGGCGTCGCCGCGTACATCAAGGAGACCGGCGATTACGCGATCCTCGACGAGCCGGTGCCGTTCGACAACGACCCCAAGAACGTCGCGTCGCTGTTCGAGCACCTGAAGCGCTCGTTCCACCACGTGCTCAACAACCTGGGGCCGCACGGGTTGCCGCTGATCGGGCGCGCCGACTGGAACGACTGCTTGAACCTGAACTGCTTCTCGGAGACGCCCGACGAGTCGTACCAGACGACCGGCAACCGCACGGGGCGCACCGCGGAGTCGGTCTTCATCGCCGGCATGTTCGTCGGCGTGGCGCCGGACTACGCGGCGCTGGCCGAGAAGCGGGGCCTCGGCGACGAGGCCAAGCTCGCGCGCGCCGAGATGTCGAAGATGGAAGAGGTCGTGCTGCAGCACGGATACGACGGCGCCTGGTTCTTGCGCGCGTACGACTTCTTCGGGAACAAGGTCGGCAGCAAGGAGAACAAAGAGGGCCAGATCTACATCGAGCCGCAGGGCTTCTGCGTGATGGCCGGTATCGGCGTCAAGGACGGCCGCGCGCAGAAGGCGCTGGATTCGGTGAAGGAGCGGCTCGACACCAAGTACGGCATCGTGCTCAACAACCCGGCATACACCGAGTACCACGTGGAGCTCGGCGAGATCTCGTCGTACCCGCCCGGGTACAAGGAGAACGCCGGCATCTTCTGCCACAACAATCCCTGGATCATGATCGCCGAGACCGTGATCGGCCGCGGTGATCGCGCGTTCGAGTACTACAAGAAGATCACGCCCGCTTACATCGAGGACATCAGCGAGATTCACCGCACCGAGCCGTACGTCTACTCGCAGATGATCGCCGGCAAGGACGCGGTGAAGCCCGGCGAGGCCAAGAACTCGTGGCTGACCGGCACGGCGGCCTGGAACTTTGTCGCCATCTCGCAGTACATGCTCGGCGTGCGACCCGAGTTCGGCGGCCTGCTGGTGAACCCGTGCATCGGCAAGGAGATCCCGAAGTTCACGATCACGCGCAAATGCCGCGGCGCCGAGTACCGCATCAGCGTCACCAACAGCGGCAAGGGCGGCGCCGCGAAGCTGTCGGTCGGGGGCAAGGCGATCGAGGGCAACCTGGTGCCCTACGCCGCGGCGGGGTCGGTCGTCACGATCGACTGCGTTGTGTAGCCGCCATGCGCGCGCGCCGGGCTCTGCCGATCGTCGTCGCTGCCGTCTTGTCGGTGGCCATCGCGTCGCCGGCGCGCGCCCAGTCGCATGACGACGCCGAGGCCGACGCCGCGATCAAGCGCGGCGTCGAGCTGCGCCGCCATGCAAAGGACCAGGAGGCGCTGGAGGAGTTTCGCAAGGCGTACGCGCTGGTGAAGAGCCCGCGCGCGCTGGCGCAGATCGGCCTCGCCGAGCAGGCTCTCGGCCGCTGGGCCGACGCGGAGAACGATCTCGGCGAGGCGATGGGGAGCAAGGGCGACCCCTGGATCCGCAAGAACGTCACCACGCTGAACGGCGCGGTCGAGGTGATTCGCAAGCACCTCGGTAGCCTGGACGTCATGGGCCCCGCGGGCGCCGAGTTGCTGATCGACGGGCGCGTCGGCGGGACGTTGCCGTTGCCCAAGCCGGCGCGCGTGCCGATTGGCAGCTTGACGATCGAGGTTCGCAAGGATGGCTTCTTTCCCGCGACGCGCCCGGTCTCGATCGCGGCGGGCGAGCTGACGCGTGAGAGCGTCGACTTGCAGCCGATGCCGGCGGCTCCACCGGTCGTGCGTCCGCCGGCCCAGCCGCCGGAGGCCGCTCACTTACCCGGAATCCCCGGTGGTGACGTGGAGCACCCGGCGCTGCATCCTCCCGACGATCAACCGGATCACGCCGGCGGCGGCTGGCAGCGCACGGCGGCCTGGAGCACGGCGGGCGTCGCTCTGGCGGGCGCCGGGGCCGGCGTCGCCTTCCTGCTGATTCACAATTCGAAGCTCACCGACGCCAACAATGTGCCGTGCCACATCTCGAATGGGACGGTGAGCCCGACCGATCCGACCGAGAGCAATCATTGTCTCGATCTCGCCAACAGCGCCGATCAGGCGCGCATCGGCTCGATCGTGGCGTTTGCGGCGGCCGGCGCGCTGGCGATCACCTCGACGTTGCTGTTCGTGACCTCGTCGTCGCCGCCGCATTCGGGCGTCGCCCTGGTCTGCGCGCCGACGCTGCTGACGGCGGGCGCGACATGCCGGGTGCGGTTCTGATGTCGCAACCTAACCCGGACATCCGCATGACGACCGAGCCGCCGGACGCTGCCCGAAGGGTGAACGCCGACGATCTCGATCGATGGATCCGAGAGTATCTCAAGCACGCGCCGCTGTCGCTCACGCTGCGCGAGATCAATCGGCTGGTGGCGATCGAGGCGATGGGAGACAGCCGGGGTCCGGTGCTCGACGTCGGTTGTGGCGACGGGTTCTGGTGGACGCTGCGCGACGCGGATCATCGCGAGATCTACGGCGTCGACATTTCGGCCCGCGAGGTCGCCCAGGCGAAGACGCGAATTCAAGCCGCACTGACCGATGTATCGCGCGAGCGACCGTTTCCCGAGATATCGTTTGGCGAGATCATCGGCAACTGTTCGCTCGAGCACGTGCCGGACATCGACGCCGCGTTGATGAACCTGCGCCGGGCGGCTGCGCCCCATGCGCGGTTGCTGATGTTCGTTCCGACGCCCCGCTGGGCGTTCCAGGGCCTGGCACAGTCGTGGCTGCTGAACCACGCTCCGCGGATGGCGATGACCGTCGCCGGCGCGCTCAACGGCTTCTTCCAACACTGGCACCTTTACGATGACAAGGTCTGGAATCGGCTGCTGGCACAGAACGGCTGGCGCGTCCGCGCGAGCTACGGCCTGGGCTCGGTCCGCTCCGAGTTCTTGTTTCGCGCGTTCATGCCGCCCGCCTTCGTCGAGTTCCTCGCCAAGCAGGTGACCGGGTTCTATCCATCCAGGCTTGCGCGCTTTCTTCCACCCGCGATGCTGGAACCCGCGGTCAGGCTGGTGCGTTGGGCGGTATCGGATCCGCTGGTCCCGGTCGATTCTCCGACGGCCTACGAGTATCTGATCGTCGCTGAAGCCGCCGAGCTGCCGGAGCGGGGCGGCGGAGGGTCCGGGTGACCACCGACTACTTCGCGAACCACGCGCGTGCCCGCCGATTCCCATGGACGCTGTATCACCAGCCGCTGGAACGCGACCTCGGCAAGTTTCTCAATCGAGTCGCGGACGAGCACCCCGCTGGTGAAGTCCTGATCGTCGGATGCGGCCTGCTCCACGAGATCGATACGGCACCGAGCGGGCTTTCGTTTCACGTCGCCGATATCGACGATCGCGCTGTGGCCGCCGTCCTGGCGCGGCGCGATCCGCGGATCACCGGTGGGACAGTGGTGGTTCCCGAGACCCCGATCGATCTCGGCCGCCGCTTCGCGGCGATCTACGCCAAAGAGGTGATCGAGCACGTACTCGCGTGGCCCGCGTGGCTGACGGGCCTGCGTAACGCGCTGGTGGCCGGAGGCCGGCTCTGGTTATCGACGCCCAACTACGGCGAGCCCTGGCTGCCTGCGCTCGAGTCGACCGTGCTCGAGCTGATCGCGCGGCGCTCGGGTTTTTCCCGGCGCGACATCCATCCCACGCGGTTCTCCTGTGAATCCCTGGCGCGCGGGCTCTCGGGCGCCGGGTTCGAGCAGATTGCGGTCAAGCCGACAGCGATGCGGCTCGCGCTGACTTCGTGGGCCTGCGCGCCCCCATCCGCACGGCCGTAACCCTCCTACGGCGCCGGATCGATGCAACCCGGCGCACCGCGCTTGCGAAGATAGACCGCGTAGCCCGAGATGCCGTAGCCGGCGTAGTAGTCGTGCTCGTCGTGGAAGCAACGCGCGAGCTCGTCGGACGACGGGCCGTCGAGCCCGAAATTTCGCACCATCAGGACCGCGTCGGCGCGCTTCAAGCCGGCCAGCACCAGGGCGCCGTTCCCGGCGGGGGCGTCGGGGCCGGGAAAGACTTTGCGTTCGGGAGGGAGATCCTCGAAGACGTTCAACTTGTCGATGGAGTAGAGGCCGTCGCCGTAGCCTTGCAGCCCGAGCGACAGGACTTGCAACGGAGCCTGCGCGGGAGGCGGCTCGTCAGGCAGCTTCCAGAGCGAGAAACCACCGAACGACGGCATGGCCACGGCATATCGTCGCGTGAACGCGAAGAACAGCACGTCCTCCTGCTTCAAAGAAGGGAAGTCGTAGTTGTTCCACAGAATGTGGGTGATGCCGAGCTCCCGGAAGCGCAGGTACACGTCGCGTGGCGTTCGCATCGTTCGATAGTCGATCGCGAACTGCCAGCCGGCCCAGTCCGACATCGTCCGCCGGTTGATGCCCAGCTGAAGATGCGCGGTGTGCAAGAGCAACACGGCGTCATGCGGTAGCGCCGCGCCGATCTCACGAAAGCCCCTTCGATACTCTTTGTAGCGCGGGGCTCCCGGCCGATCGATGTCGCCGCGGATCACTTCGATGGAATCGCGTACCCTGTCCGCGCCGCCGGCGACGATGAATTTTCCGCCCCACGCGACCTGCAGGAAGATCAGCGGCAACAGGCCCACGCGCGCCCACGGGCCGGATCGCCAGGTCGCGGCGATGGCCGCCGCCGTCACCGCAACGAGCCAGGGTAGCAAGACCTGAAGGTTTCGCTCGATGCGATAGATGATCGCCCAGGACAGGACAGATCCCAGCGCCGCCACCAGCCCCAGCAGCAATCGCCGCCGGCGTGCGTGCAGGAGCACGATGGGCACCATGAGCGAGAAGAGAGGCCCGAAGAGGGGCATCTTGTGGGCGAAGGAGAACTGGGCGTCGAACGGGAACGTGAACATCAGGCCCAGCGAGCTGGGGATGTTTTGCAGCAACCGGCCAGGCGAGACCGCGGCTTCCATGGCGTCGAACTGGAGATTGGTGAACCTCGGCGTGCTCCCGGTGAAGACGCGCAACGCCAGCGGATAGACCGGATTGCGATAGAAGACCGCGTTCATCACCAGGTGCGGCCCGAACCCGAGCAGCACGCCGGCGACGAAGAAAAGCGGTCCGCGCCAGAGGTCGGCAGGATGATCGAGCTCCTCGTCGAGACCGCCGGGTCGCGGGACCGCGCGGATGACCAGCGTTCCCCAGCGAACCGCCAGCAGGGCCGCGATCGGAAGGAGCAAGTAGACGCACTGGATCTTGGTGTGCAAGGCCGCGCCGCCAAAGAGTCCCGCCATCACGCACAAGCGAGGAGAGAAGGCCTTTGCGGCCCGAAACGAGGTCAGCAGCAAAGGAATGGCGAAGAACGCAGCCACGTGATCGGAGCCAGCGCCCAGGGTCGCGTCGTAGACGAAGAACCCGGGGAACAGAAAGTACGCCGCCCACGATCCACTGGCGCGCGTGTCGTCCAGCATCCAGCGGGCCGCTGCCGAGATCCCGACCAGCGTCCAGACGAACAGCAGGAGCTCGATGTGCTGAGCCATCATCCAGCGCAGCGGGGCCGCGTAGAACCCGGGCACGAGGAAGCCCCAAGTGTAGAGGATGCTCGAAAGGTGAGGCAGGTTCTTGGCGGTCTCGGCGATGAACGGAACCAGGCGGTGCTCGCGCGCGTAGTCTTCGGCAATGACCAGATGGCTCCAGGCTGCGTCGTAGCTGATCGCCTCGGGCGTCGCGCATTGCATGTACAGCACGCCAAACGAGAGCACCCCGAACGCGACCGGCAGGAGCGCCAAGGGCGACATCGGCGTCCTCTCAGCGCGCGCGCGAGCGAGAGCGTCTCGCACTGCCGGCACGGCGAGAGGCAAGCCCGCCACGAGCATGACGGCGGGCAACCCGATCGCGAAAGCCGGGCCGTAGAGATGAAGGGCGCCGCCGAGGTACATGCCCAAGACGAACGCGATGATCCCGACCGCCATGCTCATGACCGCGGTCTCGATGACCGGAAACGAGAACCGCCCCGCCTTTACGATCAGGAGGTGACCGAAGCTGAGGCAGCCGGCGCAGAGGAATCCGCTCCACATCCAGAGGCGGAGGTAGTCCCAGATCAACCAGGTCCGCAGCGGTTGGCTGTCATTCAAGACGCCGCCGTAGACGAGGGTCGCGCCGAGTCCCGCCAGGGCGAGCAGAGGGCCGTGCCACCGTCGGCTGAAAATGATCTGGCTCCGCCTGAGGAGAGTCCCCCACACGCGCAGCACCATACCAACGAGTACTTTGTTCCCGCGAGAGATTCCCGCGATCAACGGCCGGCGCGCTCAAAAAAAAAGGGGGCCCGGCCCAGGCCGCGCCCCCTGCCGCCTTGCCGGCGGATCGATCGACTAGTGGTAGAACTTCACGTCGTCGATCGTGACGTCAGCCGTGCAGTTGGTGGGCGCGCCGCCTTCGGCCGCAGGCGCGATCGTGAACTGCCACTGCAGGCCGATCAGCTTCGCGGGGTCGAGCCCGGTGGCCGGCGAGCCGGACATCGGTGCGCCGGTTCCCGTGAACGGAACCATGAGCGACGCCGGGAACGGTGTCGTGACTCCCAGCTGAGGCGCATAGGAGCCCTTCGGGCCGGTGGTCTTCGGGTCGTTGCCGGCCGTCGAATCACCGTGCTCGCTGTCGTTGATGGAGAACTGCATCGTGCAGCCGGTCATCGTTCCCGTGATCGAGAACTGAACGCCGCTGAACGCGCTCGCATCGACGCAGCCACTGAAGTAGACGACGGTGCCCACGTACTGCGGCATGGACATCGGCGCTGCGTTTTCGCTGATGTGGAGCGTCGTGCCCGTGGTCGTCGCGGTGGGGCCGGCGGTGCCGCCGTAGGCGGAGACGCCGCCCATGATCTCGACGCCTGCGCTGCCGTCGCCGGTGAAGTCAGCGATGAGACCGCTCGTGGGCGCAGCCATCGTGTTCGCCGTGCCGCAACCGAGCACGCCGCCGCCGCCGCCCGCGCCGGTCGACGAGCCGCCCGCGCCGGTCGACGAGCCGCCGGTGCCGGCGCTGCTGCCGCCCGAACCGGTGCCGGTGCCGCCCGAACCCGTGCTACCGCCGGTGCCGCCACTGTTGCTGCTGCTGCAGCCCTGCGTGGCCGCCAACAACCCGACAGCGGCGATCCCACAGAGAGCGATCTTCAATTGCCGCGACTTCATTACGTTCATGACGATCTCCTTTAAGAGCTTTCTCATTGAAGAGGCATCCCAGCGCGCACGCGCACGGGAGCCAAACCCACGCTGGGCGGCAGATTGCCATCCGGCGAATAAACCAGCAAGGCCCTTGCGAGGCAGGTCACCATTCTGAGTTGGGAGATTGATCGCCGCGTCGTGAAACGACGTTCCCGGATTCCGCAGGGAGCTTCTCGGGCGCGCTCAATGCCCTTTCGACGCGGTCCTGGTGGGGCCGGCACCCTTCTCGTCGAGGAAGGCCGCGGCCCACGCCAGGGGCGCATTCCAGTTGATCGCGATTTCGTTCGCCGACCAGGCCTCGATGTTGTCGACGTAGCACTTCTCCGGCGCACAGCCGGCCAGCCCGGCGCCTTGCACGTACGGATCCTGCAGGCCCGAGTTCGGCCCTCCCGAGATCGCGCCCGGGGGCGGGCCCGGAAATGCCGGGTTGGCCTGATGCGCCCAGAAGCGGTGGTGCGGGTGCTCGAGCGGACGGTCGCCGTAGCCGGTGACGTACGATTGGTCCATCGGGTTGCGCCCGAGCAGGTAGCTCATCCCTTCGCCGACGCCGTCGAGATACTTCGGCTCGCGCGTGAAGTCGTGCGCCAGCGCCATGATGATCATGTTGTTGAGCACGAACGCGTTCGAGCCCCAGGGGAACCCGTGGCTGCCCGGCTTGAACGGCACGCGGTAACCCTGGGTCTTGATCAACTCGAAGTAGGCGTCGGCCGCCGCCTGGATGTTCTTGCGCGCCGCCGCGCGGTCGGTGGCGGGCAGGCCGTTCGGCACCACCGCCAGCGTGATCGTGCCCAGCGCCTCGGTCTCGGCCCAGGTCATCGGCGTCGGGATTCCGTCGTCACCCGTCGTGATGGGCACCGCCTCGAAGTGCGGTGATTTGAGCAGGAACGCCTTGTAGACGTCCTTCTTCGTGGTCACGTAGAGCTCGGCCGCCGCCCAGTAGAACTCGTCGCTGACCTGCTTGTCGTCGTAGGGGCCACCGCCAACCGCGGCGGTGCCCGCGAACATCGCCGGGTGCGCCATGGCGGCCGTCCAGGCGCGCTCGGCCGCCTCCAGGCATCGGGCGGAGAACTTCTTGTCGATCTTCTGCCAGATGCGCGCGCACTGCCCCGCGTTGGCCGCCATGTTCAGCGTCGCTGCCGTGCTCGGCGGCCAGAGGAAGCGCTTGATCTGATCGTCCTGCGGCGCCGTGCCGAGCGCGGTCCATTCCAGGTCGTGAACCTTGTGGTGCACCATGCCCGCCAGCGGCTGGCCCGCCGGCACCTGCATCTTCAGCTCGAACTCCAGCTCCCAGCGCGCCTCGTCCAGGAGGTCGGGAACGCCGTTCTTCTTCTCGGGGATCGCCATCTTGCCGTCGGCGAAGTCGTGGGCCGAGGATCCGAGGTACTTGTTGCGCTCGTATTCGTCGAGCAGCGTCCAAACGCTGATGCCCGCGTTGACGACGTATTTACCGTGGTCGCCCGCGTCGTACCAACCGCCGGTGACGTCCAATGAGTAGTTGCAGCCCGAATTGGCGAGGCAGGGGACGTTGTTGTCGCCTTGATTGACGCCCTTGCCGACGTGGCCGGCCGGGCGCGTCCATTGCTTCTCGCGGGCGTAGGGCATCGCGATCTCGATCCCGCTGCGGTTTTGATAGAAGTACGCGAGGGCGTCGTACTTCAGTTTCTTGTAGACGCCAGCCTCGATGTCGAACGGGTGGCTCACGTTGCCGGCAACCTTGAGCGTGAAACCGCGTCCCGTGCCTTCGAACGACGAAAAGTCGGCGACGTGCACGGTGTCGCCCGACGCCGCGTCGACGCCGACCGGCAACGTGGTGCCGGACGCGACCACGCGGCCGCCGCTGCTCAGCAGCTGATAGGTCTCCGGCGTCTTCGACGTGCTCTTGACGATCGCGAGCTTGGGCAGGTGCGGCAGGTAGCCGACCTGGTTCACCAGGACGTTGGGGATCGGCGCCGCCTTCGGTTCTTCCTTGCGCACGAACTGCGGGTCGTCGAGGGAGACGTCGTCGATGCACACATTGAAGGGCACGGGGCCGTCGGCCGCGAGCGAGCCGCCCATGTGCAAGGCGAACTCGGCGGTCGCGTCGTCCTCGCGTCCCATGGTGAACGAGCCGACGAACGTCTGCGGCCGCGTCAGCAGGTCCATGCTGTCGGTCCAGTATTCGGCGTAGGGCGGCCCCGACATGCCGACCTTGGCGCGGATGCGCGTCGGCCGCGTGGCGTGCGCCTTGATGCTGATCGAATACGTGTGGCCCTTCTGGATCACCATCGCGCGGTGGCGAAGCTGCGCGTCCCAGTTGTTCGTGCCCTTGTTGGTGATCTCCAGGCAAAGCTCGCCGTCCTTGGCCACGTACGTGCGCCCCGCGCCCGGCGCGGTGAACGAGTTCGTCCAGGGCAGCGACTTTCCGTCGGAGAACGTCGCGTTGGCGATCAGGTTGTTCCCCGACAGCTTGGGCGCGTCGACGCCCGGCGATCCGTTCGCGGGCGGCGCGCTCCAGTCGGCGGGTGGCGCGCCCGGCGCGGCGGCGGTCGCTGGCGCGGGAGCCGCGGCAGCCGGCGCGCGGTTCTTGGAGGCGCAACCGAGCGCGAGCGCGAGTACGCACGGAGCGAGCAGACGACCAAGCGTCAACGAACGAGCCAAGGCGGCCTCCAGGGGGGAGAGGGTGGTCGGGAATGGAAGCTAGGCTAGCGCGGCGCGCGCTCGGTATAGGCCGCGCAGCCGGCCGGGACGTTGGCGCCGTCCCGGCCGCATGCGATGTCGCCTTGTCAGCGAGCTTAGGGGGTGAACGCCAGATCGTCGACCCAGACGTTCATGCTGGCTGGCGCGGTGGCGGTGCCGTTGACCTGCCAGTGGAAACCAATCAACGTGCCCGGCGTGAACGCCGTGCCGCCGACGGAGTTCATGTCGAGGGTCAGATCGGACCACTTGATCGTGTACTGGGCCCAGGTCGACGTCAGGTTGATGATTTTGCCCCAGTGGCCGTTGCAGTACATCGGCGCCGCCGCGGTGCACGTACCGCCGTTGGCCGAGTCGGCGCTGGCTGGGATCGGTACGGCGACGCGGACGGCATTGGTGCCAGTGAGGGACCCTGCGGCGGTGCCCATCGCCCAAAACGTGAAGCCAGAGTAGGCGCTCGCGTCGACGTTTTTGACCGTGGCTCCGCTCGAGTTGAGGTTTACGCCTAGACCCACCCCAAAGCCATTCGCTCCTGGACCGAAACCCGAGCCGTTGATGTGCGCGGCGTAACCCGTTCCGCCGTGCCCCGGCATGTCGCTCACGAAGGCCGTGCCAATAGCCGGAGTAACTGTGCCAGCGCTGTCACCGTAGACATACCAGGATCCCATCGCGCAGTTCAGATTGAAGTAGCCGCCCGTCGAGGGGCCACCGCGACCGGCCTCGTCGAAGTTGTCGATATCGGGGACCGATCGCGGACAGCCGCTTACGCCGTTCCCGGCTGCGCCGGTGCTTCCGCCGAATCCACCGCCGGTGGAACCACCCGAGCCAAAGCTGGAACCACCCGAGCCGAAGCTCGATCCGCCCGAACCGAAGCTCGATCCGCCTGAGCCAAAGCTGGAACCACCCGAGCCGAAGCTCGATCCGCCGGAGCCGCTGCCGGTTTTCCCGCCACTGGAGCTCCCCGTGTGACCACCGCCGCCGTTGACGGTGTCGCCGGAGACGCAGCCTTGGGCCAAGAGTCCGCAGGAGACGACGCCGGCCGCGAACAGGAGATACGCAGATTTCATGAGCTAAGCCCCTTTCACATCATTGCCGGAAGACGTCACAGCAATAAGACCGAGATGAACCACGTGGTTCTATCCCGCCTTCTAGAGTGATTCAAACGTTTTTCGGCGCGTCAAGGAGAGCGAAGTTCGCCCACCGCGATAGGAGGCGTGGGCAAAGAGCTATGGCTTGCAGACGGAAAAGGGCGGTACAGCCCCAGTTGTCTGACAGGTGGTCCCCAAAGCACACTCCCCTGCTGTGGCGGGGTTGCAGACGACGATGGCCGTGAATCCGGCCAGTTGACCCTGGACGCACGCTGTTGAGGTCATGCACGAAATTCCGCTGCCGCCCGGATTCGTCCACGAACAGCAGACATATCCAGGCGGACAATCGGCCGCTTCGTCACACGTAGCGCCCACGTCGGTCGGACTGCATGTCGAACCCGTCCGACATGCCGATCCCGCGAGACCACTGGCGCAGCAGACGTGATCCGACGTCGCGCATTCTCCGTCCAGGCCGCAAGTCACCGTCGGGCGTCCGCAGGTTCCCATCCCGTCGCAGACCTGTCCGACGCTCGCCATTCCCTGGAACAGCCCGCAGTACGTTTTCGCGGGCGCATTGACGAAGGGGCAGTCCGCCGCGGCCTTGCACTGGCCGATGGCTTTACAGCGGTTGGACGTGATCGACGTCGCCCAGTCGCGGCACAACGTGTCCGCCGGGCAGGCGACGGTTCCGCACGCTGGGTCGTCGGCGGGCATTTGGCAGTTCCCGTTCGACGAGCACTGCGCGCACGGGCCAGTACAGCTTTGGTCGCAACAGATTGTTCCTGCGCAATGATTCGAGGCGCAGTCTTGATCGCCCGCGCAGGTCTCGCCCAGCGTGCGCGTGCCCGCTCGGTCCGCACCTCCGTCAGTGATGCCGGCGCCGCCCGAGCCCCCGTATCCTCCGGCGGCGCCGCCGAGGCCGCTGCCGCCCGCGGCAGCTCCGCCCGGCCCGCCGCCGCTGCCGTTCGCCCCTGCCCCGCCAGTGCCACCGCCGCTTGTTCCTCCCGCGCCCCTGATTGATCCGCCTGTTCCGCCGTCATTTGGCGCGACTTTGTAGCTGGTGCAGCTGGCGAGGCCCATTACCGCCCATACGACCAAGTGAGCCTTGAAAACGCGCGAAGACGGTGCGGTCGTCATCAAATCAGCCTCCCAATCTTCCCGCCGCCACTATCGGCGCGCCCCTCGGCAAAGTTGCGCAAGACCGTATCGGCGGGCCAAGGCGCCTGTCGATGTCCGCCGCACTAGCCCCACAGCCGTGCACGACCGAAAGCGCCGCGGATTGACCGATGTCACATCCACATCCGCAGATGCTCGGTCCCTCCTCGAACAGGGTACACTCGCGCCGCGAGCCTCGGCGCTGGCGCGATCGCGCGCGTCGAAGCTCGACCGCAGCTTACGTTGGAATTGCATTGGAATTGAATTGGACTGTCCGACGAGGAGATCTGGATGAATCGCGCTTCACTGAGCCTGGCCTGCCTTTCGCTTTCGCTTTCACTGTCCCTGGTTTATTTGTCCGCCTGCACCACCGCCAGCTCGCACGCCGACGGCGGCGGCACCGGCGGCGGGTCATCGGGGTCGGGCGGCAGCTCGTCAGTCGGGACCGGGGGGACCACGACCGGGACCGGCGGCAGCACCGGGCAGGGGGGCGCGGGCGGTGCGACCGCGGGGACCGGCGGGTCGACGGGCGCTGGCGGCGCGGCCAGCGCGGTCTTCAAGTGTCCGATGCCGCCCGCGTCGTACACGCCGCTCGCGAACACGACCAGCCTGCCCGCGGCGCAGCAGCTGACCGGCGTTCCGCCCGCGGACAACTATTCCCAGGGGTTTTCGATCATCGAGGGCCCGGTCTGGCTTGGTAATGCGCTCTACGTTTCGCAAATCATGGGTGGCAATCCGCCGCCGCCGTCGCGCATCCTACGGGTGATCCCCGGCAGCGCGTCGACGGTCTTTGCCACCGACGACGGCACCAACGGCATGGCAATCCTGCCCGACGGCGAGCTCGTCGGAGCCATCCACAAGGACGGCTCGATTCGCCGGATTCCGCTCGCTAGCCCGGACAGCCCGCAAGTCATTGCATCCGGCTACATGGGCGTCCCCTTCAACGCTCCCAATGATTTGGCCGTGCGCAGCGACGGAAATATCTACTTTTCCGATCCGGACAACAACCAGGCGCCGCATCCGGCGCCGCAGGGGTCGGGGCACACCCGGGTCTATCGAATCTCGCCGCTGCCGGCGGCGACCGTCACCGTCGTCGACGAGACGCTGAGCGAGCCCAACGGCGTGACGCTCTCGCTCGACGAGAACACGCTCTACGTGTCGGGGCCTGGCCTGTACAAATACGCGGTGAACCCCGACGGGTCGACCGGCGCGCGTCAGGACGGCGTGCCCAACCCGCAAATGTATTCGGGCTCCGACGGGATGGTCTTCGACTGCGCGGGGGATCTCTACATTGCGAACAATTCGAACGTCACGGTGCTCAATCCGTCGGGGACCAAGGTCGGGGACATCATGGTCGCCGGCAACGGCGTTCAAGCGGTTTCCAACGTCGCGTTTGGCGGCACTGACCGAAAGACGCTGTTCATTACGACGCTCGGCTCAACACCGGGTGTCTTCACGATCGCCATGCCGGTACCGGGGATGCCGTACTGAGCCGTCTCGTCGCGTCCGAATCCGTCGCGAAAATGTTGCGGAGTCGGTGGGGGGGACACCCCCCCGCGGACTGCGCGAGACTATTCGGAGGCCTTTTTTGAGCCACTTTTTTAGGTCGTTTTTTGATCCCCGCCACTGGAAAAAACTCCTAAGCTCCGAAATCGTCATGACCAAAATCGTTGCGGTTTCGGTGGTCTCGCTGTTCCTCATGCTCGCCGGCCGTCACGCGGCGGCGGCCGACAAAGAAGGGCTGGTCAAACAAGTGACCGCGCTGGATGACGCGGCGACGTCGGCGTACAGCGACGGCGACTTCGACAAGATGAAGAAGCAGCTGCTGAAGGCGCTGTCGATCGGCAAGGACGCCCTGGCGAGCGACCCGATCATGGCGCGGGTCTACTTGCACCTGGGCGTGCTCTAC
>Ga0265328_10000468_pt1 | contig 18807 bp, 20 predicted proteins | sample 41624metaG_FD_202086 | JGI IMG/M metagenome (GOLD analysis project Ga0265328, IMG submission 202086) | Rhizosphere microbial communities from Carex aquatilis grown in University of Washington, Seatle, WA, United States - 4-16-24 metaG | ecosystem: Host-associated > Plants > Roots > Rhizosphere...
GGCTTCACCCATAATCTGCGCTTCCCGGGACAATATTACGACGCCGAGACGGGGCTGCATTACAACGGCTTCCGCGACTATTCGCCGACGCTCGGGCGCTATGTCGAGAGCGATCCGATCGGCTTGGCGGGTGGGATCGACACCTATGCTTACGCGCAAAACAATCCGGTCACGCTGACCGATCCTTCGGGCCGCATCGTCCCGCTGCTGTTGGCGGTCGCCGCCGGCGTGCTATATTCGACGGCGGCGAATGCGCCCGGCCCCGGCGACGCGATCGTGCCGCCGGATGGCGCAGGTCCGTATCTGGCCGCCGCCCTGACGGCGGCAGGAGGCCCGATCGGCGGGGCGGTGGCCGGCTTGTGTGGGCGAGCGGCCGCTGCTACGGGGCCGCGAGTGATAGGGTCGTTTGCGGTCCCTCGAGGCTTGAAATTTGGAACGACGACGTTTGGGAACTATGCGCATGAGGAAACGGCCAAACTTTTACAGGGGATCTTTCGCAATGCGAAATTTGAGTTCCGCGTCCTACCTGGTCAGACGGGCGTCGATGTCACGGTAGCGGAAGAATCCATTGACGCAGTCGGATTTAAGTTTGCTGAGATAAAGCCTCTCACGGCCTCGGGAGAGGCGAGTTTCAACAGGCAGGTTCTGCAATGGAGCCTTCCTGGTCCCGTGCAGCCCATAACATACGATGCCGCCGGCAACGTCTTTCTGGGATTCCGTTAAATGAAAATCGCAGAAATGATGAAATCACACCGATATGCCGATGTGGCGGCTTATCTGAGGAAGGTTCTACAAGAAGATTCTAGAAATAGAGCTGCTATTGCGCAAATTGCCGCAGCGTTACGTGCAATAGGAAATTTTCATGAGGCCGCTTCATTTTTCGAATTAGCGGCAGATCTTGACAAGAAAGATGAAATCGCCAATCGGGTGGCACCGGGCAGAGCGCCATATGATATTGACATAGCCTGCCTGCACTGGCTTTCGGATGATCACTCGAAAGCTGTTCAATTGATGCATGGTTTGGCGGCTGGAATTCGTAACGGTTCGATAAAATATGGCGACTTGGCCGGCGGGATGTCGCAGGGATTGTTGCTTTATTACATGTCGACGACCGCAAATATTCCCAAAGAAGTGTCGTATGCGCTCAAATATCTGAGAAATCGAGTTCGAAGGGCCGCTGGCCGAATGTGGCCGGGCCCGATAGCGAATTACCTTTTGGGAGACATTTCCTTCGAAGCCGTCATGGCGGCCGTCGATGATGACGGCGGGATCGTGCTGGTGAATCCGGACCCCGCGAACGAAGAGCTCGGGAGACGTAAGCGCTTAGTCCTGGCTTTATTTTACGATGGAGTGAAGTCACGCCTCGCAGGGGACGAAGCACATTGTCTTGCACGCATGCGGGAATGCTACTCGCTGGAGAACCCGCTCAATGAACAGGAATGGTACTTGGCGAGATACGAGGTCGAAAAAGCGAACAATGTGAAATGATACGAATTGTATAATTGCTCTAATCTTGCAAGCGGCACCGTGGCAGGCGCTGCCGGAGCTGATTGCGCGGGCTCGGCGGCAAACACACCGCCCAGCCCCCCGCCCCGCCTCACCGCGGCGCGCGCATAAGCCTGATGTCCAGGTCGTTGACCTTCTTCCTCAGCGTGTTGCGGTTGAGCCCCAAGAGCTCCGCCGCCTTGATCTGATTGCCGCGCGTCGCAGCCAGCGCCGCCGAGATCAAGGGCACCTCCACCTCGCGGACGATGCGGTGATAGAGTCCCGGCGGCGGCAGGCCGTCGCCGTAATCGCGAAACAGTCTGGCGAGGTGCATTTCGACCGAGGCCGACAAGGTTTGCCCGCTCTCCAGCTCCGGGTCGGTCCCCTTGCCGGTCGCGCCGGGCTGCGTCGAAACCGGGCGCGGCGCCTCGGTCTGCAATTCGGTCTCGATCAGCGCTTCGCCGACGACTTCCTGGGGATGCAGCGCCGCGAGACGGCGGATCAGATTTTCCAGCTCGCGGATGTTGCCGGGCCAGCGGTAGCGCTTCATGCGCTCCAGCCCCGCCGTCTCGATGTATTTTTGCGGCAGGCCCTCGGCGGCGGCCTGTTTGAAGAAATAATGCACGAGGTCCGGTATGTCCTCGGTGCGGTCGCGCAGCGGCGGCAGGCGCAGCGGCACGACGTTCAGCCGGAAATACAGATCCTCGCGGAACAGTCCCTGCTGGATCAGAATCCGCAGATCCTTGTTGGTCGCCGCGACGATCCGGACGTTGGTCTTGATCGGCGTGCGCCCGCCGACCGTCGTATATTCGCCCTGCTGCAGCACGCGCAGCAGCCGCGTCTGCGCCTCCATCGGCATGTCGCCGATTTCGTCGAGGAACAGCGTGCCGCCCTCGGCCTGTTCGAAGCGGCCGGCCGAACGCTGCGTCGCGCCGGTGAAGGCGCCTTTCTCATGGCCGAAGAGCTCGCTCTCGATCAGATCGCGCGGGATCGCCGCCATGTTGATCGCGACGAAAGGCCCCTTCTTGCGCCGGCCGTAATCGTGCAGCGCGCGCGCCACCAGCTCCTTGCCGGTGCCGGACTCGCCGTTGATCAGCACGGTGAGGTCCGTCTGCATCAGCCGCGCCAGCGCGCGGTAGATTTCCTGCATCGCCGGCGAGCGCCCGACGAGCGGCATGCCCTCGAATTCCTCGCCGACCGGCCCGTCGGGACGCTTTTTCGGCTCCGCCAGCGCGCGGCCGACGATGCCGACCAGCTCCTTCAGGTCGAAAGGTTTTGGCAGATAGTCGTACGCGCCGCGCTCCGAGGCGCGGATCGCCGTCATGAAGGTGTTCTGCGCGCTCATCACGACGATCGGCAGCTCCGGCCGCAGCTTTTTTATGCGCGGCAGCAGCTCGAAGGCGTTTTCGTCGGGCATGACGACGTCTGTCACGACGAGGTCGCCCTCGCCCGACTGCACCCAGCGCCAGAGAGTCGCCGCCGTGCCCGTCGTGCGCACTTCGTAGCCGGCGCGCGACAGCGCCTGGGCGACGACCGTGCGGATGGCGGCGTCGTCGTCGGCGACCAGGATTTCGCCGCGATTCATACCGATGTTCTCCAGTCCGCGAGGCGCGGGGTTCTTAGCGATACATGGGCATCAATATTCGGAAACATGTCTTTCCGGGGTGGGATTCGCATTCGATGACGCCGCCGTGGTCGTTGACGATCTTGGCCACCAAAGCAAGTCCAAGGCCAGTTCCGGAAGCCTTGGTCGTCACGAAGGGATCGAACAGATTGGCGGCGATCTCCTCCGAGACGCCGGGGCCGTTGTCGCGCACGCGAAACTCCAGCGGCAGCCCGACCGGGCGCGCCTGTCCCAGCGCGCGCAGGCTGACGCCGGGGCGAAAGGCGGTGGAAAGCTTGATTTCCCCCTTCGGCGCGTCGCCGATCGCCTCGGCGGCGTTCTTGACGAGGTTCAGGAACACCTGAACCAGCTGATCGCGGTCGCCCGCCAGCGCCGGCAGCGAGGGATCGTAGTCCTCGACGAAGCGAATGTGCCGGCCAAAGCCCGAGCGCGCCACCTGCTTCACATGGTCCAACACGGAATGAATGTTGATCTTCTCGCGTTTCAGCGGGCGCTGGTCGGAGAAGATCTCCATGCGGTCGACGAGCCGCACGATGCGGTCCGTCTCCTCGCAAATGAGCCGGGTCAGCGCCCTGTCCTCGTCGCCGAGCGCAGGTTCGAGCAGCTGCGCCGCGCCTCTGATGCCGGACAAGGGGTTCTTGATCTCATGGGCGAGCATGGCCGCCAGGGCCGAGACGGAGCGCGCCGCGCCCCTGTGGGTCAGCTGTCTGTCTATCTTATCGGCAATTGTACGTTCTTGCAGCACGACGAGCACGCCGCCGTCGCTGTGTGGGAGCGGCGCACAATGCACGTCGACCCGCCGGTCTCCCGCGGAAAAACGCCCGAGCTCGACCTTATATTCATTGATCGCGGCGCCGCGCTCGCGAACTTGGGCGATCTGGGTGAGCAGGCAGGAGCCGAAGGGCAGCAGTCTTTCGAGCGAGGCGCCGATCAGCGAGGGCTTGCCCATCTCGAAAAACGCCTCGGCGGCGCCGTTGGCGTCGGCGATCCGATTGTCCGGATGGATCGAGAGGATCGCATTGGGCAGGGCCTCCAATATGCAGGAGCGCTTGTCCTGGGCGAAGACCTTGAGCGCGGCGCCGACGAGCGGCGGGCTCGGCTTGCGCGGTTTTTCGGTTTTGGCGCTCATGCCGCGGCCTCGCAGTCGTCCCGGTCGAACAGGGTTTCGAGCAGCCCGCGCGCCTGCGAAGGCTCGGTGGAAACCAGCAAAGCCAGACGCAGGGCCGCCCCCTGCCCGCCAGTTCCCAGCCCCGCCCGATCGACATAGGCGGCGAGATGCTTGCGCGCATGGCGCAGGCCGGCGTTCGCGCCCATCGCCGCGACGAGGCTCTCCATGTGGCGTATGGCGATCTCGCCGCGTTCTGCGCGGGAGGGCGACGCCCGGCGCCGGCCGCTGCGCAGAAATTCGGCGATGTCGCCGACGAGCCAGGGCTGGCCCAGCGCCGCCCGGCCGATCATCACGGCGTCGGCGCCGGAGAGGCGCAGCATTTCCGCGGCGGCATCCGGCGAGTCGCAGTCGCCATTGGCGACGACCGGTATGGCGACCGCCTGCTTGACCGCGGCGATGGCGCGCCAATCGGCGGCGCCCGTATAAAACTGCTGGCGCGTGCGGCCGTGCACGGCGACGAGCATGGCGCCGGCGTCCTGCGCGCGCCGCGCCAGTTCGGCGGCGTTGCGGGAAGATTCGTCCCAGCCGAGGCGCATTTTGACGCTGACCGGAATTTTGGCGGCGGCGACGACCGCGTCGATCAGCCGGCCGGCGAGATCGAGGTCGCGCATCAAGGCCGAGCCCGCCAGCCCGCCGGTGACGCGCTTGCAGGGACAGCCCATGTTGACGTCGATCCAATCGGCCCCGGCCTCCACCGCGGCGTGGGCGGCGAGCCGTGCACCCTCGGGATCGCGCGCGGCGATCTGCACGACGTTCGGGCCTTCGGCGGCGAGGGTTCCGGCAAGCCGCAGCCGCGTCTCGCGATCGCCGCGGGCCACGCCGGCGGCGGCGATCATCTCGCCGACGGCGGCCGAAGCCCCATGCCGCAGCGCAACGCCGCGCATCGCGGCGTCGGTCACGCCGGCCATCGGCGCGAGGAGGGCGCGGCCGGAAAGAGATATTGGGCCAACACGGAGTTCCGCCTGGGTCACGCGATTTTTTGCCTAGCTTGTGAGCATGATTGTCTATGCTCATATCATAAGCAGCATGAGACGTTCGCGCAAGTTGCGCGGAAAGAAGACCGCGCCCAGCGGCGCGACATTTCCGGCTTACGTCGTCGCATCGTCTTGCGCCCGTAAAAGCGTCGCGCGACTTTAGGCGCATGAGCGAAACGATTCTCCTTTCCAACATCGCCGGCGACGGCGCCCGCATCGAACGCTTCGGCGCCGAGCTTTCAGGCTGGCGCAGCGGCGGCGTCGACCTCGTCTGGGCCAAGCAACCGGAAATCTGGGACCGCACGGCGCCCATCCTGTTCCCGGTCGTCGGCTGGACGCGCGGCGGGGCCGTGCGCGTCGACGGCGAGAGCTATCCGCTCGCGCTGCACGGCTTCGCCTGGAACATGGATTTCGCCGTCGCCGAGCGGCGCGCGGACTTCGTGCGGTTGCGACTTTGCGCCGACGAAGAGACGCGGGCGCTCTATCCCTTCGACTTCGTGTTTTCCGTCGAATTCCGCCTCCTGCCCGGCGCGCTGGAGAATACGCTGATCGTCGAGAACGCGGGCGACCGGCCCCTGCCATACGCCTGCGGCCTGCACCCCGCCTTCCGCTGGCCACTCGCCGGCTCCACCGCGCAGCACAGCTTGGTTTTCGAAAAGCCGGAAGCGCCCGATCTGCCGATCATCGGCCCCGGGGGACTGATCATGCGCGAAACCAAGCGCGTTCCGCTCGATGGGCAAACGCTGAAACTGAAGGGCGAACTCTTCGCCAAGGACGCGCTGGTCTTCCGCGACACGCAGAGCCGCAGCGTCGCTTTCGACAATGGCGCGGGGGCGCGCATCGTCTGCGACTTCGCGGATTTCCCCCACATCGGCTTCTGGACGCTGCCGCCGGCGCCCTATCTTTGCGTCGAGCCCTGGACTGGCTACGGCGATCCGGAGGATTTTTTCGGCGAACTCGCCGAGAAGCCGTCGATGCGCATTCTCGCGTCGGGCGAGCGCGCCCGCCACGCCGCGACTTTTCGGTTCGAACAAAGCGGTGAGGCAATGTCCTGAGCTACGCCAACCCCTCGCTCAGGAGCTAAGACAGCCAGATCAGCAATCCCTGCCTCCGCTCGGCGGCCTGTGAAACGTATTCGCGCAGAAGCGGAAAGTAGGTTGAGACCTCCGCCCGCAATTCGCTCTCGAAATCGGCTTCGAAAAGCTGGCCAGACGGTATGGAATAGACGCAGGCGGCCGACATTTCGCGATAGTCGACGCGCGCCGCGAGCCGCGCCGCGTCCTGTGTCCCCAGGAAGCGCGCGAAACTCTGCGTCGCTTTCTCGTCCTGCAAGCGCGCCGGCCCGTAGCCCACGGCGCGGCCGAGCGGCTCGCCGGTCAGCAACTCGTTTCCGGGCGCCGCCGCCTCGTCGACATGGCCGGTGAAGAGATAATTGAGCACGTGCCAGGACTTCTGCAATTCGAGCACGGACTCGAGGGGACCAAAGGATTCGAGCCGCACACCGGCCGCCGCTATTCGCGCCTGAGCTTCCTTTGCTCGGGGTGCCTCGTCCGTGGCGCGAAATTGAGCTTCCAAGCCGGCTCTTTGCTCGGGCGTAAGCTTGATTTGGCTCATGATGAGGGCGCGCTTTGCATGCATCTGCGCGTCTTCGGCCACTTCGGCAAGATCAGTCGCGAGCGCGGGCGTCGAGCGCAGAGCGCCGATTTGGGCTGGCGACAGTCGCAACAACCAACACATCATGCTCATTCTAAACCTCATTTTCTGCAAAAGTGACGGGCAAGCATTGTGCTTCGCAAAAGTTACGGCGATCTCACCGGCGACGCGCCGCGTCGGCCACACATGCAACCGCAAAAGCTCGCGGGCTCGCGCTTCTCCCGCAACCCGGTCAGCGGTCGCGAACAGGTCCAGGCGCCGGTTCGCCCATCTCCGGGTCGGATTGTCCAGGCACGTAAGGTATCAGTCCCTTCTGGAAAGCGGCTTCCTGGACGGCCCTCGGCAGCCGGCGCGCATCGACGATCAGCCCGTTCACCTGTATCAGCCAGGCCATCGGATGGGTGGCGAGCCGGCTCGGGAACGTCCAGTCCGGGTCGTATTGCTCTATACCCAAAGCCTCCCTGACCAGCTTCGCCTTATTGCCGCCGGTGCTCGCTGCGACGCCGAAATGTGCGCATAAATCGGCCATCGCCATGTAGGGCTTCGACGCCTTGTCGGCCAGAAAATTGACCTGCCCCAGTGCGTAGAGGACGGCGCAGACCCAGGTCCGGGGATTGCCGCTCGATAGAGGGCTCGGTCGCTTGCGGCACAGCGCGGCGATCGCGTAGCGGGCCATCTCTGCATATTCTTGGTCGAGGTGTTCCGCGCAGAACCCGTCCGTCATCGCGGTCAAGCGGGCGTAGATTTCTTCCTGCCCCTTCGGAACCTTGGTCGATTTCGCGTTCGTCATCGCCGGACGGCTTCCCCTTGGCGTCGAAGACACCGCGTTAGCGCGCCGGCCGAATTTCCAGCGTCCGAGCCGCGAGACGCGCGGGCGCATTCCTGTCGGCGTCGGCCTCGTCCGCTCGGCGAATGCGCTTGACGCGATGTTTTTGATAGGCCGCTATGTCGCGTGCGACGGGGAGCCTGCGATCGAAAGCAAGGCAAGTGATCGAGACGAGAAACACCTCCTCGCTTTCCTCCGCGTCGAAAACCACCTGGCAGGCGATCCCGCCTTCTTCGCCCATATACATCACATCGGCGACCGTGCATTCCGGGACGATCTTGGCCGCGCTGCTTCGACCGCGCAAGCTGGCGAGAAGCGCCGGGGGCGCGAGCGCCGCAAACGGCGTCGCCTCTTTCAACTTGTGGAGAAGGCGTTCGACCTGTTCTCGATTGTCGATCATGCGACGGCCTCGTGATTCGCACAGACTCTTAGACTGGTCGATGCTGCGCTCCACTGGGCAAGGACGTCAAGCGCCATCGCCGCATCGTCCATGGCTCATCCCATCGGCGCGTTCACCGTCCCGCCGCGTTGCGCACTTCCTCCCAGGCGGCAAGCTTTTGTTCAAACCGCAGGCTGGCGTGGGCCGGGCTGGTCGACGGCAATCGCAGCGTTTCGATCCGCGCCGCGGGCGCTTCGAGTTCGGAGCGCACGAGGGAAAAATACAGCCGCTCCGCCGCCGCGCCGTTGAAGAAGATGCGTGCGATCCCAGAGCTATCGGCGAAAAACCGGGCGAAATCGTTCGGCGTCACGCTCGCGGCGTCGATCTTCTGGTCGAGACTGCCGGGCCGATGCGCGCTGGCGCAGACGTCCCAGAGCGCGACCCGCGCCGCGATCAGCCGGCGCAGGCGCGCTGCGTAATCCAGCTCCGGTCCCGCGCCGAACAGCCGCCCCATGATCGGCCAGAAGGCGTTGCGCGGCTGCGCGTAATAGCGTCCGGCCGCCAGCGACGCCTGCCCCGGCAAGGAGCCGAGGATCAAGACCCGCGCATCCGGCCCGGCGACCGGCGGGAAGCCGGCGGAGCGTATCCTCGAGGCGTCGGTCACAGCCTTGGCCATCCGCCCTGCCCCCTTTCTTGGCGTCTCGTCACCCCGGCGGTTTTTGCGGGCGCCGACTGCATAAAAATATCGCAATTGCTCGCCTGACGCGCAGCGAGCGTCGCCGCATGGAAGCTAGGCGTCCGGAAATCGCCGTGCTCCGGTCGGCGAGGCGAGGCCCCACGGCGCCGGGATTCCCTGGCATAAATGATGCTTTGTCAACTGCGGCGCGGCTTTCTCCGCGCCCTTGGCGTCTTGGCTCGGCTGCGAGCCGAAACGAACCTCTCGCCCGATCGACAACGGATGGAGTGCGATGTAAATGGCGAAGTATAAACTCGAATATCTTTGGCTCGACGGCTACAAACCCGTCCCGAACCTGCGCGGCAAGACCCAGATCAAGGAATTCGGCGCCTTCCCGACGCTTGAGCAACTGCCGCTGTGGGGCTTCGACGGCAGTTCGACGCAACAGGCCGAGGGTCACAGCTCCGACTGCGTCTTGAAGCCGGTCGCGGTTTTCCCGGACAGCACGCGCAAGAACGGCGCGCTGGTCATGTGCGAAGTCATGATGCCGGACGGCGTGACGCCGCATCCGTCGAACGCGCGCGCCACCATCCTCGACGATCCGGGCGCCTGGTTCGGCTTCGAACAAGAGTATTTCTTCTACCAGGACGGGCGTCCGCTCGGCTTCCCGGACTATGGCTTCCCGGCGCCGCAAGGCCCCTATTACACGGGCGTCGGCTATAAGAACGTCGGCGACATCGCGCGCCAGATCGTCGAGGAGCATCTCGACATCTGCCTCGACGCCGGCATCAACCACGAAGGCATCAACGCCGAAGTGGCCAAGGGTCAGTGGGAATTCCAAGTCTTCGGCAAGGGCTCCAAGCGCGCGGCCGACGAAATGTGGGTGGCGCGCTACATCCTGCAGCGCCTCGGCGAAAAATACGGCGTCGACATCGAGTTCCACTGCAAGCCGCTCGGCGACACGGATTGGAACGGCTCAGGCATGCACGCCAATTTCTCGACGGATCACCTGCGCGAGAAGGGCGGCAAGGCCTATTTCGACAAGCTCATGGAAGCCTTCGACAAGGCCAAGGCGGATCACATCGCGGTCTACGGCCCCGACAACCACATGCGCCTTACCGGCAAGCACGAGACGGCGTCGATCGACAGCTTCAGCTGGGGCATCGCCGACCGCGGCGCGTCGATCCGCGTGCCGCACAGCTTCGCCAACAACGGCTGGAAGGGCTATCTCGAAGACCGCCGCCCGAATTCGCAAGGCGACCCCTACCAGATCGCCTCGCAGATCTTGAAGACGATCGCGACGGTGCCGACGACTTAAGGCGGCCGGACCAGCGAAACGATACGCGGGCGCGCCTTCCGGGACGCGCCCGTTGTTTTTTGGCTCGTTCCACGATTTTTCTTCGTGAACTTCTTGCTGTCCTCGGCGTCTTGGTGGTGATGTTCTTCTGCCGCCAAGACGCCAAGGGCGCCAAGAAGTTCACGAAGCCGCGCGACTTCCTCCGTCACCCCAAATCACGAAACGAGCGTCTTTCTCGCGGAGAATTGTCCAACCGCAAATTGTCCGGTAAATTCCCGTACGTTGAAATGTCCGGCAATCTTCCGTACATTGCCTCGAACGAGGAGATCGGACCATGGAGATGGAAGGCAACCGCACGGCGCGGGTCGAGGCGCGCATCGCCCCCGAGGCTTTGGCGGTGATCAAGCGCGCCGCCGAAATGCAGGGGCGCAGCGTCAGCGATTTCGTCGTCTCCGCGGCCTATGACACGGCCAAGCGCGCCATAGAGGAAGCGCGGATCGTCCGCCTCTCGCTCGCGGATCAACGCGCCTTCGTGCAGGCGCTGCTCGATCCGCCGCCGCCCGGCGAAGGACTGACCAAAGCGGCGGCCGACCACCGCCGATTGATCGAGGGCCGGCGGTGACGCAGGCCTTTCGCGTCGCGCCGCTGGCCCCGGCGCATGACCGCGACGGCTTTTGTTGCGGCGTCGAGGCGCTCGACCGCTATTTTCGGGATCTGGCGCTGGAGGAGGCGAAACGCGGCGGCGACGCCTGCTTCGTCGCGTCGACGCAAGGCGGCGCGATCGCCGGCTATTACACTCTCGCCCTGGCGAGCCTGCCGCTCGACGCATCGTCCGGCGACGAAGCGCTGCGCCTGCCGCGCGCGCCGCTGCTGCTCGTCGGTCTGCTCGGCCGTCTCGCCGTCGCCCGCGACTGTCGCGGCGAAGGCCTCGGCCGCGCGCTGATCATGGACGCCGCCGCCAGGGCCGCGCGGGCGCAGCCGGTGTTGCAGGCGCTGATCGTCGACGCCCACGACGAAATCGCCGCCGCATTTTACCGGCGCTGCGAATTCCGCCGCTTCGCCAGCCGACGCGGGGCGCTCTTCCTGCCGCTGGCGACGGCGCTGCGGGCGTTGCGGGAGAGCGGTTCGATCGTTTGACGGCGCTGGCCGCTCGGCGGGTTCGACGAGAACCGGGGCGCTTCGTGGGCGCCTTCGTGGTCTTCCTGTCCGTCGTGGTGAATTTCGACAACGAAGACATGAAGAACACCAGGGTTTCACCAAGGAAATCGCTCTAACGCCATCAGGCGACGGCGCAGCGGCCGGCGCCGGATCTCTCGGCGCCGGGTGCGAAATTTGCTGCCGAGTCGCCGCGCCCAATCCCGCGCTTGCGCAAATACTGCCGAAGCGGTACTGGTCCTCGCATGACGTGCCTCGCCCAACTCTCCCGCCGAATGCCCCGGCCTTTCCGCAAGGAGACCGACCGGAAGGGTTAGCGCGCGTCCTGCGCCAGGCGAATGCCGAATCCGAGCTCTTCCGTTCATGTGGGAGGGCTTTTTTTTCGCCTTGGATTCGGCGTCTTCGCGAGGACCCGTTCCATGACCAGACATCTCGTCACCAGCGCCATTCCTTACGTCAACGGCGTCAAACATCTCGGCAATCTGATCGGTTCGCTCTTGCCCGCCGACGTTCACGCGCGCTTTTTGCGCCAGACCGGCGCGCAGGCGCTGTTTCTCTGCGGGACCGACGAGCACGGCACGCCCGCCGAACTCGGCGCCGCCGCCGCCGGTCTCGACGTGCGCGCTTATTGCGACCGCGAGCACGCCGCGCAGGCGGACGTCTATCGGCGCTTCGGCCTGTCCTTCGACCATTTCGGCCGCTCCTCGTCGCCGCAGAACCATGCGCTGACCCAGCATTTTTATCGGCGTCTCGACGCGGCGGGGCTGATCGACGAGCGTATCGTCCAGCAAATCTGGTCGCCCGCCGACGGCCGCTTCCTGCCGGACCGCTACGTCGTCGGGCGCTGCCCGCATTGCGGCTTCGAGGCGGCGCGCGGCGACCAATGCGACGGTTGCGGCGCGCTGCTCGATCCCGTCGATCTCGTCGCGCCGCGCTCGGCGATTTCGGGCGCCGCCGATTTGCAGCGGCGCGACAGTCGGCACCTGTTCCTGCGCCAATCGCTGCTCGTCGAGCGGTTGCGCGACTGGGTGGACGGGCGGGACGGCTGGCCGCCCTTCGTCGTCTCGCTCGCCAAGAGCTGGCTGACGCAGGATTTGCGCGACCGCTGCATCACCCGCGATCTCGCCTGGGGCGTGCCGGTGCCGCGCCCTGGCTTCGAGAACAAGGTTTTCTACGTCTGGTTCGACGCGCCGATCAATTACATCGCGCTGGCGCAGGAGTGGGCGGCGGCCGATCCCGCTCGGCGCGACTGGCGCGCTTGGTGGCTCGATGCTCGAGACGTGCGCTACGTGCAATTCCTCGGCAAGGACAACGTGCCTTTCCACACCGTGAGCTTTCCGGCGACGCTGCTCGGCTCGGGCGAGCCGTGGAAGACCGTCGACGTGATCAAGGGCTTTCACTGGTTGACCTATGAGGGCGGCAAATTCTCGACGAGCCGGCGGCGCGGCGTGTTTACGGACGCGGCGCTCGACGCGCTGCCGGCGGATGCGTGGCGCTGGCATCTGATCGCCAATGCGCCGGAGACGTCGGACGCCGATTTCTCGCCGCGGCGCTTCGCGGCGGAGATCGACAAGGACCTCGCCGACGTCTTCGGCAATCTCGCGACGCGGACGACGAGCTTTTGCGCCAAGGCCTTCGAGGGACGAATTCCGCAAGGCGGCGCGCCTGGCGCGGCGGAGCTGAATCTCTACGAAGAAGTCGAGCGGCGCCTCGCGGGCTTGCGCCAGCATCACGAAGCGCTCGAGTTTCGTCGCGCCGCGGCCGAAACTCGGGCGCTGTGGACGTTGGCCAACCGCTATTTCCAGGAGCGCGCGCCCTGGAGCGGGCTGCGCGCCGACCGTGACGCCGCCGAAACCGCGACGCGTCATGCGCTGAACCTGCTGCACCTCGGCGCCACAGTCGCCTGGAGCGTCGTTCCGACCCTCGCGGACCAAGTGCGCGCGGCTTTCGGCGACGCCGCCCCCTGCCCCGCCTGGCCGCGGGCGGACGCGCGAAGCCTTCTCGACGGACGCAAGGGCCTCGCCGTAGCGCGTCTCGATCCGTTGGTCGAGAAGCTGGGCGAAGCCGGCGCCGCCCAACTCGAACGGCGATTCGCCGGAGGAGCTTGAGCGACGGAATGGACCTACCGGCTCGCTGCGCGACTGCGAGCCTTCAGGCTTGCGGTCCAATCCCGCGCGCGCGCAAGCGACGCAGAGGCGGCGGCGCGATATTTGCTGCCGAGTTGCCGTCGTCGGCGTTCGTGATAAAAGCCACCGCCCCCCTGCCGCAGGATCCCTCCCCCATGACCATCGCCGCCAATGTGATCGACGCCATCGGCAAGACGCCGCTCATCGAATTGCGCGCGGCGTCGAAAGCCACCGGCTGCCGCATTCTCGGCAAGGCGGAGTTCATGAATCCCGGCGGCTCCGTCAAGGACCGCGCGGCGCTCTACATCGTGCGCGACGCCATCGCGCGCGGGACGCTGAAGCCCGGCGGCGTCATCGTCGAGGGCACGGCCGGCAATACCGGGATCGGCCTCGCGCTCGTCGCCAATGCGCTGGGCTTTCGCACGGTCATCGTCATTCCGGAGACGCAGTCGCAGGAAAAGAAGGACATGCTGCGCCTGCAAGGCGCCGAGCTCGTCGAAGTGCCGGCCGTGCCCTACGCCAATCCCAACAATTACGTGAAGCTTTCGGGCCGCCTCGCCGAGCGCCTCGCCAAGGAGCGTAAGGAGGGCGCGATCTGGGCCAATCAATTCGACAATGTCGCCAACAGAGAGGCGCATATCCAAACCACCGGGCCGGAGATTTGGGACGAGCTTTCGGGAAAAGTCGACGGCTTCGTCTGCGCCTGCGGCACCGGCGGCACGCTGGCCGGCGTCGGCATGGCGCTGAAGGCGCGCAACGCGGGCGTTAAAATCGGCCTCGCCGATCCGCTGGGCGCGGCGCTCTACTCCTATTACACCAGCGGCGAACTGAAGGCCTCGGGAAGCTCGATCACCGAAGGCATCGGCCAGGGCCGCATCACCGAAAATCTGAAGGACGCGCCGATCGACTTCGCCTGCCAGGTCACCGACGAAGAGGCGTTGCCGATCGTGTTCGACCTCGCGGAAAAGGAGGGCCTGCTGCTTGGCGGCTCGTCCGGAGTCAACGTCGCCGGCGCGATCCGCCTCGCCCGCGAGATGGGACCCGGCCACACCATCGTGACGATCCTCTGCGACGGCGGCGCGCGCTATGCGTCGAAACTGTTCAATCCGGAGTTTTTGCGGGGGTTGAACCTGCCGACCCCAGGGTGGCTGGGGGCGCGGGCGGCGATCGACCCGGGGTACGTGTGATTGGGAGACCTCCCAGCACGCATCACTGATTACTTCTTGCTCAGGCGAAAACCATTGAGCGCGACAAGTAGAGCAGACAGAGCTATCATAACTCTTCCGTCAAATTCGAACGACTCTCCCGGCATCTTACCCATAATATTTAAAAAGTTATAAATCATTAATAAAAAAAACAGGGCCACGGCGCACACGTACCCCACATCGATAGAAATTATAACTCTATCCATAAAGGGTTTTTCTACGAACCACCTATTCGTTCTGCGGGCAATATTTCGAGGATTCAAACGCTCCCATCGCACGGCCCAAATGATTTCCTTGAGTTGTGACCTAGCGTAGGCGGGCAAATAGGAAGCCGAAAGCGCTTCACGCGCCACCTTCTCCGCTTCGTCCAATGCTTTACCCTTATAAAATAGGGCTGCGGCGCTCACCGCGATAACCCCATAGGTTTCGGGATCTTCAGCGCCCAGTTCACCCAACGCGGCAAGTTCGGCACGAGCGGCGGCCAGCGAGTTGGCTTGCGCCGATTCGGCATCGCCCCGCCAGCGCGCGACACGCGCGGCGTCCGCGAGCTTAGCGCTCTCCTCGTGGAACGTGGTCCAGGTCAAGGCTCTTTCTTCTCCGCCAAAAGAATTCGCAGCGTTTTGAAGCCAACCGTAACAGCGACGCCAGACAGTTTACTCCGCCCACGGGCAAGTTGGCGAATCTTTTGCTTCAAGCGAGTCATAAGCCTGGACGGCTCGCCGCCATCCACACCAGAAATCTCCAATCGAATGAGGCGGCTTACGCTTGTTAGCGGCGTACCCGGCGCGCCGACGTAGTAGTCGCATCCCGAACCCGTCTCCCCCGGCGTCAAGGCGACCATTCCTCTGGTAAGCTCCACCGCCGCGAGAGCCAGCGCGTAAGCCCCGGCCTCCGTGGCGGCAATATCCCGACTGTTGCGCCAGGCGCCAATCATTCGCTCGTCCGGCGCCGGCCAACGGGCCGTCGCCCGAGTTTCTCCCCGCGACTCGGCGATACAAAAAGACTGCGGCGACTCGTGATGGCGATCCAGGCAAACGGCGACCGCCTCGGCGAAATAGTTCGCGACCACTTCGCCAACGGCGGGATGCCGCTCATGCAAATCAGCGAAGCGCAACTCTTCTTCCACCATCGAAACCTCTAAACTCCTCGCGCCATCTATGCCGAGTGGTCGGCGCACTGTCCAATGCTTGCTGCCGTCGCCCCGCGCGCCCGGCCCTACCCCTCGCCCTGCTCGCCCGCCCTCGCCTTCCGCGCGATCGCCTCGGCCACCTCCAAGTCCTCCGGCCGGTTGACGTTGAAGAACGGATCGTAGGGCGCAGCCGGCCATTCGACGTCGACGCTTTCGAAGCGCGCGATGAAGCCGGAAACCCTTCCCTCCCCGCGCGCCAGCGCCGCGCGCAATTCTTCGCGCAGCGCGACCGGCCACAGCGCCACGGCGTGATGCACGCGCCCCGCGGAAGTCGCGACGGCGATTTCCGCATGCGCCGTCTCGCGCGCTTCGTGCAGCCGCTCGGCCAAATCCATCGGCACGAAGGGCGTGTCGGCCGGAACGGTCAGGATGGCGCTCGGCGCGGGCGACAGCGAAGCAGCGTGATCCATCCCCGCCAGCACGCCCGCCAGCGGCCCGGCGAAGCCGCCGACGCCGTCGGCGATCACCGGCGGATCGAAGGCGGCGAAGCGCGCCGGGTCGCCATTGGCGTTGAGCGCCAGCGCCCGGCATTGCGGCCGAAGGCGCGCGACGAGGCGCGCCAGGATCGGCGCGCCGCCCACCTCGACCAGCCCCTTGTCGACGCCGCCGAGCCGCCGCGCCAAGCCGCCCGCCAAAATGACGCCCAGGATGTTTTCCATGATAGATTCCCGTCTCGCCGATCGGCGAAAGTAACCCGCGGGCTCGGCCTTGCGAAGATCGGACGATGGCCCGGCATCGCGAAAGCCGCCGCCTTTTGCGCAAACCCAAGGAGATGACGATGACGACGAGACGCGTTCTGCTCGCGGCCGCCGTATGGATGCTGTTCATATCGCCGCTGACGGCGGCCGACAAAGCCGTCTTCAGTCCGGAGGCTTTCGCCGCCGCGCAAAGCGCCGGCGCGCCGATTCTGGTGCATGTGAACGCCCCCTGGTGCCCCACCTGCCGGGCGCAACTGCCGATACTCGAAAAGCTCGAGGGCGCGCCGAAATTCGCCAAGCTCAAAGTCTTCAGCGTCGATTTCGACACGCGGAAAGACGTTCTGCGCGCGCTGAAAGCCAATTCGCAAAGCACGTTGATCGTGTTCAAGGGCAAGACGGAGGTTGGACGCTCCGTCGGCGAGACCGACGCGGCGGCGATTGCGGCTTTGCTCGACAAGGCGTTGTGAGCCGTGCTGGCGACCACATTGGCGTTGGCCGGGCTCGCGGGCCTGCTCTCGGTGTTGTCGCCCTGCGTGCTGCCGCTGCTGCCGCTCGTCCTCGGCGCGGCGGCGGCGGAACATGAATGGGGCCCGGCGCTGCTGGCGCTGGGCGTTGCGCTGTCCTTCGTCGCGATCGGCCTGTTCGTCGCGACGGTCGGCTTTTCGATCGGCCTCGACGGCGACAAGTTCCGCTACGGCGCGGCGACGCTGATGGTCGCGGCGGGCCTCGCGCTGGCGCTTCCCGGTCTCGGCGCCAGGCTTTCCGCGGCGGCGGGACCGCTGAGCGACCGTCTCGACGCCGCGTTCGGCCGCGGTCCAGGCGCGCGCGCGCTGGGTCCGCTCGGCATGGGGCTGATGCTCGGCGCCGTCTGGAGTCCCTGCGTCGGCCCGACGCTCGGCGCGGCTTCGGCGCTCGCCGCGCGTGGCGAAAATCTGCGCGAAGTCGCCGCGACCATGGCGGTCTTCGGCGTCGGCGCGGCGCTGCCGCTGCTGGGGCTCGGCGCCGTCTCGCGCGGCGCGATGATCGCTTGGCGCTCGCGAATGCTCGGCTTTGCAGCCTACGCCAAGCAGGCGCTCGGCGTGCTGCTGCTGGTGCTCGGCGCGTCGATCCTGACGGGCCTCGACAAACGCCTGGAAGCGGCGCTGGTCGACGCTTCCCCCGAATGGCTCACGCAATTGACGACGCGTTTTTGAGCTTCAAAAGCGCGTCCAGAGCGCGGTCACGATCCCGCGCTCCGCCGGGGCGTCGAAGCCGGCCGGCGCGGCGACGACGCCGATCTGCACGGAAAAGCGCCGGTCGATGTCGTAGACGCCCGAAAATTCGAATTTCTGCGCGGCGAAGCGGGCGCCGGAGCGCGCAAAGGGCGCGATGGCGGAAAAGCTTTGCGCCATGACGAGCACGTCGGAACGAAGCCGCGCGCCGAGCGTGAAATCGCCGCGCAATTCGTCGCCGTTTTGTCCGCGCGTGCGATAGGCGAATTGCGCGTCGACGAACCAGGGCAAATCGAGAAATTCGAAAATGCGGAAGGCTTGCAGGCGCGCGTCGAACTGCGCCGGCGCCTTCAGATCGAGGAACATGCTGGCGTCGTGCGAGGCCAGACGCAGGCCGGCCTGCCCCGAGAATACGAACCCGCCCAAGGCGCCGAGCGGAATCCGGCCGGCGAGCGCGCCAAGGCCGACCCCCTCGTATTCGGGAGCCTTTTGAGGCGAGAAGGGCTGCGCCGAGCCGTGAAAATCGAAGCCGCTTCCTTCCGCGACGATCGTGAGCCAATCGGCCGCGCCATATTCGACATAGCCGGCGATTTCGAATTTGCGGTAGGAGGGAGTCTGGATCAGATGGCCTCGGGCGTCATAGGCCTTGCGGGCGTCGGCGAAAGTCGTGGTGACGATCGCCTGCCCCTGCCCTTCCCCCATGAGCAAAGCGCCGGCTCCGGCGGGCGTCGCCAGAAACGCCGCAGTCAAGGCGATCGAAAATGATTTGAGGCCCTTGCACACGGGACGGACTCGACGCGACGCTTACACGGGCGCATTTCGAATTAACAATGCGTTTACAATTGGGCCGTGGCGATCGAGTCTCCCAGATCGGCCGGGAGCCGCGATAAATTCTTGAAAACCGGATCGGGTGCTGTTGTCATACGCATGGTCGCCACAGTCCACCCACGTCGATCTTGAGCATCCGGGTGACGCCCGAGGAGCGCGCGCTGCTCGAAGCGGCGGCGGAACAGTCGCGAACCACATTGAGCGACTTCATGCGCCGCAATCGATCGAGGCGGCGGAAGCCGAGGTGCTGAACCGCAGCGTCGTGACCATTCCCGCCGAGGATTGGGAAGCCTTCGAGGCTTGGCTGCACAGC
>Ga0265328_10000469_pt1 | contig 18793 bp, 14 predicted proteins | sample 41624metaG_FD_202086 | JGI IMG/M metagenome (GOLD analysis project Ga0265328, IMG submission 202086) | Rhizosphere microbial communities from Carex aquatilis grown in University of Washington, Seatle, WA, United States - 4-16-24 metaG | ecosystem: Host-associated > Plants > Roots > Rhizosphere...
CAGGCGATGAAATTCTCCAATACGACCTCCCGTGCCGCGATTCGTTCGCCACCCGGTAGAATCCATTTCACCCAAAACGCAAAACGCCTCAAATCCAGGCAACCAATTTCAAATGCGATTCCCCTGGCCTTTGGTGGCCTGGCGGCGCCCTCTTATCGGTCTTCGTAGGCATTTTTTAACCATAAAACCCGTATCGTTCTGAAACGGCGGCGTTTGCTCGAACTGTGGCGCCACATCTGTCAACTCCGGGGCTGCTAATGAAACACCATTTGCTCTACGCCAGTTCAATCGCCATTGTTCTTGCCGCCGGACCAGCGCTCGCCTCTGGAACGGTGATCACCGGCGCCACGCCCTCGCCAGGACAAACGCTGTTGCCCGACGCGAGCTTGCGGCCCACCTTTTCGCCGCCGGCGTTCGGTCCGCCGTTGTTCGACGCCGCGCCAGCGTCGTGGACCGGACTCTATTTCGGGGCGAACGCGGGCTATGTTACGGATGGAGGCGGGGACGTTAATATTGCAGCTTTCCCGCTGGGTTCTGGCCTATATCCATCGGATACCCAAGTCATCTCCGGAAGCTTTGCGCCGAATGGCTCCAGCTTCATCGGGGGCGGCGGGTTCGGCCTTAATTATCAGTTCGCCAACGTTCTTTTTGCCGGGCTGGAGACGGATATTCAAGGTTCGGCTCTCAAGGGCTCGTCTTCTCTTGCAAACGCCGCGCCTTACGGCGGCATTCCTGGGTTCGTCACCGAGCTAGGCGCATTGACGGCTACGAAAAGCCTCACCTATCTCGGCACTTTGCGCGCTCGCGTGGGCGTCCTCTTGACTCCAGTGATCGGCGCCTATGCGACGGCCGGTCTCGCTTACGGTCAGGTCGGCCTGAGCACGAGCAGCATATCGAGCCTTATCTTCAACCCGACCGGCGCCGCTGTGGGCGCCGCTTTTGGCGCCACGAACTATTCAGGCACGCGCGCCGGCTGGACTGCCGGCGCCGGGCTGGAGGCGTTCCTGTCGCCGAACTGGAGCGCCAAAATCGAATATCTCTATTACGACCTCGGCTCGACCGCCGGATATTCGCCCTTTGTCGCGGCGTTCAGCATCGCTCCAGGAAGCCTCGACGCGATCATGGGATCGAAAGCCTCGACGAGCTTTAGCGGCCACATCGCCCGCCTTGGCGTAAACTATCACCTCCCCTATGCGCCGGCGCCGATCATCGCCAAATATTGATGATCTTTCATGGACGGGGTTGAGCCGCGCGACGCGAGCTTTTCGCCGCTCCGGCCGAAACAGACCCGGCGCGTGAGCGCCTGAAGGCCTTTTGCGCGCGTGAAGTCCAGATGCGCCTCCAAACAGCAGGGAGCGATCCGCGCGTGAGAACCGTTGTCAATTTATTTTTCCGACAATTGCACTGTCATGATTTGCAGTTGCGCAACGCAAGAGATTGTTCACTCTGTTTCCTCACAGATGAATAAGATTAATTTCGCATGGTGATTGGGATCCATCGGTTCGGAGCCCCTTCATGCCCTTGATACTTCGCTCAATTCGCCGTTCGACGCAGTTTCTGGCCTCCATCGCAGGATCAACTCTTATAACTCTCGCATCGAACGCAAGCGCCGAAAGTCTCACCGACCCCGCGCCTGTCTCCGGCTGGATTGTCACTGTGCGCGCGAACGCAGGCTATGCCGCCAACTATGACGGCTCTAAGGGCGTGTCTCCTTACGCGCTACCCGGTCTTGGAATGCGCCGGCCCGATACGCCCGTATCGTTCAGCGCGCCGGACGAATCCCCCGGCTTCGCGCTTTATGACAACGGTTTCTTTAAGGCGGGCCTCACCGGCCGGCTTCGCACTCCGCGTTCTTCGGCGACCTATACGGAGCTGCGTGGAATCCACGATATCGACTGGACCATTGAAGCGGGCGGCTTCGCCGAATTTTGGACTTTCGACAAATTGCGCGCGCGCGTCGAGTTGCGCCGCGCATTTTTGGGAATGAACGGGGATGTCGCCGATTTTTATCTCGATTGGGTCGAAAAACACGGCGCCTGGACCTTCTCGCTCGGTCCGCGTCTGACGCTGGCCGATCAGCCCTATATGAATAAATTGTTCGGCCTCACCCCTTTTGAAGCCTTGCTGAACGGCGTCGTCACTCCGTTCAATCCCTCCGCCGGCGCAAAGTCGGTGGGCTTGACCGGCTCCATTACTTACAAATGGTCGGAAAGCTGGTCGACGAGCGTCTACGGCAAATACTACCATTTGGTCGGCGAGGCGGCGACAAGTCCGATTCCGACCAAGCTCGGCTCCGCAAATCAATTCACCTGCGGTCTCAGCATCGCCTATAGTTTCAACTGGAGCGGGTTTTGACGCCTCTCGCTTTGGAGTCGGCGCCGCTTAGCGCGGCGCCGACTCCAAAGCTCAGGGCTACATAACCGGCGCTGCGCGCCGACAATCATCGCTACGCAGCGTGAGGGACGCGTTTCTCTCCGCCGCCGAAATGCTCGATATATCGCGCGTCCATCTGTTTGACCGGCATGACGACAAACACGTCGACCGTATTGAATTTGCGGTCGATCACGGCGCCGTCGCCGAACAGCGCGCCAACCCGCAAATAGCCCTTCACCAGCGGCGGCAGGCTGGCGAGCGCGCGGCGCGCGTCCACGGCGTCGCGGCCGAGCATCTCCATCGGCGTATGGCGCCCCTTTCGCGCGCAGACCCGCCACTCGCCCTCCGCCCGCGCATGATGCGCGAGATAGCTCAAGGCGGTCGCATGGGCCAAAGCGTTGGCGCCCTCGAAACTGGCGCAGCCGATCATCACGTCGATGTCGTGGTGGCGCAGATAGGCGAGGATGCCGCGCCACAACAGATCTATCGTGCGCTTGCCGCGATAGTCGGCCAGCACGCAGGAGCGGCCAAGTTCTAAAAAGCGCTTGTCAGGATGACGAGCCAGTAACTCGGAAATGTCATATTCATCCGCAGAATAGAAGCCGCATTTGGCGAGCGCTACGTCGCCGCGCAGCAGCCGATAGGCGCCGACGACCTTGGCTTTGACTTTGCCGAATCGCGTGCGGGCCGAATGATCGATGACGATCAAATGGTCGCAATATCTGTCGAAACGGTCGGCGTCGCGGCGGGTGAGCGCCGTTTTGGCGTCGGCGGCGGCCCCGCCTTCCGTATAAAACACTTTAAAGCGCAATCGCTGGGCCTTACGGATTTCCTTCTTCGTCACAGCGAGCCGCACTTCGAGCGCCCCCGAGCGCGCGATAGATCCTTCAAGCGCGTCAGGCGGCCGTTTCGATTTGAATTTCAAGGCGGGAAAAGCGCCGGCGACGATATTGCGGCCCGCGTCCAGGTTGAAAGCCCACATGGCTCGAGGTTCTCCGCGCGCTGGCGCTAATGCGCCAACTACAACGACGGATAGATCACTCCGGAACAAAAGTTTTGTGACAGCGCGGAAATCGTTCAGCCGCCCGCGATGAAACCGCTGCGGCGCTCCAGCGGCGGGGGCGACTGACGCAACGCGCGAATCGCTTCCGCGAGCTCCGCGAACTCTACTGGCTTGGTCAGCAGGGCGTCGACGCCGGCGGCTTTCGCGGCGCGCGCGTCTTCCTCCAAAGCGCTTGCCGTGAGGGCGAGGATCGGCGTGGGCTTCGCGCCGGCGCGCGCCTCCTCGAACCGGATGCGTCTGGTCGCCTCGAGACCGTCGAGTTGCGGCATGAACAAATCCATCAGAATAACGCCGAACGGAGCTGCGGCGCCCTTGATCGCCGCTTCGGCGATCTCCACCACCCTCGCCCCATTTTCGGCTCTTGTCACCAGCGCGCCCAGCGCGCCGAGGTGGCGCGTGACGATAAGAGCATTGATGTCATTGTCTTCGGCGAGCAGAACCTGCAGGCCCGCCAAGACGGGTTCCGCCGCCGCCGCCGCTGCGGGGGCCTCGCCGCGAAGCGCCGGCGCCAGCCGCTCGATCAATGAGGCGGCGCGCACCGGCTTGACCAGCCAGCCGTCGAACTGGTGCAGCGCCGCTTCGCCGAAAGCCCGCCGTTCAAACGGCGAGAACAGCAAGAACACCCGCGCGGCGCGCGCGGCCCGCGCGGCCTGCGCCAGAGCCGTGGTTGCGTTCTCGCCGAGCCCGCAATCGACGATCACCGCGTCGTAGCGCGCCGCCTGCGCGCGGGAGAGGCGTGCGAGCCCTTCCGCCTCGCCTCGGGCAATTTCCGCGCCGGCGCCGGCCTCCCGCAGATATGTCGCGAGAAAAGGGGCCTCGAAGTGGGTGTGCGCGACGATAAGCGCCAGTTGACCGGCGAGCGGATGAGATATTTCGCCCGCGCCGTCGCTGGTCGCAGACGACGACGGCAGGGTGAACGCGAAAGTCGTTCCCCGCGGCGAAGTCGCCGCGATCTCCAATTTGCCGCCCATCTGCTCGACGAGACGGCGCGAGATGGCGAGTCCAAGCCCGGTGCCGCCATGGCGCCGCGTCGCCGAGGCGTCGCCCTGCTCGAATTCCTCGAAGATCGCCTCCCGCGCCTCTGGCGCGATGCCGGGGCCGGTGTCCTCGACTTCGAAGCGTAAAACCCCGGCGCCCGAGGGGCCGACGCGCACGCCGACGCCGCCCTTTTCGGTAAAATTCACGGCGTTGCCGGCGAGATTGATCAGTACCTGCCGCAACCGCGCGGCGTCGCCGACCACGCGCTGCGGAGACTGCCCGGCGACGGAGCTGGCGATCTCCAGCGCCTTCCCCTGCGCGCGCGGCGCAAGCAGTTCGACCACGCTTTCGACCAGGGGCGCCAGCTCAAAGGGCTCGTCGCGCAGTTCGAGCTTGCCGGCCTCTATTTTCGAAAAATCCAATATGTCGTCGATCAGCTGCGCCAGCGAGCGCGCGCAATCGCCAATCGATTCGACATAGCTCGACTGCTCGGCCTCGAGCCGCGTCATGCCCAGCAATTGCGCGAGACCCAGAATTCCATTCAGCGGCGTGCGGATTTCATGGCTCACCGTGGCGAGAAAGCGCGACTTGGCGAGGCTGGCGGCTTCGGCCCTGTCACGGGCGGCGGCGGCGGCGCGCAGTTCCCAAATTTCGTCGCGCAGGGCTTCGATTTCGGCCTCCGCGTCGGCGTGGACGCGCTTGCGCAATTCGTGCAGCGCCGCCCCAAGCCCCGCCGCGAAGGCGCCGAGCCCGAGCACGAGAGCCGCGATCTGCAATGCTCCGGACTCCATGTCGGTATCTCCCGAAGCGATCAGGCCGCATTCCGCATGCCGGTCAGGCCGGAGCGATAAGAGAGAGCTTCCGCAAGATGGCGGCGCGAGACGGAGTCGGCGCCATCGAGGTCGGCGATGGTGCGCGCAAGCTTCAGCACGCGATGGAAGCCGCGCGCCGACAGCGCGAAACGCTCCGAAGCCTCGCGAATAAGCGCGGCGCCGCTGGCGTCGAGATTAACCACGCTTTCGACGAGTTTGGCCGGCGCGCTCGCATTGGTCGTCACATCGGCGCGCCCCAGCGTCTGGTAGCGGACGCGCTGCAACTCGCGCGCCGCCGCGACCCTCGCCGCGACTTCGCGCGACCCTTCGGTCGGCGGCGGCAGCACGAGATCGGCGGCGGTAAGCGCCGGCACCTCGATCTGCAAGTCGAAACGGTCGAGCAAAGGGCCGGACAGCCGCGCCTGATATTGCGCGGCGCAACGCTCATTTGGCTGGCGCTTGCAGGCGAAGCCCGGGCTAAGCGCATGGCCGCAGCGGCAGGGGTTCATCGCCGCGATGAGTTGAAAGCGCGCGGGATAGACCGCGCGGTGATTGGCTCGAACGATCGCCACTTCGCCAGTCTCCAGCGGCTGACGCAGGCTGTCGAGCGCCTGGGATTGAAACTCCGGCAGTTCGTCGAGGAACAGCACGCCGTTGTGGGCGAGCGATATCTCCCCTGGCCTCGCTTGCGTTCCGCCGCCGACCAAGGCCGGCATCGACGCCGAGTGATGCGGCGCGCGAAAGGGCCGCCGGTCCGTGAGTTCGCCGCCCGCGAGCTGGCCGGCGACCGAATGGATCATCGACACTTCGAGTAATTCGCGCGGGGTCAGCGGCGGCAGGATCGACGGCAGCCGCGCCGCCAGCATCGACTTTCCGGCGCCGGGCGGTCCGTTCATCAGGAGATTGTGGCCGCCCGCCGCTGCGATCTCCAGCGCCCGTTTGGCGCTTTCCTGCCCCTTCACATCGGCGAGGTCGGGCAGATCGCGCGCCAGGGCCCGCACCGCCGGAACGGGCCGCGCCAAAACCTGGGTTCCCTTCAGGTGATTGACGAGCTGGATGAGCGAGCGCGGAGCGATCACCTCCATGTCTTGCGAGGCCCACGCCGCCTCCGGCCCGCATTGAGAGGGGCAAATCAGCCCATGGCCGCGCATATTCGCTGCGACCGCCGCCGGCAACACGCCCGCGACGGGCGTAATCGCTCCGTCGAGCGCCAATTCGCCGAGCACGGTGAAACCGTCCAGCGCGTCGGAAGGAATGGCGCCAATCGCCGCCATGACGCCAAGAGCGATCGGCAGATCGTAGTGGCTGCCTTCTTTGGGCATGTCGGCGGGCGCCAGATTGACCGTGATGCGCTTGGCCGGCAGAGCGAGCCCCGAGGCGTTGAGCGCGGCGCGTACCCGCTCGCGAGATTCGCCGACCGCCTTGTCGGCGAGGCCGACGAGGCCAAACACCACCGAGCCGCCCGAAAGATGCACCTGCACATCGACCGGCTTGGCGTCGATCCCCTCGAAAGCGACGGTTGCGATCCTGACGACCATGATCCGCTCCAGCAACCCAAAAATGACAACCAGCGCAAGCCTAACCCGAGCAGCGTCGTCGGGCAAGAACAATATGCGAACAAAACAGTCGGCGGAGAGGAAGCAGGTTACAGCTGGCGCAGCGCCGCCGCCGCCGCAAAGGGACACAGCGCCAACGCTGCGAGGCTGATCGCGCAAAGGATCGCGAAGGGCGTCAGGAACGGAACCGACCCGCCGGCGGCGGCCGCCGCCGCCGAAACGCCGAAAATCAACACGGGAATAGCGAGCGGCAAAACGAGCAACGCCATCAGCAGCCCGCCGCGGCGCAGCGTCACGGTCGCCGCGGCGCCAATGGCGCCGATAAGAGTCAGCGCCGGCGTGCCGGCGAGAAGGCTCGCGACGACGCCGAGCAGCGCCGCGCCATCCTGTTGCAACATCAGGCCGAACAGCGGAGCTGCGAGCGCCAGCGGCAGCGCGGCGGTCGTCCAATGAGCGGCGCATTTGGCGAGCACGGCAAGCTCGAGCGGCGTCTGCGAAAGGTGAAATTGATCGAGCGAGCCGTCTTCGGCGTCGGCCTGGAACAGGCGGTCGAGCCCGAGCAGGCTGGCGAGCAGCGCGGATATCCACAGGATCGCCGGGCCGATGCGGGCGAGAAGATTGGGGTCGGGTCCGACCGCGAAGGGGGTGATCGTGACCAGCGTCAGAAAAAACACGACGCCCATCGAGCCCGAGCCGCCGATGCGCCGGGCGATGCGGATTTCCCGCAGATAGACGCAGACGAAGGCGGACTTCATGACGCGGCGCCCGGAGGTCTTTTTCCCAGCCGCAACTCGCGCGCCTCATCGAGTCCGAGCGGCTCGTGCGTGGCGGCGACGATCATTCCGCCGAGTGCGCAATGTTCGCGCATGGCGTGGCCGAATTTTTCGCGCGACGCCGCATCGAGGCCGGTCAGAGGCTCGTCGAGCAGCCACAGCGGCCGAAAGGCGACCATCAGCCGCGCCAGCGCGACGCGCCGCTTCTGTCCGGCGGAGAGGATCGCGACGGGCGCGCCCGCGACATGGGCCAGTCCGACGCCGGCCAGCGCCGCCGCAACCGAAAGGCCGCGCGCCGAGAAATCCTGGGCAGACGCTGCGGGCGCCAGATAGTCTGCCCAAAAGGCGAGGTTCTCCGCCACAGTCAATTGGGCCTTTAGGCCGTCGGCGTGGGCGAGATAATGCGTTTGCAGCGCGACCTCTTCCTCTCCCGCCCCTTCCAGCGCGACGGCGCCCGCGCTGCGCGGCAAAAGTCCGGCCAGCGCGCGCAGCAGCGTCGATTTGCCGGCGCCATTGGGTCCTGTGATCTTGAGCGTCTCGCCGCCCGCAAGAACAAAGCCGACATTTTCGACAACCCGGCGCTCGCCGCGCGCGACGCAAAGTCCTTCTACCCGCAGCGCAAGGGCGGAATGGAGATCGGCGTGGGGCCTGTGGGCGCTGGTCATCTTCTCCGCCATAAAGCCTTGCGGGCAAAAGCGCCAGAGACGGCTACCGGCGTCAACCAAATCGCCGATTCTAAATGAGAGCAAAACCTTGCCCCGCGGCGCGCGCCGCGCAATCCTCGCGCCCATGAGCGATGTGATTCTCCTAGCCAACGCCGCCGGCGACAGCGCGCGTATCGACAGTTTCGGCGCCGAGCTTATGGCTTGGCGGGCCAGCGGCGTCGATCTCGTCTGGGCCAAAGACCCCAAAATCTGGGACCAAAGCGCGCCGATCCTGTTTCCTGTCGTTGGCTGGACGCGGGACGGGACGGCGCGGGTTGGCGGCAAGAGCTACCCGCTGTCGCTGCATGGCTTCGCCTGGAAGAAGCAATTTATCGCCGCCGACCGGCGCGAGGATTTTTTGCGCCTAGAGCTTGCGGCGGACGACGAGACGCGCGCGCTCTACCCTTTCGACTTCCGGCTGTCTGTCGAGTTTCGGCTGCTTCCCAACGGTTTGGAGAACGCGCTGATCGTGACCAACAGCGGCGAGACGCCCCTGCCCTACGCCTGCGGCCTGCATCCGGCGATCCGCTGGCCGTTTGGCGGCTCCACCGCGCAGCACAGCATTGTGTTCGAAAAGCCCGAAGAGGCGTGGGTTCCGATCATTGGCCCCGGCGGGCTTATTTCGCGGCGCACGCGGCCCGTGCCGCTCGAAGGCCGCGTTCTGCCGCTTACCTCCGAACTGCTGGCCCGAGACGCGCTGGTTTTCCCCAACGCCAATAGCAAAAGCCTCGCCTTCGACAACGGCGCGGGCGCGCGCCTTGTCGCGGAGTTCGAGGATTTTCCGCATATCGCCTTCTGGTCGCTGCCGCCGGCGCCTTATCTTTGCATCGAGCCCTGGACCGGCCACGGCGATCCGGAGGACTTTTTCGGCGAGCTGGCCGAAAAGCCTTCGATGCGGCTGCTGCCGCCAAAAGAAACCGCCCGCCATTCCGTCACATTCCGCTTTGAAAGAACGGGCGCGACCGCGTAAAGCGATCCCGTCGGAACGATCATTGCTTTGCCGCGCCGAACGCAGCCCCGTTTGAGGAATCGCTAAATGACCATCGCCGCCAATGTGATCGACGCCATCGGCAAGACTCCTTTGATCGAGTTGCGCGCGGCCTCGAAGGCGACGGGCTGCCGCATTCTTGGCAAGGCGGAGTTCATGAATCCCGGCGGCTCGGTCAAGGACCGGGCGGCGCTCTATATCGTGCGCGACGCGATTTCGCGGGGGACGCTGGCGCCCGGCGGACTGATCGTCGAGGGCACCGCTGGGAACACCGGCATCGGCCTCGCTTTGGTGGCCAATGCGCTGGGCTTTTCGACCGTCATCGTCATTCCGGAGACGCAGTCGCAGGAGAAGAAGGACACGTTGCGTCTCCAGGGCGCGCAGCTTGTCGAGGTTCCCGCGGTTCCCTACGCCAATCCCAATAATTACGTGAAGCTCTCGGGACGGCTCGCCGATCGGTTGGCCGGGGAGCGTCGCGAAGGCGCCATTTGGGCCAATCAATTCGACAATGTCGCCAACCGGCTGGCGCATGTCGAGACCACCGGCCCGGAAATCTATGACGAACTCGGCGGCGAGGTTGACGGCTTTATCTGCGCCTGCGGCACGGGCGGCACGCTGGCCGGCGTCGGGCTGGCGCTCAAGGCGCGCAACCAAAACATCAAGATCGGCCTCGCCGACCCGATGGGCGCGGCGCTCTATTCCTATTACACGAGCGGCGAGCTGAAGGCGTCGGGAAGTTCGATAACCGAGGGGATCGGCCAGGGCCGCGTGACCGAGAATCTCGTCGGCGCGCCGGTGGATTTCGCTTGCCAGATCACCGATGAAGAGGCGTTGCCGATCATCTTCGATCTCGCCCAAAACGAGGGCCTGCTGCTCGGCGGCTCCTCGGGGATCAACGTCGCCGGAGCGATCCGCCTCGCGCGCGAAATGGGGCCGGGCCACACAATCGTAACAGTGCTCGCCGACGGCGGCGGACGCTATGCGTCCAAACTGTTCAATCCGGCGTTTTTGCAGGAGCAGAAGCTGCCGACGCCGCCGTGGCTGGAGGCGAGGGCGGCGATTGATCCGGGCTATGTATGAGCCGCCATCTCCTCCGCACGCTCCACATCCTCGGGCCGATTGACGTTGAAGAACGGATCATAGGGCGCTGTCGGCCATTCCACGACGGTCGCGGTAAATCTCCCGATAAACCCCGCCACTTTGCGCAATTCTTCCTCCGCCAGCACGCGCCGCAGCGCGCCGCGTAACGCCACGGGCCAGAGCGCGATGGCGTAATGGTCGCGCTCGCCCGATCTTGCGACGGCGATGTCGGCGCCCGCTCGCTCGCGCGCCTTCCACAGCCTCGCCACAAGATCGCGCGGAATGAACGGCGTGTCGGCGGGGACAGTGACAATGTCGGAAATGTCCGCGAAATTCGCTGCGACATAATCCATCCCCGCCAGAACGCCGGCGAGCGGGCCGGGAAAGCCCGCGATGTCGTCCGCGACAACCGCGAGGTCAAACCCCGCGAAACGCGCGGGATCGCCATTGGCGTTGAGCGCGAGGCCGGCGCATTGGGAGCTAAGCCTGTGCGCGAGGCGCGCGAGAATCGGTTCGCCGCCCACCTCGATCAACGCCTTGTCGACGCAGCCGAGACGCCGCGCCTGTCCGCCGGCAAGAATGATCCCGTAGGTTTCGCGCATCGGCCTTTTCTCGCTTTCGGCGAAATTTATGTAACACTTGCAGCGCATTGGGCGAAGAGTCCAACAAGACGCCTCGCGATAAAGGAGAAGCCAGTCCATGCCGACCCGCCGCACGCTGCTTGCCGCCGCGCTTTTTTCAATGACGGACCTGCCCGTCTTCGCCGCCGAAAACGAGCCCTTCAACCCGGAGGGCTTCAAAGCCGCGCAGGCCGCCGGCGCGTCGATCCTCGTGCATATTTTCGCCCCCTGGTGCCCGACCTGCAAGGCGCAGCAACCGATTCTGGAGAGGCTCGAAAACAGCCAGAAGTTTGCGAAGCTGAGGGTTTTCCGCGTGGACTTCGACAATCAGAAAGACGTCGTGCGCGCGTTCAAGGCGACGATGCAGAGCACATTGATCGTTTTCAAGGGCGCAGCGGAGACGGGCCGTTCGGTCGGCGAGACTGATGCGGCGTCGATCGCCGCGCTGCTCGACAAGTCGTTATGAGGCGGGCGACATGAGCCTTGGCGTCATTGGCCTCGCCGTTTTGGCGGGAATATTATCGATCCTCTCGCCCTGCGTGCTGCCCTTGCTGCCGCTAGTTCTGGGCGCGGCGGCGGCGCAACACAGGTTCGGGCCGGCTCTGCTGGCGTTGGGCGTCGCGATCTCCTTCGTCGCCATTGGCCTGTTCGTCGCGACGATCGGCTTCGCATTCGGGCTGGACGGCTCGGTGTTTCGCGTCGGCTCGGCGGCGCTGATGATCCTTGCGGGACTGGTTCTCATAGCGCCGCCGTTGCAGACGCGCCTTAGCGCCGCCGCCGGTCCCTTAAGCGACAAGATCGACAGCGCCTTTCGCGGTTTTCCGGCGTCGGGCGCCATAGGCCAGTTTGGTCTCGGCCTCGTGCTCGGCGCCGTTTGGAGTCCGTGCGTCGGACCGACGCTCGGCGCCGCCTCGGTGCTCGCGGCGCGCGGCGAACATCTGGAACAAGTGGCTTTGACCATGGCCGCCTTCGGGCTTGGCGCCGCATTGCCGCTTCTGCTGCTCGGCGCGCTGTCGCGGCGGTTGATGTCGAGTTGGCGAGATTCGTTACTGGGCGCCGGCAAGCGCGTGAAACAGGGACTTGGCGCGTTGCTGATCATAATGGGCGCGCTGATTGTCAGCGGTCTCGATAAGGATGTGGAAGCAGGCCTCGTCGCCGCCTCGCCAGCTTGGCTCACGCAGTTGACGACAAGGTATTAGCGCTCAAAACCTCGCCCACACCGCGCCGATAACTCCGCGCTCCGCCGGGGAGTTCACGCCAAACGGCGCGTACACCACGCCGAGCTGAAGCGAGAAAGCGCGGTTCAGGTCATAGACGCCGCTGGCCTCAAACTTTTGCGCCGCGAAGCTGCTCCCGAAGCCGGGCCGGGGCGACACCGCCGTAAAACTTTGCGCCAACAGCAACACATCGGGCATTGGACGCGCGCCCAAGGTCAAATCGGCGCGGACTTCGTCCCCGTTCTGACCCCGCGTGCGACAGCCGAGCTGAGCGTCAATGAACGCCGGCAAGCTCCAAATGTCCAGGGAGTGGAACATTTGCAGCCGCGCGTCGACCTGCAGAAAGTCCTTCATGTCGAGATAGGTTTCGGCGGCGCGCGAGGCGGCGCGGACGCTGCCCTCTAGCGAAAAATAAAAGCCTTCGATCTCGCCGAGGCGGGTGCGGGCGCCGATCGCGCCGAGACCCAATCCGCGGTACTGCGAAGCCGGAGAGGACGAGAGAGAATGGGGCGCCGAGTTCGACCCCTGAAAATCCATGCCGCCGCCCTGGCTCACCAGGGTCAGCCAATCCGTAGCGCCATATTCGAGATAGCCGCCAGCTTCGAATTTGCGATAGGAAGGCGTTTTGATCAGCCGGCCTCGCGAGTCGTAGGCGTTGCTCGCATCCGCGAAAGTCGTCGTGAGAATGAGTTGCCCCTGCCCCTCCGGCAAAAGCAGAGCGCCGCCGTACGCCGGCGATCCGGCTAGAACGGCAATGGCGAGAAAACCAATTCCGACGCCCCTGGACACGGAACCACTCGACGCATGGTGCAATCAAACGCCAAATCATCACCGAAAATTAATGTTTTGACAAATGCCTCCACAAGAATCGGTGTTCGTTCGTATTGTGTTTCCGTTACACCCCTTCAGGCCGAAATATTTTCCCGCGATAGCTCACGCTTTCGAGCCTCAGATCGCCCTTAGGCTCGAATGCGTCGGCGCGCAGTTTGAGCTCGCCGTTTTCCAGTTCGAGACCAAGCAACTCGTAAGCGGACGACATCATCCGCGCCGCCGAGCCCGTGTACCAGGCCCAGCCGCCACGTCCCTCATAGCCCTCGCCTTCGTATACATCGGCGGGCTGCTGATGCGGCGGCAGGCCGTAAATATCGGCCTGCGCCGGCGTCGTCAGCTTGGATAGCGGCGAAATGGCGACCCAGCTTTGATAGGCCTGGGCGAACAGCGCCGCGGCCGCCGCGCCGTCGCCTTGCGCTCTCGCCTCGGCGGCGAGCCTGGACAACGCGTCCACGAACCAGGAGACGCCGTGCGAATACTGCCCGCCATTCTCGCGCACGCCCGGCGGATATTCCGCGCTGCGTCCGGGATAGGGACTCGAATGTTCGTTGTAGGGAGGCGTGACGAGCAAGATTCGGTCCTCCCGCGCGAGGATTTTTAGCGCGTTTTCGACGGTCTCGCGACCGCGCTCGGCGTCGACGGCGCCCGACAAAACCGGCCAGGAGGCGGTCATCGCGCTCATCGGCGCCAATTCGCGCCCATCGTCGGCGAAGGCGCGCAAAAACCGGTCGCCGCGCCAGCACTTCGCGAGCGCCGCGCGAAGTTTCACCGCTTCGTCGCGATAGCGCGCGGCGCGCTTGGCGTCGCCTTTCGACTCGAACAGCGGCGCGATGTCGAGCAAAATTCCATGCAGGAAGAAGCCCATCCAGACGCTCTCGCCGCGACCTCCCGCGCCGACATGGTCCATGCCGTCGTCCCAGTCGCCCGTGCCCATCAAGGGCAGCCCGTGAGCGCCGAAGCGCGCCAGCGTATAGTCGATGGCTCGCGCGCAATGGCCGAGCAGCGTGTCCTTATCCCGCGAGGTGAGCGGCACCGTCGCCTCGCCCTCCTGATCCTTCGGCACGGGCGGCGCCTCGAGGAACGGCTCGACGCAATCGAGGATAGCCGTGTCGCCGGAGCCCTTCACATAACGCAGGGCGACATAGGGGAGCCAAAGATGCGGGTCCGAGGCGTGGGTGCGATCGCCAAGACCGGTGCCGCCATTCGGCGCCCGATGCCACCACTTTACCGCGTCGCCCTCGAAGAATTGATGCGCCGCATGCAGCAGAATCTGCGCGCGGGCGCGCGCCGGGCTCAGAAAAATGAGCGGGATCACGTCCTGCAATTGATCGCGATAACCGGTGGCGCCCGAGCGCTGAGCGGGGCCAGTTCGGCCCCAAAGACGCGACGCGAGTAGCTGATAAGGCAGCCAGTCGTTGACCATCCGATCGAACTCGGGCTGGTTCGTCTTTACGCGCAACACCGAAGTCTCGGAGTCCCAGGCGGCGCGGCTCTCGTCCAGCGCGGCCAGAGCGAAGACCGGTTCGCGGGCCAGCGCCGCAAGCCGTTTGGCGTCGTCAAGCGAGTCGGTCTGGCCATGCGCCAGCACCACCAGCGCCTCGCCGCCCGCCACGACGTCGATGGAGCCGCAGAAAGCGGCGACTTTGCGCTCATGCGCGGGAGCGCCGGCGTCGGGATGGCCATGTTCAACCATGTAGGGCAGCGCGGGATCGCGGCCCTCATGGCCCAGAAACCGGCGCCGCGATGTTTCGGCGAATTCCGCGTCGAGCGAGGTCGAGACAAAGGCCCAGCCCTTCACGAAATCATTGCGCGGATTGCGGAAATACAGCGCCTTCAAATCCTCGTCGGAAGCGGTTTCGATTGCGCCCAGACTGTCGTTCGGCGTCTCGCTAAGAATGATCTCCATCATCGGCACGATCTCGAGCAGCCGTTCGTGATCGCAATTGTTGCGGATGCGCAACAATTTAAATTCGATTGGCTGGGATTTGGCGACGAAGACCATCAGCTCCAACTCAAGCCCATCGCGCTGCGACCGGTAGGTCGCGACGCCCGGCGCGAAGGACACGTCATAGACGGCGTCGCGTCGACGGAGCGGAACGAAAGTGGCGGCGAATGCGTCCTTGCGCGCGAGGTCGAAGACGTAGATCGCCTGCCCCGCCGGCGCCATGCGGCCCTCGCCCAAGCGAAACGGCGTAAAACTGTTGAGCCGCGAATTGCCGCTGAACGAGAAAATGTCGCCGTCATTGGTCAACACCGCGCCGACGCCAAGCGAGTTGGCGATCACATGCGCGAAAGGACGCGGCGTGCCATTCGTCGTGACGAGGCTGCGCCCGTCGGCCGAGAAGGCGAAACGATGCTGTTCGGGCGCAGGCGGCAGGAGCAGCTTGCGGCGCCGCGATAGCGCGCGGTCGAGGATTTCCGGCGCGACCGGCGCCATGCCCAGACAGCGCGCGACGGTTTCCGTCGCAACGCCCATGTCGCGCGCCCAGCCGTCCAGAATAACGATCTCCGCGACTCCGCCCGCTGGCACGTCGATCTCGACGTTAAGGCTCGCGCAGGGCTCGAAGCCATAAAGCAGACCTTCGTCTTCCGGGTCGCGCGGCGCGCCAAGACCAAGCAGGCTGTCGGGCGCGTTCGTGGGTCCGAGGCCGTAGAAACGCGATTTCACATCCTCGTAGCCCTTGAGCGCGATCGTCGTTCCAGGCGCCGCGCCGACGGCGTGGAATCCGATCTCCGGCGAAAGCCGCCGGTCCGCCCGCCTGCGCGCGCCGCCTTTGAGCAGGCGATTTTGCGCAAACACCGCGCCGAGCGGCCGGACGAACCAGGTGCCGATGTGAATTGCGTTATAGGCGGCGTCGCGCTGTTCGACGCCGGTTTCGTTCAACACCCATTCGCGCAGCGAAGCGAGCGTGATTTTGCGCGGGCGCTGTTCGAGATTGATGAGCCGCAGCCGCGTCGTCTCCACCGCCTCGTCGGAGGCGAGCGCGACATGCGCTTCGACATCGAATCCCTGTTGCCGGCACTGGAAAAACAGGCGGTTTTCGCCCTCGCTGGTCAGCGTCGTCTTGGCCCCGACGCCGCAGGTGGGCGCTTGCCCGAGCGACCACAAAGGCCCCTCGCCTTCGCGCAGGAACAGGAAGCGTCCGCGCGGATGCGCGTGGTCAGAGGGACGACGGGTCAGATCGATCGGCGGGCCGCCGCGCGCGACGCCCTCGATGCGGGTCGCGCCCTGCCCGTCCTCGAACCATTCGCTTGTCATCAGGCCATTGGCCAGTTGCAAGGGACGCGACCCTGGCGCGCCGCCGGCGCCGGTGATCCCGTCCAGGGGCAATTTGCCGGCGCGCGCGAGTTGCATCAGCAGAAAAATGATCAGCGCCAGCGCCAACACGCCGACGTAAATCAGATAGCCGCTGACCAGATAGAGGTAGGACGGCGGCCGCATGTGGGTCATCTGCTCGGCGCCGCTCCAGGCCTTATCCCACTCCGCCCCGCGCGGAATGTAAAAGGGCAGCAGCAACGGCGCCCAAGTGCCAAAACGCCGGATGCCCTCGGGAATGGCGCGGCTGATCTGCGCCTTGCCGAGGAAGCGCGCGGCCTTTTCGTCAGCGATGTCGCCGCCGATGAAGGACAGATTGACCAGCGTCGCGACGCGCAGGCCCATGTGGTCGAACCAGATCAGGATTCGCAAGCCGTCGAAGGCGAGCAGCGCCGTGAAAATATCGAGGCTCCACTGGCGGAACTCATTGTTCGGCAGGACCGAATTCATCCAGGTCGCAACAGCCGTGCGAACCAGACCGTCCTGATTGTACCATTCGGGGTCCGGCGACGCCTTCAGGAAGGAATAGATCACCGGGGCCATCCACAGGCCCCAGCGCAGCACGCGCACGGCGTTTTCGATCAGGAGATCGAGACCCTCCAGACTCGCCAGTTGGCGCAGCGGCTTCAGGCTGCGTTGAACAAGCGCCGTGAGGAAAAACAGATTGACCGAGAACAACGGCGCCGCGAACACCCATTGAATGACGCCCGAAAGCGACTCGTCATAGAAAACGCGCACACCGCCGTCGGCCATGCCAAGATCGGTCGCGCCCCATTTGGAGAATAGCGGACGAATTATATAGGCGTTGATCGGGCGGCCGTCGGCGCGATAGTCGACCGACACATAGGCATAGAATTTCGTGACAATCGTGGCGATTTGGCCGCTGTCGAGATACCAGGCGATGGCGCCCGCGACCAGGCCTCCAAGCAAGCCTCCAAGCGCATAGACGCGCCAGCTGCGCAGATGCTGCCGGCGCTCTTGCCGTAATTCGAAAGCGTCGAGCGCGGCGTCGACGCCGGCGAAAACCAGCGCGCCCACCGCGCCGCCGAACAAAAACCGGTCGAGCCCACTCCAGCCCGGCAGGCCGAGATGAATCGCCAGCCAAGCCCCAATTCCGGCGACGACGCCGCGCGCGTAATTGGAGCGTCTCGCATATGCGGCTTCGAGCCGGCCAAAAAACGGCGGCGTCGAATCGGTGCTCTCGACGATGGCGCGCGCCAGCGGAAATAGCAGCGCGCCAAGAACCGCCGCGCCGAGCGGTCCGGAGGCGGCGATAGCCCAGACAACCGGCGCGAAACCCAGAATCAAATCGGCGCCAAGCAGCAGCCCCATGAAGACGAGGCCGTAAACGAGGCCTTTTTCGGCGCCGCTTTTCCAATCGCCGAAGACGATGACTGAGAGTGACGCCGACCCGCCCAACAGGCCCGCCAGCGATTGCGTGACGAGATAGGTCTCGCCCCAAAGGCCGGCTTGCGCGGCGGCCGCGGCCAAAGCCGCCCCGATCTGCGCCACCGGCGTCGGCGCATATGGCGCAATATAGATGGACGCCGCGCTGGCGATATTAGGCGTGACCGCGGCGAACAGCGCGGCGAGAAACAAAACGCCATGCGGGCGCCATTCTCGCGGCAAGAAGCGCCCAAGCGCCAGCGGGGCGCCGACCACGACGGCCTCGTTGACCAGAAACAGCACGAAGCAGCGCCCGGCGACAGTCTTGACGAAATCCGGCGCGTCGTAGCCGAGCAGCGCCGCGCGCCCAATCTTGGCCGTGACGGGCGACCCGAGCGCGACGAGCAGGCAAAACAGGAAAGGCAGCGCAAACAGCGCGGCGCGGATTGTCAATGGCGAGCGCCCGGAGAGCACGATGGAGCCGGTCAGATAAAGAAAGACCGCCGTTCCCGCGCCGCCCGGCGTCAGGAGAAAGAGGTTTTCCAACGATGTCGGCGCGCGCCACAAAACGCCCGACGGATCGCACAAGGCCGCCAGCGCGGCCACCGCGAGAAAATCGACGGCCGCTTGAACGCCCTGTCGCCGGCGATCAAGCGCCAGCGCGCCGTGACGCGGGGTCAGCAGATAAAGCGCCAGCGCCCCCAGGGCGCCCGCAAATGCAGCTTGACCAGGCCCGTTTGCGGCCTCGACCGCCGCCGCCGCGAGCAGCGCGGCGCCAAGGAGCAATCTCTCCAGTTGGCGTCCCGCGGATCCAGTTCCGACATCAATGGCGGCCATAATGCTCCCTTAGCGCGCCCGATTCGCGACCGACGCATTGGCGCTTTGAGCGGGAATCAGAGGCTTTTTTGTGATTGCTTTGCCGGAAGGCGGGGGAAAAGTCGACCCCTCGCGTAAAGGAGGCGGAGGCGCCGCAGGGCAATTGCATTTCAAAACAGGGTGAGCATCTTTGCGAGGTAGGCTTCGTCCCAACCTGCTCTTTTGATTTTTCCGCGTAGCGAGCCTTTTTCGCCGTCTTTTTGCATGACGTTCAACGCCA
>Ga0265328_10000471_pt1 | contig 18708 bp, 18 predicted proteins | sample 41624metaG_FD_202086 | JGI IMG/M metagenome (GOLD analysis project Ga0265328, IMG submission 202086) | Rhizosphere microbial communities from Carex aquatilis grown in University of Washington, Seatle, WA, United States - 4-16-24 metaG | ecosystem: Host-associated > Plants > Roots > Rhizosphere...
AAGGAGACCACCTCGATCCCGTCGAAGGGTTCGGGTTCGTGAGGGCGAATCGGGCCGTGTACAAGGTCGCGATGATGTGCCGGGTGCTGGGCATCTCCCCCAGCGGCTGCAAACGGCCGAATTCGGCCGCGCCGTCGCCAGCCGCCGCTCCCTCGCCCCCGGTTCACGAGGATACGGATGCCGCCGTCGTTGGGGAGGTGGCGCCCAGCTCGAGTGCTCGCGTGACCTCCCTGCTAAAGCATGAGCTCGGGCAACGGTCCGCCGCTGGCCAAGCCGAACGTATCCTGCTGAATGCCGTGAGCCTGCAGGATTGACATGAAGACTCGCCCGGTCTGGACGGCGCTGCGCGGGCCGACCAAGGGTCGCGGGAAAGGCATCTGAGGGATGTAGTTGATGTGCCGCCCGTCGATCTTCAAGCCGCTCGCGGAGCCGCCCGCGAGCAGGACCGGCATGTCCCAGTGGTTCAGAGCCTGGCCGTCCGCCACGTTGCTGCTGAGATAGAACGTGGTCCGGTCCAGGACCGATCGGCCGTCGAGCTCCACGGCAGCATCCAGCCGGCTGAGCAGGTTCGCGGCTTGCTGGATCTCGTAGCTGTCGATCTGGGTCAGCTTGGCTTGATTCGCTCCGGTTGTCTCGGCCAGCGCTGTCGTATGGTGGGGAGTTGGGCTGCCGGTTAGGAACGCGTAGTCGTTCTCGGCGTCCCCCTTTCCAATCATGAACGTCAAGGAGCGCGTGAGGTCGCACTCGAACGCCAGCGCCATCAGGTCCACCAGGATTGGGAACGTCGCCTGGATGTAGCTCGATGGTGTGCCGCCGAACTGCAATACAGACGATTCAGGCGGCCGGGGAGGCGGGCTGCACGATAGGCTGACCGGGGGAGGCGAGGTGCTCTTTCCGATTCGCTCGAGCCGCGTCTCGAGATTTCGAACCAACGTCGTGTGCTCGTCCAGTCTCAGCCGGTCTGCGGCGCTCAGGCGGGTCGTGAGCGAGCGCGTCTGATCGAGCACATAGTCGAGCACGCTCTTCCGCAGCGCCTGGCGCTGCGCGAGATCCGCCGTGCCGGCGGCCTGGTAGAACAGCTTATCCCAGAGGATCCCAGGATCGGAGATGGTGGGCAAGGGGGCACCACCGGTCCACGATATGGTCCGGGTAAAGCTGCAATTCGACGTTCCACACACGCCATTCAGGTATTCAAGGGAGAGTTGCAGCGACGGAAATTTTGGCGTCCCGCAGGCGGGGGAATTGAGGACCGGCAACAGCGCCTGATCCAAGCTGGTTCGGCTCACGTCGGTCTCGTGCCCCTCCACTGGAAGCATGTTCAAGAAGCACCCGGTCCCGGTTGCGGGCTCGGTCGGGCTGGTGGGGGAGCCTGGCGGAGGGACGGCGATGTCCTGATGATCGAGGCCGGTCAAGATGACGAGCTTGTTCCGAACCGATGCCAGCGGCGAGAGAATGGGAGGCATGGTCCAGGCGTTCCCTGCCCCGCCGGACGTGGCCGGTGTCCACGCCGGCATGACCATCCCGTTCGGCGCGAACCACGCCATGAACCGCCGCGGCGGCGTGCAGATGGCGGCGCCGCTCCGCCGCGACCAGAAGGCCGAGGGCAAGAACGGAAGCGCCAGGGTCACTCCAGCCTTGCCGAGAAACATCCTGCGCGAGCTTCTCCTCTGCATGACCTCGGCCCCCTTTCATGGATTGACGGATGAATGATCGCTGTTTCATCGTTGTTCATGGCGTGACCGTGATCGCGCTGGCGCACGCCGGGATTGCTGCCAGGCCGGGTGCGGCCCCGGTCCCCGTGCCGGAGCCACCGGCACCGATTCCGCCCGCGCCTCCCGCTCCCGCGGCGCCCCCTGCCCCCTGTCCGCCCTGCCCTGACGCGGTGGCCGGGCAGGGCAAGGTCGCGATTGCCTGCAGGCACGCCACGTAGTCGGGCCCCGTGGCCGTCGCCAGCAGACACGGAATTCCGGACGCGAGATCGGTCGTGACCAGGTCCTCACAATCCTGGATGGCGGCGGCATCGTCGACCATTCCCCCGGCGCACACGAGACCTCTTTCGCACAGGCGGTCCACGAGGTCGTAACACGCGGACTGCGGATCGCTGAGGGGCACGGCATGGACGGCCGTCTCACAGGTCGCTGGCACCGTCAGCCCGCCTCCCGGATACAGGGAGGTGCAGGTTCCCGCCGCTGCGTCCGTCCCGCACGCCGAGAAGTCGACCCCGTCGGCGCGCGCGCAGCCAAATTCGACCTCGAGTTCGGGCTGACACGCGGTCGCGTTGGTGTCCGTCGAACACAGCGCGCCGCGCAGGCACAGCGAGGCGGTCATGTCATTGCAGGCCTGCACCTGAAGCGAAAAGGCTGGGGCGCCGCCCGCCCCCGCGCCGCCTTCGCCTCCCGCCCCGGCTGCCCCCACCGCGCCGCCAGCGCCCCCCACCGCCGCGGTGGAGGCGGTGGCGCCAGCAGCCGGCGCACCGCCTGGACCAGGTGCACCGCCTGAACCAGGTGCACCGCCCGTCGCGATGCTTCGGCCCCCGACTGCCCCGCTCGATCCGTCGGGTCCCGCGCCAACCTGCACGCCGACACGGCCGCAACCGAGAAGGGGCGCCGCCACCAACACGCACATGGACACCGCTACCTCGACCACGCGGAGGCTCGTGATCCGGGTCGCGGCGTGGCGCTCGACCTCGTTGACCTTGCTCATGACTCCTGATTGATGCTTCGAATGCAAACCTTACAAGCCGGCGGTGAGATCTCGTTCGCTCGCCCAACGGGTCAGGGTCACCTCCACGCCCAGGGTCAGCTGTCCCTCCCCAGTCGAAAGCGGACGCCGAACGTCAGGGTTAGCCGCGGTCAAATCTTGCTCGCGCGTGCGCACGGTCGCATGACCCGCGGCGATCACGCGGAGCCTTCCCCAGGCGGGACCCAGCACGCGCAGCCCGCCCCACACCTCGGGCGCCACGCTGCGGCCACCGGCGATCATCGCAAAGCCGGTGCCACGCGCCTCCACGAAAGCCACCCCCACCCCGCCCGCGGCGAGCAGGTTGAACCCGGCTTCCGCGCCGAAGAGTCGCAGCGTTCCGCCGAGCCGCAGATCGCCAGCACGCCAGTGTGCCGTCCCAGGGCCGAGGGCGATGCTGCGCTCGCTCGCGAGCGCAGCATCGATTGCGCCGGCGAGGCGAGACCCACCGCGGCCGAGACCCGCTTCGAGCCCAACGCTCGGGGCGACGGGATCGCTTTGAAATGGCGCGACCACCGAAGCCATGGCGGCGAGGTCGACGCGCCAGTCATTCGGGGCCTCGGCCCTGGCCCGAGAGGCCGCGTTCACGGCGTCGGCGGGGCCGCGCGCCGGCGTCTTCGCGAGCGCCGGGTACGGCAGCTCGACCTCCGATGGTCGCCGACCGGGGGACCACGCCAGCAACAGCGCCGCCGCAACGTCGGCACGGTCGTCGCACCGCGCGGGGACCGCGATCGCCCGCTCGCCAATCAGCGCACCGCCCTCCTTTCGCAACGACACCTCGAGCAGGTCATTGCGAAGCGCCACGTGGGCGATCCCGGGTGGGCCCGCGTCCGAGTGGGGCTGCGGGTCCATCGCGCCCAGCTCTTCGTAACGAGCCCGCACCGCCTCGGCGTTCGGGCAATCGCCCTCGGCCGTGATCAGCGGGGTCGAGGCGAGCAGGACGGGGCCGAGCGCCAACGCGGGCCATATCGGGATGCCCAGCAGCACCACAACACGGTGAAGGGGGCCGGCTGCGGCGTCAAGCACCTCGGACCGTCAGGGAGCACCTCGCCGGCCGTCCCACACAAGATCACGGGCCCGCGCGGTCGCGGAGCAGCGAGGCGTGCGGGCCGGCGGGAAACCGCCGCAGGTAAGCGCGTGCGTCTGCCCGGGCGCCGGCTTCGTCACCGGTGCGGGCACGACACGCGCTCCGACCGTAGAGAGCACGTTCGCCAACCGTCGCCGTGGAACCAGCGGCGAGGACCCGGTCGAAGTCTCCGAGCGCCGCCGCGCAGCTCCTCTCCGCGCTCAGCTCCGCGCGCACCAGCCGCAAGGCGACGCCACGCTCGTCGTCCCGCAAGGCCAACCGATCGAGTCCAGCCAGCGCAGCGCCGTGATCCCCCGAACGCAGCTCTCCCTCCGCGCGCACCGCCTCGACTTCATCGACGAGGACGCCGCCTGGAAAGCGACGCAGGTACTCGTCACACAGCGCAATCGCGGTCGAGGCCTGATCTTCGCGGCGCAGTGAGGCGACCGCGCGCGCGAAGAGCCGCACCTCCTCCGAGCGCGGCACCTCGACGTCGATGGCGTCGTCGTGGCGACCGGTGGGTGGGGGAGCGACGGCTGAAGCGGCGAAGGAAGGAGGCTCGATAGCCTGCTGCTCCGACCATCTGCCCCGAGGGTCGCGCGGGCGCCCCGATGCACGCGCGGTTGCAGTTGCAGTCGCAGCACCCATGGGTGCCGCGAGCCGCCGACCCGCGGTCGTGCTTGCCGGAGAAGGGACGAGCGCTCCCGGCGGCTCGAGTGAATCGGACGGCTCCTGCAGAGGCGCCGCCGCCGGGCTCGCAGCCGGGCCCGGACGAATCGGGCGTGCGACCTCGTTCCTTCGGTGGGTCGCTGGAACGCGCGCCTCGGACCTGGGGCGCGGGGGGCGCGGCCAGGAGAGCGCCGACACCACCTGCCGCCAGGACCAGCCCCGGTGAGCCGCGATGGTCGCGCCGGTCGCGAAGAGCCCACCTCCGAAGACCAGGGCCGCCGCCACCGCGACCGCGGGAGCCAGTCGCGCGCGTCCGCGCACGGCCCTTGCCGCCAATGAATCCCGAAGCCGGCGCTCCACCCGGGAGACCGCGAATCCATCGAGGGCAGGCGGGGGCGGCGTCGTGCTCAGCAAACGCGAGAGATCGCCGTAGGCACCGGCGCCGGCGCCGGTTTCGCGGTTGGCGGCCAGTCGGACAGGAGGAGCAGTCGGCGGTTTCGGCGGCGTCTTCATGGGGTGCCCCCGTGCGCCGCCGGTCCGCCCTCTGCCGTCACCTGTTCCTGATGATGCGCCAGCGCCGCGGCCATTTTTCTTCGCGCCCGGTGCACCCGAACGTAGACGCTCTCGACCGAGCAGCCCACGGCCGCGGCAATCTCCTCACAGCTCAGCCCCTCGAGCTCGAACATCACGATCGCGATCCGGTACTTGTCCCCGAGTCCATCGAGCAATCGTTGCAGGACCACGCCCGTCTCGTTTTGCTCCGCCAACGTCAGATCCTCCGTCGACTCGGATGCGGCCGACGCCCGCGCTCTCGTCTCGTCGCTCCACCAGGGAAACGCGCGCCGAATGTGGGCGCGCCAGGTGTCGCGACGCCGACGAGACTTGGTGACGTTCGCCGTGACACCGAAGAGCCAGGTCCCGAACGCAGCCCGCCGGGGATCGAAATCCTGACGCTTCCGGAGGGCGACCAAAAACACGTCGTGAACGACATCCTCGACGTCGGCGGGTGCTGTCCCGAACCGCCGGACCCACCGTGTGACATCGGCGACGTACCGGCGGTAGAGCGCGCCAGGATCTGCGTCCGGCGCGCGCACGAAGGCGAGGTCGTCGGGCGCTTCCCTGACAACCGTTCGTCCCGGCAAGCGCTTGAGCTTCGGGCCCATTCGAGTGCTTATTGTCCCGGCCACGTCATTCCTTACACCCGTGGCGTCGGAAATGACGCCATGACCCACAGCGGGCGCCTCGTGCGCCCGGATGGTTGTTCGCAGGGGCGACGATTGAGGCTGGGCGAGATCGACCGGCCCGCGCAAGTCATTTCGTGGGGTGGGGCGGTCGGCCGGGGGGGGGTGAGCATAGGAATCTTAACCCAGGGTTTCCCCTATCGAGGCTCCGGACGGGACGGCCGAAATCGTCCGTTTGATGTCAAGGCTAAGTAGAAATGTCCGCTCTGGGAGGGGGCCGGGGGGCGGTCCGGACTCCGTTCTCGGGGTGCAAAATCCCAAGGGGAATGGGGTCGACGTGAAGGCGTCAGGGCTGGACGAACTGGGTTTGCTTCTGTAGCCGGGAGAGACCCGCTGGCCCCCCCGTCACACTGGGGGCTGCATGCGTAGGCGGTCGCGCTCTTGACGGCGTTCGGTGGCTCGGAAGACGGCCGCCTCGCGGCGCTGCCTTTCTTCGAGCTCGAACTGCTCCAGAAAGGCGACGACGGCCTTCGGGTAACCGCTCTTCTCTGCGCCGGGAACCGGTGCGCGATCCGCCTCCTCGCGAGCGGCCTTGATTCTGGCCTTCGTCCAAAGGGTGAGCTTCTTCGATTCGAGGCGCATCCGGTCACGCGCGATCTGCGCGCTCTGGATGGTGGCGAGGGCGACGCCGAGCCGCTTGTTTTCGACGATGGCCCCCTGGGTGACGTTGGGATTCTCGTCGAAGCGGCTATAGGGGAGCGCGCCGCCGCCAGCGTGAATCTCCACGCGTCCGTCTTCCCATTCGTGAACCCGTAGTGTCCCGAAAACCATCGCGGCCGTTCACGCTGCCTCGCGGTGGTAGTAGTTCAAGAGGGTGCCGAGTCTCGAGCGGCAAACGAGCGGGCCGGCTGTTCCATTGTCGTTCGCGACCCCAGCCCGGGTCTTGACGAGTTGACCATCGATGCCCTGGTGAAAGCGTTCCCCCAAGTAGTGCTCCACGAATTCCGAGATCACATGACGCAGATGACGCTCCCCCGAAGAAGACGAAGTGATTCAAGCACTCGTCCCTGATCGTCTTCACGAACCGCTCCGCGTGCGGATTGCAGTTGGGACTCTTCGCCGGCGTCTCCACGCTGGCAACGCCGCACGTGCGCGTATTCCGGAGGATCTGGGCGCTCGTTCCGGCGATGATCTGGGCGCTGATTCCGGAGGACTTGGGCACGCAATCGGAGCGAAGCGACGGGGGGCGATCCGGATCGGAGCGAAGCCACGAGGTGGAAGGTCAGGTGGTTGGTTGATCGGGGTTAGTAAGCATGCCTTTCTTTTCCCGGATGGATGAACCTCTAAGGACGTCAAGCTTGGCGAGGCGGGCCAGAGCCGCGGTGTAGCTTCCGTCAGCGCGGGCGATCCCGAGCTCGTGCAGCAGACGCGGGACGCGAGGACAAAGGGCGCGCATGCCGCGTTGCGGTAGGCCGCCTGCGCGAGCGCGGCTCCCACGAAGGTCTTCCCGACGCCAGTTTTTCCCACGACAATCACGTTCTGCTTGTTCTGAATCCACTTGCCGGTAGCGAGATCGCGGACCACGGCCTTGTCGATGCCGCGAGCCGGGTCGCACCAGACGTTCTCGAGGGACGCGTCGGAGACACTGAGGCGCGCGGCGCGCATGAGCCTCTCCAGCCTTCGGTTCTCTCGATCGGTCCACTCTCGGTCAACCATGATGGCCACCTGCTCAGAGAAGGAGAGTTGACTTCCTGGGGCCTGGGTCAAAAGGTCACGGAAGGACTGGGCCATGGTCCCCAGTCGCAGACTCATGAGTTATTGGACGACCGGCAGCGCTGGCTGCAGCTGCTCCTCCGAAGCGCCGACGCGGTGGGCGTGCCGAGCGATCCCGAATTCCGGTCAGCGCTGGTCGCTTACCTCGAGTGGGGTACGCGGCTCGCGGTCCTCAACTCGCAACCCGGCGCCGACGTGTCGGGGCCCGCACCCATGCCGCTGTGGGGCCGGGGCGAGGTGAGGGGCCGTACGTCAAGAAATGATCAGCGCAGGGAAGAACCCACAACCGCGCGGGCGAAGGCGCCTGGCTGTCCTTGGAACCATGGCTGCGTGCGCGCTTGCGTGCGCATCCTCCCCGCGTGGGTGGCGACCGTCACATCTGGTCGATCTCTCCCACCCGTTGTCGCCGCACTTCGCGTTCATCCCCGTGCAGGGAAAGACCTTCGCGTTCCGCATGACCCCGATCGCCACCCTGGCGGAGAACGGCGTGAACGCGAACAAGTGGGAGCTGACGGAACACAACGGCACCCACCTCGACGCCCCGCTACACTTCGCCGCCAACGGAGTGGGCGTCGCCGAGATCCCTATCGCGTCGCTGTTCGCGCCGGTGGCCGTCATCGATCTGCGTGAACGCGTCGCTCGCGATCCCGATGCGCACCTCAGCATCGATGACGTCCTCCGCTGGGAGTCCGTGCACGGGCGGCTGCCGGAACGTGGGGCGTTGTTGTCTTCTCGGGCTGGGACGCGCGCGCGGGGAGCCCCGAGGCCTTCCTGAACATGGATGCTGGCGGAACGATGCACTTCCCCGGCCTCGACGAGACGACGGTCGCCTTCCTGACGACCGAGCGACACCTCGTCGGGATAGGCATCGACACGCTCTCGATCGACCCCGGCACCGACAAGCGGTATGCCGGCCACCGCACGCTGTCCGCCGCCGGGAAGTGGGCCGCCGAGTGTGTCGCCAACCTCGGGCAGCTGCCGGCGACCGGCGCGACCGTCTTCGTCGGCGCGGTGAAGGTCGCCGGCGCCACCGGCGCTCCGGCGCGCATCGTCGCGTTCTGGTGAGAGGGCGTTCGACCGCCCGCCTTGTGCAATGCGGCATCCGGAGCGACGTCCGCGCGTCGATCCAACGCGGCACGGACATCAATCGACAGCCGCCCTGTCGAAGCGGCATCGAGTCGGCCGACTCCCCTTTGAAGGAAGGGAGCTCGCCTCGCCAGATGCCCCGCTCGTTTGCGCCCACTGCCGAGCAATCGCCGCACACGCACGAGCACGAGCACGAGCACGAACCAGCCACACAGCCAACCCAGATCCAAGGAGCCACACCCATGCGAATCGTCGTCAACACCCCCGCAGGCAACATCGGACACGTCGTCGTCGATCGGCTGCTCGAGGCCAAGCACGAGGTCGTCATCATCAGCCGCCATCCCGAGAAGGTCGCCCCGGCGACCGCGAAAGGAGCCCGCCTCATGCGCGGCTCGATCGACCAGGAATCGGTCGTCGATCGGGCGCTCGAGGGCGCTGACGCGCTCTTCTGGCTCACGCCCGTCGCCTTCGAGCCGGTCGAGTACATCCGCTGGGCCACGACGATCGGCGAGCGCGCGGCGGCGCTCGCCGGGCGCCACGCGGTCCCGCGCGCAGTCGTCATCTCCAGCATCGGTGCGCAGCACGATTCCGGGGTCGGCCCCGTCGGCTGCAACGCGATGATCGAGCAGGCGTTCGAAAGGGCCGTCCCGAACGTCACGGTTCTCCGCCCGGGTTCGTTCATGGAGAACCTCCTCCAGCACGTGGGCACGATCGCGCAGGCGGGTAGCATGTACACGCGCTATCCGATCTCGATGGGGATTCCGTGGATCGCGACGCGCGACATCGCCGAGCGGGCGGTCGCCGCCCTCACGGATTCGGCATCGAAGGGACACCGGCTGTTCGAGCTCCAGGGGCCCGAGGATCTCGATCAACTTCAGGTGGCATCCATCCTCAGCGAGGCAATCGAGCGCCGCATCACCTCCATCGAGGTCACCGACGAGCAGGCCCGGCGGGGGATGGTCGCCGGGGGCGTGCCCAGCCGGTTCGCCGATCTGCTGCTGGAAATGTACGCCGCACTGGCGTCGGGCCGTATGCGCCGCACGCAGCCGCGCGGCGCAGCCACGAGCACCCCGACCACGCTCCTGACTTTCGCGCGGGAGGTGTTGAAGCCGGCGGTGGACGCCGCTCTGGCCCGGTGAAGGGGCCGGGTTTGAGCGATGCTGGTACAGGTTTGATCACCAACCGCGGAGAGCCGTCTGGCACCCGAAACAGGGGATGTACATGCAATTCACGATGATGTTCTACGTCGACCCCGAGGAGTTCGAAGCGCGCAGCGATCCGGGCAAAGCGGAGTCCTTTTGGGGAGCGTTCCTTCCATACGCGAGAGCGCTCTTCAAGGCGGGGATCGTCGTCGGTGGTGCCGGACTAGAGCCGCCGGCCACCGCGACGACGGTTCGTTACCAGGGCGGACAGCGCATGGTTCAAGACGGTCCCTTCGCCGCCACCAAGGAGCAGCTCGGGGGATTCTTCATCATCGACGTTCCGGACCTCGACACGGCCCTTCACTGGGCGGCGCGCTACCCAGCGGGCGCCGGTGGAGCCGTGGAGGTTCGCCCCAACATGCCGCCCTTGCCGCCCACACAGCATTGACGGATGGACAACGACGCACATCGCGCGGCCGAGCTCGCCGCGCGCGATTCGTACGGCCGCCTCATGGCGTTCCTCACGTCGCGTTCCCGCGACGTGGCCGCGGCGGAGGACGCGCTCGCCGAAGCGTTCCGCAACGCGCTCGAGACTTGGCCGGTTGCGGGGGTGCCGCGCGAACCAGAAGCCTGGCTCCCGACGGTCGCGCGGCGCCGTCTCATTGATCAGAGGCGCCACACCCGCGTGCGCGACGACGGTGTGCCCTCGTTGCTCGCCGCCGCGGAGGAGGCTCAGGACATGGCCAGCGACCCGACAGGCTTCCCGGACGACCGTCTCAAGCTCTTGTTCGTTTGCGCGCATCCCGCCATCGATTCGACCGCGCGCACCCCGCTCATGTTGCAGACGGTGTTGGGGCTCGACGCGGCCCGCATTGCGGACGCCTTCCTCGTGCGCCCCACGACGATGGGCCAGCGCCTCAGCCGCGCGAAGGCCAAGATCCGCGACGCCGGCATCCCGTTCGAGGTGCCAGAACCCGCAGACCTGCCCGCGCGCCTGGACGCGGTCGCCGAAGCGGTCTACGCCGCCTACGGGAGCGGGTGGGACGACGTCGCAGGCCTGGATGTGCGACGTACGGGGCTCGCGCGTGAAGCCATCGGTTTGGGTCGCTTGCTCACGCAGCTCTTGCCGAACGAGTCAGAGGTGTTGGGTTTGGTCGCCCCGATGCTCCATTGCGAAGCGAGGCGTGGAGCGCGGCGGGACGCCGCCGGCGCCTACGTCCCGTTGTCACACCAGGATCCGTCGCGCTGGTCGCGCCCGATGATCGGCGAGGCCGAGAGCTACCTCCGCGAAGCCGGGACCGCCGGGCGGGTCGGCCGATTCCAGCTCGAACCAGCGATTCAGTCGGCCCACGCGCACCGCCTGCACTCGGGCCACACGGACTGGGAGATCATCGCGCTGCTGCACGAGGGACTGGTGGCCTTCGCCCCGACGGTGGGCGCCCGCGTGGCACGCGCCGCTGCCGTCGCCGAGGCGCGCGGGTCCGAAGCGGGCTGGCGTCTCCTCGAGGCCGTTCCGCCCGACGAGGCCGTGAGCTACCAACCCTACTGGGCCGTCGCCGCGCATCTCCTGAGGTCTCTCGGCCGCACCGCCGAGGCAATCGAAGCCTACGAGCTGGCCATCGGCCTGTGCGAGGACCCGGGCATGCGCGCCTGGTTGCACCACCAGACGCCGCGTCGCTGAGCGGGCCACGAGAAGGTGGAACCGACGGGGGCCATGATCGCCTGATCAACGCATCCTCACTATCGGTTGGCGTCGGACAAGCGCCGGAACTGGTCGGCCGCCCACGCTCCGGAGACCGACGTTGGTCTAGTCCCCTGGAAAGGTGAAGGGTTGAAGAAGTCGCTGAGACATCTTCGTTCCTGGAGTGAGCCCAGCAACCATTGTTTCGGGTTGATTTCGCTTCGTCGCACGATGAATTTGGCGGCGGGGCACCCGACCGAAGTTTGAAAATCTCTGCCTTCGGGTAAGGTCCCTTCGGTGGCCTCTGATGGTGCGTCAAGACCTCCTGCCGATCCGGTCAGGGGCAGCACGGGTCCGCTCACCGAGGACGCTGTAGTCTCGTGGTTCCAGGCCGCCGAATCGGCTCATCCGGGGGTGGTCGTCAGCTACGAGACGTTCGCGGCTCGGGTGAGCGCCGTGCCGGAAGGTACGGACTTCAAGGCCGATAGAGCCTCTGACCTGTTCCTGGCCTGCGCCTGTGAGCAGGGTAACGCCGCCGCACTCGCTCGGTTCGAGAGCGAGCTCATGCCCGCGGCGCGCACGGCCATGTCCCGGGTGACCTCACGCCAGGACCTGGTGGAGGAGGCATGCCAGGAGCTGCGCAAGCGCCTCTATTGCCAGCCTTCGCCGAAGATCGCCACGTATTCCGGCCAGGGCCCCCTTTGGAAGTGGCTCCGCATCGTGGCCACGCGCATAGCCTACGATGTCTGCAGGTCGCAGGCCGGGACCAATGCAGAGTCGGCAGATGACATTGCGGCCACCTTTGCGCGGGCGGAGATCGATCCCGCGCTCGGAGCGTTCCGACAGTCGTACGCGCAGCTGATCCGCGAGTGCATCGACAAGGCAATCGAGGGCCTGACTACGGAGGAAAAGACTCTGCTCCGCTTGAGATACGTCGAGAACCAGGGCATAGATGGGCTTGCGGTCGTTTTTCGAGCCCACCGAGCGACTCTGGCCCGGCGGCTGCACAATCTGCGAGAGAAGATTCTCGATGATTTGCACGCCAACCTCGCAATCCGCCTTCCGCGGATTTCGAAGAGCGAAGCCAAGAGCCTGTGGAGGATGGTGAGAAGCCAGATCCACCTGAGTCTTTCGCGGCTGACGTGACCTCCGAGTCGCGTTCCGCACGCCGAGCTGGCTTCCCTGCCTCTTCCCGGCCCTTGGCGGTCTCTGCGCGCCGGTTGCCCTTTTTCGCAGCGCGGCTATCATCCGTCCGTCATGTCGTCACGGCGTTTGCCGTGCCCGGACGAGGACCTGCTGGCTGGGTTTTCCGAGGGACGGCTCATTGGGGAGGCGCACACCAGAATCGTTCAGCACCTGAGCGAGTGTGACGCGTGCCTGGCGGCAGTCGGAGGATTGGGCTCGGAATTCGCCACTCAAAGAATCGGCACCGTATTCCGGGCCGGAGATCTGCTGGCGGGGCGCTACGAGATCGTGAAATTCATCGACCGCGGAGGGATGGGCGAGGTCTACGAGGCGTCGGACCGCCTGCTCGGGGCGCGCGTGGCACTCAAGACTCTGCTGCCCGAGGTCGCAGACAATCCAAAGGGGATGGCGCAGATCCGCCGCGAGGTCCAGATGGCGCGGGCCATCACCCATCCGGGAATCTGTCGGGTCTTCGACCTTGGTGAGCACGTGCCGCACGGTCCAGGGGGGAACGCCAACGGGGAAGTCCGGCGTTGGTTCTTGACCATGGAGTACCTGGAAGGAACCACTCTCGGACAGCGAGTTCTCCGGGAAGGGGCCCTCGACATGAAGATCGTCCTTCCCCTGGCCCGCCAGCTCGGAGGAGCCCTTCAGGCCGCCCATGCGGTCGGCGTCATCCATCGCGATTTCAAGAGCGACAATGTCATGCTGGTTCCAACAGCTCAGGAGCCTGGTGCCCGCGCGATCATCATGGACTTCGGCCTCGCGCGTGGAGTCGCCTCGGGGGTTGGCCAATCGAGCACGGGCAAGGCCATGGTTGGAAGCGCCGCCTACATGGCCCCCGAGCAGGTCCTCGGACAGAGCGTCCGGGAGGCGGCCGACGTCTACGCGTTCGGCGTCGTGTTGTTCGAGGCCTCTACGGGACGACTGCCGTTCATCGGCAGCAACGCGCTGGCCACGGCAACGCAACGTCTGTTCGAAGACCCGCCGCCGCTTCGGAGCTTGGTCCCGAACATCCCACACGCCTTTGAAAAGCTGGTGTTGCGTTGCCTCGTCCGAGATCCCGCTGAGCGGATCGGATCGATGCAAGCGGCGAACGACGCCCTCGCGGCGATCCAGGACTGCGGGCCTCAGCTCCATTCCATCCGAACGGCGGGTGTGGCCGCTCCGGCGCCGGTGCGGTTGAGTAGATTCTCGGTGGTGGCACTCTTGGCCGGCGCCTTGGTGGTTGCGGGCATGGTGACCCTGCGGTCACGTCCAGAGAGACTCAGGCCGAACCCAGGCGGGACCGTGAAGGCTCTGACTTCCCTCCAGGGAATTTCGATCTTCGGCCCCGAAAGAGCAACTCGCGCCAGGGTCCCAGATGTCACCGAAACTATGATTGACGAAGCGGCAAGTTCGCCGGGGTCCGACTCCAGCACTTCTCGATCCCGCTCCGGCGGGGGGCAGGCCGCCGCTGCGGCGCCGAGCGCTGCCACCGCCGGCATGGCGCCTCGAAGACGTGGGTCGACGAGGGTTGCTTCGCCGACGCACGCCCTCGAGCGGCCCGGATCGCTGGTGGGGCCTCCAGTCGGTACCCCTGCACTCCGGCCGGCGGTCGAACCCGTCGACGTGGCCCGCGCCAGCGGAGGTGGGCTCGGGTCTCCACCTGCGACTGACGGGGACCACGCGCCGAGGCCGAGATCCCAGTCGCTCATCGATGGATTCGAAAACCCGTTCCGATGAGTTTGGGCGTCGCCCTCTTCGCCGCGTCGATGGCATTGGCTTCGGGCGTCGAGTCGAGCGCCTCGAGTCTCCCCCAGCGGTTCGAGGAGGGCACGGCGCTCTTCGATGCCGGTCAATATGCTGGAGCCGCGGAGATCTTCGCCGAGCTGCATCGCCAGGTGGGCGACCCCGGATTGCTGTATCCACTGGCGCAGAGCTTGCGGTTGGCTGGACGTTGCGTCGAGGCCTTGGCCGCGTACCGGAGCTTCGTCGATGCAAGCGCAGACTTGCGCAGCCGGGCGGCCAAGGCTGATTCCCAGGCCCGGATCGAACGCTTGACGGTGGACCTCAACAACGCTTCAGCTCGCCTCGTTCAGATGCGCACCTGCATCGGGCGTTTGGGCGGGGGGCAAGACCGAGCCGCCTCCCGGATGCGCAAGGCTTCGGGCGATGCCCAGGGAGCCATCGCGTCTCTTTCCCAGGTCTGGGAGCAAACCCGCGATCCCACGATTCTCCCCGAGCTCGCCGAGTGGCATCGTAGCGCCGGTAACTGTACCGAGGCGCAAGCCTTGCTGGATCTCGCGGTCAGTCAACTCGGCGCCCTCGAAGCCATCACCGGGGACGGCGCCGAAGATCTCGATCTCACGGCCGGACGCGCGGCGCTCGGCAAGGCCAGGGCCCTTCTGGCTGGCCCCGCGTGTTCCGCGCCACAGTCCTTGCCGCGAGCGCAGGAAGACAGTGCCGTGGTTCGAACCACGGCGACCTTGACGGCATCTTCGTCGTTGGCCAACGCCCCGGCCGGACCGCCCCCTGTTCGGCTGACCCAGATCCCCCACGCAGCCACATCGCACCCGGGCTGGTACCCCTGGGCCGTCGGCGGCCTTGGAGGGGCGATCATCCTGGCGGGGGCGGTGTGCTTCTGGAAGGACCAGCAAATCCAGCATGAGCTCGAGAGCCAAGGGAACGATACGGGGCGATTCTCGAGCGGGCAGGCCTACTACCGCGCTGGCATCGGTTTGTCGGGGTTGGGTGGTGCCCTGGTCGTAGGCGCCGCGGTCTACGCGTGGGCCACCCATGAACGAAGTTCCATTTCGCAGCCGGTCATCGGGGCCAACGGCGACGGTGTGGTGGCTGGGTGGGTGTTCGGATTCTGAAGGCTCGGGAATGTGCGACTTCGGTGACGTTTAGGTAGCGGTGAGGCTTAACACAAGCTCGAAGGGGAGGCCCATGAGAGTCCGCGTCGAGATATTGGCTTTCTTGGTGACCCTGGTATCAGCTGGCTGTTTTCGCCCAAACTTTCTTTGTTCACCGTGCGGGGACACCACGCCGTGTCCAAGCCAGCTCATGTGCCTGAACGCCCACTGCGTCTCGAGTGTCGAGGACACCTGCGGATTCGAGTCTCCGGATGACGGTGGCGACGCTGCCGAGGTCTCACCAGACGACACGGGTCAACCCCATGGGGACGGCTCCGAGACCACGGACGGTCCAGTCGAAGACATTCCGACCGACGACGGTCCGACCGAGGAGCCCGCCGCTGTCGATGACGCACTGGATGGAGCCCTCTCCCGGGATAACACTGACCCCTGCATCGACAGCTGTACGACCCTCGGGAAGCCATTCATTTTTTCGGATGAGCTCAAGCAGGGCCTACTTCTCTGGGCAGACCGCACGTCGCTCGATCAGCCGGGATCCTCAATTACAAGTTGGCATGATCGTTCCGGCCATGGGCGAGACATCGTTCCGCTCAATTTCGACCGTCCTCCGACCGTTCAACTCGACGCGCCGGACCCGCTCGGGCGGCTCGTCAGAATCGACGATTCAAGCATGGGGATGGCCACAAAATCGGGGACCGGACTGGCGTTCGGGCTGGAGGACTTCACGATCCTGGTGCTCGCCCGCCTTCAACCTTCCGCCCTTACTGGCTGCCTATTCCAGCAGGAGACCACGACGGACACCCACATTGCCGTCACACTTTTATCGAATAGTAGCGGGTTTCCCCTCCTCTCTTCCGATACTCCCCCCGAGCACGCACTCTTTTTTGTGTCCGATCTGCCGCTCATCCCGTTTGAGGGGGGCACGGTGGTATCGCAGCGAACGGATCTGACAGGAAACCTGCACCTGTTCGGAGCTCGTCGTGCCGACTCCCAACGACTCCAACTTCGCATCGACGGCCATGTCGAGGGAGAGACCACGATCCCGGCACAGACGGACCTGGTCCAGGAAACGCCCATCTTCGTGGGCTCGTGCGCGAACGGACCACCCTACTCGACCTCCTTCCGGGGAGATATTGCTGCCGTGGTCGTGGTCCGAGGACCTTTGGCAGACGACGAAGTCAACAACCTGGAATTGTTCCTACTCGGAGCCTTGGGGACGCCCCACTGACGACCCGGAGCGAAATCAGCGCCCTCTTCAGGCCTGCCAATTCGCCTCGCTCCGGGCGACAACGACCCTGTCGCTGGGAGCGCTTACCCTCTCATTACAGGTTACGTCCGTTACAGTCTCGGTTGTTGGTCGAGATACAACCGTTGTCCCAACCGCTCCACTCGCAATTTGTGTTGTCAGAGTCTACTCGGCTAACGCAGTCACTGGGACCATCTTTTCCGGGAACATAGTGAAGCTCGGTACATGCATGGTGCATCCAGCCTCCCGTCTCCCCGGTACCATGCGGACAGCTGCAGAACCCCAGACTGGGTTTACATCCGTCCGCAAGCGCCTCGTTGATGCATTGAATCCCCCAGCCGGTGTCGCGGCAAAACGTGTCGCCGGACACATTCAACACCTGCGAAAGACAAGCTTGGCAGTTCGCATCCGTTCGTGGGCTATCCGGCAAGCAAAAATTGCACAGCTTCGGATTGACAGTCAGTGGCTGCTTGGGTTCGAAAGACTCGGTCGTCAGCGGAAGTCCGTCCGAAGTGATGGTCGTCCGAAAAACTATTGACTTCTTACTCTTGCCGCCAGGGCCTTCCGTCAGGACATCCGCCGGTGTTTCCATTTCGATGCGGGAACCCGATCCCTGCCGAAACACGGGCGACGAAAAGTGCTCGGCGCTGGCTATCAGACTGGCTGCAGTCACGCGCCCACTCGGCGAGACGGTTATCAAGAAGAGCGATTCAGGCGTGTCGGAATTCAAGATTTGGTAACGGGTATCGAACTGAATCCGATTATGGAATATGCCAGAGATTATCGAGCTTCCACCCGGTAGAGCGGCGAATGCCACGCCTCGGTTTGGAACCGCGCCAGGGAACGAACGAAGCCAACGTCGCGGAGGATTCGTCGGATCGATCCCGGTGACCATCAGGGCCGTTCCCTCCTTGAACGTGGCGCGCTCGCTTCCGATCGTGAGCTCGCCGGAAAAAGTGCCGGCCGTGATGTTCGAAACGTTCGAGGGCAAGGCGCCCTGCGTGGGGCTCGACGTCGGTTTGGTGGCCGATTCCGCTGGCTTCAGCCCAACCTTGCACCCCGAGAGCGCGAGGCACGCAACGATCAGGAATTTTACCCACCCATCACTCGTCACTTGGTACCCCCTTTTGTGGGCCCCACCGGGCATCTGCTGGCGTCCCGCTGGTGCTTCTGAGGTTTTATGCGATCCTGCGGGAGACATTCAATCCCTCCTTTGAGGAGACCGGCTTCGAGAGATCTCTTCCTCGAGGATGGTCCGCAAGAGGCGCCGGGCGCGGAGCACGCGCGTGCCAACGGTCGCTGGGCGAATGCCGAGTCGGCCGGCCAGCTCGCAATAGGATCTGCGCTCGATGGCGTGCCCCACGAAGGCGGCGCGGAACGGTTCGGGGACGTTTTCGAGGGCCCTCCTCACATCCGAAAGGGTGAGATCTCGCCAGTCCTCGACCGCTGGAGTTGCCTGAGGCGCGGTCCGGACGCTCTCGGAAGGTGGGGTATGGTCGAAATAGACCACGTGGTGTCTCCACTTGCGGGCTCGAACGCGGTCTATCCAGAGGTGGTTCATCACGCAGCGGATCCAGTACCCAAATTCGGTGTCCGTGCTGGGAGCCCGACTCGAGCGCATGACCCGCTCGATCGTGTCCTGTACCAGGTCGCGGGCGTCCGCAGGATTCCTGGTGAGCCTCTGCGCCCGTTCGAGGAGCTGGGATTGCAGGGGAAGCGCCAGATTCGCCCGAGCTCGTGCCGTCGTGGTCTCCATCGTCATCCTCCTTCATCGTTGCCGTTCCCTCAGGAGGACGGAGACCTGGAAGGAATGTCGCGCAGAAAGATGATCTTGGCGCTCGAACCAGACCGACGCCCCCGTTCGAGTCGCTGCGCACTGCGCGCGCGACGTGCGTCGCCGATTCCCGGGACAATCGGGCCGATCAACCACGTCGTAGTGGGCCTTTGAAGGCAGCCCCGTGCGACGCCGCGACACCTGACCATCAACTCCAGTACCCCGGGATCGTGGCGGATCAGGGGGACGGGGTCGAGGCGGGTGGGCGTCGGGCCAGGCGGAAGTCGTAGCGGGCGCGGAAGAACGGC
>Ga0265328_10000472_pt1 | contig 18672 bp, 18 predicted proteins | sample 41624metaG_FD_202086 | JGI IMG/M metagenome (GOLD analysis project Ga0265328, IMG submission 202086) | Rhizosphere microbial communities from Carex aquatilis grown in University of Washington, Seatle, WA, United States - 4-16-24 metaG | ecosystem: Host-associated > Plants > Roots > Rhizosphere...
ACGACCGCGGCAAGGTGCGGCTGTCGATGCGCGCGGTGGACCAGAAGACCGGCGAGGATCTGGAAGCCAAGGGCCGGGTCGACGAAAACGCGCAGCCGGTGGTGTGACGCGGCTGGGGGTTTTTCGGTGAGGTTTTGAGATGAAGGCGGGCTTTCGGGCTCGCCTTTTTGTTGTATGACTCAGAGCTGCGGAAACGCACCGGCCGGCCACGCCCAGTTTCTCTAATTTCTGCTCGAAATGAGCAGCTGGTGTTTCAATCTGGCGACGAAGCTTCGATTTCCAACGGGGGCGGCGTGAGCGAGCGGTTTGCCGAATTGGCGAAGAATGCGTTTTTCTTTTTGGAAAGCGTCCGCTTTCGGCTCGCGAAGAGTGAGCCGGGATGGGTGTCATACGAATCTCACCGGGCTTCCGTGGACGTAATTTGGGACGCCCGTTCTGGCGAACTCGACGCTTACGTTGGTCTCCTCCCGAGAACCGGTCAGTCACACGAGACATACTCACTCGCGGACGTCAGGGGTGTTGATGGAGTACCGGAGTCCGAACTCAGAACGCCGCAAGTGGCCGAAGATCGGCTGGGTCCATTCGTCCAGAAGCTGGCCGCCGACCTACGCACCCATGCGCAGGCCGCGCTGGGGGGCGACCCGACGTATTTCCGTCGCCTAGAGGCATTCAGGGCGGCCAAGTCGCGCGCTTACATGCGCGAGATGAAGCTGAGGCAGGTTCGCTCCGAGGCGGACAAGGCCTGGCGGGATCGGAAGTTCGACCGGATCGTGAGCCTCTACACGTCCGTCGAGGGCGATCTGACAGAATCGGAAAGCCGCAAGCTCGATTACGCCCGGCGGCATCTGTCCGATTGAACGATCGGGCGCGCGGTGTCGTTGACGGGTTTCAGACTGCTGTCGGCAGAAGGGGCGTGGCCTTCGCCGCGAAGCGCTCAAATCCCAACGGCCCGAAGCAACCGCTCGTCGAGCGTGAGCAGCGCGAGTTCGTGAACTTTCGCGGTGGCGGCAATGATGCTGTCGGGGAGCTTCAACAGGGTGCGGCGGCGAAAGGCGATGGCTTCCGCTTCGATGCGATCGTCCAGCAGGATCACCGTCATGGCGGAGAGAAATTCTTCGATTTGCGACTGGGCGTCCGCCGTCAGCGACGGGAAGCTCAGCAGCTCCATCCGCGTAATTTGACTGATCGCGCACTGCCCGAGCGCCGCATTCTTCTCTTGGATCAAGGTCCGCGCCGCCGCTTGGCCCGCGAGATGGCCGATCACGACATTGGTGTCGAGGAGGAACTCAAGCCCACTCATCGCGCAGCTTGCGCTGGATGTCGACCGGATCGCCTTCGAAGAGCTTCGACTCCTTCAAGGCCCCAAAGAAGTCGTCGAAAGACCGGGGCTCCCGGGGCGCGGACGCCACGCGCCGGGCCTCCAGAAATTCGAGAAAATCCAGCACTTCCCGCGCCAAGGCGGGCGGCGCGGATTTGAGTTTCTCGTAGACGATCTCGGCGGTGGTCAAAGGCGCGCCTCCAGAAGGGAAGATAACATGAGGGTCCCATCCCACAAAGCGGCGTGGCGGCGCTTCGTGTCCACGTAACGAAAGCCTCAGGGCGTTCTCGCCGGCGCTCGCCCGCCTCACCGGGCCTCCCGTATCGGAACCATCAAATCCGTCATCAGCTCCGCCTCCGGCGTATTGTACGGATTGTTGCGATAAATCTCCAGCGCCGGGCGCTGGTCGACTTCAAAACCGCTCGCCGGCAGCCATTCGCCGAAGAGGCGCGGGAAGGCGTCGCCGATCCCGCTGTAGGGGCCGACGAGGCGATGGCTGCCATAGCGCCCGCCAGGAATCTGCTTGATCTCCAGCCCGTCCGTCAGCGGCGTCGGGACGCGCAGGGCGACGCCGGCCCAATAGACGATGCGGCCTTGCGGATCGGGCGCGTCATGCGCCGCGCCGACGGCGCAGTCGATTTTTTCGGCGAGGCCGCGCGCGACGAGGAGCCGCCACAGCTCGCGCCATACTCCGCCAATTTCGCCGATGGGCCCCTCGAAGCGCAGGGCGTGCAGCGTCAGCGGTTCTTGTTCGACGATCTCGACCTTCATCTCTTCCTCCTCCTCGAGTCGCGGCGGCGCGCCACGGACGTAATCGGCAAAATTCTTGGAGCCGCGGCGGAACGCCGTCGGACTGACCGAAACCATCGCCCGAAAAGCCCGGGAAAAGCTCTGGGCGCTCTCGAACCCGGCGCCGAGCGCGATGTCGACCACGGGCCGGCGCGACGTGGCGAGTTCGAAGGCCGCGCGGCGGAGGCGCGCGCGGCGGATCGTCTCGAACAAGGTCTCGCCGCGCATCGCCCGATAGATGCGGTGAAAATGAAACGGCGAGAAATTGGCGAGCGCCGCCAGGCCCTCGACGCTGTGCGTCGCGGTCGGATCGGCGTCGACCGCGGCGACGACGCGGGCGAGGCGCTTCTCGTAATCTTCTCGCGTCGACGACTTCATGCGGGCAATTTACAGGCTCGGCGCGCGCGACGCTGCGCCGCTCTTGCTCTTTTTTTGCGTCGCGCCCGGCCGCGCAGAGGGCCCGCGTCGAACATCTTACAAAAATCCCCGCTTGCGCGCCGCGCGGTTTCGGCCTAATGACCCGCCCCACGCGATTTTGCGCATCCACAGCGAGAAGAGGCGATGACACATCAATCCCGCCCCTTTGGGGCTCTCGGCTGAGCCAGCCGGCCCGCGCCTTGGCGGCGGCCGTTCGCTCGGCCCATCACACCTTCCGATGAATTCGCGCCGCTAGGCTCAGCCTGCGTGCGCAAATGTCGCCGCGCTCGAACGCGGCGCGAAAGATCGCGTCATGGACTTGGGATATGGCGCGCCCACCGGCCACGCCTATGAGCGTTGGCTGCTGCGGCGCTATGCGCATCGTTTGATCTCCTCCGAAACGCGGGGCGGCCGACAGCCGCCGCGCGCCGTCGTCGCACGCTGGCTGGTCGAACATCGCGCGCTGCTGGCGCCGCGCGCCCGCGTCGAGACTTTCGGCGAAAGCGGCGGCCCGCGCCTCGACCGCAAGGATTGGGCGCGCTTCGCGCCCTATTGGCAGAGCCTCGCCGCGGCCAGCGTCGAAGCGCCGCCGCGGCCGTCCGGGCTCGAACGGCGCATCGAGCTGCTGGCCGGCGTGCTGGAGCTGGCGCCGGCGGATCGCGAGATTTTCGCCGCGCTGGCGCGCAGCGTCATGTCGCGGCCGCTGCGCGGTCTCATCCAGCGTCTCGATGGATCGAGCGGCGACGGCGGTTGGGACGACGAGATCGACATCGGCATGCTCGCCGGCCTGCTCGCCGCGCCGCAACCGCGGCTGCGCGCGCGGCTGCAGGAGGGCGCGCCTTTGTCGCTCTATGGCTTCGTCGGCGACGTCTATGGCGGCAAGATCGAATTGAGGGACTCGGCGCTGTCGCTGCTGCGCGCGCCCTTGCGCGACGCGCGCGGCCTGCGGTCCATGCTGATCGGCGCGCCGCGCAAGAGCGAATTGCGCTTCGAGGACTACGCTCATGTCGAGGGCGCGGGGGTCGTGTTGCGGCTGCTCGGCGCCGCCGTCGAGACGCGGGCGCGCGGCGTCAACATTCTGCTCTACGGGCCGCCCGGCACGGGCAAGAGCGAATTCGCCGCGGCGCTCGGCGCCAAGCTCGGCGTGCAGGCGATCTTCGCCGGAGAGTCGGAGCGGATTGCGCGCGAGAGGGAGCCGAACCGCGCCGCGCGCATCGGCGCGATCGCCATGACCGGGGTCGTCGCGCGGCAGATCGGCGGCGCCTTCGTCGTCGTCGACGAGGCCGACGACATTTTCACCGGCGTCGATTCCGCCGACGGCGCCAGGCGGCGCGGCTCCAAGGCCTTCATGAACCGGCTGGTGGAGGGCTGCGAAACGCCGACCGTTTGGATCACCAATGCGCCGGATTGCCTCGGCCCGGCGATTTTGCGGCGCATGTCCTATGCGCTGCGTTTCGCGCCGCCCGGCCGACAGGTGCGCGAGACGATCGTCGCCCGCGCGGCGCGCAAGACGCGGCTGCGCCTCGACGCGCACCATCGCGCCGCGCTCGCGCAGCTCGAGGCCTCGCCCGGCGTGCTCGCCAACGCGCTGCGCGCTGCGCATCTGACGGGCGACGGCGAGGTGGCGCTCGCCTGCGCCCGCTCGGCGTTGCGCGCGCTGCACGGCGAGACGCCGCAAGCGCCGCAACCCTTCGCCTTCGACACGGCTTTCGCGCGCGCCGATACGGATCTCACCGCGCTCGCGGCGCAAGTGAAAGCGGCCGGCGTCGGCGCCTTGTCCTTCTGCTTTCATGGCCCGCCCGGAACCGGCAAGAGCGCCTTCGCGCGCAGCCTCGCGCGGTCGCTCGGGCTCGACGTCGTCGAGAAGCGCGCCTCCGATCTCCTGTCGAAATGGCTCGGCGATTCGGAAAAACTGATCCGCCAGGCCTTCGAAGAGGCGGCCGACAAGCGCGCCTTTCTGATCTTCGACGAGGCCGATTCCTTGCTGCGGGCGCGCGAGGGGGCGCAGCATTCCTGGGAGGTGACGCAGGTCAACGAAATGCTCGTCGGCATGGAGCGCCACCCCTATCCCTTCGCCTGCACGACCAACGCCTATGAGACGCTCGACGCCGCGGCGCTGCGCCGCTTTCTGTTCAAGGTGACGTTCCTGCCGATGGCGGCGGCGCAGATCGACGCGGCTTTCGCCGCAGCCTTCGGCGCGCCGGCCCCGGCCGACGTGCTGCGTCTCGACAATCTGACGCCGGGCGATTTCGCCGTCGTCGCGCGCAAGGCGAAAATCCTGCGCGAGACGGATGCGGGCGCCTTGGCGCGCTGGCTGCGGGAGGAGGCGGCGGCGAAACCCGGGGCGCGGCTGGCGCGCATCGGCTTTTGAGACCCGCCGCCGAGCGAAAAGCGGGTCCGCGCTTGACCCGCGCGCGCAGAGTTACAATCTATGAAAATGCGGCGAGCTTCAGGAGGGGGAACATGCGCAAATATCTGATATTATTGGTAGCGCTGGCGGCTCTACTCGGGTTTGGCCCGGCGCCGGCCGCAGCGGCGCCGACCTTCGGCGGCAGCTTGGCCAGCCAGTTGAAGGACAATGGCGCCGTGCAGGACGCCCGTGTCTTCTGCTACAACTCCTATACGGGACGCTTCCTGCATTGGGGGCCTTGCTACCGGCGCCATTATTACCGTCCCTACTATCGGCGCTATTACTATCGGCCGCACTATTGGCATCGTCGTCACTATCATCGCTATTATTGGTGACGCGGCAGGGCGATCCGCGCGGGGGAGGGGCGACGCCCTTCCCCGCGCTTGCCCAGCCGCTTCTAAAGGAGCGAAACGGACCGTCAACGGGCCTTCGTCGACGCGGGGACCGCCGCCGTGGCGCGCGGCGGGAGCGTTGGCGCGGCGGGCTTGACCGGCAGCCGCGCCGACAGTTTTTCGATCTGCGGATCGATCAGCGTCGCCGTCTTCGGGTCGGCCACGACGATTTTCCGATAGGCCACGATGGCCTCCGAAATGTCGCCGCGCGCTTCGAGTTCGCGGGCGACGCTGGCCAGCGTCTTCGGGTCGAACACCGCTTCGACTTGTGCGGAAAGCAATTTGTCCTTGGCCTCGTCCTTCTTGCCCTCCTCCAGATAGAGGCGTGACCAGGCCATCAGAAATTCCGCATCGTGCTGGAACGCCTGCTGGTATTTCTCGAAAATCGCCTCGGCGGCGGGAAAATGCTTCTGCTCCGCCTGCAGATTGGCGAGTTCGATCGCCGGCCGCGGCGAGGAAGGCGCGAGCGAACGCGCCTTCTCGAAGGCTTTCTCCGCGCCGCGCGGATCATGGGCGCGTTGCGCCGCCGCTCCATAGGCCATCCAGGCGTCGACGCTGCGCGGTTCGGTCTGCGTCGCGCGGCGCAGATAGGCGATCTCCTCGTCGGGGCGCTTCAACCGCGCCGAGGCTTCCCCCGCGCCGATCAGCGGGGCGGCGGCGGGCGCCATTTTGGCGGAGGTCTGATAGGCCTCGATCGCTTCCTGATAGCGCTCCAGCCGATGCCGAATGGCGCCGAGCGCGAGATGGCTCTGCGCATCCTTCGAATCGGCGGCGACGCCCTTGTCCATCTCGGCGAGCGCTTCGTCGCGTTTGCCGCGGTCGAGCAGCACCATGGCGAGCGCGGCGTAGCCCTCATGCTGCTTGGGCATCAGCGCCACGGCCTTTTGCGCGGCGTTCTCGGCCGCGTCGAGCTGGCCGTCGAGACGCAATATGCCGGCGAGATTGACGTAGCCCATGCCGAAATTCGGATCGAGGTCGATGACCCGGCGGAAGTCCTTCGCGGCTTCCGCGAATTTGCCCTTCTCGCGCGCGACGAGGCCGCGCATCGTATAGGCCCAGGGGTAATTGTCGGGGGCGTCGCTGGCCAGCGCGGCGTCGGCGGTCTCTTCGGCCTTCTCGAAGTCCTTCTGGCGGAAGTAATAATAGCCGAGATTGATCGGATCGAACTTATGCATGATCCGCTCGCCGGCGCTGGCGATCAAATGCTGAACGTCGGCGTCGGGGCTTTCGGACTTGTAGAGCGGCCCCTCGCCGGCGATGCGCAGGCGAAATCCGTATTTGGCCGGCTTGTCCTTGTCGCTCGGCTCCTCCGCGAAGACCTCTCCGGTGATGACGGTCTCCTTATATCCCAGCAGATGGCGCAGTTCCGAGACGATGGAGGCGATGTTGAAGCCGCCGACCGGCAGATTGATCGTCGGCATCGTGCTCTGGAAATCCAGGCCGGAGATTTCGGCCTTTTGCTTGCGCGAGCCGGCGGCGGCGTCGATCTCCGAAATATGGTCGAGGATTTGCTGGGCGATGACGTTGCCGGTGACGCCGCGCTCCGCCAGCGCGGTCGGAACCGAAATGTCCTTGACGACGAAACTCGTCTTGGCCGCGAGCTTGTAAATCGCGAAGCCGCCGACGACCACGGCGACCAGCACCAGGCTGTTGACCACCAATATGCGCAGCGGCTCGAAAATGGAGACGGCGCGGCGGATGAAGGTTCCGAGCAGGGCGACGACGTCGAGGCGCGCGCGCTTCGGCGCCGCGGGCGGCTCGGTCGAGGTTTCGGTCGGAACGTCCGGCTGCTGGGCGATGTCGGTCAAGGGGCAACTCCTCGCGCGTCGAAAACCGGGGCGTCGACGAATCCGCGCTTTGGCACCCTGCGACAAAATCTCGGCTGAAAATGGGCCGGGGCGGAAAATGCCCAGAAACTCGGCGGATGGCGCGAAAAATGCTTGTGCTTTGCGCGAAACACGCCCCGGTCCACGCCTAAAAAGCGAGACGAAAATGCCGCTCTACACTTATGTCTGCGATGGCTGCGAGGCCGCCTTCGAACTTCTGGTGCGCGCCAGCGACACGCCCAAATGCCCGTCCTGCGGCGGCGAGCGCCTGCAACAACAGGTGGCCAGGATCAGCACCGAAATCAAATATCCGGCCATGGCCCGATCCTGGCGGCAAAGGGCGGCGCGCGAGGGCGATCTGTCGAATTTCAGCAAGAATGAGCGGGGGAAGGTGTAGGCGACACGGGGAAATAAGCCAATCGGCCCTATTCCGTCTCCAGCCCATGGAGGCGGAAACGGAGCGGAGGGGCGCGGGTGGCCATCGTCTCACTTCTTCTGCGCCTTTGCGCGTTCGATCGCCGCCGTGATCAGCGCGCGCGCTTCGGCGGCGTCGCCCCAGCCGGCGACCTTGGCCCATTTGTCGGGCTCGAGATCCTTGTAATGGGCGAAGAAGTGCTCGATCCGCCGCCAGGTCATCTCCTGAAGATCGGTGTAGTTCTGCACCTCGATGTAGCGCTGGGTCAGTCGAGTGGAGGGCACCGCGACGATCTTCTCGTCGCCGCCGGCCTCGTCGGTCATGCGCAGCACGCCGATCGGGCGCACAGAGATGACCGCGCCAGGCATCACGGGACGCGTGTTGGCGACGAGCACGTCGCAGGGGTCGCCGTCATCGGAGAGCGTGTGGGGGATGAAGCCGTAATTCCCCGGATAGCGCATGGCCGTGTAGAGGAAACGATCGACGAACATCGTGCCCGACGCCTTGTCGAGCTCGTATTTGATCGGCTCGCCGCCGAGCGGCACTTCGACGACGACGTTCACTTCATACGGGGGGTTCGCGCCGATCGGGATGGCGTCGAGACGCATGACTGTGCTCCGATGATTGTATCCGACTGGTCCGGCGCGCGCGTGGCGCGCGCGAATCGCGAAGCGACGATCCCATCAAACCGAACGGAGATCAAATGTCCGGAGATCTCCCGCTCCTGGCGGCAAGGGGCGGCGCGCGAGGGCGAGCTGTCGAATTTCCGCAAGGGGGTGGGGCAAGGGTTGAGGTGGAGTTCGGCTGTGGACGGTAGAAAAGTCCGAGACGGTGCGGTTGAGACAAACGCCTACTTCCCGGAGTGACGCCGTAGCCATTCTTCCTTCGGTGGCTTGGCTCCAGGAGGGAATTCTTCTGCGGTTCTTCTCGTTGGGCTGCCGACCGTCCCCTTTGGGAAAGACGCGGGAATGGCGCTGGAGAACCCAAGTGTCGCCCTGAGACGGCAAGGCCATCCGATTCGACGCCCGCTGCTAGCGTATGCCGGCGCCGGCAATTACGATTAATTGCGGCGCGGAACAGCAACACCGCCTTTTCGCTTGATTCCAGCTTCTACACGGAAGATATCAGGCACATTGATCTTGCCGTTGGCGCGTTCTTCCATCACGGCGATGCTTTTCATGGCTTCGAGAAGCGCCGCGGGGTCCGCGCGGGTATCCAGTTCGACCGGCGCAAGCCATTTTCCTTTCTTAGATTCTCTGAGTATTCTCTGGACGATCTGTGAATTTTTCCACACGTCCAAAAGAGTTTCCCGCTCAATTGGAACAAATTGCCCCTTCAGCGCCTCCAGGGCGTCATCGATCCACCGATAGTCTTCGCGCAACTCCTCAAGCCGAGCGCTAGAGGCGCTCCGAACGCCTTCGATCAATCCGAGATGGTCGACTGCTCGATCCTTCGGTGCCGGCTCATGTCCGGCAGCCTTTTGCCAAGCGGTCAGAAATGTTCTGGGTGAACACGTTTCTTTTGCGTCGCTTAGGTGCAGAGGAACCCATGTGTATACACGTCCACGGCGCTTGTCCGAACCCATATAGGTCCCAGCGATCGCGTTGATGAGTGCATTTTGTTCTTCAAAAGTTGGTCGACTACGTTGTTCTGAAAACATCAGTGCTGCGCTGGCACCGATTTTATTCGCGAGGTTCTTTAGCACGGTGTTTGCTTTGTCATCTCGACAAATCTCGAAAAGCAGGAGACCAAATAATTCGTGCGGCTGCCAGCTCAAATCGACATGACTATTTTTCAGCTTTGAGCCGTCTGAGAATTCGAAAAGGCGCTGATCCGAATATTGATCCGGGCGGATAAAAATCTTTGTTCGAAACGAATGAAAAGATCTCAATCCAAGCGCTCGTTTCATAAGAGATGTGGTCAATAGGCGGATTGACTGCCAGTCGTCAGCGAGACGATCTAGAGCGTCGAAAAGTATCAGTATGGATTTTCCTCGACGTGCAAACTCATCGTCGACCTCAGAAATTTTATTCTCCCACAAACCTGGTGACGTCTCAATTTTTACCAGCGTAGATTCGATGTCTTTCTCCTCCGCTTCCCCATTCACAAAGCAAATAGCCCGAAAAATTACGCCACGCCAAATATCGTCCTCATTGTATCCGGAAGACAGGGCGCGCTTGATGGCCTCTCTCGTCGGTGCGATCGCCGATAACTTGTCAGAGCCGTTGAATCCGATCACAACGTCTGTCTTGTTGAGACTAGGTTGCCCATAGACGCTTGCGGCCCGCTTGCGCACCTCCGGGTTGGTGAGCGCGTGGGTCCACAGGCTCTTACCCATCCCTCTGTTGCCGACGACCAACTGGCGTCCTGGATCTAGGACGGCCCTGTGACTGTAAGGCGTGAATACGCGATCCGGCGGCACTTGGGCGTTCGGTTCGATCTTCGGCGCGGGGCTGAACGCCGCCATGACGTTGCGGATGGCCGCATAATCCGTAATGCTGGATTTGCTCATGGGACTGTCTGCTCTGGATCCTGCGTCAGATCGTTCATGGCCAGGTCCAATCCATCCAGAAATGGGCGGAATGTCTGTTCATAAAACGCCTTCGCCAGATGATCCCGATTGCGGAGCGGATCGAAATCCACGAACCGCGGGTCGAAGGGAATCGTTAGGGGAGCGTGCGGCGCCTCGGGATCGTCAGCGAGGAAGTTCCACTGGCCTTCCGCCACTTCATCCGGGGACGCGGGATCATAGAGGTTGTCGGCGAAAAGCTCATAGAGTTCCGCAGCATGACGCGCGCCGATGCGCGAATCGAGGCTGGCCTTGGCATAGACCGGTTTGAACATCAGGCGCCAGTCGGCGGAGTCGCCGCGCTCGACAGCGCGCATGGCGAGGAGTTTCAACCCGGAGAACAAGGCGCGATATCCGACGATGGTTTGCTGTTGGGCGGTTCCGAACAACAGCACGAGGGCGCCGAGACCCAACACTGCCGGAGCGGCTATTTCGGCGAGGCCTGCGCGGCTATCGATCAGGATGGCGTCATAATTTTCTCGCTTCGATAAGCGATCGATCATATCGGAAATTTGGGCGCCAACCGGCGTGATTTCACCCGCGTCATTCACATCTTCCGTCATTGCGCGGGCCAGCTTTGGAAGAATATTCTCGTAACATTCGGCGGATCGACTTCCAAGAACGGGCGCGACATCGACGCGCCCGCCGTCGCTCGTCGTCAGGGGGCTCGTGCCGACGAAATCAGTCAGGGCGGCATCCGAGATTCCGCCAATTCCATTTTCCACCAGATAGTCCAGAACGCCGAAAGTCGGTATTCGATCGTCGGGCAGCAAGAGCGCGCCAAGGCCCGGCGCCTCCAGATCGAGATCGATCACCAATATGTTGCGGCCACGCGCCGCGAGATCGGACGCCACGACGGCCAGTGCTGTCGAGCGACCAACGCCGCCCTTGAGGCTCGCAAAAACTAGGCGTGGCGGCACACTCACGGTCTTGGACGGTTCTGCAAGCCAACCAGATCCGACAATCCTCCGATCGACGAGTTTGCAAAACCGGTCGCCGACCTTGATGATCAAAATATCTGGATCGCTCAGCAAACGTTTCGCGCCCGGATCGTCAACGAACGACAAGACTTGGTCGGGCCGCGCATATGCTCCAAGTCGCGCTTTCAAAATCTCCGTCGCCCCAATGCGTCGATCGTCGGCGGGCGCCGGATCGGCGCAGACAAAACTCAGCATCCCGGTGGCGTCGCGCAAGGCCAGGCCACGGGAAAGAGCTTTTTCCCCAAGCGATTCCAGCACTGCGGCGACCAGTGCATCCAGCGAGTCATCGAACAAAATCGCCATCATTCCGTGTCTCAGAGGTTCATGGCTTGCACGAGCGCTTCGGCTTGGGACCGCCAATCGTCCGTCCACTGGTCGCATATGTCTTTGGTCGGTGCGTAGCGCATGTTTGTATTCCAGTCATGGAATAGCTTGGCGTCCTTTGCATGTCGTGCCAATGTCCCCTGACGCCGCCCCGTCGCTGTATTTAGGAGCAACGTCTTGAGAAGGGGAAAATGCGCGTAGAACGGATCGTCGCGTTTTTGCGCATTATCTAATGGACGCATGCCGCTGTCCGACATCATCTTTTTCAACGCCATCTCCCCAGCCAGGCCGAATAGGTATCCGGCAACCGCCCTATTACCGAGCCGAGTTCCCGGTTCGTCGTCGGTATGTAGCGAGGTTGCCGCGCCCCAGTGCCGGCGGGCCGAATCGGTGAGGTTCTGCGAATATGCCATAGCGTATCCTGATCCCATGAAATCTGTGGCAGAGGCGCTCGCTGCCTGTCAATCTCCACACGAACTCGTCGACACTCGAGTCACGCTTGCCAGAACGCCCGACGACGCCCGTCGACTAGGTCCGGCTGAAAGGGGGATCGCTCGGTTCGCGCCCATTTGGACAGAGTTGCCGATTCTTGGCTTCGGAGCCTACTTAAGTGTCCTCGGCGATGTTCGCTTTCCAACGATCTCGACGGCCGTCGTCGCGTTTGGGTCACTTCCAGCGGTCAGGCGGCTTCAATTGCGGCTCAGCGGCCGATCCATATCTCCTGGGCGTTCATCTTATCCGGATAGCCAAAAGGAAAATCCGACCGCCGCCCAGCTAAATATGCACCGCCCGCTTATCCACCGCCAGCGCCGCCTCCTTCACCGCCTCCGACATCGTCGGATGCGCGTGGCAGATGCGCGCCAGATCTTCCGCGGAGCCCGAAAAAGCCATCAGCACCGTAGCTTCCGCGATGAGTTCGCCCGCCCCCGCGCCGAGGATGTGCACGCCGAGCACGCGGTCGGTCGCGGCGTCGGCGACGATCTTCACGAAGCCGTCGGTCTCGCGCATCGAGCGGGCGCGGCCGTTGGCGCTGAAGGGAAATTTTCCGACGCGGATCGCCGCGCCCTTGGCGCGCGCTTCTTCCTCGGTGAGACCGACGCTCGCGATTTCCGGCATGGTGTAGACGACGCCGGGGATGACGCCGTAGTCGACGTGTCCGTGCTGCCCGGCCAGGATCTCCGCGACGGCGACGCCCTCTTCTTCGGCCTTGTGCGCCAGCATCGGCCCGCGCACCACGTCGCCGATCGCATAGGCGCCCGGGACGTTGGTGGAAAAGCCCGCGTCGATCGTCACCCGGCCGCGCTCCGTCGCGACGCCCAGTTCGGCGAGGCCGAGGCCGTCGGTGTAGGGGATGCGGCCCGTTGCGATCAGCACGGCGTCGGCGCCGATGACGCCCTCGCCGCCGCCGGCGACGCCGACATAGGAGACCGTCGCGGCGCCGTTCTGGCGCGAAACCTTCGTCACCTTGGAGGCGAGGCGGAAGGCGAAGCCCTGCTTCTCCAGGATCTTCTGGAATTGCCGCGCCACTTCGAGGTCGAAGCCCGGCAGGATGCGGTCGAGGAATTCGATGACCGTCACCTTGGCGCCGAGGCGGCTCCATACCGAACCGAGCTCCAGGCCGATCACGCCGGCGCCGACGATCACCAGTTTTTCGGGGACTTTGCCGAGCTCCAGCGCGCCGGTCGACGAGACGACGACCTTCTCGTCGATGTCGATGACGGCGCCGGTTTCGTCGCGCAGCGGCGCGACCACGGAGCCGGTGGCGATCACGACGTTCTTCGCCGCAAGAATTTTCTTGGAGCCGTCCGCCGCCGTCACTTCGAGCCGATGCAGCCCCTCCGCCGGCGCCAGCAGGCGGCCGGCGCCGATGTGCGTCTCGACCTTGTTCTTCTTCAACAGGAAGGCGACGCCGCCGACATTGGCGGCGACGGTGTCGAGCTTGTGCTTCATCATCGCGGCAAGATCGAGCCGCGGCGCGTCGACGAGCACGCCGAGCGGCGCGAGACCATGCGCCGCCTCGGCGAACATGTGCGAGGCGTGCAGCAGCGCCTTGGAGGGGATGCAGCCGACGTTGAGACAGGTCCCGCCGAAAGTCGCGCGCTTTTCGACGATGGCGGTTTTCAGCCCGAGCTGCGCCGCGCGGATCGCGCAGACATAGCCGCCGGGGCCGGATCCGATGACGATGAGGTCGTAGGTCATGGGGATTGCGTTGCCTCGATTGAAACGCCCCCACCCTCACCCTCCCCCGCTTCGCGGGAGAGGGGGGCGGCCAGCGCTACGCGAAATTTCGATGAAGCGCGGATTCGCTCCCTCTCCCGCCAAAGCCCGTCCTAAACGACGGGCGTCCTTCGCACGCCCTATGGCGGGGGAAGGCTGGGGTGGGGGGGGGCGTCGCCGCACTGGGTTTGGCCTAGGCGAGCCGTCACCCGATCGCCCATACATAAATCGCGACGGCCAAAAGACCCAGCGCGGTCTGGCCGTATTCCAACTGCCCCCACAGCTTGATGACGCCGCGCGCTTCATGCGTCGCCTCGCCGTCGATCAGCGCCAATATGCGGTTGTTGAGCGGGACGATCGCGAAATAGCTGTAGGGCCAGTTGGCGACGATGACGAAGGCGCCGAGCGCCCAGCGCACGTCCTCCAATTCGCGGTAGGCCGCGAAGCCGAAGACCGCCGACGCCAAGGCGAGAACGGCCAGGACGAGAAAGCCGCGATGGTCGGAGGGCTTCCATTCCTTGGCCAGATTGGCGTCGTCGAGGGCCAGCCGCGCCGGCTGCTCGACGTAATTGACGTAAAAACCCGCCCCGACGAAACTTGCCGCCGCCGCGAGCGCGAGAGAGCCGATGATCATTCTGTGCATTCCTCTGGAGTGAAGACGGTGACGAAAAGGGCGATCGACTCTGCGCTTACATCGCCTCGATCGCTTCTTCGTCGCAGACGATTCGCGAATTGGTCTTGGCTTCGGCCGCGACGTCGATCTTCAACGCCTCCACGGCGTCGTGCGGACGCGCGTTCTGCTCGGTGAAACGATTGAAGAACACCCGCATCGTCTGATCGATGCCGGCCGAAGCGATGCGCCGCGTGTCCTCGCGATAGAAGCGCGACACGTTGGGCGAGACGGTCGCCAGATCGTAGGACGGAAAATAGGCGACGCCGGGCCGCGCGCGCTTCACTTCGTCGGCCGCCGCGCGCAGAATCGATTTCACCGCGCAGTTGGACTCGATGACGTGCCGGTCTTCGTAAGTGGCGATGATGCCGACCGGCGACACGCTCAGCACGACGCGCACCTTGGGATTGACCTCGCGGATGCGATCCAAGGCCGCGAGGAAGTCGCGCACGACCTCGCTCACCGTCATGTTGTAGAATTCATAGACGTCCGGATCCCATTGCCCGCCGGCGACGCCCGGCGCGAGCTGGAGAATCGCCCCGTCCTTCTTGTGCCGCCAGGTTTCCGTGTGGCCGAAGGTGAAGACGAACACGTCCATCGTCTCGATCATATGGCGCACGGCGGCGAGATGCTTCTCGCGATCGGCGCGCATCTCCTGCGCCGTCGCATAGCCGTCCGGCTCGATGCGCGGGCGGAAGGGGTCGACGAAGCGCCCGTCCTCGGGCCGCGTCCAGACGTCCAGCTCCGGCGTGAAGCGGCCATAGGCGCGGTCGAGCAGCTGCAGAAACTGCGCCGTCGTGTAGAGATTGCCATAGCGGCAGGAATACATCGCGTAATTGCGGCGCTCCGCCTCCTCGGCCGACATGCCCTCGGGCGGACGTTCGGCGAGATAATAATGGAAGCCGCTCTTTTGCAGGCGCTGCGCGATCTCCTGCGCGAAGCAGCTGCCGCCGGTCGCGACCTTGTCTTGCGGCGAGATCTTGAACGGCGTCGAAACCACGGGATCGAGCGCGAAGGGCGGCAGTCCGGTCACCGCCTTGCGCCAAAAGCGATGGTCGGGTAGGGAGCTATAGGGGTTGTCCGCCATGGATGGATCGCTCTTTGAGGGCGGCTCGCTCGCGCGAGGCGCCGAATTCCGAACCGATGTTTCCGGCAACATAAACGTCGCTCGGCCGCTTGTCATCCGCCGACGCCGCCCGGAGAATCGGGCGATTTCCCGCCGGACCGTCCAAGGCGCATCGCACGCATGCTCTCGCAGATCGACAAACAGATTCTCCGCGCCAACGTGGCGCCGCACATTCGCAGACTGCTGGGACGCGCCGAGGCGCAGGGCCCGCGCATCGCCGTCATCGGCAATTGTCAGAGCTACGGCATCGCCTATGCGATGAAACTGTTCGACCCGACCGCGCGCGTCGATCATTATTCCGCGGTCTCCAAGACCCTCGCCAACGTGGAGCAACTGTCGAAGACCTTGCGAGGCTACGACCGCGTCTTCATGCAGAATTTCCCTTGCGGCATCGTCAAGGGCGGCGATTGGCAGGTTCTGCTGCAAAGCCTCGACAACGTCACGCGCACGCCCGCGGTGACTTTCGCCGCCTTCCATCCCGATCTCGTCTATCTGCTCGACGCGACGCGCGGCGACAGGCATCTCGAAGGCCCGCTGCGCCACTATCATTCGGCGCTGGCGACCTTCGCCTTTCGCATCGGCCTCAAGCTCGAGGAGGCCAATGCGCTGTTCAACCGCAACGTCTTCGAGGCGGTCGGCTATTTCGACGTTTGGAACCCGGCGGCCGCCGCCTTCCTGGAGGAGGCGCGCAGCTACGATCTCGATCTTTCGACCGAACTGATGAACTGGTCGCGCCGCGGCGCGTTCATGTATTCGATCGTGCATCCCAAACCCTTCGTGCTCGCCAGCATCGCACGGCGGCTGTTCGACAAGGCGGGCCTGCCGATTCTCAACGAGGATTGCGACGCCTACGCCATCGACGATCTGGCGCGCGCCGAGATTTTCCCGGTCTATCCCGAAATCGCGCAGCTCTATGGCGTGCGCGGCAGCTATCTGTTCAAATGCGGAAACTTCCACATTTCGAACGGCGTCGGCGAATTCCTGACGCTGCCGCAATTCCTCGCGGGCAGCTATGCGGCCTATAAGCGCGCCCGTCCCGAGGAGATCGCGCATCCGCGCATCGACGCCTGGCTCGCCGACGCGGAATTGTCGCGCCGCCTCGTGGCGCTCGCGCGCGAAAATCTGGCGAAGGGCAAGACGCCGACGCTGTGACGACGGGCCTCCCTATTTGCCGGGGGGCGGCCGGGAACTTCCGGGGCCCTGCGGGAATCGAGCGATGTCGAGCGGCGCGGACTTCTCAGCCAGCCGCGTCGGGCGAACGCATGCCCGGGTCTTTCGCCGTGAGAAAATCGAGGCGAGTCCCGCCGCGCATCCGCCTTGACACCGGTCGCCGGCGCCTGTAACCCACCGCATCCGGCGCGGGGCAGGCCCTTCGCCGGCTCGCACCCGTGGCGGCTCCCTCTGGTGAGCGGTCTGTCGGCGGAGTCCTCGAGGCTCGGCAGAGGAGGGGCGTTTCCAGCCTTGCGAAGTTTTCGCAAGACGCGCGAGAAACGTGGTTTGACGACGCTGCGCGCTCTCCAGGGCCGCCGGCGGGTCGGGTCGCCTCTGCGCGCTTGCGGCGATGAGGACCGATCAATTGACCAAACGCGCAAACGCCAAATATAAGCTCGACCGCCGCATGGGCGAGAACATCTGGGGCCGCCCGAAGAGCCCCGTGAACCGCCGCGAATATGGCCCCGGCCAGCACGGCCAGCGCCGCAAGGGCAAGCCCTCCGACTTCGGCACGCAGCTCAAGGCCAAGCAGAAGCTCAAAGGCTATTACGGCAACATCTCGGAAAAGCAGTTCCGTAAATATTACGCCGAGGCCATCCGCCTGAAGGGCGACTCCTCGGACAATCTGATCGGCCTGCTGGAGCGCCGTCTCGACGCGATCGTCTATCGCGCCAAATTCGTCTCCACGGTCTTCGCGGCGCGGCAGTTCGTCAATCACGGCCACATCCGGGTCAACGGGCGCCGCGTCAACATCCCGTCCTATCTCGTCAAGCCCAATGACGTGATCGAGGTCAAGGAAAGCTCCAAGCAGGCGGTGACGGTGCTCGAAGCCGTCGGCCTCGCCGAGCGCGACGTGCCGGAATATTACGAAGTCGACCACGCCAAGATGACCGCCAAGCTGATCCGCGTGCCGCACGCCAACGAAGTGCCCTATCCGGTGCGGATGGAGCCGAACCTCGTCATCGAATATTATTCGCGCTGAGGCGCGATTTGGGGGGCCGCCGCGGCGGCCCCTCGCTTTTCGGCTGCGTTTTCGAAAAAATCGAATTGCTTCGCGCCGCGCGCCGGCTATGGTTCCGCCGGCTCTCCCCAATCATGGAACGCTCATGACGACCTTGAAATTCGCGCCCTCCCGCCGCGCCCTGATGCTCGCTGCGCTTCCCGCGCTTCTTTTCGCCGGCGCCGCGCGCGCCGAAAGCGCCGATGTGAAGGTGTCGCTGCTGGAATTGCTGGCCCCCGGCGCCCTGCCGGACGTCGTCGAGGGCAAGGCCGACGCGCCCATCGTCATCGTCGAATACGCCTCGATGACCTGCGGCCATTGCGCCGCCTTCCACAAGGAAGTCTATCCGACCCTGAAGAAGGACTTCATCGACGCCGGCAAGGTGAAGTTCATCCTGCGCGAATTCCCGCTCGACGAACGCGCCGCCGCCGCCTTCATGCTGGCGCGTTCGCTCGGCGACAAGCGCGACGCGGCGGTGGATTTCCTCTTCGCGCAGCAGAAGAACTGGGCGTTTACCGAAACGCCGTTCGAGAGCCTCGCCAGCGTCGTCAAGCAGATCGGCATCGGCCAGGCGCAGTTCGAAGAAACGCTGAAGGACGAAAAGCTGCAACAGGCGGTGTATGCCGTCGCCGAAAAAGGCTCGAAATTCGGCGTGCGCGCCACCCCGACCTTCTTCATCAACGGCCTGCGCTACGACGGCCGCATGGATGTGGCGGAACTGCCGAAGATCATCGCGGATTCGGTCGCCAAGGCGGCGAAGTAAGGAAGCACCGCAAAATTAATGCGTCGATTTCGTCGCGCCGCTCCCTCTCCCCGCTTGCGGGGAGAGGGAGACCGCGCCGAATCGATTCACCCTAAAAACCGCAGTTGGGCGTCGCTCCCGCCTGCGGGGTTTGATTTTTCGCGCGGTGATTGCATCAGGCGGGCGCGAGGCGGGGTGGAGCGCGCAGCAGGCGGCCTTTCAGGAAGACCTTGAAGGCGCGCGACAGGATCGCGCGCCATTTTTG
>Ga0265328_10000480_pt1 | contig 18549 bp, 19 predicted proteins | sample 41624metaG_FD_202086 | JGI IMG/M metagenome (GOLD analysis project Ga0265328, IMG submission 202086) | Rhizosphere microbial communities from Carex aquatilis grown in University of Washington, Seatle, WA, United States - 4-16-24 metaG | ecosystem: Host-associated > Plants > Roots > Rhizosphere...
TGAGAAGGCGGCGGCCGAGAGCCTCGAAATCGCCCGCGCGCAATATCGCGCCGGCTCGACGACCTATTCGATCGTGCTCAACGCCGAGCAGACGTTGCTCAATGCGCGTCTCGCCCGCGTGAAGGCGCAGGCGGCGCGTTTCGCCGATACGGCGGCGCTGTTGCAATCGCTCGGCGGCGGCTGGTGGAACCGTATCGACGAGACGCCGGCCTCGCAGGCCAAGCCCACCGATATCATCGCCACATCGCCGATCGCCGCGGCGATCAGAGCCCAGGCGGAGGATGCTCAAAATGGTCGCTAGAACTTTGCTGCAGGATCGTTTCGGCCGCTTGGCGAAGCCGATGGCGATCATGCTCGCGATCGTCGCTCTCGTCTTTGGCGGACTCTATGGCTTCAACGCTTTCCGCAATGTGATGATCAAGGGCTTCCTCGCCTCCATGGCCAATCCGCCGCAGACCGTCTCAGTGACGACGGCGGCGTTTCAGGAATGGCGGCCCAAGCTCACCGCGGTAGGCTCCTTCCGCGCGGTCAATGGCGCCGATCTCTCGCTCGAGGCGTCGGGCATCGTCGAGAAGATCCATTTCCAATCCGGCCAGGAAGTGACCGAAGGCCAGCTCCTGCTCGAATTGCGCAAGGACACTGATCTCGCCAAGCTCGCCTCGCAAAAGGCCGCCGCCGAGCTCGCCGGCATAAATCTGCGCCGCGATCAGGCGCAATTGAAGATCCACGCCGCGAGTCAGGCGACCGTCGACACCGACCTCGCCAATCTCAAGAGCGCCGAGGCCGAAGTCGCGCAGCAGGAGGCGGTGATCGCGCAGAAGACATTGCGCGCGCCCTTCACGGGACGTCTCGGCATTCGCGCCGTCGATCTCGGCCAATATATCGGGGCCGGCTCCGTGATCGTGACGCTGCAGGCGCTCGATCCGATCTATCTCGATTTCTCCCTGCCGCAGCAGGCGCTGAACGGCATAGAGGTCGGCCAGACGATCGACGCGACCGTCGACGCCTTCTCCGGACAGACCTTCACCGGCAAGATCGTCGCGATCAATTCCAAGGTCGATCAGGCGAGCCGCAATGTGCAAGTGCGCGCGAGCCTCGCCAACGCCGATCACAGGCTCAAGCCCGGCATGTTCGCTTCGATCGACATCGTGACCGGAAAGCCCGAGCGCCTGATCACTCTGCCGCAGACCGCGATCGTCTATGCGCCTTTCGGAAACTCCGTGTTTCTCGTGCAGCAGAGCGGAGCGGCCGGCGGCAAGGACGCGCCGGCGGGCTCCGGTCTCGTGGCGCAGCAGACTTTCGTGCGCCTCGGCGCGACGCGTGGCGACGAGGTCGCCGTCTTGGAAGGCGTGACGGAAGGCGCGAGCGTCGTCACGGCCGGGCAAGTGAAGCTCAGAAACGGCGCGCCGCTGAAAATTTCCGACACGCCGCAGCCGCCGACCGACGCCAATCCCAAGCCCGTGGATCAGTGAACGGAGACCTCGACAATGCGTTTCACCGACATTTTCGTGCGTCGCCCCGTGCTCGCCTCGGTGGTGAGCCTGCTGATCCTGGTGCTGGGCCTGCGCTCGCTCTTCACTCTGCCGACGCTGCAATATCCGCGCACGCAAAACGCGGTCGTCACCGTGACGACCTCCTATTTCGGCGCCGATCCGGCGACCGTCGCCGGCTTCGTCACCACGCCGCTGGAGAACGCCATCGCGCAGGCGAACGGCATCGACTATCTCTCTTCGACGAGCCAGATCGGCACGAGCACGATCACCGCCCATCTGCGGCTCAACTATGATTCCGGCAAGGCGCTGACCGAGATCAGCACCAAGATCGACTCGGTGCTCAATCAGCTCCCGTCGGCCGTGCAGCGGCCTATCATAACGGTGAAGATCGGCCAGACGACCGACGCCATGTATATCGGCTTCAATAGCGATATTCTGACGTCGAGCCAGGTCACCGACTATCTGATCCGCGTGGTGCAGCCGCGTCTGCAATCCGTGCCCGGCGTGCAGACGGCCGAGCTCATCGGCGGCAAGACTTTCGCCCTGAGGGCGTGGCTCGATCCGGTCAAGCTCGCCGCCTATGGCCTCACCGCGAGCGAGCTCAGCGCAGCGCTGCAGGGCAATGACTATATCGCCGGCCTCGGCTCGACGAAGGGCCAGATGGTGCAGGTGACGCTCACCGCCGCCACCTCGCTGCATTCGCTCGAGGAGTTCCGCAATCTCGTCGTCAAGCAGGTGAACGGCGCCAATGTGAAGCTGCGCGACGTCGCCAATGTGACGCTCGGCTCCGAGGACTATGAATCCTCCGTGGCGTTCAACGGCAAGAAGGCGGTCTATATCGGCATTCTGGTCGCGCCCAACGCAAATCTCCTCGACGTCGTCAAAGGCGTCAAAGAGGCCTATCCGGACATTCTCAAATCGCTGCCGCAAGGCCTCAGCAGCGATATCGTCTATGACACGACCGACTTCGTGAACAGCTCGATCGACGAGGTGATCCACACGCTGATCGAGGCCATTCTCATCGTCACCGGCGTCGTGTTCATGTTCCTCGGCTCCTGGCGCTCGGTGGTGATTCCGATCCTGGCGATTCCGCTGTCGCTCATCGGCGCCTTCACCATTCTGCTGGCGCTCGGCTTCTCGATCAATCTCTTGACGCTGCTGGCGCTCGTGCTGGCGATCGGCCTCGTCGTCGATGACGCCATCATCGTCGTCGAAAACGTCAATCGCCATCTCGCCGAGGGCCTGAAGCCATTCGACGCCGCTCTGCAGGCGGCGCGCGAGCTGGCCGGCCCGATCATCGCCATGACCATCGTGCTGATCGCCGTCTATGTGCCGATCGGCTTTCAGGGCGGCCTCACCGGCGCGCTATTCGTCGAATTCGCCTTCACTCTGGCGGGCGCCGTGACCGTCTCCGCCGTCATCGCGCTGACGCTGTCGCCGGTGAGCTGCGCGCTGGTGTTGAGAGCGCCGCAGCGCGGCGAGGAGACGCTGGAGACGAAAATCGTCGACTTCATCGACGCCAAGATGGATTGGGTCAAGGATCGCTATCGCCATATGCTGGAGCGTTCCCTGCATTTCGTGCCGGTGACGCTCACTTTCGGCGCCCTGGTGCTGGTGAGCATCTATTGGCTCTATTCCAATTCGAAGAACGAGCTTGCGCCCAATGAGGATCAGGGCGTCGTCTTCGCGATGTCGACATCGGCGCCCAACGCCACTCTGCAACAGAAGCTGTTCTACGGCGATCAGGTCTATAAGACCTTCGCCAAACATCCGGAGATGACGAGCTCTTTCCAGATCGTCTCGCCGGGGATGATCTTCGGCGGCCTCGTGCTCACCTCGGCCGATAAGCGCAAGATCGGTGCGGAACAGCTTCAGCAGACGCTCCAGCAGGAGCTGGCGGCCGCCGTGCCGGGACAGCGTCTCGTCACCTTCCAGCCGCAGCCGCTGCCGGGCTCAGACGGCCTGCCGATTCAATTCGTCGTGCAGAGCACCGATAATTTCGACAAGATCAACGGCATTTCGCGCGAGTTCTTGTCCAAGGCGCTGGCGACGGGCAAGTTCATGTTCCTCGACACGGATCTGAAGATCGACCAGCCGCAGATGTCGCTCGTTATCGATCGCGAGAAGACGGCGCAGCTCGGCCTCCGCATGATCGACGTCGGCGGCGCGCTCACCACGGCGCTCAGCGGCGGCTACACGCAATATTTCGGATTGGACGGCCGCTCGTACAAGGTCATACCGCAGGTCGCGCAGCAGTTCCGACTCAATCCGGATCAGATCTTGAACTATTACATCAAGACCGCCGACGGCTCCTCCGTGCCGTTGTCGACGGTGGCGAAGTTCGAGACCCAAGTCGTTCCGGAGTCGCTCAATCACTTCCAGCAGATCAATTCCTTCACCATCTCCGGAGTGGCCGCGCCGGGCGTCATCGCCGGCGAGGCGCTGGAGGCGCTGAAGGAGGTCGCGGCGCAGACCTTGCCGCCCGCCTATACGGTCGACTATGCCGGCGCATCGCGGCAGTTCGTGCAGGAGTCGAGCGGCTTCGCGACGACCTTCGGCTTCGCCTTGATCATCATCTTCCTGGCGCTCGCGGCGCAATTCGAGAGCTTCCGCGATCCGCTGATCATTCTCGTCTCCGTGCCTATGTCGATCGCCGGCGCGCTGGTCTTCATCATGCTGGGCTTCGGCGGCGCCAGCATCAACATCTACACGCAGGTCGGCCTGGTGACGCTGATGGGTCTCATCAGCAAGCACGGCATTCTCATCGTCGAATTCGCCAATGAGCAGCAGCACGCCGGCAAGACGAAATATGAGGCGATCCTCGAGGCGACCTCGATCCGACTGCGGCCGATCCTCATGACGACGGCGGCGATGGTGCTCGGCGTCCTGCCGCTGATCACCGCGAGCGGCGCCGGCGCGGCCTCGCGCTACAATATGGGCCTCGTCATCGCCTCGGGCCTCTCGATCGGCACTTTGTTCACGCTGTTCGTGCTGCCGGCGGTCTATCTGGTGCTCGCCGCCGACCATTCGAAGGCGCGCGAACAGAGCGCGCTCGATGTCGACGATGAGCGCGACGCTCACGCCAAGAAGACGATCCGCGTCGTCGCCTCGTGAGGCCGCGGCGCGAGCGCGCCTTCAGGCTCGCCCCGCTCCGTCGGTCGCGCGTGGAAGGCGCAAGGTAAAACGCGCGCCGCCTTCGGGCGGCGCGTCATATTCGATCGAGCCGCCATGTTCATGGGCGATCGAATAGCTGATCCACAGACCGAGCCCCGTGCCTTCGCCGACCGCCTTTGTGGTGAAGAAGGGCTCGAAGATACGGCCGCGCAGCGCCTCCGGCACGCCTTTGCCATTGTCCGCCACGGCGACGATCGCCGCATCGCCTTCGCCGCGCATGGTAATGGTGACGAGCGGAGATTCCGCTTCGCGCACGGCGTCGAGCGCATTGTCGATGAGATTGACCAGCACTGAATGAATCTGACCGCTCTGCCCGGAGGCGTAGAGCTCGGGCTCGAGACGGGTCACGATTTTCGCCTTGGCCTTCTTGCTGCGCGAGGCCCATTGCGCGGCGGTCTCCACCACCTTCGACAGCGACACCGCCTCGCGCGGCGCCTTGGTGCTGAAGGAGAGGCGGCGCAGATTTTTCACGATCTCGCTGATGCGCACCGCGCCTTCCAGCGTGCCGTCGATCAGCGGCTCGAGATCGGCGAGAATAGCGTCTATGCCGCTCGCGCGGCGAAGCTTGTCGCGCTCCTGCGCGCTCGCGCCCGCATGGATCGTCTCGAGATAGGCGGCGATCGCTTTGCGATAGCGGTCGAGCGTATGGATATTGCCATAGACGAAGCTGATCGGATTGTTGAGCTCATGCGCGACGCCGGCGACGAGCCGGCCGAGGCTCGCCATCTTCTCCTGCTCGACGAGGCGCGACTGCGCCTGTTGTAGATCGACATGGGCGCGATGCAGCGCCTCATAGGCGCGTCGCAATTCGCCGATCGGCCGGCCGGTGAAGACGGCGCCGGCGCGCCGCCCGCCCGAGTCGAACAGAGGCGAGCAATTGATCGCCATGAGATCGGAAGGGCCATTGCTCGTGCGAAAGCACAATTCGACGCTCGTCGGATCGCGCGCCTGCCCGGCGACGATGGCGGCCGCGCGCGCTTCATCCTGCTCGACGAAGAGCGCCGCGACGGAAGCGCCTTTGAGCTCCGCCTCGCCGCGGCCGGCGAGCTCCTCGAAAGCGGGATTGACCTGCAATATCGCGCCGCGCTCGTCGCAGACGATCAGCACGTCGGAGACGGAGGCGATGACGCTTTGAATGAAGTTCCGCGCCGCCTCCAGCTCGCCGTTCTTGCGCTCGAGATCGGCTTCGTAGCCGATGAGGTCCGCATAGACCTCGTCCATCTTCTTGATGACCTCGAGCCAGACCGATTCGCCGCCTTCCGACAGCGCGATCTCCTCCTTGCCGGCGACCAGCGCGATGAGATCGCCGTGCTTGGCGTAGGATTTGACGTCAGCTTTCGTCATCGACGACGCGGGAGATGTCATAGCGGGCGATCTTGCTGCGCAGTCCGACGCGCGACAGACCGAGCTCGTCGGCGACATGGCTGATGTTGCGTCCGTTGCGTTCGAGCGATTCCTTGATCAGCGCGCATTCCAGCATTTCTACGCGCTCTTTGAGCGTGAAGCGGCCCTGCGGCTCCGCGGAGGTCGCCGTTATGCGGCCGTGATCGGCGATCCCCGGAGACAATAGATCGGGCGGAAGATTGGCGTCGCCGTCGCTCAGCACCACCATGCGCTGGATCTCATTGTGCAGTTCGCGCACATTGCCTGGCCAGTTATAGCGTTCCATCAGCCGCAGCGTCTCCGGCTCGAAGCCGGGCACGCGACGATTGAAGGTCTGGTTCACGCTGACGAGTATGCGCGCCGCGATGATCGTAATGTCGCAGCGTCGCTCGGCCAGCGTGGGCAGATGGATCGGAAAGGTCGCGAGACGATAATAGAGGTCGCGGCGAAAGCGCCCCGCCTCCACTTCGGCGACGATATTCCGATTGGTGGCGGCGATGACGCGCACATCGACGCGGCGCGGGCGCTGTGCGCCGAGCGGGCGAATCTCGCCCTCCTGCAGCACGCGCAAGAGCTTCACTTGAAAGGAGGGCGATGTTTCGCCGATCTCGTCCAGAAAGATCGAGCCGCCGTCTGCGACCTCGAACAGGCCGACGCGATCCTGATAGGCGCCGGTGAACGCGCCCTTCTTACAGCCGAACAGTTCGCTCTCGAGCAATTCGTCCGGCAGCGCGCCGCAATTCTCGACGACGAAAGTCTTCTCGCCGCGCGCCGAGCCATGATGAATGGCGCGCGCGAGCAGCTCCTTGCCGGTGCCGGAGGCGCCGGTGATCAGCACGGAAATATCATATTCCGCGGCGCGGCGCGCCAGCGCGATCGCCGCGCGCATCGGGCTCTCCGGCGCATGGACGATGCGGCCGAATTCGAACATACGCCGCTCGGCGCGTCGCCTGTCGCTGGCGAGGCGCTGCAGACGCTCATTGGAGGGCTTGGCCTCGAGCGGCGGAGCCGCGCCGCCTTCCTTCTGAAAAGCGTAGAGCTGCGCCGCCTCGCGCACCGATTGCACGAGTCTGTCCGGATCCCAGGGCTTCGTCACATATTGAAAGATTCCCGCCTCATTGACGCCGGCGATGATGTCTTCCGCATCCGTATAGCCGGAGATGATCATGCGCACCGGCTCCGGCCAATTCTCGCGCACACGCGTCAAAAATTCGACGCCGCTCTCGCCCGGCATGCGCTGATCGCAGAGAATGACCTGCACGAGATCGCCGGCGAGCACGGCCTCGGCCTCGGCGGCGTTGTTCGCGCAGACGATCTGAAACTCGCCGCCGAGCACGCGGCGCAGCGACTCGAGCGAGCGCTTCTCATCGTCGACGATCAGCACTGTCGCTCCGCTGGAGATCGGCGTCGCCTCGCTCTCCATTTCGCTGCGGTCCTCGCGCTTGTTCATCTCGACGCCTCACTCAGCAGATGCGGGGCAATTGCTCGCCGGAGAGCCAGTCGATGACGCGTCCGCCGCCGAAGGCGGTCGTCATCTGCACGAAACAATGCTCATCGGCGACAATCTCGCCGATGCGCGCGGCGTCGGCGCCCAGCGGATGCGCGCGCATCGTGGTGAGCAGAGCATCCGCCGCCTCGCGCGCGACGACGGCGAGCAGCTTGCCCTCATTGGCGACATGCAGCGGATCGAGCCCCAGCAATTCGCAGGCGGCGGCGACCTGCGGCGCGACGGGAATGGCCTTCTCCTCTATGCGCACGCCGACGCGCGACTGATGCGCGATCTCGTTGAGCGTCGCCGCGACGCCGCCGCGCGTCGGATCGCGCATCAGGCGAATGGCGGAGCCCGCTGTCTCCACCATCAGCGCGACGAGTTCGTGCAGCGCCGCCGTGTCCGAAAGCACTTGCGTATCGAAGGAGAGATTCTCGCGCTTCGACATGACTGCGACGCCATGATCGCCGATGGAGCCCGAGAGCAGCAGCACATCGCCCGGCCGCGCCTTGTCGCCGGAAAGCTCGAGCCCCGCCGGAACGATGCCGACGCAGGTCGTCGAGATGAATACGCCATCGGCCTTGCCGCGCTCGACGACCTTGGTGTCGCCGGTGACGATGGCGACGCCCGCGGCGCGCGAAGCTTCGCCCATGCTCTGCGCGATACGCTTCAGCTCGGCGAGCGGAAAGCCCTCCTCTATGATGAAGCTCGCCGACATATGCAGCGGCCGCGCGCCGGCCATGGCGATATCGTTGATCGTGCCATGCACGGCGAGCTTGCCGATGTCGCCGCCGGGGAAAAACAGCGGCGAGACGACATAGCCGTCGGTCGTCATCGCCATGCGACCGGCCGGAACATCGAAGGTCGCCTGGTCATTGCCGGCGCGCAGCCATTCATTGTCGAAGGCCGCGTGAAAAATCTCGCCGATGAGCCGCGCCATGGCGCGACCGCCGGAGCCATGCGAGAGCTCGACGCGGCCATTGCGGAGATCGAGTTTGCGGCCGACTGGCTCGTGCTTGTTCATGACGCTTTCCGCGCTTCGTTTCGCCGGGTTTCATATTGCCGGAATCGTCCATAGGCCCAATAGGCCGCGCAAGAGCCTTCCGAAGACACCATGCAGGAGCCCATCGGCGTCTCCGGCGTGCAGGCGACGCCGAATAATTTGCAGTCCTGCGGCCGCTTCTGACCGCGCAATATCGCGCCGCATTCGCAGGCGGGATTGTCGCGCGCCGGCTTCGTCACCATCGAAAAACGCTTTTCGGCGTCGAATTGCGCGTAAGCGTCGCGCAGCTTCAGCGCGCTCTTGCGAATCTCGCCGAGCCCGCGCCATTCGAAGGCGTCGCGCAGCTCGAAAATCTCCGCCATCTCGTCGATTGCCTTGGCGTTGCCGCTCTCGGTCACGGCGCGGCGATATTGATTCTCGATCTCGCAACGACCCTCGTTGATCTGCCGCACCAGCATCAAAATAGCCTGGAGCACATCGAGCGGCTCGAAGCCCGCGATGACGACCGGCTTGTGATAGTCGGTCGCAAAACGCCGATAGGGCGCCGAGCCGATGACGGTCGAGACATGCGCCGGGCCGACGAATCCCTCTATTTCGACGCCGTCCTTGGTGTCGAGAATGGCCTGCATCGCCGCGGGCGTCAGAACGTGATTGCAGAAGACGGAGAAGTTGGCGAGGCCTTTCTTCTGCGCGAGACGAATGGCGAGCGCGGTCGGCGGCGTCGTGGTCTCGAAGCCGATAGCGAAGAATACGACTTCCCGCTCCGGCTCCTTCTCGGCGAGGGCGATGGCGTCGAGCGTCGAATAGACCATGCGAATATCGGCGCCATTGGCCTTGGCCTTCATCAGGCTCGCGCCGCCGGACGCCGGCACGCGCATCAGATCCGCATAGGTGCAGAGCGTGACCTCTTTGCGCTCGGCGAGGCGGATCGCGTCATCTATGCGCCCCATCGGCAGCACGCAGACGGGGCAGCCGGGACCATGAATGAGGCGGATATTCTCCGGCAGCAGATCTTCTATGCCGTAGCGTGAGATCGCATGCGTATGGCCGCCGCAGAATTCCATCAAGCGATAGGCGCGCTCGCCCTGCGCCTCCTCGGCGATGCGCCGTGCGATCGCGCGCGCGAGCTCGCCGTCGCGATATTCGTCGACATGCTTCATGGTTGCGCTCCGAGCTCGGCGGCCTCGCGCAGCAGAGCGAGTGTCGTCATCGCCTCTTCCTCGTCGATCTTGGCAAGCGCATAGCCGACATGCAGCACGACATAATCGCCGATCGTGAGATCGTCGACGAGCGCGACGGAAACGATCTTGCCGACGCCATCGACGCTGACGCGCGCCATCTGATCCGGCAGCAGCTCCTCCACGCGGGCGGGTATGGCGAGACACATGAGTTTCAGGCCTTTCTCTGTCGCGCGATATAGGCTTGGCCGAGCGAGAGTCCGCCGTCATTCGTCGGCGCCTTGCGGGCGAGCAGCGCTTCGATCCCCAATTCGCGAAGGCGCGAGACGAGGCCTTCGGCGAGAATTTTGTTCATCATGCAGCCGCCGCCGAGCGCTACGCGTGTTTCGCCGCGCGCGCGCGCCGCCTCTGCGATCCATTGCGCGAGCGCTTCGATCAGCGTTCCGTGAAACAGCTTGGAGCCTTGCAGCGCGTCGAGGCCGGGCTTCAGCAGCGCGGCAAAGAGTTTCGTCAGATCGAGAACGCCATTCTCGATCCTATAGCCATTGGCGAGCGTGCGCGGGCTGCGGCACAGAGCCTCGAGCTCCATCGCCGCTTGCCCTTCATATTGCTGAACCGATCGAACGCCGAGCAGCGCGGCGGCGGCGTCGAACATGCGGCCGAGACTCGTCGTCCGCGCGACATTGGGCGCGCTCGCCAGCATGGCGACCTTGCCGGCGAGCTCGACGCCGGGGAAACGATCGAACACATCGCCGCAACGATCCTGCGCGGCCAGCGCGGCGACGCCCATGCGCCAGGGCTCGCGCGCGGCGCGATCGCCACCCGGCAGAGGCAGAGGCGCGATATGGCCGAGCCGGCGCCAATGGCCGGCGTCCAGCAGCATCAGCTCGCCGCCCCAGGCGCCGCCGTCGTCGCCATAGCCATAGCCGTCGAGCGCCGCGCCGAGGATCGGGCCCATGATTCCATGCTCGGCGGCGATGGCGGCGATATGCGCGGCGTGATGCTGCACGCGCACGATCGGAAGCCCCGTCTCTTCGGCGTAACGCGTCGAGGCGAGATCGGGATGACGGTCGCAGGCGACAATCTGCGGCTTCACGTCGAGAATGTCGAGCATGCGCGCGATGGTCTCGCGATAGAAATCGATCGTCGCGCGATCGTCGAGCGAGCCTATGTGAGTGGAGACGAAGGCCTCGCGTCCGCGCGTGAGGGTGATCGTCGTTTTGAGATGCGCGCCGAGCGCCAGAGTGTCGGGGCCGTCATTCGCGAGTGGGATGGGTTCCGGGACGAAGCCGCGCGCGCGGCGCAGAAAGGCCGGCGCGCCGGCGATGACGGACATCACGCTGTCGTCGGCGCGGGCGACGATGGCGCGGTCATGGCCGATGATGAGATCGGCGATGGATGCGAGCTTTTCGCATGCCTCCTCGTCGGCGACGATCAGCGGCTCGCCGCTCGGATTGGCGCTGGTCGCGACGAGCGCGAAATCCTGCGGCGCCTCCCGCCAGTCTGCGCCCGCGGGCGCGCCGGCGGCGACGTGGAAGATGAGATGATGCAGCGGCGCATAGGGCAGCAGCAGGCCGATGCGCGAAAGGCCCGGCGCGACGGAAGGCGCGAAATCATTGCGCTTCTCCACGACGATGATCGGCCGCGCGATCGATTGCAGCAGGCGCAGCTCTTGCCCATCGAGGACGCCGGCGCGCGTCGCCGAGGCGGCGTTGGCGACCATTACAGCGAAAGGCTTGGCGTCGCGGCCCTTGCGGCGGCGCAGCTCGGCGACGGCGTCTTCGTTGCGCGCGTCGCAGAGAAGATGAAAGCCGCCGATTCCCTTCAGCGCGACGATTCCGCCGCTCTGAATCGTCGCGACGATCTCCTGGACGATGGCGGTGTCATGCGAGCCTGAAGGCTCGCGGTCCATTGCGGCGCCTGGACCGCGAGCCTTCAGGCTCGCTTGCTCCGGCCATAGACGTGAGAGCCGCGGTCCGCATTTCTGGCAGGCGATCGGCTGCGCGTGAAAGCGCCGGTTCGTCGGATCGGCATAGTCGCGCGCGCAATCCTCGCACATAGCGAAATTCGCCATCGAGGTCTGCGCGCGATCATAGGGCAAGCGCCGCGTCAGCGTGTAGCGCGGACCGCAATGGGTGCAATTGACGAAAGGATAGAGGTGAAAGCGGCTCTGCGGATCGAAGAGATCGGCAAGGCAATCATCGCAGACGGCGGCGTCCGGCGTGATGCGCGTCAGCGTGCGGCCGTCGTGGCTCGGCTCGATCGAGAATGTCGCGTCGCGCAGCGGCGTGATGGTCTCGCATTCGAGACTGTCGATGCGCGCGAGAGGCGGCGGCTCGCGCTTCAGCGCCGCGACGAAATCCTCGACGCGCGCGCCTTCGACCTCCATCAGCACGCCTTGCGAATCATTGCGCACGAAGCCGCCGAGCGCATAGCGGTCCGCGAGCGAATGCACGAAAGGGCGGAAGCCGACGCCCTGCACGGCGCCGGTCACTCGCAGCCTCAGTCTCGTCGCCTCGCTCGACGGCATGCGCCTCTTCTCCTCACTTGGCCGCGGCGGCTCGCGCGCTTCTCGCCGCCTGCCGCGCGGCCCGCGCCTCGATCCAGGCATAGAAGGCGGCCATGCCTTCGCCCGTGCGCGCGGAGACGACCAATATCTGCTGGTCTGGATTGACCTTCAGCGCATTGGCGAGGCAGCGCCCGACATCGAACTCCACATGCGGCAGCAGATCGGATTTGTTCAGCAGCATCAGATCCGAGGCCGCGAACATTTCCGGATATTTGAGCGGCTTGTCCTCGCCCTCCGTCACCGAGAGCACGACGACCTTATGCGCCTCGCCGAGATCGAAGGCGGCGGGGCAGACGAGATTGCCGACATTCTCGATGAAGAGCAGCGAGCCTTTTGCGACAGGCAGCTCGGAGAGCGCATGCGAGACCATATGCGCGTCGAGATGGCAGCCCTTGCCGGTGTTGATCTGCAGCGCGGGAACGCCGGTCGCGCGAATGCGCTCGGCGTCATTGGAGGTTTGCTGATCGCCTTCGATGACCGAGATCGGGAAGCGATCTTTGAGGTCGGTGATCGTGCGCACGAGGAGCTGCGTCTTGCCGGAGCCGGGGCTGGAGACGAAGTTGAGCGCGAAGACACTCGTCTGCTCGAACCGAATCCGATTCTCGCGCGCGTGGTCGTTGTTCTTGGAGAGAATGTCGCGCTCTATGCGGACGATGCGCTCCTGGCTGAGTCCGGGCACATGGACGCCCGCAGGCCCGGCGCCGTAATCGTGACGATGGCCGTGATCATGCGCGTGGTCATGGTCATGATCGTGGGGATGCGCGTGGTCGTGATGACGGTCGTGATCATGGTCATGAGGGTGGTCGTGAGCGTGGGCATGATCATGCGGATGATCATGGCTGTGCCCTGGTTTTCCATCGATGCTGGAAGTTCCGCAGCCGCAGACCGTACACATTAGTCGACCTCCAGTTCCTGCACCCGCATATCCTCGCCGCCCGTGACCTGGACATGATATCCACCACATTCCGGGCAAGGACCAAATCTTTCTTCGACGCCGACGATTTTCGCGCAATCGAGGCACCAGCCTTCGCCGGGAATCCGCACGATGTCGAGTCGCGCGCCTTCGACGATTCCGCCATGCGCCACCGCCTCGAAGCAGAAGCGGATCGCCTCCGGCTCCACATGGCTCAGCGCGCCGATCTCGAGTCGCACGACGCGCACGCGCGCAAAACCCTGTTTGCGGCTCTCTTCCTCGATCAGTTCGACGATGCTCTCGGTCAGCGCCATCTCATGCATAGGCGGCCTCCCGGAGCTCGACGCGAAAGGCGACGCAGGGGTCGAACAGGCCCGCGAGGCGTGTGATCGTCGGCGCCGCTTCCGCGCGCCGAATCCGCGCGCCGAGCAGAGCGGCGACGAAAGGGCCGGCGGGATGGAAGTTCCATTCGGTCGGCGCGACGATCGCATAGGCTTGGATCCTATCGTCGGCGGTGAGCTGCGCCCAATGATATAATTCTCCGCGCGAGGTTTCGACCGCGCAATAGGCTTCCCGCGCAACGGGAGCGGCGCTGCGGGACGCGTCTTGCGGGGACGCCGATTCCAGTCGCTCCAACAGCAGCGCGATATCGATCATCCGGGCGGAAAAACGCGCGCATAGGGCGCCGCGCGAAAATTCGGTTTCGCGCCAATGGCGCGCGAAGGCGCCCGTTTCCGGCGCTCTGCCGGCGATGCTCGGCGCGGCGGCGAAGCTTTCGCCTTGCGCCCTGATTCCTTCGAGCACAGTTGCGTCGTCCTCCGGGCGCAGCGCATCGGGCGCGGTTGCGGCGATGGCGGCTCCGCGCTCCAGCTCGCGCTGCAATCGACCGAAGGGCGCGTCGGCCGCGGCGGCGGAATCGGGAAGGCCGAGCCTCGCCGTCTCGGCGCGCAGCCGGGCGGCGATCTCGCGGCGGTCGCGCGACGTTGCGGCGGCGAGTTCTCGCGTCAGCGTCAAAACGGCGCGCAGCGCTGTTGGCGGAACGGCGTCCTCCGCCATTGTCGCGAGAGCGCGCAGCGTCTCGGCGAGGCGTTCGCAATCGAGCGCGACGAGGTTTTGCGGCGCGACGTTCGGCTCCGCTCCGCGCGCCGCGGCGATGGCGCGAGAGGCGGCGAAAGCATGCGAGAGGCCGCATAAGGAGAAGAGCCGTCCGGCGAGCAGCGGGATTTCTGCGGCGGGACGGCCGAGGAACAGGCGCGTGAGATGAACGGGCCGGCTCGATCGCACGCGCACCGAGCAGACGCGATCATCGGCGAGCTCGACGATGATGGAGATCGCGCCCGGTCCGAGTCCGCCGAGATCGGCCTGGCCACTCATGGCGCGGCTTCTCCGTCGGCGCGCCGGCGGCCTCCGAACAGCGCCCGCCGATCGAGTCCGTCGGCGGGTTCTGGCTCTTGCTTGGGCGCTTCGTGCAGATGGGAATCGAAGAGGGCGTCGAGCGCCGCCCGCGCCGCGATCTGCGCCGCCTCATGATCGGCGAATTCGTCCATGGGCGAGAATAAGGAGCAGGAGGCGATCCGCCCGAATCCAGCGATCTCGCTCACATTGAAATCGACGTCGCCAGCGGGAAAGCGCAGTTTCAGCCGAGCCGGATCGGGGAAGGGCGCGGCGGCGTCCGGGCTCGGCGCGGTGACGACGAGATTGGCGAACCAGGGCGTGACCACCACGCCGAGGACATAAGGGCCGAAATCGCGAAAGCCGATCGCCTCCACCTCGAGCGCCTCATTGCAGATGGCCGCGCCGCGCATCGCCGTCTCATGGACGCCGCGATAGAAATCCGCGAGCTTCTCGCCTCTCGCAGCGGCGTCGCTCAAGTGTCGCACCTCAAGAATTTCTCGCGCGGCGCGTCGCATTCGGGGCAGCGCCAATCGTGGGGAAGATCGGCGAAGGCGACGCCGGGCGGCACCTGCCAGACGGGATCGCCCTCGGCCGGGTCATAGACGTGCCAGCACACGCCGCATTCCATGCGCGCGTCGGGCGCGATATCGCGAAGCGCTTCGTCGCTCATGTGAAATAGGCCTCGTGAATCTCGCGCAGACGTTCCGCCGAATCGTGGAAATCCTCGTCGGCGGCGCATGCCGCGGCGGGCGTGTCGCCGATTTCCAGCGTGTCGAGGATGATCGTGCCCATGGCGTTGAAGAATTGCACCGACCACACATTGCGCGCGCCGGTCGCGGTGATCTTGGCGGAGCCATAGCCGCGCGAGATCAGCTGCACGGGTCCATTGTCCAGCGTCTGCTGCAGATGCTCCATGTCGATCTCCGACACGGGCAGCAGCGAGAAATTGATGACATGGGAGGGATCGCCGGGCTTATGCGCGCGCATGCGGCTGTCGATCTCGGCGAGCATGGGCATGACATTCATCGCGCCCTCGGGCTCCGGGCCGATCGTGATCCGGTCCGCGGTGAAGGCCACCGCGCGTTCGACGACATGGGGTATGGCGGCGATCTCGAGATAGTCGGCCGAGAGCCGTCCCTCGGCGTCAGAGAAGCGCACGCGCCATAGGCCCGCCATGGAGGCCTCTTGTATTTGCGCGGTGACGCCGTCGGGAAGGGCGGCGACGCCGCTCACCTCGCCGGCGCCGAGCACTTGGGCGAGCAGCTCGCGCTCTTTCGCCTCGAAATCGGTGATATCGAACAATCTGCCGGGCGCGTCGGCGCGCTGGGCTTCGAGAGCGTCGGCGAGTTGCGGCAGCAGCGCGGCCGTGCGCGGGCATTCGGCGACGGCCTGTTCGCCGGTCGCTGTCGCCAGAAAGGAGATGACGCTGCGCTTGGTCTCCGCCTCGGCGTCATAGCCGATCGGCATCACCGTCATCGCATCGTCGGATCCTTCCGGCGAGACCCAGAATCCGGCTTTCATGAGCTCGTTTCCCCTTCCGTGAAGGTGATTCGCACGCGCGGCTCTTTGGCGGGCGGCGTCTGCAATTGCAGCAGCGCGTCGATCCGCGAGAGATATTCCGACCAGTCATAGACTTTCGGCAGCACGCCGAGCGTCTCGCGCCCATAGGTCACGACGAGGCTCGGATAGACGCAAACGCTGAAGCGGGCCTCCAGCGCCTTTTCCGCCGCCGGCGCGACAATGGCGGCGCGCAGGCGACCGGCGAAGGCTTCGATCAGCTGCGGAAAGATGATCGCCACATCATGGGTTTCGCTGCGCTGCTGCGGATCGCCGCCGAAAAAGAGCAGCGTATGCGTGGGCGCGCCGGGCGAGGGCGCGAGAAAGGCGTCGATCGTCTTCCCGTCCAGCAGAGCGACGCCGGCTTTCTCGCTCAGCGCCAGCTGCAATGACCCCGACATGCGAGACCCTCCCTTTTTGTTTTCTCGAGAGGCCGCAATCGCCATGCCATCGGCCGCGGGCGGAGGCGCCAAGCTAGATGACTGAGTCGAAAGCGGCTTTCCAGATCGCAGCTATGGATCGGCGGCGGCGCCCTGGAAAGTTTCTTATCGCTTCGCGGATAAGCTTTCCAGTAGCTTCTATTTTCTCAGAAATTCCGGCAGCTGCGGCTCGCGGTCGACGAGATCGGCGAAGAGGTGATCGACATTCTCGCCCGCGAGGGCTTTTTCCACCGCGTCGAGCGCATCGTCGATCTGCGCGGCCTCGAGTGGGTCCAGAACGCGGACCGCTGTGCCGACATGCACCAACACTTTTGTCCCGGCGGCTTGCGCGCCGACAAGCGCCATGGATACGCTCCGTCGCTCGCCGCGGCGGTCGCACAGCGCTTCGAAGGCGTCGCCTTCGACGACGGTCATGGGAAAGCCGACGCACATGGCCCGCGATCCGTCAGCGCCAGGAGGAGGCGCGCCAGGGCTTGAACCACAGGCCCACCGCGACGACCATCGCGCCCCAGGCGAGCGCCACGGCCATGGTCAGGAGATGATCCGGCTGCGTGAAGGCGTGGACGATGTCATAGGCGAAATCGTTCGGATGCAGGCCGGGATGCGCCATCGCCGAGGCGGGAAGCAGCCAAGCGGCGGCGGACGCCGCGAAACGGATCGCTTTCATGGTCTCGTCTCCTCATCGGCGCCGCCGAGGCGCCTCTCATAGGCGTTATGGTCGAGGTCATGCGCCAGCAGCCGTTGGAACGTCTCTGCGCTTCCAGCGCGCGGGCGCAGCTCGACGCCCCAGTCCGTGAGCGTCTGCGCCGCGGCGGCCAGCGCCGGCTCGATGGCGGCGGCGACCGGCGCGGTCAGCGGACCGCCCCAGTCCTCGAGATCCAACGGTTGGCACCCGATCAGCGCGAGGCGCGACGGATAGCGGCCGAGCAGATCGGCGGCGCTCAGCACCTCCTGAAAGCCGGTCTGATGCAGGCTCATCTTCTTCGCGCCCATGAAGCGTGGAACCTCTGCGTCGCGCACGATGCGCAAAGTCGCGGGCTCGAGGCCGTAATCTATGGCGTCGAAGACCAGAAGCTGATCACAGGCTTCGACGAATTGCACGAGATAGAGGCCCTGCGTGCCACCGTCGAGCACGGTCACATCGGGGCCGGTCTCATAGCGCGCGTGGAACTCTTCGACGGCGCGGACGCCGAAGCCTTCATCGGCCCAGAGAATATTGCCAATGCCGAGAATGAGAGTGCGCATCGCGTCTCCTCAGTCACTTCTCACGCGCCATGGCGGCGAAGCGGCGTCGAGCCGCGTTGCCGCACGCAATGGCGTCACTTGTCGGCTTCGTCGCGGAACACGCGCTCGCCGGAGATCATCGAGGAGATGAGGCTCTGGCGGGAGACGATATCCTCGCGCACGGCGGTGTAGATGTGGATGATCACGAAGAGCACGACGCCCCACATGGCGAGATGATGCCAAGTGTGGACGTCCTGGCTGTTCGGCCAGATCGCGAACACCCAGCCGAACAGCTTGTACTGCCAGCTGTCGCGACCGGCGCCCTCGGAGTAGAGCGCGAAGCCTGTCACCACCAGAAAGGCCAAGTTGAGCATGAAGAGATGCATCACCAGATGGCCGAGCGGATTATGGCCGATGTATTTCTTCGGCTGCTTCACCAGGAAGGAATACCAGCCCGCCTCGTAGAGAGCGCCCGATAGCCATTGGCGGTCCCACACCGGCAGATAGAAAATCTGCTTGGCGTGCTCATTGCCGACGAAGGCCCAATAGATGCGCAGCAGCAGCGCCACGGCGAGCACATAGCCGGCCGAGAAATGCGCGAAGCGTATATAGCCCATCAGGAATTGCGAGCTCGCTTCGCCGGGCGTCGAAGGCAATGGCGAGGCGATGAAATAGCCCGTCGTCGCCAGCACGACGATCGCCGCCGCATTGACCCAGTGCCAGATTCGCAC
>Ga0265328_10000481_pt1 | contig 18529 bp, 11 predicted proteins | sample 41624metaG_FD_202086 | JGI IMG/M metagenome (GOLD analysis project Ga0265328, IMG submission 202086) | Rhizosphere microbial communities from Carex aquatilis grown in University of Washington, Seatle, WA, United States - 4-16-24 metaG | ecosystem: Host-associated > Plants > Roots > Rhizosphere...
CCGACGTGAACGTGGGTGCCGCAACGAATGGCATGCCTGCAAAGCTTACCAGGTGCGCCGCGGCCAGAGTCGGTCCCCCCCCTCGGTCGATCGGTCGATCGGTCGGGGGGTGAGCTCCCGCGGGGTTTCATTTGACCTTCGGGTTTCCGCGCCGGACTATTGGAGGGCCATGACACGGCAATCGACTTCGCTGGCGACCGCTCGTGAAACGCAGCCGGGCCAGGGGGCTCCCGGGGCCCGTCCCGGAGGTGCCAGCCCCGGGGCCATGCCCGGCCCGGCGGCCGGCGCCGAGGAGGACCGGACCCTCGAGAAGCGCACGGTGGTCGAGATGTGGAACCGGCGGGTCGAGCGCAGCGCCGGTGAGGTGGCGTTTCGGTTCAAGGAGGGCGAAGGCAAGGAGGACAAGGTCTGGAAGGGCCTCACCTGGACCGAGGCGGATGCCTACGCCCGGGAGGTGGCGGCCGGGCTGGTCGAGCTCGGCGTGGCGCCTGGTGATCGGGTGTGCATCGTCTCGCAGACCCGCCTCGAGTGGATGGTGTGCGACGTCGCGATCCTGATGGCGGGGGCCATCACCGTCCCCATCTACCCTTCGAGCACGGCCGAGCAGTCCGCCTTCATCGTCAACGACGCGGGGGCGCGGGTGGTCATCACCGAGGACGCCGCGCAGCTCGAGAAGCTGCTGTCGGTGCGGGCCACGCTGCCGAGCGTGCACGCGTTCGTGCACATGGCCGGGGACGTCGCGCTCGAGCGCGCGGATGCGCGCGGCCGCACCGCCATCCGCATCGACGACGTTCGTTCCAGGGCCGGCGACGGCGCCTCGATCCGCGCCCTCGCCGAGCTGCGCGCCACCGGGGTCGTCCACCCGCGCGGTCGGGCTCCAGGCGAGGCCGCCCTCGGACCGGACGATCCCTTCACGATCATCTACACCTCGGGCACCACCGGCAACCCGAAGGGAGTGGTGCTGTCACACCGCAACCTGACGTCGGGGGTGGCCAGCGCCTGCCGCGCCATGACGCTCTTCGCCAGCGACGAGCAGCTCCTGTTCCTGCCGCTCGCGCACGTGCTCGGGCGAGAGCTGGCATGGGTGAGCGTCCAGGCCGGCCTCACCACCTGGTTCGCCGAGTCGATCGCCAAGCTGAAGGACAATCTGGTCGAGATTCGTCCCACCTACATGGCCGGGGTGCCCCGGGTCTTCGAGAAGTTCTACGCCGGCGTGCAGGCTGCCCTCGCCCAGGGCTCGCCCGTCGCCCGGCGCATCGCGGGCTGGGCGCTCGGGGTTGGTCGCCGCTGCAGCGAGGCCATCACCGCCGGCAGGCCCATCGGCGGCTGGCTCGGCTTCCAGCGAGCCATCGCCGACCGGCTGGTGTTCTCGAAGCTGCGCGCGCGGCTGGGGCTCGACCGCTGCCGGTTCCTGGTGTCGGGGGGCGCGCCGCTGGCGGCGGAGATCGCGCAGTTCTTCCACGGCGTGGGCATCATGATCATCGAGGGCTACGGGCTCACCGAGACCACGGCGGCGGCCTTCCTGAACCGCCTCGATGTGTTTCGTTTCGGGACGGTCGGGCCGGCCCTCGACGTGGTGGAGGCCAAGATCGCCGACGACGGCGAGGTCCTGATGCGGGGTCCCTCGGTGTTCCGCGTGTATCACGGGAACCCGGCGGCCACCACCGAGGCCATCGACGCCGACGGCTGGTTCCACAGCGGGGACATCGGGCACTTCGAGGACGGCTTTCTGCGCATCACCGATCGCAAGAAGGATCTGATCGTCACCGCGGGCGGCAAGAAGGTCGCGCCGCAGGTGCTGGAGAACGCCATCAAGATGCGCATCCCGCTGGTGAGCGAGGCGCTGGTCTTCGGGGACAACCGGCCTTACTGCGTGGCGCTCGTGACCCCGTCCGCGGAGGCGTTTCGCCGCTTCGGGGTCGATGGCCAGGTGGACGTCGCGGGCCCCCTGCGGGCGGCCATCGCGGAGGATCTCCAGCGCCTCAACGCCACGCTGGCCTCCTACGAGACCATCAAGGAGTTCGCGATCCTCCCGCAGGACTTCAGCGAGGCGGCCGGCGAGATCACCCCCAGCTTCAAGGTCAAGCGCAAGGTGGTGATCGACAAGCACCGCCAGCTGATCGACGGCCTGTACAAGAAGACACGCGACTGAGGTCAGTAGGCGGTGAGGTCGATGAGGTTGCCGGTCATCATCAGCATCGAGAGCACGGTCCACGAGGAGTCGTAGTAGACGCCGCCGACCAGGGCCTGGTTGGTGGCGACGGTGGCGTAGGCCTGGTCGACGAAGGCCTGGTAGGTGGCGGCCGGCATGGCCATGGCCCCGACCCCGGCCGGGCCCACGAAGGCCGCCGACTGGATCTTGGACGCGGCGCCGGTCTGGAACTGGGGATTCGGCGTGCCGTCGAGGTTGTAGCCGTCGACGATGCCGGCCACGCCCATCTGGCTGAAGAAGGCGCTGGTCTTGGACACGTAGTCCTTGGCGCGGGTCTCGCCGAACAGGCACCAGTCCATCCCGATGCGAAAGGGGGTGCGGCAGGAGTCGTACTGGTAGTTGGCCATCGCCCCGGCAAAGACCCCCGCGTTGGGCTTGCCGCTGGTGTCGCACCAGGCCGGCACGAGGCCGTTGGTCTGGTTCCCGTTGGTGGCATTGAGCGCCGTGGCCAGCGTGTCGTAAGACTGCTGCAGCAGCATGTTCCAGTTGCTGGTGTTGGCCGTGTCGACCTTGGCGAACTGGCGGTAGTAGTAGGGCGCGAAGTACGAGATGTTGATGGTCGAGCCATCGCCCCAGCCGTCGCCCGGCTTGACGTGGCGATAGTCGAAGACCTCGTAGTTCCAGACCTTGCCGATCTGGTCCTTGGCGAGCTGCAGGTAGGTCTTGCCGAGGCTCCCCATCCCGCCCCATTGCTTGTCGGCCATCAGGAGCGCGAAGGCCATGTCCTCGTCGGCGTCGGTGGCCGCGCCGCCGCCGGAGACCTGGGTGCCGGCGGCGTTGATGTACCAGTTCATCAGGCCCTTGTCGTCGAGCCAGCCCTGCTCGTACTTCCACAGGTCGTCGAAGAGCGCCTGGTCGTTCATGTAGACGGCGATCAGCATCCCGTAGCCAATCCCCTCCGAGACGGTCGAGCCGAGCTCGAGCCCGGGCTCCTTGGTGCGCTTGACCCGCCGGTAGGTGTTGTTCCCCACCTTGGCGCCGTCGCTGGTGATGGTGTTCATCTTCCACTGGTCGTAGGCCGCCTTCACGTCCTCGTTGCGGTAGGCGGTGGGGTAGATGCAGCGGCTCTGCTCGCGGTTCTGGGGAAACGGGAACTTGGCGGTGGCGTCGGCCGGGGTGGGGCCGCGGCTCGGGGGTGGGGCCCCGCCGGTGCCGGGCATTCCGCCGGAGCCATTCCCGCCGCTCGAGGTGATGGCGGAGGCGGCGGCGCTGCCGCCCGTGGCGGGCCGGCCCCCGCTGGCCGAGAGGTTGCCTCCGCCGGACCCGCCGGAGCTGTCTTGCCGCCCGCCAGTGCCGCCCGAGGGCGCTGAGCCTCCGGTGGCGAGCCCGCCCGAGCCCGACGCGCTGGCGGTCGAGGCTCCGCCAGTCCCGCCGCTGGTGCCCGCTCCGGGGCTCGGATGGACGCACGCGGCGACTGCGCAGGCAACCAGGGGAACGAGGCTGACGCCCGCGGCCCGCCGGGTACCACGGCGACGAACGATGGGAACCGGAGAAACCTGCGACTCAAACATGCGTGGAAATACCATCCGGGTCGGGGGGAACGGCGGAGGGGGGAATGACGGAGGGGGGAATGACGGAGGGGGGAATGACGGAGGGGGGGAAACGGCGGAGGGATCGTGACGCCACGACCTTCCGCCTCGGCTCCGGGTCAGGAGGCCCGAGGCCTCCTGACCGGCGGCCGCCGTAACAGCGAGCTAGCCGAGGATGACCTGGCACTTTGCGTCGCAGGGGGCGCCCATGGTTCCGTTGTTCGGGCCGAGGTCGCACTTCTCTCCATAGGCCGCGTCGACGTTTCCGTCGCCGCAGTAGTGCGGGTGCTTGCAGGCGGTGGTGCACCCATCCATGGTCCCGTAAGGCGCGCCGTTCGCGCGCCCGAGATCGCACTCCTCGGGCCCGTTCATCATGCCGTCGCCGCAGAAGGGCCCGAACTTGCACTGGGTGCTGCACCCTCCGTAGGTGGTGTCGCTGTTCATCATACCGTCGTCGCACTCCTCGCCGCCGCTCTTCACCCCGTCGCCGCACTTGGGCTGACAGACCGAGCGGGTGGTCGAGAACCCGCTCAGGGTCAGCTGGTAGTTCGACTCGGTGGGGTGCTGATCGGCATGGAACACGGCGATCTCGTAGGTGCTGCCTGCCTTGAGCCCGAGGTCGAGCGTGCGCGTGCGGCAGTCGCAGGTCCCCCCAGGGCAGGTGGCGTTGCTGACGCCCAAGGTGTACGGGTTCACTGCCGTGGCAGTGCACGGGATGATCGCACCCGCCGCGTCGACCTCGCCACCCTCGGTGATGGTCGCCATCCCCATCGCGTCCACGATCACCTGTCCGGGCAGGCGCTGGTGCACGCCCCCGAGGTCGATGACCAGGTGCCCGTTCACGTAGATGAAGAGATCGTCATCGCCATAAAACTGCAGCGAGAAGGCCCCGTTGAAGTTGAACAGGTAGCGCGCCTCGGTCGTGTACCACGAGTTGTGGAAGGTCCCCTGGGTCATGGGGGCCCAGACGCCGCCCGCGCACGGGACCATGGACTGCCCGGCACCTGGCGCCGGGCACATCGCGGTCGCCGGGATCGACGGCGGGAACAGGTACTGGTTGGCCACGCAGTTGGCCCCGGCGCCGAACGCCGCCGAGGAGTACCAGTAGGGCCACAGGTTGCAGAGCAGCGGCTCGTTGGTGCCGGGGACCGTCCGGACCATGGGGGACGGAGGGAACGCCCCGGCGCCCGGAGGATCGGCCGGGAAGAACCCGCCGGTGATGGAGTTGGGATTGCTCGAGAACTGGAACTGTCCCGCGCCGAACGGGCCGAGCTCGATGGTCACCACCGAGTGGGTCATGTTGTCGTACGCGCTGTCCACCCACCACGTGCCGAAGCTGGTGGCGTCCTTGATGATGGGGGCAGGGCCCTTGTACTGCGGGTGCCCGACCGGTCCGGCGGTGTAGACCAGCCCCTGGGTGGGGCCGTTGGCCACCTGCGTGTAGCCCGGGACATTGCCTCCGTTCGTGTCGTGGCTGTAGTCGGTGAACTGGCAGTCACAGAGGTTGCCGCTCGCGCGCGCCGTGTTGAAGGCGGGCTTGCCCTTGGCGTCGAGGGTGGGCGTGGCGAGATCCCAGCACCGGGCCGTGGAGTCGTTCTTGCGCGCCGGGCCGCTCGAGTTCGGCACGCAGTAGCGCTTGCTGAACGAGAAGGGGGCGGGCTGGTTCAGCACCCCGGCGATGGTGATGGGCGTCGCGATGGGCGCGCCGTAGTAGAGGAAGTCGGGGTGACCGCCGGTCTCCTTCTCGCTCTTGAAGTCGCGGACGATGACCGGCAGGTGCAGACACTTCACCGTCGGGTCGGTGCTGCCGACGCAAGGCTCGCTGTCGGGCTTGAGCATGGGGGGGCACATGAATCCACCCTCGGTCTTGCACTTCGACGAGCAGCCATCCCCGTCGGCGGTGTTGCCGTCGTCGCAGTCCTCGCCCAGCTCGAGGTTGCCGTTGCCGCAGGTCACGTCGCAGGCGCGGGTGGTGGCGCCGTCGCGACACTTGGGCTCGGTGGTGCAGGTCTTCGAGCAGCCGGTCCCGTCGCCGAGGAAGAGGCCGTTCATCGGTCCAGCGTCGCAGGTCTCGCCCGTCTCGAGCTTGCCGTTGCCGCAGACCGCGGTGGTGCAGGCCATGCCCGGGGCAGGGCAGGTGGCGCCCGGCTCGAGCTGACAGGTCGATGAGCACCCATCGCCGCTCATGGCGTTGCCGTCGTCGCACATCTCGCTGCCGATCTTCATGCCGTCGCCGCACAGGGGGATGCAGGACTTGCCTGGCACACGGCACTGGTACCCGGGCTCGACCTTGGTGCAGTCCGCGCTGCAGCCGTCACCGCCGGTGGCGTTGCCGTCGTCGCAGGCCTCGATCGAAGCGAGCTTGCCGTCGCCGCACTTCGCATCGGTCGTGCACGGCTGTCCGGGGGTTGGACAGACGAAGTCGGCTTCGATCTGACAGAGCTGGGTACAGCCGTCCCCGTTCTTGGTGTTGCCGTCGTCGCACATCTCGCCGGTGTCGAGCTTCCCGTTTCCACAGGTCAGCTTCACCGAGCTCGCGATGACCACCCCGTCGGGCGTAGATGAGCGGAGCGCGTCGGAGAACGTGCTGCCGCTGGCATCCTGCGGGGAGTTTCCTCCGCCAGGGGTGCCGGTGTCGACCTTGGCACAGCGGATGCTGACCACCGAACAAATCGCCAATACCAGAATCTTACAGGGGGGGGCTTTTGGCATGGTGACCAGATATTCCGGTGCCCATGCGATTCCCGCAAGCACGGAATGCGCCGCGATCGCTCGGAAAGGTACGAAAAGAATAGGGAGATGCGGTACGTCGATGCGCGCAGTGCCGGTCAGGTTCCCCGCTGCCGCGATCCCCATCTCCCCAGTGAGGAGGTGTGAGGGAGACCATGCTCGATGCGAGGGGGGGAGATCGGAAAGAGAGGAAAGGAAGGTACTCAGGCAGCAGGCAGGCAGCAGGCAGGTAGCGTCCGCCTGTCCGTGCGCGTGTTCGGATGCGGTGGCAGGCACTTCCTCTCTCGCGAGAGCCACGTCGGAGCTACTTCGGAGGCAGGACCAGGAGCTCGCGGAGCGTCGGCGCGGGGCCCGTGAACATGGGCTTGGGAGGCGGACGGGGAGGGCGCATCGGCCAGCGGCGGCGGGCGACCTTCTTCTCGGGCGTGTCGCCGTCGGTGGTCGCGGTCTCGACGCTCGTCGCGGGGACGTCGCCGTCTTCCTTGGCGTCGGCGTCCTCGGTCGTCGGGACGGTCTTGGCCCCGGACTGGACCCCGGTCTTGGAGACCACCACCTGGCGAGACTCCTTCGTCGCACCCTCGAACTTCACGGTCGGCTGAGGCGCGCGCCGCGCATCATCCTTCTCGCCCCGACCAGCGCGGGTGTTGTCCGCGTGGGGTGCCACGGCTCTGGATTCGCCGCGGGGTGCCCTCGCATCGTCCTTCGAATCGCCCGCGCCGGACTGGCCCTCGTGAGACCGGCCTTCGGGGCTCTGGCCCTCGGGCGGCTTTCTCTCGGGCGGCGCCCCCTTGCGGGCCTTGCCTTCGGGCGCTCCGTCCTCGTGGACGGGCTCGTCGGTCGAGCCTCGATGGGTCGACGCTTCGGGCTTTGATCCTTCGGGCTTTGATTTTTCGGGCGTCTTGGGGTGGGCGCGGTGGATGTGGCGCCGCCGCTCCTGGCGCGCCTCGTCCTTCTTGACCGCCTCGGGGTTCACCCCCTCGACGTGGAAGACCACCCTTCGATTTTGCGCGCGGCCCCACGGCGTCTCGTTGGACGCCCAGGGCAGCTTCTCCGCCTGACCGATGGGCACCAGGCGCGCCCGCTCGATGCCCTGCTCGACCAGGAAGTCGACCACGGCGTTCGCCCGCCGCATCGACAGGTGCTGGTTCCAATCGGCGGGCCCGGTGGCGTCGGTGTGTCCCTCGATGCCGACCCGGCCAATCTCGGGGTGCGCCTTCATCAGGGAGGCGACCTGCCCGAGCATCCGGTAGAAGGCGTGCCGGACCCGCGACCGGTCGGTCGCGAAGAAGATTGGCCTCAGGGTCTCGATCTCGTGCGGTCCGAGGCGCACCTCCGGCGTCCCCTCGTCGGGACAGCCGTCGTCGTCGTTCACCCCGTTGATGGTCTCGGGCTCGAGCGGGCACTTGTCGGTGGCGTCGGGAATGCCGTCCTTGTCGTTGTCGGGGTCGGGGCAGCCGTCCTCGTCCTCGAAGCCGTCCTTGTCCTCGGCCTCCTCGGGGCACTCGTCCTCCTCGTCGACGATGCCATCCTTGTCGGTGTCGACCGGGGCGGCGGCGGGCGGCGGCACGTCAGGGCAGCCGTCCTCGTCCTCGAAGCCATTCACCGTCTCGGGCTCGAGCGGGCACTTGTCGGTGGCGTCGGGAATGCCGTCCTTGTCGTTGTCGGGGTCGGGGCAGCCGTCGGCGTCCTCGAAGCCATCCTTGTCCTCGGCCTGGTCAGGACACTTGTCGGTGGCATCCGGGATGCCGTCTTTGTCGTTGTCGGGGTCGGGACAGCCGTCGGTGTCCTCGAAGCCATCCTTGTCCTCGGGGACGAGCCGACAGCGATCGTCGTCATCGGGGATCCCGTCGCCATCGGCGTCGGGGGGGCGGTTGGCCCAGGTCACCCCGGCCACGATGCGGAAGACCGGCGTGCCGTAGCCGTCGGTCAGGCCCGGGCCACCTGCCAGGGTGAACCAGGTCTTGCCGATGCGCCGGCGGATTCCTCCCAGGGCCTCGACCGGGGTCTGGCGCTGGTTGCCGAACGGGCTCGCGAGGCGGGTGGTGCCCGCCAGCTCGGCCATCAGCACCGTCCGCAGGCCGAGCTCGACCGCGGCGCCGGCCGCGAAGCCGAGCTCGTTGCCGACGGGGGTGTCCTGGAAGATGGTCTCCGATCGCAGCCGGAGGCCGCCGCGCGCGCCCACCGAGAAGCGACCGCGCGCGTAGTCGGCGAAGAGCCGACCCTCGGCCCCGAACCCGTTCTCGGCGGTGAAGCTGCCGAGCCCACGCGGGGCCGACACCAGCACCGCCGCCCCCGCCCCGAAGCCGCCGCGGGCGAAGAGCCGGGCCTTGATGCCGAGGCGCGCGTTGCCGATCCCCACCAGCGACGGCGTCGCGACCCCGGGGACCGCTTCGCCTGCCTGGTACATCGTGACCGGCAAGGCCAGGGCGAGCTCGAGGTGATGGCCGAGCCCCACGCTCGCCGCCAGGGACGCCGTCACCGCGTTCGAGATGAGGATGTGCTCCGGTCCCGGCCCACCCACCTGGAAGATCCCGGGGTTGGCGTCGTCGAGGACCAGGGGCCGCAGGGCATAGTCGATGTCGGCTCCGAGGCGAAGCTCCCCGCGCGGGAGGACCGCCGTCCGGTCGAGGCGCAGCAGGCGCTCGCCGAAGGGCGAGGGCTGGTAGGCGCGCAGGTCCACGGCCTCGGCCCTGGCGCTGCCGGTGGCGGACAGCACCGTGGCCACGGCCATGGTCGCGGCCACGGCGAGTGACGGGCCCACGGGGCCGAGCGCCAACCGCGGCCTCCGGGCGGCGGAGGGAGCCGGGGCGGAGGGAGCCGGAAGGAGAGCCGGGACTCTGAATCGATGGGAGGGGAGCATTCTTGAAGAGGTGGGGCCGCGCGAAAACGGATCGCGTCACGGCTCACCTCGGACGCTCGGCGCCATCGCTTGAGGACAGCGGGCCGTGTCGTGCCAGACTCGTGGGATGCTCTCGCGCGTTTCCCGCACCATCGCCGAGCACGGACTGTTCGCGGGTCCGCTCGGCACCCGGATCCTGGTGGCCGTCTCGGGCGGCTCGGACTCGATGGCGCTCTTGGCCTGTCTGTGGGAGCTGTCGGGCCGCCTCGGGCTCACGCTGGAGGTGGCGGTGGTCGATCACGGGCTGCGCCCCGAGGCCGCCCGCGAGGTGGCCCTGGTCGCCGAGCGGGCGAGCGCCCTCGGTCTGCCGTTTCACCGGCTGCCGGTGGACGTGGGCGCCGCCCGGGCCGGGCGGCAGAGCCCGGGCGGGATCCAGGAGGTGGCGCGGCGCCTGCGGCTCGAGGCCCTGGCGAGCGTCGCCGCGACCGCCAACCTCGGGACGGTCGCCCTCGGGCACAACGCCAACGATCAGGCCGAGACGGTGCTGTTCAGGATCTTGCGGGGCACCGGGATCGACGGCCTGGCGGGAATCCCCTACCGGCGCCCGCCGTTCGTGCGCCCGCTGCTCGATGTGTGGCGCCCCGAGATCCTGGAGTACCTGCGGGCGCGGAGCCTCACCTTCATCGAGGATCCATCGAACCACGACTTCCGGTACACCCGCGCCCGGATCCGACACCGCATCCTGCCGGCCCTGCGGCAGGAGAACCCGCGGCTCGACGAGGCCCTGCATCGGCTCGCGGCCGCGGCCGCCGGCCGCTTCCCAGATGCCGAGGTCCTCGAGAAGCTGGCCATCCCGGCCCGGGTCGCCTTGCCGGTGGCGGCGGCGGCGCGTGCGGCCCACGGGACCCAGAGCTTCGATCTGTCGGATTCGCGTCGAATCGTCGTAACGTACGGGCAGGTCCGGGTCATCCAAAGAGCAGGGAAGGACGGGGTGACCGGCCATGTCGACCGCCAGAATGCCCTCGCCGGGGTCGAGGTGGAGATCGCGGGGGCGGGCGCGCACCCGCTCGGTGAGGCCGGCGCGCTGGTCGTGCGGGAGATCGCCGGCGAGGTCCCGCCGGCCGTGGATCTGCCGTGGTTCGATGGCGATCGACTGGCCTGGCCGCTCACCCTGCGCGCCCGGCGGCCGGGCGATCGGATGCGCCCGCGGGGGGGGCGTGGCAGCAGAAAGGTGGCTGATTTGATGATTGATGCCAAGATTCCTGTCGGGGAGCGGTCGCGCCTACCGGTGGTGGCCGCAGCCGACGGCGAGGTGCTGTTCGTGGCGGGGCTAAGGCCGTCGGAGATCGGGCGTCCGTGCGAGAGCACGCGGCGGTGGATCGGGTTCGATCTGCGACCGGGACCGCCGGTCGACCCAAAGCGGCCAATCGCCCGGGGGCCGGACGTCGTTGGTTGACCCTACGATTCTAGGAAGCAATACTCACGGACAGCTGCACCGCTCAAGCGACCCGACGCACGGGTCGATGCTTGAAAGGATTCGAGTGACTCGAGCGGGCAGATGAATGAAAGGACAGCGCGTGCGCCAGGGACATAAAACATTTCTCGTCTGGGTGATGCTGATATTCGCGTTCTTCGTCGTGTATCAGTTCCTCAGCGGCAATCGCCCCGACGATCATCGGGTGGCCTTCTCCCTCTTCATGCAGGACGTGGAGCAGCACCCCGAGAAGTTCAAGGCCGGGGCGTCGATCCAGATCCGCAAGACCCAGGACGCCGCGGAGTTCCGCGGGCAGCTGGCGAGCGGAGAGGGGTTCACGACCACCGGTCTCATCAGCGACAAGGTCCTCGACCGCCTGGACAAGGCGCACCTCAACTACGACGTCGTCAAGGAACAGGAGAACTCGTTCTGGCAGCAGGTGCTCGTGACCTGGCTACCGATGGTGGTCCTGGTGGTGCTGTTCCTCCTCTTCATGCGGCAGCTCCAGGTGGGCGGGGGCAAGGCCATGAGCTTCGGCAAGAGCAAGGCCAAGCTCCTGACCGAGAACCAGAAGAAGATCACCTTCAACGAGGTGGCCGGTATCGACGAGGCCAAGGACGAGGTCGAGGAGATCATCTCGTTCCTCAAGGATCCCAAGAAGTTCACCCGCCTCGGCGGGCGCATCCCGAAGGGTGTCCTCATGATGGGGCCCCCGGGGACGGGCAAGACCCTGCTCGCGCGCGCCATCGCCGGCGAGGCGGGGGTCCCGTTCTTCTCGATCTCGGGCTCGGACTTCGTGGAGATGTTCGTGGGCGTCGGCGCCAGCCGGGTGCGCGATCTCTTCGAGCAGGGCAAGAAGAACGCGCCCTGCATCATCTTCATCGACGAGATCGACGCGGTCGGCCGGCACCGGGGCGCGGGCCTCGGCGGCGGTCACGACGAGCGCGAGCAGACCCTGAACCAGCTCCTGGTCGAGATGGACGGCTTCGAGTCCAATGACGGGGTCATCCTGATCGCGGCGACCAACCGGCCGGACGTGCTCGACCCGGCGCTCCTGCGCCCGGGGCGGTTCGACCGGCGCATCGTGGTGCCCCGTCCCGACGTCAAGGGTCGGCTCGGCATCCTCAAGGTGCACACCAAGAAGACCCCGCTCGCGGGTGGGATCGATCTCGACGTGATCGCGCGTGGCACGCCGGGCTTCTCGGGGGCCGACCTCGAGAACCTGGTCAACGAGGCGGCCCTGCTCGCGGCTCGGGCCGACAAGGACCGGCTCGACATGCACGACTTCGAGATGGCCAAGGACAAGGTCCTGATGGGGCCCGAGCGGCGATCGATGATCATCAGCGACAAGGAGAAGCGCAACACCGCCTACCACGAGGCCGGGCACGCCCTGGTCGGCAAGATGGTCAAGCACGCCGATCCGATCCACAAGGTCACCATCATTCCGCGCGGTCGTGCGCTGGGGCTGACCCAGCAGCTGCCGGCGGAGGACCGGCTCAGCCTGTCGGCCGACTCGGCCAACGACCACATCGCGGTGGCCATGGGCGGGCGGCTGGCCGAGGAGATCATCTTCGGGCAGCTCACCACCGGGGCGTCGAACGACATCCAGCAGGCGACCGACATGGCGAGGCGGATGGTCTGCGAGTGGGGCATGTCCGAGCGGCTCGGGCCCCTGCACTTCGGAAAGCGGGAGGGGGAGGTCTTCCTCGGGCGGGACTTCGCCGATGGCGGCAAGGAGTACAGCGAGCAGACGGCGATCGAGATCGACGCCGAGGTGAGGCGCATCGTGACCGAGAACTACGCGCGGGCCAAGGCCCTCATCGTGGACAACCTCGACAAGCTGAAGTTCCTGGCCGACGCGCTGCTGGAGTTCGAGACGGTGGACGGCGCCGAGATCGACGTGCTGTTCGCGGGCGGGCGGCTCGACCGCAAGCCCTCGACCTGGGCCTCGGAGGGTGCACGCGTGCCTCCCGAGAAGCGGCCGTTGACCCCGGAGAAGCCGGCCCGTCCGGGCCTGTTCTCCCCGACGCCGCCGCTGCCGGATCCCGAGAAGGCCTAGGCGAGCAGAGGAGCGGCCGAGCGAGGCGGAGCAGGCGGATCCAGGCGGAGGACGCGCGGCCCGCGGCTCCGGGCCCACTGCCCACCTTCCCGCCGGCCGCCTTCCCGCCCCCGCCGCGCCAGACGGAGCGATGGTAGCCTCAGCGACGACCGAGCGCTGCCTGGTCGTCGGGGTGGTGAACTGCACGCCCGATTCGTTCTCGGACGGCGGGCGGTTCGCGCAGGCGGAGGACGCGATCCGCGAGGGGCTTGCCCAGGTGGAGGCCGGCGCGGACTGGGTGGACGTCGGGGGGGAATCGACCCGTCCGGGTTCGGTTCCCGTCGAGCCGGCCGAGGAGCAACGACGGGTGCTTCCGGTCATCGAGGCGCTCGCGCGGACGGCTGGTGGGCGGGCCAAGATCTCGGTCGACACGTACCATGCGGCGACGGCGCGGGCGGCGCTCGAGGCTGGGGCGACCATCGTCAACGACATCTCCGGTGGCGGCCTCGAGCCGGAGCTGCTCGGGGTCGCCGCCGCGCGCGGAGCGACCGTGGTGCTCGGGCACCTGCGCGGCTTGCCGTCCACGATGATGGCGGACGTACGCTTCGACGACGTGGTGGGTGAGGTGGCGCGCGAGCTCGCCGCCGCGGTGGCGCGGGCGCGGGCGGCTGGGTGTCGGGAGATATGGGCCGATCCGGGCATCGGGTTCGGCAAGCGGCTCGAGCACAACGTGTCCTTGCTGCGCGAGCTGCCGAGGCTGATCGAGGCGCTCGGTGTTCCACTGATGGTGGGCGTGTCGCGCAAGGCCTTCATCGGGCAGCTCACGGGGCGCGCGCCCGAGGCGCGGGTCTTCGGCACCGCCGCGGCGGTGACCGTCGCCGTGCTGGGTGGCGTGTCGGCGGTGCGCGTACATGACGTCGCGGCGATGCGCGATGTGGTTCGCGTGGCCGAGGCGTTGCGAAAGTCCACCTCTTGACCGGGCGGCGTTATCATCGGTGATATGAGCCAAGAGGGGATTCGTCGACTGTTCGGAACAGACGGGATTCGCGGGGTGGCCAATCGTCATCCCATGACGGCGGAGGTGGCGCTGCGGCTCGGGCGCGCGGTCGCCCGGCGCTTTCGCCATCCCTCGCGCCCGGGGCGCGTGGTGATCGGCAAGGACACCCGCCTGTCCGGCTACATGCTGGAGAGCGCGCTCGAGGCGGGCATCGTGTCGGCCGGGGCCGATGCCATGCTGGTGGGGCCGTTGCCGACGCCGGGGATCGCCTTCATCACTTCGTCGATGCGCGCGGACGCGGGCGTGGTGATCAGCGCCTCGCACAACCCCTACATGGACAACGGCATCAAGCTCTTCGCCGCCGACGGCTTCAAGCTTCCGGACGAGGTGGAGGCGGAGCTCGAGCAGCGGATGGAGGAGATGGAGGCTGGGCGCGAGAACGGCGCCTCGGTCGGGGCAGACGCCCTCGGCAAGGCGGTTCGCATCGAGGATGCGCGGGGGCGCTACGTGCAGTTCCTCAAGCACGCCTTCCCGCGCGAGCGGACCCTCGACGGCGTCAAGATCGTGGTCGACTGCGCGAACGGCGCCGCCTACGAGGTGGCCCCACGGGTCTTCAGCGAGCTCGGGGCCGAGGTGATCGCGCTCGGGGTCGAGCCGAACGGGCGCAACATCAACGACGCGTGCGGGGCGATGCACCCCGAGCACATGGCCGCCGAGGTGCGCAAGCACGACGCGGCGCTCGGCGTGGCGCTCGACGGTGACGCCGATCGCGTGATCCTGGCCGACGAGCGGGGCGAGATCGTCGACGGCGACCAGATCATGGCGTTGCTCGGCACGCGGATGCTGGCCAAGCGCACGCTGCCGGAGCGAACGGTGGTGGCCACCATCATGTCGAACCTCGGGCTCGAACGGGCGCTGGCCGGCTGCGGGGGCAAGCTCATGCGCACGGCCGTCGGGGACCGTTACGTGGTCGAGGCCATGCGCGAGCAGGGGCTGCTCCTCGGCGGAGAACAGTCCGGGCACATCATCTTCCTCGACCACGCCACCACCGGCGACGGAACCGTGGCGGCGCTGCGGGTGCTGGCCGTGATGCTGGAAGAGGGCCGTCCCCTGTCCGAGCTCATCGCGGGCGCCATGGTCCGCTACCCGCAGGTGCTGGTGAACTTCGCCGTCTCGCACAAGCGCCCCCTCGAGGAGCTCTCCGAGGTCCAGCGGGCGATCTCGGCGGTGGAGCGCGAGCTCGGGGTCGAGGGCCGCGTGGTGGTCCGCTACTCGGGCACCGAGGCCAAGGCCCGGGTCATGATCGAGGGCACCGACCAGGCCCGCATCGCCGTCCAGGCCAACGACATCGCCCAGGCCATGCGGCGGGCGCTGAACGGATAGAAGAACGCGCCTTCGGCGCTCGCGGGAAGGGGAGGACCGGAGCGCGGGAAGGGGAGGACGGACGCGCCTACGGCGCTCGCGGGAAGGGGAGGACCCCTCCCCGCGGGCCCCTCCCGGGGACGACGAGAAGCGGGCCCGTTTGATGGAGCTGTCTCCGGTTGGCAAAGCCAACCTCCGATCAACCGCAGGGAGAGGCGGATCCCGGGGCCTGGTCGATCTTTCTCGATCAGGGAGGCGATGTTGGACCGGGGTGGCGTGATTGGATGAGGCGAGCCCCGCCCTCCAGTCTTATTCCCTCGCAGAGAAGCGGGGAGAGGGTCAGGGAGAGGGGCCCCACTTCATTTTCGGGGGCCGCGCCGCGAGGTACCTTGTTCCGCCACGCTGGCAGGCGAGCGTAGCGCGGCTTTGCCGCGCGGAGCGAGAGGGGCGCGGGGATGTGCCAGCGGCAGCGAGCCACCTCCCCGTTTAAGTCGCCACGAGCGGCAGCGGGCCACGGCCCCGATCAAATACCTTATACTGCTCGGTGAATGGTCCCTCGACTCTATGTGAACGTCGATCACGTCGCGACGCTGCGGCAGCAGCGCGGGACACGTCATCCCGATCCGGTGGTGGCGGCGGCGCTGTGCGAGCTGGCCGGGGCGGAGGGCATCACCGTGCATCTGCGCGAGGATCGGCGCCACATCCAGGATCGCGACGTGCGGGTGTTGCGCCAGACGGTGGCCGGGGTCTTCAACCTCGAGATGGCCGCCACCGAGGAGATGCTGGCCATCGCGCTCGACGTGAAACCCCACTTTTGCACCCTGGTCCCCGAGAAGCGCGCCGAGCGCACCACCGAGGGTGGACTCGACGTGCGGCCGGGCGGGGGCAGCCGGCTGCTCGAACGGGTGGTGGGAGGCCTGCGCGATGCGGGCATCGGGGTCAGCCTGTTCATCGATCCCGATGCGGAGGCGGTGTCGGCGTCGCAGCGGCTCGGCGCCAGCACGGTCGAGCTGCACACCGGCTACTACTGCGATTCCCCGCGCTTCTCGACGGCGGCGGAGCGTCAGCTGGCCCGCCTCGTGGTTGCCGCGCGCGCGGCCAGCGAGGCGAAGCTGCGCCTCGGGGCGGGACATGGCCTCGATTGCACCAACGTGGGTCCGGTTGCCGCCTTGCCGCACCTCGAGGAGCTGAACATCGGGCACGGCCTCCTGGCCCGGGCGGTGATGCTGGGGATGGAACGCGCGGTCGCCGAGCTGCGGGCCGCGATCGTGGCCGGCGCGACCGGAGCGGTCGGGCCCGCCCCGCCTGGCCTCCCCCCGCCATGATTCTCGGCGTCGGCCTCGACCTCGTACCCATCTCGCGCATGGCCACCCTGCTGGCCCGGCACGGCGTGCGGGCCGAGCGCCGCCTCTTCTCGGAGCGGGAGCGCGCCGACTGCGCCGGGCGCGGGCTGCCGGCGCAGCACTACGCGGCCCGCTTCGCCGCCAAGGAGGCGGCCGCCAAGGCGCTCGGCGTGCCCGCCGGCCTGCGCTGGCTCGACATCGAGGTGCACTCGCTTCCCGGAGGCGCCCCCGTGCTGGTGTTCTCGGGCGCTGCCCACGCCGCGGCTGCCCGGCGCGCCGTCACGGCCCAGCACGTATCGCTCACCCACGCCGGGGACATGGCGGCTGCCGTGGTGGTCCTCGAGGGCCTGCCGGCATGAGGCCGCGCGTGCTGTCCACGGCCGAGTCGCGCGCCGTCGATCGGCAACTGGTGGCGAGGACCGGCATGCCGAGCCTGCTGCTGATGGAGAACGCCGGCCGCGGGATCGCCGAGGTGGTGCTGAGGCGCCTGGCGCCGCGCCGCGGGGCCCGCGGCGGCCGTCGGGTGGCCATCGTCTGTGGTCCCGGCAACAACGGCGGCGACGGCTTCGTGGTGGCGCGCCACCTCTGGCTCGGCAGCCAGGGCGAATTCGGCGTCGAGGTCTATCTGGCGACGCCCGAGGGCCGGCTCTCGGGTGATGCGGCACTCATGTTTCACGCGCTCACGGCGGCCCTTCCCGAGGTGCGCATCGTCGATCGGTCGCAGCAGGACGACGCCGCCGCCTGGCAGGCCGACCTGGCGGGCGCGGAGCTCGTGGTCGACGCCTTGTTCGGCACCGGGTTGCGCGCGGCCGTCGCCGGGATCCCGGCGCTCGCCATCGCGGCCATCAACGCCGCCCGTCGGCAAGGTGCCCTGGTGGTCGCGGCGGACGTGCCTTCGGGGATCGACGCCGACACCGGGCGGTCCCTCGGCGTGGCGGTCGAGGCCGACGTCACCGCCACCGTCGGAACGCACAAGCTCGGGCTGGTGCTCGACGCCGCCGCCAGGGTGGGAAACGTCGAGGTGGTCGGCCTCGGCTTGCCGGTCCCGGAGTCGGACGCGGACGAGCACGCTCCACCGTCTCCTTCGTCCCCTGGCCGACGCGCGCCGCGCTGTTACCTCCTCACCGAGCGCGACGCGCGGGACCGCCTGCCGAGGCGGGCCGCGGATGCGTTCAAGGGAACCTCCGGGCATCTCGTGGTGGTGGCTGGCAGCGCGGGCAAGACCGGGTCCGCGCTCCTGGTGGCGAAGGCGGCCATGCGCACGGGCGCGGGGCTGGTCACCGTCGCCACCACCGCCGCCGCCCAGGCGGCGCTCGATGCCAAGGTCATCGAGATCATGACGGCGAGCTATTCCACCGGCGACGACGCGGACGATGGCAGCCGTGCCGCCATCGATCTCCTGCTGGCGCGCCCCCAGGTGCGGGCGCTCGCCCTCGGTCCCGGCATTCCGGTCGGTCCCCGCATGCAGAGCCTGGTGCGCGCCCTCGTCAGCGGGCTCGGCCTCCCCATGGTCATCGACGCCGACGGGTTGAACCTGCTCGGCCCGGACGCCGCTGCTCGGCTGGCCGAGGCCAGCGCCCCCCGGGTGGTCACGCCCCATCCTGGCGAGATGGCCCGCATGGTCGGTGTCCGCAGCGCCGACGTGCAGGCCAACCGTCTGGCCACCGCGCGCGACTTCGCCGAGAGGAGCCGCGCGATCGTGGTGCTGAAGGGCGCGCGCACGCTGATCGCCTCGCCCGATGGCACCGTCTTCGTGAGCCCCATCGCCGAGCCGGCCCTGGCCACCGCCGGGAGCGGCGATGCGCTGACGGGCGTGATAGCTGGGCTCATCGTCCAGGGCACGGATCCCCTCGTGGCGGCCGAGCTCGGCGTGCTGCTCCATGGCCAGGCAGGCAGCGTCGCCGCCGCCGTCCACGGCACGAGCGGCGTCATGGCCGGCGATCTGCCGGACGCGGTCGCCGAGGTGGCGCGGCGCTGGAGCTCCTCGGTCGACTGAGGCCCCCGG